>ERZ826016.89-NODE-89-length-111155-cov-21.612268_pt1 | contig 111155 bp, 89 predicted proteins | sample MGYA00519872_ERZ826016 | MGnify/ENA primary metagenome ERZ826016 (study PRJEB31778, sample SAMEA3449218) | human gut metagenome | biome: human gut; feature: human-associated habitat; material: faeces | place: United Kingdom | collected 2010/2012 ... | reverse complement strand
TCTTGCCATCGCTTTGGCACAGTTGTGCCATAGGCATGGCATAGTCTTGCCAAGGTGATGGCAAAACAGTGCCAATACTGTGGCACAGCTCTGGCACAGTGGAGCGATTTCCTCTCCGTTTAGCAAAGAAGAAAGATAAAGGCAGTAAATCCTAAACAGGATTGCTGCCTTTTTTAATTATACCTAATTTATTGTGTTTGAGTATGTGTGCAAATAAACATTTTTAGTACCTTTGCGCATCAAATACTTATATACGCAATTCCATGTCTGAAACAAAAAGAATTAAAACCGCTTTAGTATCGGTTTATCATAAGGAAGGTTTGGACGAAATCATCACCAAACTGCATGAAGAAGGAGTTGAGTTTCTGTCAACAGGCGGAACTCGTCAGTTTATAGAATCACTGGGTTATCCCTGTAAAGCAGTGGAAGACTTGACCACGTATCCCTCTATCCTGGGTGGACGTGTGAAGACCCTGCATCCGAAAGTGTTCGGTGGTATTCTCTGCCGCCGCGGACTGGAACAGGATATGCAACAGATAGAAAAATATGAAATTCCCGAAATAGACCTCGTTATCGTCGATTTGTATCCGTTTGAAGCTACCGTAGCTTCCGGTGCCGACGAGCCGACTATCATCGAGAAAATAGATATAGGCGGTATCTCACTGATCCGCGCTGCTGCCAAGAATTACAATGATGTGGTTATCATTGCTTCTCAGGCACAATACCAGCCGTTCCGCGATATGCTGATGGAACATGGAGCTACCACTTCGCTGGAAGAACGCCGTTGGTTTGCCAAAGAGGCGTTTTCCGTTTCTTCCCATTATGATTCAGCCATCTTCAACTACTTCGATGGCGAAGAAGGTTCCGCATTCCGTTGCTCTGCCAATAATCAGAAAACTTTGCGCTACGGCGAGAACCCGCATCAGAAGGGTTACTTCTACGGAAATCTGGAAGCTATGTTCGACCAGATTCACGGAAAGGAAATCTCTTACAACAACCTGCTCGATATCAATGCAGCCGTTGACCTGATCGATGAATTTGAGGAGACTACGTTTGCCGTATTGAAGCATAACAATGCTTGCGGTCTGGCTTCACGCCCCACGGTGCTCGAAGCATGGAACGATGCATTGGCTGGTGACCCGGTTTCCGCTTTCGGTGGTGTGCTCATCACAAACGGAGTGATCGATAAGGACGCTGCTGAGGAAATCAATAAAATCTTCTTCGAAGTAATTATCGCCCCTGATTATGATGTAGACGCATTGGAAATCCTGGGACAGAAGAAAAACCGTATTATTTTGGTTCGCAAGCCTGCCGCACTGCCTAAGAAGCAGTTCCGTTCTCTCCTGAATGGTGTATTGGTACAGGACCGCGACCTGAACATCGAGAAGCCTGAAGATTTGAAAACTGCAACCACGAAAGCACCTACCGCACAGGAAATAGAAGACATGCTCTTTGCTAACAAGATTGTGAAGAACAGTAAGTCCAACGCTATCGTACTGGCTAAAGGCAAGCAATTGCTGGCAAGCGGTGTGGGACAGACTTCACGTGTGGATGCTTTGAAGCAGGCCATCGAAAAAGCTAAGAACTTCGGCTTCGACCTGAAAGGTGCTGTGATGGCATCCGACGCTTTCTTCCCCTTCCCCGACTGTGTGGAGATTGCCGGAAATGAAGGTGTGACCGCAGTTATTCAACCGGGTGGTTCCATCAAGGATCAGCTTTCGTTCGACTATTGCAACGAACATGGCATCGCGATGGTGACCACAGGAATTCGTCATTTCAAACACTAATATTAATGATGAATGAAGAATGAAGAATAAAGAATTTGCTGCGCTGTCTTTGTTTGCGCTGTTATTCTGCATAGTATTCTTAATTCTTCATTCTTAATTCTACATTTAGAATATGGGATTATTCTCTTTTACGCAAGAAATAGCGATGGACCTTGGTACCGCCAATACCATTATTACAACCAATGGTAAGATTGTGGTGGATGAGCCTTCGGTGGTAGCTCTTGACCGTCGCACCGATAAGATGATTGCCGTGGGTGATAAGGCAAAGATGATGCACGAAAAGACCCACGAAAACATACGTACCATCCGTCCGCTTCGCGACGGTGTAATTGCCGATTTCTATGCTTGCGAGCAGATGATACGCGGTTTGATAAAGATGGTGAATAATCGCAACCGTCTGTTCTCTCCTTCGCTCCGTATGGTTATCGGTGTCCCCTCGGGTAGTACTGAAGTGGAGCTGCGTGCCGTGCGCGACTCTGCCGAGCATGCCGGCGGACGTGATGTCTACCTGATTTTCGAACCTATGGCTGCCGCTATCGGTATCGGTATCGATGTGGAAGCTCCGGAAGGAAACATGATTGTAGATATAGGTGGTGGTTCTACGGAAATTGCCGTTATCTCCTTGGGTGGTATCGTAGCCAACAATTCCATCCGCATAGCGGGTGATGACTTTACTGCAGACATTCAGGAGTATATGAGCCGTCAGCACAATGTGAAGGTCAGCGAGCGTATGGCCGAACGTATTAAGATCAATGCGGGTGCCGCCCTGACCGAACTTGGTGAAGACGCCCCGGAAGATTATATCGTTCACGGACCGAACCGTATCACGGCTCTGCCTATGGAAGTGCCTGTATGCTATCAGGAAGTGGCGCACTGTCTGGAGAAATCAATCTCGAAGATTGAAACCGCTATCTTGAATGCGCTGGAAAATACACCTCCCGAACTGTATGCCGATATCGTGCACAATGGTATTTATCTGGCAGGCGGTGGTGCATTGCTCCGCGGACTCGATAAGCGTTTGACTGATAAGATTAACATTCCGTTCCATATTGCTGAGGATCCCCTGCATGCTGTTGCCAAAGGTACGGGTGTGGCGTTGAAGAATGTGGATCGTTTCTCATTCCTGATGAGATGATAAAGGCATATGCGAAATTTACTGAACTTTCTTATTAAATATAACTACTGGTTCCTCTTTCTACTGTTAGAGGCAGCCAGTTTTGTTTTATTGTTTCGTTTCAACTACTATCAGCAGAGTGTGTTCTTCACATCTGCCAACAGTGTGGCGGGGAAAGTTTACGATGTTTCGGGAACTATTACTTCTTATTTCCATCTGAAATCTGTCAATGAAGACTTGCTCGACCGTAATATGTGGTTGGAGCAGCGGGTGGCTTTCCTGGAGAAAACGCTGAAAAATAAAGGAATGGACTCTGTTCGGTTGTATAGCCTGGAACGGCTCGAACCGGACGAATACCATATTTTCAAAGCGAATGTCATCAAGAATAGTCTGAACCGGGTGGATAACTATATCACCCTTGATGAAGGAACCTCTGCGGGTATCCGTCCGGAAATGGGAGTGGTAGATGCTAACGGAGTAGTGGGCATTGTCTATAAGACTTCTCCGCATTACTCTACCGTTATCCCATTGCTGAACAGTAAATCGAGCATCAGTTGCAAGATTGTGGGCAGTGAATATTTCGGTTACTTGAAGTGGGAATATGGAGACTCTCGTTATGCTTATCTGAAAGATTTACCTCGCCACGCAGAGTTTAACCTGGGTGATACGGTGGTGACAAGTGGATATTCTACAGTATTTCCTGCAGGCATCATGGTGGGAACGGTGGATGATATGTCTGATTCTCACGACGGCCTCTCTTATCTGTTGAAGATAAAACTGGCTACGGACTTCGGAAAGGTGAGCAACGTTCGGGTGATTGCCCGTACCGGACAAGAAGAGCAGAAAGCGCTGGAGAAGGAAGAGGAGAAGTGATGGGAGTGATAAGGTGATAGAGTGATAGGAGTGATAAATGATAGGGGGGGGACCTCAATCGTAAATCGTAAATTATAAAATCGTAAATCAAATTGGTCATCAATTATCTGCATAAAATAGGTTGGTTTATCGGTTTGGTACTATTGCAGGTACTGATACTGAATAATGTGCATATTGCCGGATATGCCACTCCTTTTCTATATATTTATCTCATACTGAAATTCGAGTCGGAAACACCACGGAACACTTTGATGCTGTGGGCGTTTTTTCTGGGACTGACGGTGGATATCTTTTCGGATACGCCGGGTATGAATGCTGCAGCTACGGTGGCACTGGCTTTTCTGCGTCCTACATTCCTACGCCTGTTTGTGCCGAGGGATGCGTTTGAGAATATAGTTCCTTCGATAAAATCGATGGGAATTGTACCTTTCCTGAAGTATTTGGTTGTTAGCGTTTTTATTCATCATGCAATACTACTTACCATAGAATTCTTTTCGTTCGCCCATATCGGAACGTTGCTGCTGAGAATTGTGGCAAGTGCGTTGCTGACTATAACCTGTATCATGGCTATAGAAGGAGTGAAGAAGAAGTAAGATGGCAAAAGATTATACACTCGAAAAGCGGAAATTAGTGATAGGTGGGGTAGCAATTGTGATTGTTATCATTTATATCATGCGTCTTTTTGTGTTGCAGATCATGACTGATACTTACAAGAAGAACGCAGATAGTAACGCTTTCCTCAATAAAATCCAGTATCCTTCGCGCGGTGCGATTTATGACCGCAATGGAAAATTACTGGTGTTCAATCAACCTGCGTATGATATCACATTCGTGCCGCGAGAGGTGACGGAACTGGATACTCTCGATTTTTGCCGCACACTGAATATTACGAAAGAACAGCTGCTGAAGCGAATGAAAGATGTGAAGAACCGCTGGATGAATCCCGGTTATTCCAGATATACGCATCAGGTGTTTATGACGCAGCTCTCGGCGGAAGAGTGCGGTGTATTCCAGGAAAAACTCTTTAAATTCCCGGGCTTTTATATTCAGAGACGTACTATCCGGCAATACACTTATAATTCTGCCGGACATGCTTTGGGGGATATCGGCGAGGTTTCAATGAGAGATATTGAGGCTGACGATTATTACATTCGCGGTGATTATGTGGGTAAGCAAGGTATAGAAAAGTCATACGAGAAATACCTGCGTGGCGAAAAAGGAGTGGAGGTTTTGCTTCGTGATGCGCACGGACGTATTCAGGGCCACTATATGGATGGGAAACTGGATCGACCATCCGTACCGGGTAAGAACCTGAAATTAGGGTTGGATATTGATTTGCAGATGTTGGGTGAGCGTCTGATGAAGAATAAAATCGGTGCAATTGTGGCTATTGAGCCGGAAACGGGGGAGATCCTTTGTTTGGTATCTGCTCCGAACTTTGATCCGCACTTGATGATTGGCCGCCAACGTGGTAAAAATCATAATATGCTGCAGAGAGATAAGCAGAAACCTTTGCTGAATCGTGCTATTATGGGTGTTTATCCTCCGGGGTCTACTTTCAAAACAGCGCAGGCGCTGACATTCTTACAGGAAGGTATTATACAGCCATCCACATCGTTCCCTTGTTCTCACGGATTCATTTATGGAGGTCTGCGTGTGGGATGTCACGGGCATGGATCACCTCTTCCGCTGATACCTGCTATTGCCACTTCGTGTAATGCTTATTTCTGTTGGGGGCTTTATCGCATGTTTGGTGATAAGAAATACGGTTCACCACAGAATGCGCTTACTGTATGGAAAGATCACATGGTTTCTCAAGGATTTGGTTATAAGCTGGGAACGGACTTGCCGGGTGAGAAACGCGGATTTATTCCCAATGCGGGTGTTTATGATAAGGCCTATCGTGGATCATGGAATGGATTGACGGTAATTAGTATTTCTATCGGTCAGGGTGAAGTTTTAAGTACACCTTTGCAAATGGCAAATTTAGCGGCTACCATTGCCAATCGTGGTTATTTTGTGACTCCGCATATCGTGAAGGATATTCAGGATGCAGAATTGGATAGTACCTACCGGGAACGTCGTTACACTTCTATCGACCGCTCTTATTATGAAGAAATTGTAGAAGGTATGCGGGCTGCCGTTACGGGAGTTACCGGAAGTGCTACTTGCCGTATAGCCGGAACCATACTGCCGGGTGTAGAAGTCTGTGGAAAGACGGGTACGGCACAGAATCGCGGACATGACCACTCTGCATTTATAGGTTTTGCCCCAATGGATAAGCCGAAGATTGCAATTGCTGTTTATGTGGAGAATGGTGGTTGGGGGGCAACCTACGGAGTACCTTATGGTGCTTTAATGATGGAACAGTATTTGAATGGAAAACTTTCGCCTGCCAGCGAAGAAAGAGCGGAGGAAATGAGTAATCGTGTGATAATGTATGGTGACGAGGAGAGATAGTATATGGAAATCACTGGATTGGGTAACGATCTGTGTTTACTTGATTCTGATTGCATTCGGTTGGTTTAGCGTTTGCGGGGCAAGCTATGATTATGGTGACCGCGATTTCTGGGATTTCTCCACTCGTGCAGGTAAGCAATTGGTTTGGATCATTTGCTCTTTCGGATTGGGGTTTGTGTTGTTGATGCTTGAAGACAGCGTTTATGATATGTTTGCCTATCTGATTTATATAGCACTTGCCATATTACTTGTGGTCACTATCTTTATAGCCCCTGATACGAAGGGATCGAGGTCGTGGCTGGTCATGGGGCCGGTAAGTTTGCAGCCGGCGGAGTTTGCCAAGTTTGCTACGGCGCTGGCTCTTGCCAAGTATATGAATTCCTATTCGTTCACCATGAAGAACTGGAAGAATATCCTGATGATGGTTTTTCTTATTCTGTTCCCGATGATGCTTATTATCTTGCAGCGGGAGACTGGCTCCGCGTTGGTATATACTGCTTTCTTTTTGGTGCTGTATCGGGAGGGGATGCCGGGTGTGGTTCTGTTTTCCGGGTTGTGTGCGGTAGTTTACTTTGTGGTAGGCATTCGTTTTGATCAGGTGTTTATTGCCGATACGCCGACGCCGATAGGGGAGTTTGCCGTACTTTCGATGGTCTTGCTGTCTGCGGCAGGAATGGTGTGGGTTTATAAGAAGAAATGGGAACCGGTACGCAATATATTGTTAGTTACCATTGGAGTGTTGTTAATCGCTTATTTTATATCGGAATATGTGATTCCGTTTAATTTGGTTTGGGTGCAATGGGGACTGTGTATACTGGTAGTTGGATACCTTATTTTCCTTTCGTTAAGTGAACGTCATCTTAGTTATTTCCTGATAGGTATGTTTGCTATCGGTTCTATCGGTTTCTTATATTCCAGTGATTACTTCTTTAATAAAGTATTGGAGCCTCACCAGCAGATACGTATCAAGGTGGTATTAGGTATGGAAGAAGATTTGGCTGGTGCCGGATACAATGTCAACCAGTCGAAGATAGCTATTGGTTCCGGTGGTCTGACAGGAAAGGGTTTCCTGAACGGTACTCAGACTAAGCTGAAATATGTACCCGAACAAGATACGGACTTTATTTTCTGTACGGTAGGTGAAGAAGAAGGATTTATAGGTTCTACTGCCGTGCTACTCTTATTCCTTATATTAATACTCCGTCTGATTGCTGTGGCGGAGCGGCAACCGTCTACTTTTGGTCGAGTCTATGGGTACTCGGTCGTTAGTATATTCCTGTTCCACTTATTTATTAATGTAGGTATGGTGCTGGGATTGACACCTGTGATTGGTATTCCGCTGCCATTCTTTAGTTATGGCGGTTCTTCGCTTTGGGGATTCACCATCCTGCTGTTCATCTTCCTGCGGATTGATGCAGGACGCAAAAAGAGACTGTCAGCGTTTTAATTTGATTCCTACATCATTGATACCTGGAAGAACTTCGTCCGGTAGAAGGTGTATAATTTTGAAGCGGTATTCCCCGGCTTTTCCAATACGGATGAAACCTGCTGCGAGAGTTGATTGATATAACCCACCCCAGCCATCTCCTAACCAAATACCTGCATTGTCAGCAAGTCGCAGTTCCAATGTATCCCGCTTGATATTTGGGACTTCCGGACTGTCGTAGTAGATGAGTAAGGGCAGATTCTGATACGGATAATTGTTCCGGTTTCTTACTTCTACGGATACATTGTAGAGTGTAGCGGAGTCTGCAACCGAAACATTGAAGAATAGTGTGTCATTCCGCTGCCAGCCTTCCGTTGGCAGGGATTGAAAAGAATGATATACAGTCTGTTCATCGCAGGCTGTGTAGAAGCTTGCGATGAACAGCAGTATTAAACTCTTCAGGAGAGATGTTTTATTCTTGAGCAGGTTTTTCATTTCCGGCTGGTTTCTCTCCTTGTGGTCTGGGTGGATTGTTGGGCCTGGGACCTCTATCAACACGTTGTCCATCTCCTCGTTCACGATTTTTTTGCTTGTTGCGTCTGACCTGATCGCCTTGTTGTCTGGGCTGGTTCCCCTGTTGCCTTGGTTGCTCTCCTTGTGGCCTGGGGGCACCTTGTGGGCGTGGTCTGGATTGTTGATCTCCAGGTTGATTCGGATTTCCTTTTTTCTTTTTCTTGCGGTTGTTATTACCGCCATTTCCATTTCCGCCACCGTTATTTTCTCCGCCATTTTTACCTTTACGACTACGGTCGAAGCGGGTTAAGCTTTCCTGTTCCAACAAATCTATCGGCTTCTTGGGTTCCACTTGGCGTGCTTCTTCTACAAGACTTTCTGGTTTAGTACCCCGTTTGTTCATACCGATGATTTCAAATGCACGCTTACCACTGATTGTTACCAGATTGGCAGGAATGTTCTTGTCGGTAGAGTAGGTTATCTGATTACTCAGAATATCTGCCTTGAAGAAATAGAAAGTACCGTCTTTGGTTTCCAACTCGATCTCTCTGGAAGGAAGACGTTTCTGGGCTTCCACATAGCAGTCCACTTCATAGTTGAGACAGCATTTCAGTTTGGCACATTGTCCTGCCAGTTTTTGCGGATTGAGAGAAATATCCTGATAACGGGCGGCACTTGTGGATACTGACACGAAAGAGGTCATCCAGGTGGCACAGCAGAGCTCGCGTCCACATGGGCCGATACCACCGATTCGTCCGGCCTCTTGGCGTGCACCAATCTGCTTCATTTCAATGCGGACATGGAAAGCATCTGCCAATACCTTGATCAGCTGGCGGAAGTCTACACGCTCATCGGCAATATAATAGAAAATTGCTTTGTTACCGTCTCCCTGATATTCCACATCACCGATTTTCATGTTGAGATTCAGGTTGAGGGCAATCTGTCGGGCGCGTATCATAGTATTATGTTCGCGTCCTTTGGCTTCATTATATTTGTCCATATCTACCTGTTTGGCTTTACGGTAGATGCGCTTGATATCAGCCTCAGACTTGATGTTAGCCTTTCGCATTTGCAGTGGAACGAGGCGTCCGGTTAGGGTCACTACACCGATGTCATGTCCCGGCGTTGCTTCTACGGCAACGATGTCGCCCTTTTCAAGAGGTATATGATTGCTATTGCGGAAATATCCTTTACGGGTATTCTTGAACTGAACTTCTACCAGGTCGCTTTCTTCTCCGTTTCCGGGAATGTCGGCCAGCCAGTCGTAGGTGTTCAGTTGCTTGTCTTGCCTGCCGCAACTTTTGCAGCAGAGACCTCCGCTTCCGTTATGTAGTTTAAAATCCATTTTTTTATTTATGATTGAGATTACTACTATATATCTGATTTCTACTGTTTCAGTAGAACTATCATTTTCAACGAAAAATCAAAGAAGACCATCCTTGCATTTACATTTTGCTCAATATGTATCTGCGCTTCGCTCAATTCATCCATCATTCCCATTACATTCCGTTCGTTGATAAAAGGGGCGAAGCGAGTGGCAAAGTTTTGTTCAGGCAAAGTCATGTAACTCATCTCTTTGCAATGCAGGTTGTAGATGAAATTCTCGCGTATCATACGCTGGGCGTATGTCAGGAAGTTCTTCTGTCGTTCGCGTCCCATGCCTGCCAGTTGCTCACTCCATTGCTTCATTTCACGTATCTTCCGTTGATAGGAAAGACGCATGAGGCTGACAAAGAGTTCAAAGAACAGTTCGTTTTCTTCGTTCAGGTGAATGGTTTCCAATGCTTTGATAAAGTCACCGTTGGCAAGATGTGCCAAGGTGAAACTATCATTAGGACGTACACCGTATTTCTGTTGCAAGGCGTTGGCAATATCCGTTTCTTCTATTTTACGGATGTTGAAACGTTGCGTACGGCTCAGGATTGTCGGCAGTATCATATCCGGAGTTTCGGATATCAATAAGAATACAGTTTTTTCGGGAGGCTCTTCCAGAAGCTTCAATAACTTATTGGCACAAACTACATGCATTTTTTCCGGTAGCCAGACGATAGTAACCTTGTAGCCACCTTCGCTCGATTTCAGGCTGAGCTTGCGTACTATCTCGTCACTCTCCTTTGCATAGATGATGGCTTGCCCGTTTTCAGCATCCATCTCATTTAGCCAGTGGTTAAGACTGAAATAAGGGCTGTTCAGCACTAGATGTCGCCAGTCAGTTATGTAATCGTCGCATACTTCTTTCTTCCCTTTTTTTACGATGGGAAAGACAAAGTGTACATCAGGATGTACCAGCTTATTCCACTTTACGCAGGAGGGACAAGTTCCACAGGCATCTGTATCTGTACGGTTCGGGCAACAGATGTAACGGGCATAAGCCATTGCCAACGGAAGTTTTCCCACTCCCGATGGACCGCAGAAGAGCTGGGCATGAGGAATACGCCCCTCTTGCACTTCTTGTCTGAGTCGCTGTTTGGCTGCTTCTTGTCCTATTACCTCTTTGAAAAACACGATATTATATATGGTTTTATAAATTACAACTCATGTTACTTGGCTGCCGTCTTAGTATACCAGCTTTGCAACTTCTTTTATACTGTCCACTGCACCGATGGAGTAAAAGTGAATACTGGGTACTCCATGCTCCACTAACTCCTTACATTGCTTAACACACCATTCGATGCCTACTTGTTTGGCTTCTTCATCCGTTTTACATTTCATGGCTTCAAGTGCCAGTTCTTCGGGCAAGTCTACCTTGAAAGTCTTGGGTATCATGTTGATTTGGGACATCTTCTTGAATGGTTTGATACCTGGAATGATGGGAATGGTAACTCCGGCTTTTCGGGCACGTTCTACGAAATCGAAATATTTTTGGTTATCATAGAAAAGCTGTGTAACGGCATATTCTGCACCGGCTTCCATTTTCTTTTTAAGCCAGTAGATATCAGTGTCAATGTTGGGAGCTTCTTCGTGCTTTTCGGGATAACACGCTACGCCATAGGAAAATGGCGTATTGGTCACTTTCATTTCCGAGCCATCCACGAAGATGCCTTTATTGAAGTTGTTGATTTGTTCTTGTAATTCAGTGGCATGATGGTAGCCATCGCCTTCGGGAGTGAAGACAGACTCATGTTTTGCTTTATCTCCACGTAGCACCAGTAAATCGGTGATACCCAGGAATTGCAGATCAAGCAGTACATATTCCGTCTCTTCGCGGGTGAAACCACTGCAAAGAAGATGCGGAACTACAGTGATATTATATCTGTTTTGGATGGCGGCAGCTACGGCAACAGTTCCCGGACGGCGGCGTAAGCGATTGCGCTGAAACAAACCGTTTCCCAGATCTTTGTACACATATTCGCTGCGATGTGTGGTGATATTGATGTATTTCGGGTCAAATTCCCGTAAAGTATCTATGGTTTCGTACAGCTTTTCGATGCCTGTGCCTTTCAGCGGTGGCAGTATTTCAAAAGAGAAAGCTGTCTTCTCGTTGCTGTGTATCAGGTCGATAATTCTCATTTCTTTTTCGTTGTCTTTGTTCGGTGAACAAAACTTATTTGTACATTGGGAACAAAAATACGAAAAAGAAATGAGATATGCTTTTATTGTTGGGCTATTCTTTTATACAACGTATGGAAAGGGCTTTATAGAATGTCTTATTGGTTACTAAAGTTCCATTTGAAATAAAATGTTCATCACTTCCTGTGAGGAATATGGTTTGCTCGGGTATGGTCTTGCCGTTATCTTCAAGAGTCCAATATCCGGTCATTTTATAGACTTGTGCATGTGCTTGTTCATACCACATGCCTATCGGATATGCACCGAAATCGGTCAGGTTGGAGGCAGGATATACATGGTCATCCTCTTTTAATCCCTGCCATTCTCCTGCCTTAATCAGTGATGCTTCATTACCTGTATAATTCTTCAAGCCTTCCCAGTCTTTGCTGTTAGGTATTTTCCATCCTTCCGGTGCTAAGTCACCGGCCAGTATGGCTTCTCCGTTGTAGAAGTATATTTCAAATTTGTCTGGTTTGAAGTAGCCTGCTCCGGTGCCCAATTCAACTCGTTTTGTAAGGGGAGTTCCAGTTATATATGTAGTTTCGCACAGATCTTTCCGCATCCAATATTGTGTCCCTATCTTTATTATCGGGTGTTCTTTCAGTGCTCCGTTTCTGATATCTCGAATCGTGTACCGGATTACATTAACATCCGATGATTTATCGGGCTTTGCCAGTGTTACTGTTCCTGTTTCATCCAAATAGAATTTATCGATTGTTCCTGAGGTTCCCTGAGTGTACGTGAAAGAATTATTCTCTGTGTTCCAACTTATTTGTCCTCCATTGATGTCTCTGTCATCATCCAACAGTTGAAGTACTGTCCCGTTGTTCAAATCACTTTGTTCATCTACGCCGATAGGATAAATCGTGATTGCTTGTGAATCGATATCATCTGATTTAAGATACTCTTTGCAGATTTCCACGATAGGTTTTCCGCTGTTGTATACTCTATAAACATTTGATTGGGTGAAAGACAGGGCGGCAATGTGTATGGCTGTCGTCTTGCCGCTATTGTCCGTTTCCTTACCTTCTACGGTTGTCCAGTCTTCTATACTGCTGGCTATCCCTGTCAGCACATGACTGGTGGTCTGCATGGCGGCGATGTCCAAGTTGCATTGTGTGCTTCCGGTCATTGTTAATTCCGGCATCGGGCATGTGTATAGTTGTCCGTTCCAATCCATAACGAATGATTGCGTATCGGGATTAATCTCTTGAGGGATAATAATAATCTCTTTTCCTATTAATTTCCCCTCTTTTATACTCCATGTTCCGTAAGGAATGATATCCGCGTCTTCTTCTTTATGAATTGTAAATTCTTCTGTGCTTAGATCGTAATCGGCTTTATTATAGAATCCTGTGGCAATGATGCGTGGATTGGCTTTTAATAAAGCTTCAACGTTTTCATCTCCTTTCGGTGTAAGTGTGATGTTGAATTTCACCAATTTATGATGGAACTTCAGTTCAACGGCCTTTTCGCTGCTTGCTATCTTTGCTTGTGTGGCAATTAGAAAGTCAGATAGAGATCGCTTTTGGGCATTGCTTTGATCGGACTGTACGGAAACTGGGATGATGGAAGAGTTGGCTGCTATCTCTGCCGACTGATATGGAGAATAGCTGATGAAGTCTAGCATTGCATCTCCCACTGGGTAGAAAACAGTTTTTTCGGGGATAAGTTTAGCATCTTCTCCGCATTCTAACAGCAAATTGTTAATGTATCGTTCTTTTGCAATGGAAGTAGAAGACAGCATTGCGTACAATCCCACTTTATCTCCTTTTTCAAAGGCCGTATTGGTTACTCGCGTATTGGTTTTACTGACTTTTGTGGTAAATGTGATCGGTACTGTTCCGGAAGGTGTTTCTGAGTCAATTTTATTGACGCAAGCGGTAAATAAGTGGATGAGGCAGAGTGATAATAGGATCAGTCTGTTTTTCTTGATAGTTGTTTTGTTCATATAATGTTGTTGTTTTGTGGAATACGATGATCGAATTCCCAATTAATAGTTGTTAATCAAAACATTGGAGTATCTGGGGTGGTTGGGACCATAATTGGTATAGAAAAGACTGTTGCTTTGGAATGCTAATTAGTTGAATTCACGCTTGAATTCCGGTTCTGTTCCATCTTTATGTTTTTCAACGTTTATTAACCTAATGGACGTCAAAGGTAAAATAAACTTTTAAAAAACAGAAAGAAAAGAATAACTTTATACCAATTATTTATTTATAATGCTTTGTATGAAGGGGATAAATAACTTGAAATGTCCCTACATTTTCATTCTTTCGCGGGAGATTTCAAAATTATCAGTACCTTTGTACTCTAAATTAAAGATAATCTGATAACTTATGCCATTAAATTTACCTGATAAGCTGCCGGCGATAGAGTTGCTGAAAGAAGAGAACATATTTGTTATTGACAACTCCCGCGCCACGCAACAGGACATCCGTCCGTTGCGCATCGTTATCCTGAACTTGATGCCTTTGAAGATTACCACGGAGACAGATCTTGTGCGTTTGCTCTCCAATACACCGCTTCAAGTGGAAATCTCGTTCATGAAAATCAAGAGTCATACATCAAAGAATACGCCTGTAGAACACATGCAGACATTCTATACTGACTTTGAAAAGATGCGTGGCGAGAAGTACGACGGTATGATTATCACCGGTGCCCCTGTAGAACAATTGGATTTCGAAGAGGTGACTTACTGGGATGAAATAATGGAAATATTCGATTGGGCGCGTACGCATGTCACATCTACCCTTTATATATGCTGGGCTGCACAGGCCGGACTTTATCATCATTATGGAGTGCCCAAGTACGCGTTGGACAAGAAGATGTTCGGCATATTCGAGCATCGTCCTTTAGATCCGCTGCACGCTATTTTCCGTGGTTTCGATGATATGTTCTATGTACCCCATAGCCGCCATACGGAAGTACGGAAAGAAGATATCTTGAAAGTGCCGGAGCTTACTTTACTTTCGGAATCGGAAGATGCAGGCGTACACCTGGTGGTAGCACGTGGTGGACGTGAGTTTTTTGTTACCGGACATTCGGAATACTCTCCACTGACACTGGATACGGAATATCGCAGGGATGTGGATAAAGGTCTACCTATTGAAATACCTCGTAATTATTATGTGGATAATGATCCGGACAAAGGTGTGATGGTACGTTGGCGTGCCCATGCCAATCTGCTGTTCTCTAATTGGTTGAACTATTTCGTTTATCAGGAAACTCCGTACAATATTAATGATATAAAGTAGCTACAAGCTACGAGTTGCGAGTGACAAGACCTTGCGGTATATAGTGTAGCACTCGTAGCTTGTAGCCTGTAACTTGTAACTAAAACGATATGATAAAGCAACGGAAGATAGAGTTACTGGCCCCTGCCAAGAACATGGAATGTGGCATTGAAGCTATTAACCACGGTGCGGATGCAGTGTATATCGGTGCGCCTAAGTTTGGCGCACGTGCAGCAGCCGGCAATTCGTTGGAAGATATAGCTGCTTTGGTGGCTCATGCCCATTTATATAATGCCCGGATTTATGTGACTGTCAATACCATCTTAAAGGAAGAAGAACTGGCAGAGACGGAGAAAATGATTTGGGATTTGTATCGTGCGGGAGTAGATGCCCTCATTGTGCAAGACATGGGAATCACTCGCTTAAACCTACCGCCTATTCCCTTGCACGCCAGTACCCAAATGGATAACCGTACACCGGAGAAAGTACGTTTCCTTGCAGAAGCCGGTTTCCGGCAAGTAGTATTGGCACGTGAGCTTTCCCTTCAGGAAATCAGCCATATTCATAAAGCTTGTCCGGAAGTGCCGTTGGAAGTATTTGTACATGGGGCACTTTGCGTTAGTTATAGCGGGCAATGTTATGTCAGCCAGGCTTGTTTCGGACGTAGTGCCAACCGGGGAGAATGTGCACAATTCTGTCGTTTGCCTTTCAGTCTGGTGGATGCCGACGGAAAAGTAATTGTACGTGATAAGCATTTGCTATCTCTCAAAGATTTGAATCAGAGTGATATTCTGGAAGAGTTACTTGATGCAGGTGCCACTTCGCTCAAGATAGAAGGCCGTCTGAAAGATGTTTCTTACGTAAAGAATGTTACGGCTGCTTACCGCCAAAAGCTGGATGCCATCTTTACACGCCGTAAAGAATATGCCCGAGCCTCTTCCGGTACTTGCAATTATACATTCCGTCCCCAGTTAGATAAAAGTTTTAGTCGTGGATTTACGCATTACTTCCTGCACGGACGCAGTGAAGAAATTTTCTCTTTCGATACTCCGAAATCCCTCGGTGAAGAGATGGGAACCATGAAGGAACAACGTGGAAACTACCTCACAGTAGCCGGATTGAAATCATTCAACAACGGTGACGGTGTTTGTTATATCGATGAGCAAGGATGCCTGCAAGGCTTCCGTATCAACCGTGTAGATGGAAATAAACTCTATCCGGCAGGTGAGATGCCTCGTATCCGTCCGCGTACTGTACTTTACCGTAACTATGACCAGGAGTTTGAGAAGTTGCTGGCACGTAAGTCTTCCGAACGAAAGATTTCCGTTTCCTTGCTTTTGGCAGATACTGCCTTCGGCTTTGCTCTGACTGTCACGGATGAGGATGATAATAGCGTTACACTTTCTTTCCCTTATCAGAAAGAACCTGCCCGTACCCCGCAGGCAGATAATCTGCGTACTCAACTCAGTAAATTGGGAAATACTCCTTTTGAAGCCGGAATATTAGCGGATAATCGTTCGCCTGAAACAAATTCCGCCATAGAAATCCGCTTTTCAGATAACTGGTTTCTTCCCGCTTCCGTAGTAGCCGATTGGCGCCGTCAAGCCGTAGACAAGCTGGTTACCGTTCGCCGTATTAATTATCGGCAGGAAGTGGCAGTCTGGAAATCTACAACTCATGCTTTCCCTTTGCCGGGAACTTCTTCTAAGACAACAGCTTCCGCTACTTCATTAACGTACCTCGGTAATGTAATGAATACCCGTGCCGCCTCTTTCTATGCCGATCACGGCATTGCTACCGTAGCTCCGGCTTATGAGAAACAATCTGTACCGGGTGCTGTTTTAATGTTCTGCAAGCATTGTTTGCGTTATAGTATGGGTTGGTGCCCTACTTATCAGAAGGGACGTTCACCCTATCGGGAGCCTTATTGTTTGCAAGGAACTGATGGTAAGCGCTTCCGCTTGGAGTTTGATTGTAAGAATTGTCAGATGAAAGTATATGCAGAATAAGAGAGAACATATTCGTTATCACCACAGAGCGGCACAGAGTAACACAGAGTTTCTTAAATATCAGAAAAGACTCCGTGCAACTCTGTGCTACTCTGTGGTGATAGCGATTATTATCAGTCTGGTTTCCTGTCGTTACTCCCGTCCCAATCTGGATGATGAAGGTATCAGTGATAAAACCCGCGACTCTCTGACCTACCTTTACGACCGGCATTATACGTTGAATACGAATCTGGAAGTGGTGCAGGATTCCGTGGTGCTTGCCTGTCTGCCGGTGAAGGATTGCTACAATACTCTGTATAGAGGAGACCGTGTAGTAGTGGCCGAATTTGCCATTCATTCTGCTGATAGTGTGGACAGTGTTTGGGTAAAACTGGCTCATTCCCAGGAGATACAAGGCTGGATCGGGGAGCGGGAAATGATGCAAGCTTTTGTACCTACGGACAGTATCTCACAATTCATTTACTTGTTCAGTGATACGCATGCTTCTTACTTCGTGATTATTTTCGCCTTGTTTATCGGTGCTTGGGTGTTCCGTCTGTTCCGTCGGAAGCAGTTGAAGATTGTTTATTTCAATGATATCGATAGTGTATATCCGCTTTTGCTCTGCCTGTTGATGGCATTCAGTGCTACGGTGTATGAGACGATGCAAGTCTTTGTGCCCGAAACGTGGGAACATTTCTATTTTAATCCTACGCTTTCACCTTTCAAGGTGCCGTTTATTCTCTCAGTCTTTTTGCTGAGCATCTGGTTGTTTATCATTGTACTGCTGGCAGTACTCGATGACTTGTTCCGTCAGTTGACTCCTGCCGCTGCCGTATTCTATCTGTTGGGATTGGCATCTTGTTGTATCTTCTGTTATTTCTTCTTTATACTGACTACGCAAATCTATATCGGTTATGTCTTCCTTGCTGCCTTCATCTGGATTTTCCTGAAAAAGATGCATACCACACTTGTTGTTTATCGCTATCGTTGCGGTAATTGCGGACAGAAACTTAAAGAAAAAGGGCGTTGTCCGAGTTGTGGTGCGATTAATGAGTAGGGGGATAGGATAATGATCCTCGGTTTTGAAACAAAAGTGTATCTTTGTCGTTAAAAACCAATATCTTTTAATCATGTTTAAAAGAACGATACTTCATGGCGCGGCTCCATCCTTGCATTCTGGGATACTGATGCCGATACTTTGGTGGTAGCTACTCATGGATTTACGAAGAAAAGACAAAAGACACCGCCAAAAGAAATAGCGAAAGCACAAGAAATAAGGAAAAAATATTTTAACTCTAAAAATAAATAGTCATGGCTGAATTAAAGTTGTATACCCACGAAGAAATGCTGGATGCCGTAGTAGGGGTTAAAGGAACTCCAAGACGAGATAAATACGAAGCAGATATAAATAACTTCCTCATTGGAGAAGCCATTAAAAAGGCTAGAGAATCCAAGAACCTTACCCAAGAACAACTTGGAGAACTTATGGGAGTACAAAAGGCGCAAATTTCCAAGATAGAAAGCGGGAAAAGCGTTACATTTTCAACAATAGTAAGGGCTTTTAAAGCAATGGGAGTAAAATCCGCTAATCTTGAATTAGGCTCTTTGGGAAAGGTGACTCTTTGGTAAAATATCCGGTAATTCCGGGGCATATAGTTGAGGCGGATTAATCACCGGATTCGTCATCGGCTATTGTTGCCAAATCAAAGTAGAGCAGACGGGTATCGGCATCGGCGTCTTCGTCATTTAAGGGGATGAAGCCGTTCTTCAGATAAAAGGGGACGGCACCGGCATAAGCGTCCACTGTGAGGAAACGACAACCGGTCTTGTTGTCGATGACAAAATAACTCTTGATGAAATTCAGGAGAAATGTACCCATATATTGTCCTTTCATTGACAAGTCAACTCCTAAACGGCAAATTTTTACGGCAGGATAACTTTTCAATCGTTTCTCGTTCACGAACCGGTGTTTACGAAAACGATTAAATTCCGTTTTGCTCTCGAAATCGTTTAAGGCAACTTTGTCGTTTGCCAGACTGAAATAAGCAGAAGTAGCATAGTTATACTTGTTTTCTACCACATAACTCACTGCAAGCAGGGCTTGCCGATAAAAGGGAGATTCTTTCAAAATAAAATCGTTCAAATCTGCGTCTCCGCAATCGAACGATTCTATTGATTCTCTTTTTTTAAGTCTGCGTATGTTGTAAACAGACATGAGGTAATCTCTATTTTGCTGCTCCATACCTTTATACTTTTAGCATTTTTATTGCAGCTTCATAGTCTTTCAGCCTTCTTTCACGCTCTTCCTTCGTTTCTTTTGGAGGATTCTTCATCCGTTCCAGAAATCTCCGGGCATCTTCCCCGTATAGTATCGGGGTTTCTTTGATGGGTCTTGCCATATCGTTTTCCTCCTTTCTGTTGTTTTTTACTGTGCAAAGGTAGCCATTATTTCCCTGATCTCCAACACAATCTTTCAAAGAACGCTTGTCACTTCATGGTTTGTGCCACCGTTTCCGGCGAAGGAAACGATGGCTACCTCTCTGTAGGGGGGTGGCGCACTCCGGGCTTACGCGCCTCGTGCCCGGCGGTGGCTGTTCAGGCGGTTGCGAACCTGCCTGACGCTGTGCTTTTCTTTATCCCAGCGAAGTTTCGCCTATGGGAATGGCGGATAATATATCTGCCGGGACGGGTATGTGGCACGGTAAATAGGTAATTCTTCGGTCATAGCCATAAAAAATAGTTTCAACCCGCAAGCGGGTTCCCGTTTAAATAGATAAATGAACGGCTACGCCGTAATAGATAAATAAGATCAGAAAGCAAGAGCACACCTCACCCTGCAAGCGTAGTTCTTATAGTTGAAGTTCACGTAGCCATTGTCGAAGTCCACGTTGAACGCGTGGCCGCTGCCGAGCTCCGTACTTGACCAATAGCCGGCAGACGAGATTTGTACAGCATCACTGATTGAGCTTAATTTTTTATTAATCAAAACACGATTCACAGTACCGCCGGAATTGCCGTTCCAGATGTCACTTACCTCTTTTCCGCACAACAAGGTCAACTCTTTCTCGGAAGGCAAGTACCAATCACTGCTATTAACGGGAGCAGGCACCGCAGAACGGTAAGCAACCACTGTTTCTACGGCTTGAACTTTATTATTGGAATTAGCCGCGTTGAACGCTTCGATGGCTTTGGTATTGTTATAACCCTGAATGTTATTCAAAGGATCATTAGCACCAGCATCGCTCTTGACGGCAAGAAACTCACCACTCTTATTGTTATTCAACCAAGTCTGGACGGAAACGGACGGATTCTGCCAAACGGTACTTGCGCTTGCGTCTTTCAAAGCGACTACCAAACCATGCGTACACCCCGGATGGACGGCTTTCAAAGTCTTGTCTTTCGTTGTTGCATCGCCTACCCAAAAGACAATGCCGATACAACCTTCACTCGGTGGATTGCTTGCGTCGCCGGGGCAGATGCTGCCGTCCGAATAATAGAAATCACCCGCGACAAGAGCACGGACTGTAGGAGTAGTAGAGGGAGCACCGCTGTATGTCACATTCAGCCGCTTGTAATTACCGGCGGACAAGGAAAGGCTGCTTTTTGAGTATTCGATGGTCTTGCCATCAGCAGTATTGAACGCACCGTTGACGGTGGCGCCGGAAGTACCTGCGGGAACGATGTAGCGGTAAATGCCGTTGCCCATGGGGCAAGGTTTAATCGTTGTTGCACCGCTGCCGCTACTCGGAGTAAGGCTGAACGTGGCACCGAGAACAGGGGCGGAATACTCGTAGGCATTTGCGTTATCGGTTGTCTTGTACTTCTGCGCCGGAAGGGAAATCTCTATCAGGGACATCCGGTGCGTGAAAGAGAAAGAGAGGGAAGAGCCCGTGGGGGATACGACATCGGTCGTCATCAGGTCGCAAGCGGTATACTTGGCATACGTGCTTTGGTCGGTGGCAGTAGTGACGGTAGTGTTGAAAGCTGTGACGATGTCATCAACGCTTGTTTTACTGTTCATATCTGCGGTATACGGGTAGTAGGCAAAGTAGGTGGCACCGGCATATTTATAGACGGGTGCGCTACCGCTCCAACTCGTGCCGTCGTAGGTGCAAGGCACATTCTGGCAACCGGTAATTACGCTGCCGTCCTTCACGGCAAACACGCCTATTTGGTCGCCGCTCACGAAGGTGGTGGTGTAACCGCTTTCCGTGGCGCGGGTTTGCGGGGTACCGGTTTGCGCAGTGCCGTCCGCAGGGGCGAAGCCATCGGCACGGGCTATAACGGTGAGCGTGGTGCCGTCGGTGGCGGTGACTACCGGTTCGTCGTCGTTGCTGCAACTGCACAAAGAAACAGAGGACAGCAGGACGAGTAAGGGAAAATAAAGTATGTTCGTTTTCATTTTTATTCGGGTTTTTGTTAGGGGCGGATTGAAAATCCTGATACTCGGGGGACGGCGGATAATATATCCGCCGGGACGGGCGGCAATTACTTATACAACCTCTTGCCGCATTCAAAAAGCAAGAAGGGGACGCACACGCTCGAGAGTCGAATTCTTACTGCCGCCCTCGTGCGTGGGACCCTGGTCGAAGTCCACATACCATGCGACGCCGTAGCCGAGGCCGAACTCCGTACTCGACCAGTAGAAGGTGTAGTCCAAAATCTTTCCATTAGCATTCTCGATCTGAGTATTCAGCATATCTCTTCCATTTGTACCATAGCTTGTTACACCTTGCCCCCAGCACACCTGCCTCAACTCATAGACAGAAGGCCAGTACCAACCGCTACTGCTTTTCGGGGCAGGATGGGCGGTCTGAAAAGCAGACAGACCCTTGACGGGCTTCACACGAAGATTCTGGTTCTTACTATAACTGGGATTTTCTACGTATTTATTGTACTCCTCCAAGGCAACGGTATTGGCGTAACCCTGCATCTTGTCTGTTACTTGAATACTGGTGAAACTGCTGGGTCTGCTAGTCCATGTGCATGTAGTGCCATCTTTGCTCCCCAACCAATCGTTGACAAACTCATAATCGGTATTGCCATACGTCCAATACATATCGACGCTTTGATTGTCCGGATCAGGCATATCCCACAACGAAACGACCAAGCCCTGCGTGCCGCTGGGGAATTTACTATCCAACAAACCGTAGTTGTCGCCCTTAATATTGCCTACCCAATAGACAATTCCGATAACAGTACGATCCTTGTCGTCAGCACCCTTCAGCACGGGCTGGATGTCCTCTATTTTGGTGGAACCGTCCGAGTATTTGCGGTAGCCGCCGTCGGAGGTTTTACCGTCACTGTAATAGTAGTCGCCTATCTTTAATTTGTCGGGAGCATAGTTATCGAGAATGTATTTGCCTGTCACTTCCTCCGCGCTTCCGCTACTGCCCCATGCGCTTCCGACAGTAGCTGACGCTACTTCCAGATAACCGTGCTTCACGGTGATGTCGTACGTATGTTGCTTGCCGCTTTGCAGGTTGACTTCGTTGTCCTGTGTCGGGGTATAATAATAGGTGTTGCCGTTGGCGAGGCTGACGGCGATGAATTTCTTATCCTTCATCTGCTGTGGGATGACGAGGGCGGTGTAGCTGACAAGGGCGGCTCCGCCACCGGTCAGCGTGCCGGGAGCAGTCAGTTTCTTGGGAGTAATGGTGCCCATATTGGAACCGCTGGTGGCGGGAATCCATGTGCCTGCGGTGGCTCCTTCGCCCGTGGGTGCGGTGTAGCTGCCCGAGAGGGCGAGGTTGGTGGCATCGCCGATAACTACGCTCTGTATGGCGGAGGCATTGGTGGCGGCTTCGGCATTCACAATGTTGATGACCACGCGAGCCGTCTGGTGGTAGAAAGTCAGGCTATTGTCCGCGCCGTTGGAGGGCTTGAAAGAGATGTCTGTCGGCGGGGCGTAGAGGAAGTCGCTGCGCTGGTAGCCCGTACCGCTGCTGGCGTTCTGGTCGGACTGCACCGCCCACGATACCGGCACGGCGGTGGCATGGCTCTGACCGGTGGCTGCGGAGCCGTCGCCGAGGTACCAGGCGGAGACGGACTTCGTTTCGCCGGACGTCTGCCAGTAGAAAGGGGTGACGCCGCTTGCCGCTTGCAGGGTGACACCGGAATTGCCACTGCCGGCAGGGGTATATTGCTTGACTTCCGGTGTGCCGCCGGGCTGCTGTTGTTGCACCTGCACGGCTACCGCATCACCGCTGCTCCACTGCCCGTCGGCAGTGGCGGCACGGGTCTGCGTCAGCCCATCCACTTGTGCGGTGAAAGTCATGGGGTACTTGCCGTCGGGCAGCGTGGTGCCGTCGTCGTCCGTCAGGTCGCTGCACGAGGCGGCGAGCAGGGCGAGGCTGCATAGGAGGCTGCACATGGCCAGAGGTATCGGCATGCGGTGGGGGATGCAGCGGAGGATGCGCCGGGCGGATTGTGAGAAGTGCTTTGGTTTCATATCGCTTGTCCTTTTCTTATTGTTTCTCAATATCGTTACAAGCGTTCTTGGGAGAAGGAGAACGCTTGTCACTTCATGGTTTGTGCCACCGTTTCCGGCGAAGGAAACGGTCGCTACCTCTCTATAGGGAGTGGCGCACTCCGGGCTTACGCATACGGTGCCCGGCGGTGGCGGTGTCCTAATGAAATATGTTATCGCGGGCAGTCCGCGGTCTCCATCACGGCTCGCCCGCGGTCTCCATCACGGGCCGGCCGTGATACCTATCGCGGACCGGCCGCGATTTTTATCCCAGAGGATTCTCGTCGAGTCCTCCGCCTCCTGATCCGCTGCCACCGCCTCCGGGCGTTTCGGCCACTTCGCCCACTACGAAGTAGTCGGCCATGGTCACTTTGCGGGGTTCCTTGAGCAGGGCGGTTCCGTTGCTTCCCAGCTGCGTGCAGAGCGTGACGCTCCACACGGAGCCTTCAGGGGCGGATGCGGGCATCACGAAGCCCACCTGCGATGGGGTGTTGGGATAGAGTTGCGCCAGGGGGAAGAAGTGCTTCGTCCCCGTGTTGCCGTCGGTGCGGGTGATGGTGACTCCGATTTCGGAACCGCTGCCGCCCACCTTGCCGTTGCGGCACATGATGATGCACGTCTGTCCGGCGCTGACGGGCACGCCTTCGCCGCGGGTGGCGGCTCCGGGATGCTGGGCGTCCTGCGCGCTGACCACGGAGAAGAGTTGCGGGCCGCTGGCGGCTTTCTGTATCTCAACGTCTATTTCGGCGTCGGCCAGGGCTTGGCGCATCTCCTGGCTCATGGAGTAGGAAATGCCGAGCTGCAGGCGTTCGCGGTCGGGCGAGGCGTTCAGTTCGCTGTCCAGGAAGACGCCCCGGGCGGTGGGACGGAAGTAGCCCAGTTCGGTGCTCAGGCTGTAGCCCGAGGAGAGGAACCAGACGGAGCGGCGCATCAGCAGGCGGCCGATGCGGGCTATCTCTTCCGCGTCTTCCTGGCGGGTGCTCAGGGCGGCCACCTCGCGGGCGAGGTCGTCCATCGAGAGGCATTTCTGCAACTTGGGTTGAAGGTAATAGTCGTTCTTTACGTCCTGCGTCAGTGCCAGGTCGAGGGCTTTGAGCGATAGTTTCGCCTTTTGGGTCGGGTCTTGAGCCATGGTTAATGGTGGGGTTTAAGTGATTATTTAGTCCATTACGGCATCGCCTGCGACGGGATTTGCACCGATTGTCTCCCAGTCTTTAATCTTGGAGGTGACGGTCAGTCCGGTCAGCTTCACGGTGATTGTGTAATTGTAGATTTTACCGCTTTCAAGTGTCAGGTCGGCGTCTCCAGTTCCGCTCGGCAATGTGTAGAAGAACTTTCCGCCGGTGGCGAGGGTGACTTGCATGAATTTCGCGCCTTTGCTGAAGGTCTGTGGAACGACGATGGCGGCGGCGGTGAGGGCTGATGGGGTTCCCGTAGTGGTGTAAGTGGCGGCGAGTACATTGGTAGCCGTGCCCGAAGCGGAGGTAATGGTTCCATTGGCAAGGGTGAGGCTTACCTCGGGCTTAACGGAAAGTATTTCCAGTTTTGCGCCCTTGAAGTCGTCTGCCGTGAGGCCGCTGGTGGCGTCGGGTTTCAGTTCTACCTGTATTTTGGAGAGCAGGTGCTTGAAGCTGACGGGCACGGCGTCCTTGGTGCGGGCTACGGGGTTGGCGGTTACGTATTCACCGGGACTTGTTCCTTCTTTCATCGGCTGTCCCCACAGCAGGTCGCTGGCAAAGTAGTTTGCGTCGGTGCTTTGGTCTGACCCTATGCTGAAAGCGTATGTGTCGGTGAGGGCCGTCACGGTTTTTGCCCTGGGCGCGTAGGCGTAGATGTCTACTCCGTTTCCGCTTTGCGGATAATAGACGGCAGTGCCGCTGAAGCCGCCCGAACCGCTGGCGGTGTAGTCCAGATTCTGGGTGTAGGTAGTGGTGGCAGTGCTACCGCTCGCCACGTTTTCGTTGATGAAGAACCCTACGGACACGCCACTGGCTATTTGATTGCCCTGTAAGTTGGTCGCAATGCTGCGCGTCACTTGTTGCACTTCCAGTCCGCTGGAGAGGCGGATTTCTCCCGCCCATGTGTCAGTCTCTTCATTGTTGCAGGCGGCCAGCGTCATTGCGGCTACTGCCATAGTCATTAAAAATCTTGCTTTCATACTGTTTACTTTCATTTTTATGTTCATATTCTAAAATACTTATTGCGCATTTCCTTCTTCACCCGTGCCGTTGCCCGATGTCCAGTCGGTGATGCTGGAGGTTACTTCCAGTCCGGAACGGTTGATGGTGATGGTGTAGATGTTCTTCTCTCCGGCGTTGAAGGACTTGTCGTCCGGGATGTTCCAGTAGAACTTTTCGCCGCCCGTCTTCAGCGTGAACACCAGTTGACGGCCGGGGACGATGGGGTTCACCGCCGTCTCCGTGTTGGGGAAGAGGATGGCGGCGGACTTCTTGCCGTCGGCGGAGGTGTTCAGGGTGACGGTGGTGAGGGCGTCCGCCACGTTGAGGGCTTCAAAGAGGATGTCGTAGCTGGCGGCGGTGCGCTGGCCGGTGATTTCCACTGTCATGCCTTCCAGCTCGGAGGCGGTGATGCCGGTGCCGGGCGTGTTGACGAGTTCGAGCTTGGTGAGCAGGTGGTGGAAGTTGAAGGCGACACCGGGGGCGGATTTGTCCTTGCCCGACACGCTGGCGCTCATCAGGTCGATGGCGGGAAGGTGGCTCTGGTCGGAGAGGTCGAGGGCGTACTTGCCGTCTGCCACGCCGGAGGCGCTGTGCGGATAGTAGGCGAGGAAATCGACCTTGCTGCCGTCGATGGGGTAATAGATGGAGGCTCCGGCGTCGGCGCTGAAACGTCCGTCGCCCTGGGCGGTGGTGTAGCGGCGGTTGGCGGAGGACTCGGCGATGTCGGTGGTGCCGGACTTCAACATGTAGATGCCGATGGCGTCGGATGCAGCCCATGCGGCGTCCGCGGCACGGGTTTGGGCACTGATGCCGCCGGTCACTTCAAGCGGTACGCGGCTGCCGTTGCCGTCCGCCGTTGCCGACTCATTGTCGTTGCCGCATCCTGCCAGCAGGAATACGGCGGCACAGAATGCCGCACTACGGAATACTGTAGCACTACGGAATGTAGCAGTACGGAACACTTTAGCATGTGTCTTCGCGCAAAGCGATGCTTCCGGCAATGTGCTTCTCTTGATGAAGTTCTTTTTCTTCATGACTTCTCTTTAAGTATTAATTATTTAATTTTTAATGCGAATCAGTCGTTAATTGTCAATTGTCCATTGTCAATTCTCAATGTATGTCCACCTCCCCGTTATCCACTACGTTCCAGTCGGTGATGGAGCCGCCGATGCCTGTGGGGGTGGGCAGTTGGAGGGTGGCATCGAGGGTGAGCGGTTCCGGGGCGTTGCCGAAGTTTTTCAGTGCCTCGGTCAGGTCGGTGGTGAGGGTTTGGGTGTGACCGTCCGACAGGGTCAGGGACAACGTCAGCAGTTGTGTTTCGCCGGGCATCACGCCCGGCAGGCGCACGGTGGCGGACAGGGCGGATGAACGGGTGGCGGCACGGGTCGCATGGCGGCGTGTCCCGGACGCATCGGAGTCGGTAAGGGTGAACGGGGGGATTATGCTTTTTCCGCTGTCGGAGGCCGGGCTGCCGTCGGCCAGATGGATGGCGGGGAGGATGCCGGTTAGGGTGGCGGACAGGCGGCTGAGGCGGTTTTCGTCACCGGGGCTCAGTTTCAGTATCAGGGTCAGCTGACGGATGCGCTGCTGCATCGTGACGGTTACTCGTAGGGTATCGTCCGGGATGATTTCGAGTTCCCGGGTGGCTGAAAACAGGTAGCCGGGCGTGGGGGTAAGGATGCCGCCGGGCAGGGTGTTTACGGTGGCGACGGTTCCGTTGAGGGTGATGCCGTCGGGTTGGTTGTAGGCCAGCAGGTGTTGGTTGCCCGGAAGGAGCAGGGCGGCGAAGGGGTTCGTTTCTCCGCTTACGGTTTGCTCCGTGTCGCCGATGCGTAGGATGTATTGGTCGGGCAGGGGGGCGGAGGATGAACGGGTGCTCCAGTCGGTGGTCACCAGCAGGGCGCCCCGGTCGGGGTGCGGGGTGTTGTGCAGGTCGTCCTTCACGCAGGAGGCGAGGAGGAGGAGGCTTCCTAACAGGAGGATGTTTCCTGGCAGGAGAATACTTCCCAATGCAAAGGCTTTATATATCAGATTTGTCTTCATCTTATCTCTTCATTTCAATTTAATAACCATTGCAGGGTGATGCCGAGTCGGTTGATGCCCCAGTAATTCTTTGTCTTGCTGCCACGGCGGACGCGTACTCCGTCGGTGAGGGTGTATCGGTCGTAATCGGCATGGGTGCAGCCTGCGCCGACGGAGAAGTCCAGTGACAGGGTTTTGTTCAGCCGGAGCAGGTAGCCGCCGGTGATGCTGCCGCCTTGCAGGTTGCCCTGTTTGCCGGTGGAACCGAGGTGGTAGTTGAACTCGCCGAGGTGGTAGAGGATGCCGAGGTAGCCGCGACTTTCCTTGCCTATGTAGTGGCGCACTTCGGGGGAGAGTTCCCAAAGGGCGTATCTTCTGCGTTTGTCGCTCCACGACCATGAAGTCCAGCTGCCGGTTACGAGGATGCTCCAGCTACGGTCGATGCGCCATTCAAGGCCGAGGTCGGGGGTGAGGGTAGCCCAGCGGAGGAGGTTGAAGCGGAGGGAGAGGGCGGAGTATTCGTCATTCTGAGCTTGTCGAAGAATCTCTTCTCCTTGTGATTCGGGGGAGGAGATGCTTCGGCTACGCTCAGCATGACGGATAGAGCCGGTATCATGACGGATAGAGTCAGCATTATGACGGATAGAGTCGGTATCATGACGGATAGACTCCTGTCCGGCAGCCTGTCGTTCGGCTTCAGCGTCGCCGGACACTTCCTTATTATACGCCAATACACGCATGGCGGCTTCTTTGCCGACTATCCGCGCCACCTTCTCTACGCTGGCGGGGAAAGTGACCACTACGACATTGCGCAGGCTGTCCGTTCCGTAGGCGCGGGGAATGATACGGTCGGTGACGAACATCTTCTCCGTCAGTCCCATGCGGGTGATGAGTTCCGTCTTCACGCGGCTGTTGCGCAGGTAGGCCATGCGCCGGGCGGACAGGCTACCGGCGGAAGAGGCGGCGTAACTGCTGACATTGACATACATACGCCCGTCACCCAGTTGTGGCATACACGCGCTGAGGCTGTCGCACAGCCGTTGCATTTCGCTTCCGTTCTGCCGGTAAGGGATATAAAACATATCTTTCTCCGGTACGAACCGGAATACGTATTCGCCGCTCTCTTTTTCGCCGTCACCTTTTTCCTGCGCCGTGAGCGGCAGGGCGAGCAACGCGAAAAGGGGAAGGAAGATGATTCGCTTCAACATATTCTCTATTATCTTGATAAATTCTTTGGAGGTGATGCCGGGCGGATTGAGATGGAAGGACCGTCGGGAAGTGGGCACCTGTTTGCGCAGTTCCAGGCACTCGTTGATGTAGCGCACCAGATACTCCTGGGCACGGTGTAATCTGCATTTATAATGATAAAGGTATGCGATAAGAAGTATGATTACCAGCAGGGATGTGACAAGCAGCAGCGGCAGCACCGGGAAGGAAACCCCGGCAACGGCGCCATTATTCAAATCAACCGCCATGATTCCACCGGGGCCGATCAGCGCCGGAAGGCAGGCAAAAATGATACTTGTTTCTTTTCCCATTCTGAGTGACACGTCTTGTTTTGTTCAACGTGGCTCAAAGGTAGAGAAACAGGTTTTAGGGCGCAGTGTTTTTATCCGGGTTGTTATACGAATTTATCACTTTTGTTATAACGAAAATCCACGCAAGGACTGTAACCCGTTTATTTATAGTAGATTCCTGCTGTCCCGATATTCGGCGGGAGTCATGCTGAATTGCTCGGAAAAGAGCTTGTAGAAGTTGGGTGGATTCTTGAAACCACATTCCTGGCTTATGGTTTCCACCGTATATTCCGGATGTTCTTTCAGCATTCGGGTGGCATAGTCGAGCCGGAGATTATTGAGATATTGGGAAAAGTTTGTACGGGCATATCGCTTGAAGAGTTTTGGAAACTTATTCTGGGGAATATGCATTTGTTCTATCAATCCCTCCCTCGGAGATTCCGGTTGCAGGAAGAGTTTGCGGCTGATGATTTCGCGTTCCAACTTGTCGAATAGCGCCCGATCGATGTCGTCGGTGTCCGAAGGCTCATCGCTTACGGATGACTCGTTTTCCGTGAGAGGGGCTTGAGGGGCAAGGAGGCGGGCGGCCTTGTCCCGCTGTTGCAGTTCACTTTCCGTTGCCTGCAATTGTTCCGCCAGTTGCAGGTTCTCTTCCTTACGCCGGAAAAGTTCTTCTTTATATTCCAGCAAATTGTCTATCTTGCCTGCCATCGTCCGGTTTTTGGCCTTGACGATGCGCGAGTGGCGGATGTTGCGCCACAGCAGCACGCCGAGCAGGCCGATGACGCAGGCGGCAAAAAGCAGGAATATCCGGTGTTCCCTCAGTTGGGCGGCCTGCTCCACAAGCTGTGCCTCTTTCTCTTTGGTTTCGTACAGGGTGGCGAAGTCCAGCACTCCGTTCCGCTTTTCGCGCAGGCGCAGGCTGTCCGAGAGGGTGTACATCTGGCGGTAGGTTTGTGCGGCGGCTTTATAGTTGCCCAGCCCCATGTAGGCTTTCGCTTCGGATTGGAGGTCGTACTCCAGATAGAAGTAGTTGACGGTGTCGGCCTGCTCTTTCCAGTATTGCTTGTCGGTGTGGATGGCTTGGAGGGCTTCCCGATAACGACCGGCAGCTATGAGATAGTCGAAACGCATCTGGATGCCGTCTTGGGTGGAGGCGTAGTCCGTCTCTTCGAATTGCCGGTAGAACTCGGCGGCTTTGTCCGGCTGTCCGTTCTCCGCGAAGATGCTGGCAAAGGCGGCACATACGTTTGCCCGGCGCATGTCATATACTCCGTCGGGGATGTCGGGACAGGCCTTGAACTGTTCCATCAGTTTCTCGTAGCGGGGCAGCAGGCTGATGGCTTCCCGGTATTTCCGGTCTTCGAAGGCATAGGTGATTTTTATACCATAGATGTAGATAAGATCGTCCACCGCTCCCCAGGAATGGCTGCCTTCCGTTTCTTTTTCCTGCATCTGCAAGGCTTGTTCCACGTATTTGTCCGCTTCGTCTTTCAGTCCCATGTCGCGCTTGTTCATGCCGATGTAGAGCAGGAAGTTGGCTTCTGAGTTCTTATCGCCCGTTTGCTTGGCTAATTCGATACCTTTTATGGCGTAGCGGGTGCTTTCGGTATAGTTTCCGGTGGTGTAGTATTGGTCGGTTATCAGTTCGAGCAGCAACAGGGTTTCATCGGAATGCCGGTGGAGGGAGTCGGCGTGATAGGCCTTCAGGGAGTAGGAGAGGGCGGTGCGGTACATATTGAGCCCATTCTGATAGACGGTGCTGCGCATCTGGTCGAGACGGGATGGAGACATCGACCGGCGTGCCTCCATGTCATCAATGAGTTTCAGTGCCCGGTGTGGCTCGGTAAAACTGATTTGTTCTATATATTCCCGGGTATAGACACTGTCAGGTTCCTGCTGTGCATAATTATCAGTTGTCAGACTGACGATGGCAAGCGTACACACAAAGGCTATGAGGCGATAAAGATAATTCATACTACTTTGGGTTTTGTGTTCCGCAACGAATGAAGCGTCTGCAAAAGTAGTATAAAATTATCTTTATCGAGGCTGTTTGTTAAGAAAAAGTTTAGAATCTGCAACGCAATTCAATGCCTGCCTGTATAGGACGGCCTTTCTGCATGAACCCGTTACCCATGCTTTCAAAGTAGAAAGCAGCGTAGTCTTTATCCAGTGCATTGCGAACCCAGAAGTCAATCTGTCCGTTGCCTTTTTGCAGGCTGAGGCGTCCGTTCAATGTGCCGTAGAAGGCTTGGCTGACATCATTCTGCTCGGTCCAATAGATACGTCCTGCACCGGTGTAGTTGGCATTAAGTTGGATGCGGTCCAGCCAATGTCCCGGGTTGATGCGGAAAATGTATTGTCCGCCCAGGCTCAGGGTGTGCTTGGGGACGAAGGGGACGTAATTGCCATTGTAACTTATTTCAATCACTTTATTATCTGCGCTTTTCGCATTCGTCACATACTCTTTGAATGTGGCGTATGTGTAGCCATAATTTGCAGTCAGCGTGAAGTTGGTGGTAACTGCGCCCGCCAGAGATATTTCAGCTCCGAGGCTGCGACTCTTTCCTGCATTTACCGTTTCACGTCCGAGGCCGCTTTGGGCAAAGCGTGATATTTGTTGGTCGCGCGTTTCGAGCCAGAAGAGGGCGGCATCGGCACGCAGACGGTTCTGGAAAAGATTCAGGTGGGTGCCTGCTTCATAGTTCCAGGTCTGTTCAGGTTTGTAGACGGTGGCGGCTTTGGCATCCGGGTTTACTCCGGCGTCAGGAAAATGTCCTTCTACCAATGCCTTATAAGCATCGGGAACATGCGGCATGATTTCTTCTTTAGATTGTTTCATCATATCATTGCGCAGGCTGGATTGCAGCAGGTCGGAGAACATCTGGATGTTGTAGCCGCCCGAACGGTACCCTTTGCTGACAGTCACATAGACGTTACCGGTGTTTTTCTTGAAATCATATTGCAAGGCAAATTTCGGCAACAATTGCAGATAATCCTTGCTGATGGAACCTTCATATCTTGATTCAACAGTCAATGCGGTTTCCGGCATCATCGGGATGTCTCTGATAACTTGTCCGTTCTGTACCATCTGGCCTGTGATGCCTACGGTGTAGTCCATGGCTGTGCCGGAGTTATAGTCCATCTTCATCTTCTCATAGTCCAGTCGAAGCCCGGCGGTGAAAGAGAGTCCGCCAAGTCCGAATACGTCCCGGAAGGTGGATTGGTGAAACAAGGCTCCGTTCAGAAGCGGTGTCTCGAAATCTCCGTTGATGGGCAAACGTGTGCTGGTTACTTTTAATGATGGCATGATATTCATATTCATCACCGGGCTCATCGGTACTTCTATTAGTGGAGGAATTACGCTACCCAGCATCTGGTTCATCATCGCCATACCATCTTCCTTGAATGTGACGGGGGCAGTAGTATTCAGCCATTGATAGAATCCGAAGACACCTGTTGCCCATTGCCAACGCCGGTTGCTCTTGCTTTTCATCACAATTTCTTCACTGATGGTATTGATGCGTTGTTTCTGTTCCAGTGTATACGTATCTGAGGCTGTGAAATCCTGATCCAGAAACATACGATCCTTTAGATGCTGATATCCGGTTACGGCACTGAGTGTGAAATTCTGCGCCTGGTACTCTACATTAAGTCCGGCATTCAGCAGGTTGCGGTAATAGCTACTTTCATCATTGTAAGCCGTTTTGGCTACATCTCCGGTTTCTTTATTGTAGAGTCCATACGGGTAACCGCCCTGGTCACCATATTCATAACTTACATTAAAGTCGAGCTTCCAATTATCGTTGGGCAAGTAGATGGCGCGGATACGTCCACCGGCAGACTGCCCTTTATCTACCTTTTTATTGTTGAGCGCTGCATTGCGGAAGAAACCGCCTTCGTATTCATAAAATCCTCCAGCCGAGAATGCAAAGCGCTCATTCATCCGGTGATAGTGAGTGACGGAAGTATTGTATTGATTGTGTGTACCTGCCCCTATCCGGAAGTCAGTACCTTGATAAGAGAAAGGAGATTTGGTATGTACTTTAATAAGTCCACCCATCGCATTTCGTCCGTACAGTGTACCCTGCGGACCGCGCAGCACATCAATACGCTCGATGTCGGAATAATTGAAATCGAATGCGGATTTATCTATATAAGGTATATTGTCAACATAGAGCCCTACGGACGGGGTGTTGATACGCGAGCCGATACCGCGGATATAAACGGCGGAAGTCAGTCGCGAACCGTAGTCGGGAATAAATATATTGGGTACAAGTGCGGTCAGGTTTTTGATTGAGTTCACTTGTGCAGCCTGCATGTCTTGTTGCGAAAGCAGGGTGACGGCATTGGGCAGCTCGCGCAACTTACGGTTTTCTTTAGGTGCTGCAATGATCAGGACTTCTTCAACGTCCACTATTTTCAGGGTATCCACTTCCTCTGCACATACGTTCCCTATCGACAGGAGTGCCAGGGCAAAGGCTAACAATTTACTCTTCTCCATTTTTTGCTTCTATTATTTCGCTTGCAAAGAAAGAGGATTTCTCTTATACCCGCAATCCTCATTTATTAGGATTTAGATACGGTCTGCTTCGACGTATCCGTGCATTACAGCATAAATCGTTAGTCCGGCCACTGATTTAATGCCCAGTTTCTCCGTAATATTCTTTCGGTGGGAGATGACGGTAGTCAGGCTGATATTCAGTTTATCGGCTATTTCTTTATTGATAAGTCCTTTGGTTATCAGTACCAGTACTTCTATTTCGCGGGGAGAGAGATCATGTTCGCTGTCGGCATGAGGATTACCGCACGGATGCACTGTTGCACCGTGGGGATGTCCGTGGGGGTGGCTATGAGGATGTCCGCCTTTGTGTCCGAACTGATGCAGTTGCAGGATGTTTCTGATCAGTGTTTTCTCGTCCTGATAAATATTCAAGGTCGGTATTCCTGCCAGCTGAGGCTGATTGTCACCATTTGCCAATACAATGGTCTTGGGCTTGCGCGGTAGGAAAAAAGCGGTATGCTCAAAATATATCTGTGCTGAAACAAAATAATGCGCGTACATATCGGGGGTATCGTCCATCAGTTCCTCGAACGAACTGAATACACGGATGACGGCCATCGGGATAATTTCTTCCAGAAGGCTTTGCAATCCCATACATGATAAGGTGTTGGAGTCAGCAATTGCTATTTCGGGAGCTACCATAGTGTTTCTTAAATTTCTGCAAAAGTACAGATAAATTTTAGGATGTAGGCTATTGTGATTGAAAAACAGTAACTTTCCTTAATAGGTTGCTATAGAACTTTGCGCTCTTCTCTTTTGTTGTTAAGTATATAATTTACTTAATACTACTGATTTATGAAATATGATATAGCTATCATCGGCGGTGGCCCTGCCGGATATACGGCAGCTGAAAGAGCGGCTGCAAACGGGCTGCAAACTGTTTTGTTTGAAAAGAAAGCTATTGGCGGTGTTTGTCTCAATGAGGGGTGTATCCCTACCAAAACTCTACTCTATTCCGCCAAGTTGTGGGACAATATGAAAGGCGCTTCCAAGTATGGCATCTCTGTGCCCGACGGTTCGTCATTCGATATGAAAAAGATTATCGACCGTAAAGATAAGATTGTGAAAAAGCTGACTGGTGGTGTGAAGATGACGGTCAGTTCGTACGGTGCTGTTATTGTGCCGCAGGAAGCCGTTATTATGGGTGAGGCGGACGGACGTTTCCAACTTTCGGCTGCCGGCGAAGTATATGAAGTAACCTATCTGTTGGTATGTACAGGTTCCGATACATTGATCCCTCCCATTAAAGGATTATCTGAAATTGATTATTGGACATCAAAGGAAGCATTGGAGATCACAACTTTGCCCCGTTCACTTGTCATTATCGGCGGTGGTGTTATCGGGATGGAATTCGCCTCTTTTTTCAATAGCATGGGTGTGCAGGTGCATGTTGTTGAAATGATGCCCGAAGTATTGGGCGCCATGGATAAGGAAACCAGTGGCATGCTACGTTCAGAATATCAGAAGCGTGGGGTTAATTTCCATTTGAATGCCAAAGTAATTGAAGTCGGCAAAGAGGGTGCCACTATTGAAAAAGAAGGTAAGACTGCACTTATCGAAGCCGAAAAGGTACTCGTCAGTGTGGGTAGGAAAGCTAACTTGTCCCAGGTCGGTTTGGATAAACTGAACATTGAACTGCTGCGCAACGGTGTGAAGGTGGATGAGCATATGCAGACTTCCCATCCACGGGTATATGCCTGTGGCGACATCACCGGGCGTTCTATGCTGGCACATACTGCCATTCGTGAAAGTGAAGTTGCTGTCAATCATATCCTGGGAGTGGAAGACCGTATGAATTACGATTGTGTACCCGGTGTGGTGTATACCAATCCCGAAGTAGCGGGAGTCGGTAAGACTGAGGAAGAACTGAAAGTATCCGGTATCAGTTATCATGTACAGAAGTTACCGATGGCCTATTCCGGTCGTTTTGTAGCCGAGAATGAATTGGTGAACGGACTTTGCAAACTGATATTGGATGACGATGATCGGGTGATAGGCTGCCATATGCTGGGAAACCCTGTTTCCGAATTGATTGTTCTTGCCGGACTTGCCGTGCAGCACGGATATACGGTGGAAGAGTTTCAAAAGACTGTTTTTCCGCATCCGACGGTCGGTGAAATCTTCCATGAAACTTTGTTTGCATAATGTTCTGTATTGATAATCGCTGTACGGATATCTATTTTAATCTGGCAGCAGAAGAGTATTTGTTGAAGCAGAAGCGAGGTAACTTCTTTATGCTTTGGCAGTCGGAACCTTCCGTAGTGATAGGGAAACATCAGAGTGTGGCAGCGGAAGCGGACGAGAGGTTTCTGGATGAAAAGGGAATAACCCTGGCACGCCGTTTCTCCGGTGGAGGGGCTGTATATCATGACCGGGGAAACATTAACCTGAGTTTTATTGAAACCGTAAAGCAGCCGGACTTTGTATATTACCTGCAACAGGTTGTCGATTTCCTCGAAATGGTAGGCATCTCAGCTTATGCTGACCAGCGTCTGGGCATTTATGTGGATGAACGGAAAATATCAGGTAGTGCGCAGTGTATACACAAAGACCGTGTGATGTATCATTGTACTTTGTTGTTTTCCACTGATCTGGATACATTGAATGCGGCATTGAATGGCGATCCGGATGCGGAAAGCCGTTTACCGGGCTCTCGTACTATGCGTGCAGTACCTTCCGTACGGAGTGAAGTTGCTAATATAAAAGAGTTTTTATCTGAGCCTATGGACATCAAACGTTTCATGCATTTGCTCTTTCACTCCTTTGTGGATGATGACGATAACCGGATTTACCGCTTCTCTGCCGGAGATATGGAAGCCATCGAACGGTTGAAAGCGGAAAAGTATTCCTGCAAAGAGTGGATATATCATAAATCCGCATTAACTTTTACTTAAGTTAAAAACTTACTACTCAGTTGTTTGTTGTATAATAATAAACCGAGAACCTAAAACTTAACTATATGTCAAGATTTGAAATAAAGATGCCCAAATTGGGTGAAAGTATAACCGAAGGTACCATCATCTCATGGTCGGTACAAGTAGGAGACATCATCAAGGAAGATGATGTGTTATTTGAAGTAAATACCGCTAAAGTCAGTGCCGAAATACCGTCTCCGGTAGAAGGTAAAGTTGTGGAAATTTTATTTAAGGAAGGAGACACCGTGGCTGTGGGTACGGTGGTGGCTATTGTCGATATCGGAGGTGAGAACTCCGGGGATGAGGGTGTTGCGGTTGTTTCTAAGACTGCCTCTGAGGAAACTCCTCAAGTCAAGACTGTAAAAACGGAAGAAGAGCGTTGGTACTCGCCTGTAGTTCTTCAGTTGGCTCGTGAGGCCGGCATTCAGCCTGAAGAACTGGATACTATTTCGGGTACCGGATATCAGGGGCGGGTGAGCAAGAAGGACATCAAGAGTTACATTGTCCGGAAACAAAGTGGTGGTACCACCACGGCGCAATCTGCTGCTAAGCCAAGTCCGCAACCTGTTGCAAGCGTTGCACCGCAACCGGTAGCTACAGCACCTGCCCAGTCGTCTGCTAAACCTGCTGCAACTCCTGAAGTACAACGTACTACACCTGCTTCCGGCACATTCTCAGCAGAAGGTGTTGAAGTAAAAGAGATGGATCGTGTACGTAAGGTGATAGCCGACCACATGGTAATGTCCAAACATACTTCCCCGCACGTAACCAATGTTGTGGAAGTGGATGTAACGAAACTTGTGAAGTGGCGTGATAAGAATAAAGATGCTTTCTTACGTCGTGAGGGAGTGAAACTTACTTATATGCCTGCCATCACAGAAGCTGTGGCGAAGGCGCTGGCTGCTTACCCGCAAGTGAATGTATCGGTAGAGGGATATAATATCCTCTTCAAGAAGCATATCAATATCGGCATTGCCGTTTCTCTGAATGATGGCAATCTGATTGTTCCGGTGGTTCGTGATGCCGATCGTCTGAACCTGAACGGACTTGCCGTAGCCATTGATTCACTGGCACTCAAGGCTCGTGATAATAAGCTGATGCCCGATGATATTTCCGGTGGCACTTTTACGATTACGAACTTCGGTACATTCAAGTCTTTGTTCGGTACACCTATCATCAATCAGCCTCAGGTGGCTATCCTGGGAGTAGGATACATCGAGAAAAAGCCTGCTGTAATAGAGACCCCGGAAGGGGATGTGATTGCCATTCGTCATAAGATGTATCTGTCCCTTTCTTATGACCATAGAGTCGTGGATGGTTCATTAGGTGGCAACTTCCTCTATTTTATTAAAGATTATCTGGAAAACTGGAAAGAATAACTTAATACCTTGATAAGTATGAAAAAGTACAATATAAAAACCACAGATGTGGAACTGCTGAAGAAATGGTATTACCTGATGACGCTGGGGCGTGCGCTCGATGAAAAGGCGCCCGCTTACCTGTTGCAGTCCCTTGGCTGGTCCTTTCACGCTCCATATGCCGGGCATGACGGGATACAGTTGGCCATCGGACAGGTATTTACCAAAGGAGAAGACTTCCTTTTCCCTTACTACCGTGATATGCTGACTGCCCTTTCCGCCGGAATGACAGCGGAAGAGCTTATACTGAATGGTATCTCCAAAGCTACTGATCCGGGAAGTGGCGGACGCCATATGTCCAATCATTTTGCCAAACCCGAATGGCATATCGAGAATATATCCTCGGCTACAGGTACGCATGATCTTCATGCAGCCGGTGTGGCACGTGCAATGGTATATTATGACCATAAAGGAGTCGTTATTACTTCACACGGCGAATCTGCCTCATCCGAGGGTTTTGTCTACGAAGCTGTCAATGGTGCCAGCCTTGAACGCCTGCCCGTTATTTTTGTATGGCAGGATAATGGATATGGTATATCTGTTCCGAAGAAAGACCAGACGGCAGCCCGTAAAGTGGCGGATAACTTCTCCGGATTCAAGAATCTGAAGATTATCCATTGTAATGGAAAAGATGTGTTCGACTCCATGAATGCCATGACTGAGGCCCGTGAGTATGCATTGCTGAACCGGAATCCGGTAATCGTACATGCCAATTGTGTCCGTATCGGTTCCCATTCCAACTCTGACAAAGACACTTTGTACAGGGATGAAAACGAACTGGCTTATGTGAAAGAGGCTGATCCGTTGCTGAAGTTCCGCCGGATGCTGTTGCGTTACAAGCGTCTCACCGAAGAAGAACTGAAAGAAATAGAGGAGAAAGCAAAGAAAGATCTGGCAGCTGCCAATCGTAAGGCGTTGACAGCTCCCGATCCCGATCCTAAAACCATTTTCAACTATGTATTGCCGGAACCTTACGAACCGGAAAAATATAAAGATGGGACACATCGTGAGACAGAAGGAGAGAAGAAATTCTTTGTAACTGCCATCAATGAGACGCTGAAAGCAGAGTTCCGTCATAATCCTGATACCTTCATTTGGGGGCAGGATGTTGCCAATCGGGATAAAGGGGGCGTGTTCAACGTGACGAAAGGTATGCAACAGGAATTCGGCGAAGCTCGTGTATTCAGTGCACCTATCGCCGAAGATTATATTGTCGGCACAGCAAATGGCATGAGCCGTTTTGATCCTAAAATCCGGGTAGTGATAGAAGGTGCGGAGTTTGCCGACTATTTCTGGCCTGCCGTAGAACAATATGTGGAATGTACCCATGAGTATTGGCGCAGCAACGGACAGTTCGTTCCTAATGTAACTTTGCGTCTGGCTTCCGGTGGTTATATCGGTGGTGGACTCTATCACTCACAAAATCTGGAGGGTGCTTTGGCTACTCTGCCCGGAGCGCGGATTGTTTGCCCATCCTTTGCTGATGATGCTGCCGGACTGCTTCGTACAAGTATACGCTCCCGTGGTTTTACGTTGTTTATTGAACCGAAAGCATTGTATAATTCCGTAGAAGCAGCTACCATCGTCCCTGATGATTTTGAAGTTCCTTTTGGGAAAGCGCGTATCCGTCGTGGGGGCAGTGATCTGAGTATTATCACCTATGGTAATACAACGCATTTCTGCCTGAATGTTGCCGAACGTTTGGAAAAAGAAGGTGGCTGGAGTGTGGAAGTGATCGATATCCGTTCTTTGATACCGTTGGATAAAGAAACCATTTATGAGTCTGTGAAGAAGACCAGTAAAGCCCTGATTGTTCATGAAGATAAAGTCTTTGGTGGCTTCGGCGGTGAGATAGCAGCCAGTATTGGTACAGACTTATTCCGTTACCTGGATGCACCGGTGCAGCGTGTAGGTTCTACCTTTACTCCTGTAGGTTTTAATCCGATACTGGAACGTGCCATTCTGCCGGGTGCAGATAGAATTTATGAAGCAGCCAAGAAGCTGTTGGAATATTAATTTAATAATAAGTTATTATGAAAGAGATAGGATTATTTTATGCAATGAATGCTGCCAAGACTTCTCATATCGCAGAGAAGATACGTGAGAAGCTCGGACATAAAGAAGTGGAAATGATTATGATAGAAAAAGCTTGGCAGAATGATTTCCAGGCTTATGATAAACTGATAGTAGGTGCTTCTACCTGGTTTGATGGTGAATTGCCCACCTATTGGGATGAGATGATACCGGAGATAGAAAGCCTCGATCTGAAAGATAAGAAAGTTGCTCTCTTCGGGCTTGGTGACCAAATCGGGTATCCCGATAATTTTGTTGACGGCCTGGGAATACTGGCTGCTGCCTTTGAAAAGGCAGGGGCTGTTCTTGTCGGATTTACGTCTGCCGAAGGTTATTCATTTAACCATTCAAGAGCTTTGAGGGATGGTAAATGGTGTGGACTGGTGATTGATATAGAGAACCAGTCGAAGCTGACGGATAAACGTATAACGGACTGGTGTGAACAGTTGAAGAAAGAATTCTAATAAATTATCAAGGAGGGTATATTTGAATGAGTTAGTATACCCTCCTTGAATTTTATAGATTGAAATAACCGGCTACCGCTTCCGCGCATCGTTCCCCGTCAATACCGGCAGAAACAATACCACCTGCATATCCTGCTCCTTCTCCACATGGGAACAAGCCTTTTACTCTTACATGCTGCAAAGTTTCCCTATCTCTTATGATTCGTACGGGTGCGGAGGTACGTGTCTCTACGCCAATCATTACTGCTTCATTGGTCAGGAAACCGTGACTGTATCGTCCGAATTGTTGGAATCCTTTGCTGAGTCGTTCTGTAATGAACGGTGGCATCCAGAAGTGTAGGGGAGAAGATATCAGTCCCGGAGCATACGAACTTTCCGGTAGATCATAACTCAGCTTTTTGCGTGTAAAATCCTGCATCCGCTGTGCAGGTGCTGTTTGTCGCATATTGCCTTGTTGCCAGCAATTATATTCCAATGCCTCCTGAAAGTACATCATGCTGAGTTGGGGATAGGTAACACTATCATCCTGCATAGCTGTTCCTCTATTTTCTATCTTCAATCCTTCGTCTTCCAGATCTTCCGGCCTCAATTCAACTACCATTCCCGAATTGCTCCAACGAGAGCCACGGTTACTGGGACTCATTCCGTTCACTACAATCTGTTGCGGACCGCTGGCGGCAGGTACAACGAACCCACCCGGGCACATACAGAAACTGTATACTCCTCGCCCGTCTACCTGATTCACAAAACTATATTCGGCGGCAGGCAGATATTTACCCCGCCCGTTCTTGTTATGATACTGTATTTGGTCGATCAATTCTGAAGGATGCTCCAAACGTACACCGACTGCAATACCTTTAGCTTCAACCTCCACTTGATTGGCAGCCAACCAACGGTACACATCCCGCGCCGAATGTCCTGTTGCCAGAATCACCGGACCCAGAATTGTTTGTCCTGTATGGGTTTCGATACCTTTTATCTCATCGTTTTCGATAATCAACGCCTCCATACGTGTCTCAAAGTGCACTTCTCCGCCACATTCGAGAATGGTGTTCCGCATATTCTCTATCACACGTGGTAGTTTATCCGTTCCGATATGCGGATGTGCATCCACTAATATAGCTGTAGAGGCACCATGCTGGCAGAATACATTCAGTATTTTGTCCACATTCCCGCGTTTTTTGCTACGGGTATAAAGCTTTCCATCCGAATAAGCACCTGCACCTCCTTCACCGAAACTATAATTAGATTCCGGGTTCACAGTATGTTCCCGGCTGATCTGAGCCAAGTCTTTTTTTCGGTCGCGTACATTCTTTCCACGCTCTACGATGATAGGGCGGAGTCCCAGCTCTATTAATCTCAGCGCAGCAAACAGTCCGCCGGGACCGGCACCCACGACAATAACTTGCGGTTTGTCTTCTACATTCTTATAGATAGTAGGCTGGTATTCATCGTCTTTGGGCATTTCGTTCAGATATACCCGTACAGTCAGGTTGACGAAGATGGTTCGTTGCCGGGCATCGATGCTGCGCTTCAGGATACGTGTCGCATTAATATTTCGCACACTCAATCCTTTTTCCTGTACGAGGTACTCTTTTAATTGTTGTTCATTGGCGGCTACTTCGGGTAGCACGCGTAGTTGGTATTCTTGTATCATAATTTTCTCACCACAGAGTAACACAGAGTCTCACTGAGTTACAGGTTAAACAATATATCTTTTAATTCCGTCTTTTAAACTTTTTACATTGAAGTTGATGAGTAGCCCATACTTGATATTAGATAACTTTAAATAGGTTATTAATTGCGAAGTATGGATAGGATGTAATGTTTCTACAGATTTTAATTCTATTACAACACTGTTATTTACCACTATGTCCAATCTATATCCGGCATCAACTTTTATTCCTTTATATATGATAGGTAATGCTTTTTGTCTTTCAACTGATGTGTTGCATTGAGCCAACTCATAACACAGGCATTCTTCATAAGTACTTTCTAACAATCCGGGACCTAAGACTGTATGTACCTCAAAGGCTTTTTTTAGTATCAACCCCGTTAATTCATTTATTTCCATTACATTTAAATTTAAACTCTGAGAAACTCTGTGTAACTCTGTGGTGAATCATCCGAATAGTACCCTGAACGCCTCTTCCACCTTCCGCACCGGTATCAGTTCTATCTTTATTTTCTTCGTATCAATTCCTTGCAGATTGTATTTCGGCAGCACGAACCGTTTAAATCCTAGTTTCTCCGCTTCACCGATCCGTTGTTCAATCCGGTTTACCGGTCGTATCTCTCCGGACAAACCGATTTCCCCCGCCATACAAACTTCCTGTTCGATAGCCGTATCCATATTGCTGGAGAGTATGGCACTGATGACTGCCAGGTCTATTGCCGGGTCGTTCACCTTCAATCCTCCGGCAATATTGAGGAACACATCTTTCTGTGCCAACTTGAAACCTACCCGTTTTTCCAGCACAGCCAGTAGCATATTCATTCTCCGAAGGTCAAATCCCGTGGCCGAACGTTGCGGATTGCCATATACCGCACTGCTTACCAATGCCTGTGTCTCAATCAGGAACGGGCGTATCCCTTCTATAGCCGAAGCTATCGCTATACCACTCATCCCTTCATGATCCTGGCTCAACAATAACTCCGACGGATTACTGACTTGCCGTAATCCATCCTGACGCATCTCGTAAATCCCCAGCTCTGCCGTACTTCCGAAACGGTTCTTGATACTGCGCAGGATGCGGTACATATAATGCTGGTCACCCTCAAACTGCAATACCGTATCTACGATATGTTCCAACACTTTCGGTCCGGCAATGCTGCCTTCCTTATTGATATGCCCGATAAGCAATACCGGGGTATGCGTTTCTTTGGCAAAGCGTAGGATACTTGCCGAACATTCGCGCACTTGTGCGATGCTTCCCGGGGAGGATTCAATGCTTTCCGTAGAAATAGTCTGTATAGAGTCGATGATCACCAACTCCGGACGGGTATTCTTGATGTGAACAAAAATCTGTTCCAATGACGTTTCACAAACGATGAGGCAATCGGTGGAATTTTGTGATAGACGGTCCGCGCGTAATTTCAACTGACGGGCACTTTCCTCACCCGATACATAAAGAACGCGCTTTTCAGGGATATGAAGTACAGTTTGTAGTACCAAAGTAGACTTACCAATTCCCGGTTCCCCACCAATCAACACTAGAGAACCCGGAACCAATCCGCCTCCCAGTACCCGGTTCAATTCTTCATCATGCAAGTCGATACGCGGTTCATCATCCGCTTCTATTTCACTGAGAACGATGGGTTTTGGCTTTTCTGTCTCAATTCCGGATACCGGACGTTTATTTACGACTTCTTTTCGTATCACTTCTTCTACATACGTGTTCCACTCTCCGCACGACGGACATTTACCTACCCACTTCGGAGACTCCTGTCCGCAGTTGCTGCACACATAAACCGTTTTTTCTTTTGCCATAAGGAAATCTACTTGCTGAATGATTTGTCAAAGATACGAATTTAGCTGTTTACGAGGCAGAAAAACAGGACAATTTATTCCACCTCGTACCTCCTTTATACCTCCTTCGTACTCTCTTCGTATCTGCTTCGCTATTTTCATCCTTCTATAGAAGCGAAGGAAATGCGAACCGGGTACGGCTGAAAAGAGCTTTTGACCAGAACTGTTCAGGCATCAAGTTTTATGAATAGTCCGAAAATTTTTCGGGCTGACAGAGTATTTGTAGAGCTTAAATTGTGGATTATAACAGATTAGAACAGCGAGAAAGCATATTGTGGAGTATTGTGTTATTATTGGGTGGTTTTATGTTATCACTTCTTACCCTATAGCGCTATATTTGCGTGGACTTACGAAAGAATTATATTCATAAATAAATAGAAATCTGATAGATGAAAAAAGTATTATTAAATCTGGTATTCCTTTTTGCTTTGGCATGTTTTGCTGAAGGGCAGGAGTTTAAGGTTGCTGATATTTTCAGCGACAATATGGTGTTGCAGCAAAAAATAAATAATCCGTTCTGGGGATGGGGAAAACCGGGAACGAAAGTGGCTATTTCCACTTCATGGAATCCTGATAAAGAATATACGGGAGTTGTTAATTCTAAAGGAACCTGGAAGATAGCTGTACCTACGCCTGCTGCCGGAGGACCTTATGAGGTGACAGTCACTGCCAATAAGAAAAAAGTCTTTCAGAATGTGTTCGTGGGAGAAGTATGGCTGGCAAGCGGACAGTCCAACATGAGCATGCCGTTGAAGGGATATTATTGCCAGCCGGTACTGGGATCTACAGAGGCCATATTGTCTTCAGCAAAAAAGCAAATACATTTCATTAATATACCTACTTTAGCGGCCTATAAACCATTGGAACATTTTGAGGCCGAATGGGTGAAGGCTTCTCCGAAGAATGTAGCGGAATGTACGGCTGTGGGATGGTTCTTTGCAGATTTCTTACAGCGCAATATGGATGTGCCAGTCGGTATTATCAATGCCAGTTATGGAGGCTCCAACATCGAAGCGTGGATGAATGCGGAAGCTTGTAAACAATTTGATGATATCCCCGTACCGCCATTGAGTGATGAAACTTCTCCGTGGATTAGTAATGTGCCTACGGTTCTATATAATGGTATGATTCATCCGCTGGTGGGATATGGCATAAAAGGTATTATCTGGTATCAAGGTGAATCCAACATTTTCAATGTGCCTCGTTATGCCCCGTCGGTTGCTGCCATGGTAAATAAATGGCGCGAAGCATGGGGATTGGGAGAAGTACCTTTCTATTATGCACAGATTGCCCCTTACGATTATAAAGAGTGGAACTTTTTCACACCTCAATGGCCGGAAGTTTCGGCTTATCAACGGGAAGCGCAAAGACAGTGCCTAACGTTAATTCCAAACTCTGCAATGGCAGTACTGCTGGATGTAGGAGAGCGATATCTGATCCATCCGAGGAGGAAAAAAGAAGTGGGCGACCGTTTGGGTATGCTGGCACTCTCTAAAACCTATGGAATGAAAGGATTTGAAGCCGAAAGTCCGACTTTCAGCAAAATGGAGGTTGAGGGAAATAAGGCTATTATTCATTTTGACAATCAATTTAATGGGCTTACCAGCTATGGAAAGACTTTGGAACTGTTTGAGATATCCGGAGACAATAAGGTATTCCATAAGGCGGATGCCTATATTGATGAAGAAAAAGGCACTGTGGTAGTCACATGCAAGTATGTGGCAGAGCCTAAAGCTGTGAGATATGCATTTAAGGATTTTGTAAAGGCGGAATTATTTGGTACAGGCGGTCTGCCGGTATCCTCCTTCCGCACTGATGATTGGGATTAATTAATAACATGATACTATGCGAAAACTATTGATTTTATTCGTATCGGCTTTGCTTCCGTGGTTATCTGTCTGGTCGCAGAAACCGATTTATAAAGATGCGGGACAGCCTGTTGAAACCAGAGTGAAAGATTTGCTGGAGCGGATGACATTGCATGAAAAGGTGCTTCAACTGAATCAATATACATTTGGGGAGAATGATAATCCCAATAATATAGGTACGGAGGTGAAAAATCTTCCGGCGGAGATTGGTTCGCTGATTTATCTCCATACCGATCCGAAGTTGCGTAACCGGATTCAGCGTAAGGCAATGGAAGAATCTCGCCTGGGGATACCCATTCTCTTTGGATTTGATGTGATTCACGGGTTGCGTACAGTGTATCCGATTTCATTGGCACAGGCTTGTAGCTTTAATCCTGATTTAGTGACTCAGGCTTGCGGGATGGCTGCTAAGGAATCTGTATTGTCGGGTATCGACTGGACATTTTCCCCCATGATTGATGTGGCGAGGGATCCCCGTTGGGGACGTATTTCCGAATGTTATGGAGAAGATCCTTACCTGAATACAGTCTTTGGTGTAGCATCAGTAAAAGGTTACCAGGGCGAGAAACTGTCTGATCCGTATTCTATCGCAGCTTGCCTGAAACATTATGTAGGTTATGGTGTATCCGAAGGTGGACGGGATTACAGGTATACGGATATATCACCCCAAGCCTTGTGGGAAACTTATCTACCGCCTTATGAGGCCTGTGTGAAAGCAGGTGCCGCCACGCTTATGAGCAGTTTTAATGACATTAGCGGAGTACCGGCTACCTCAAACCATTACATCTTAACTGAAATTCTGAAGAATAAGTGGCAGCATGACGGTTTTGTCGTATCCGACTGGAATGCAATAGAGCAGCTGATTTATCAGGGTGTTGCCAAGGATCGCAAAGAAGCTGCGTATAAGGCTTTCCATGCCGGTGTGGAGATGGATATGCGTGACAATGTTTATTATGAATATTTAGAGCAGTTGGTTACTGAAAAGAAGATAGAAATTTCGCAGATAGATGATGCGGTTGCCCGTATACTTCGAGTCAAATTTCGCCTGGGCTTATTTGATGAACCTTATACGAAAGAGCTGGCCGAGCAGGAACGTTATTTGCAGAAAGAGGATATTGCTTTGGCAGCGCGTCTGGCAGAAGAATCAATGGTGCTGTTGAAGAATGAAAAGAACTTGTTGCCTCTTTCTTCAACGGTTAAAAGAGTTGCGTTGATAGGACCTATGGTCAAGGATCGTTCCGATTTGTTGGGTGCTTGGGCTTTTAAAGGTCAGGCCGAAGATGTGGAGACCATTTATGAAGGAATGCTGAAAGAATTTGGTGATAAAGTGCGGCTGGATTATGAGCAGGGTTGTGCATTGGATGGAAATGATGAATCGGGTTTCTCCGCTGCCTTGAAAACGGCTGAGGCATCCGATGTAGTAGTGGTATGTTTAGGTGAGTCCAAACAGTGGAGTGGAGAGAATGCTTCACGCTCTACAATTGCTTTGCCCGATATTCAGGAAAAGTTGCTTTTGCATTTGAAGCAGGCGAATAAGCCTATTGTACTTGTGCTTTCCAGTGGTCGCCCTCTTGAATTGATCAGATTGGAACCTCAGGTAGAAGCTATCATTGAGATGTGGCAGCCCGGCGTTGCGGGAGGAACTCCCTTAGCAGGCATTTTATCGGGCAGGGTGAATCCTTCTGGAAAGTTGTCAGTGACATTACCGCTGTCTACAGGTCAGATACCGATCTACTATAATATGCGGCAGTCTGCCCGTCCGTTCGATGCGATGGGGGATTATCAGGATATTCCTACCGAACCTTTGTATCCGTTCGGGTATGGATTGAGTTATACTACCTTTACTTACTCTGATGCAAAACTTTCTTCCTTGAAAATCAAGAAGAATCAGAAGATTACAGCCGAGGTTACAGTGACTAACGCAGGTAAGGTGGAAGGAAAAGAAACCGTGCTATGGTATGTGTCCGATCCGTTTTGTAGCATTTCCCGTCCTATGAAAGAACTGAAATTCTTCGAAAAACAATCGTTGAAGGCCGGTGAAAGCAGAGTCTTTCGGTTTGAGATTGATCCTATGAGAGATTTGAGCTATACGGATGCAACGGGCAAACGCTTTTTGGAGGCGGGTGAATTTATAGTGTCGGTAGGTGGTCGGAAACTGACTTTTGAAGTTGTGGACTAAGTTTTCCGGTGAATAAACAGTCTTTGATAAAAATAGATATGACTTATGAATAGAATAAGAATAAATATCCTGTTGTTGTTATTGTGCATATTCCTTCCTGGAGTGGCGCAGAATGTATCTGACGCATGGAATAAAAATAGAACGGCAAGATTGACCAAACCTGTATTTGTCTATAACAATTGGTCCGCCTACGATGAATTGTCTGATAACATTCCTCTGGATGAGACATTGGCAATGAAAGAGTTGGATCATATTGTGCGTTTGAAAAAATCGGGTGTACAGGTGGATTATTATATGATGGACGCATTCTGGTTTGATGTGAATGAAGGATATCGTAAGTGGAGGCCGGACTGCTGGCCGGAAGGTCCTAAACGTTGGCTGGATGCGTGTAAAAGAGAAGGAATAAAGCCCGGGTTGTGGTTTTCTACGAACCTGCTGCGCATAGGTGGAGAGGTAAATACGATGAAGATTATTCCAGAATGGGAAAGTTCTGTGGCGGAAGACGGAACAACTCTTTGTCTGTTCAGGGGAGGATATTTGCACCATCTTATGCAGACCCTGCAAATGTACGCGGATATGGGTATCAAGATGTTCAAATTTGATTTTGCTTATTTTGATGCGGCAACTCCTGATGCCAAATGTACGATGCTACCTGCTGACATTGAGGAACAGAATAAAAATGCCTTTATTTCTGCCATAAAAGAATTCCGTTATAAGAATCCAGATGTACTTTTTATTGGCTACAATGGTTTCGGGGGTGATATGGAAAATACGGTTACCCCGTTTCGAAAAACGGTAGACCTGCGTTGGCTGGAAATATTTGATACGATGTATTGCGGTGATCCCCGCTTATCTGATGTGCCGATGATGAACTTCTGGCGTTCACAGGATTTGTATTCGGATCACATGACCTTTCAATACTTGTTTAACGGAGTACCGGTCCAGCGCATTGACAACTGTGCTTTTATGATTGGTACCACGGGTACTTGTTATAACAGGGCTTTAAATGCTTGGAAAGGCATGATGATTCTGACGATGGCACGCGGAGGCTGGCTGAATGTCTGTCATGGAAATATTGATTTGCTAAGTGATGATGAGGCCCGCTGGATGGCTAAAACGCAGCAATTGTATATGAAGGTACAGCAGTATGGAAATATTTCAGCATTCGGTGCTATCCCCGGCAAAGCGCTGCCATACGGATATATGGCTTCCGCTGAAGGAGGAAACCTTTATACTGTGGTAAACGCATCACAGGAGAAAGTCAAAGTAACCTTGCCTGAAGCGACAGGAACGGGGAGAGTGCTTTTTACGGACAGTGGTTTTATGCCTGTTTTAGAAAAGAATATTGTGGAATTGGGGCCGGAACAGATGGTTGTTGTCGGATACGGCAAGTTCAGTACCCGGGAGTATGATTTAGGTATTGAGAAAGATATCGTTATCCCTGTAACAATTCAAAAGGTAAAAATAGATGTACAAAAGAAAAATGAGCATACCTTGCAGGCACATTACATCCCTTCGAAAGGGAAAACTGTACGGATTCTCTTTCAGCAACTGGATGAGTGTGGAAAAGCATTCCGTTCGTGGGGCGGTGCTCCTCCCACCGGGATTAAAATGGACCATTTCTTCGATATAGAAATAAAGCAGGGCAAGCGTTCTGTTCCGATAAAGAAATCGCATGATAAGATGATCTGGTGCGGCTTGTCATGGGCGGTAGGAGAGGTTTCTGCTGACGATATAAAAGAAGGACGTCCGTTGGAAATAAGTTGTACCACTATAGATGGGAATAGCGAACACAGCTTATTGGAAGTTTACGAGGTTGAATATTCTGCTGATAAGAAATAAGATTGGAAAAGGGATGACTGGAACAGTTTCACAGTCATCCCTTTCTTGAGGTTATCGGTCTCCTTTTTTCAGATCCCTGAAACTCTTGGGTGTTTCATTATATACTTCCTTAAAGCACTTGATGAAATAATGTGCTTGGTTAAAACCGGTCAGGTAGGCTATTTCCGCTATTGACAAATCACTGTTTATCAATAGCTCGGATGCTTTTCGAAGCCGGATAGCCCGGATAAACTGATTGGGTGTCTGCCCGATAAGCATTCTGAACTTCTTATGAAGCACTGTCTTACTGATATTCATGGCTATTGAGAATTCCTCAATGTTGAAGTCCGCCTTATCCAAATTCTCTTCTATCACCTTCATGGCCTGTTGCAGGAATACTTCCTTGGAATTGAACTCAATGGTATTACTGTCTTTGGCTATCAGGTTCTTTAGGAGTTGTTCTTTTCGTTTCTGGCGCGTATTCAGGATATTCATGATCTGATTGATCAATGCTTCCGTATCAAAAGGTTTCTTGATATAGATGTCAGCGCCTTCTTTATAACCCCTTAGTTCATCTTCAGATGAAGTTTTGGCAGTCAGTAATATAACGAATATATCGGCATAAAGGGAATTTTCCTTTATATGGCGGCACAGTGTCAGGCCGTCCATACCGGGCATCATGATGTCCGATATTACGATTTCAGGAAGATACTCACCTACTAATTTCAAGGCTTCTTCTCCATGGGTGGCTGTCACTACGTTGAAGTGCTCCGCCAATTTGCCCGCAAGGTATTTAAGTATCTGTTCGTTATCTTCTACCAGTAATATGGTGGCACTGTTCTCTATATTGGTTGCTTGTGCTTTAAATTCGGTAATATCAGTTGTTTCCTGATATTCTTCTGAATTCTCTACCGGTAGTTTGATGCACAGTGTGGTGCCTTGTCCGGGTTGTGAGTCAATAGAAACTGTGCCGTTCATTACTGATACGAATTTCTTCACGACATATAATCCTATGCCCAATCCGTTGGGAGTGTTTTCCTTATTGTATTGGGGTTCCCTGTAGAATTTATTGAATACGGTTGCTTGGTATAACTGATTGATACCCGGTCCCGTATCTTTTATGAATACACTCAATTGTCTATCTATATATTCCAGTGCCACCGATACACTGCCTTGATCGGGGGTGTACTTAATGGCGTTACTCAGTAAGTTATATAAAATCCTTTCAAATTTCACACTGTCAATCCATATATGTATGGAGGGGATGTTGGCCTGATAGGATAGCTGGATTTTTTTAGAGCTTGCCAGATAATTGAATGCATTCACTATGATGCGGCAGAATGATACGATTTCTATGTTTCTATTGTTTATCTTTACTTCAGAGAATTCCACTCGCTTGAAGTCAAGGATTGTAGAAAACAGATCGGATAAGAATGCAGCATTCTTAGTGATGATGGATAGTCTTTCATACTGAATATCATCTTCTTTGGTTTCACGCAACATATCATTGGCAGGTGCCAGTATCAAAGATAAAGGTGTAATCAGGTCGTGCCCGAGACTTTCGAAGAAACTTTCCTTTTCTTTTAATAGTTCTTCTTTCTTCAATGTCTCCATCTCCTGTATCTTTTGTATACTCTTTCTTCTGTAGTGTCTGATAATCATATATATTATGAGTGCGATGCTCAACAAGATAATCAAGCAGGAAATGAAATAGAACAAAGGTGTTTTCCACCAGGGCGGAGCGACAATAATACTCATGGACCAGCATGGCTTGGTGCCTGACTCTTCGTTATATTTCATAATTTCCAGAGTGTATGTGCCGGGGTTAAGTTGTGAGAAGGTCAGAGGTACGGACATATCGAGATATTGCCAGCTGTCGGTAAAACCGATCATCCTGTATAGGTATTTGTTGCAGTAGTTGGCTTCCCCTATTTCAGTAAAGGACAGGGATATCCATTTGGAGGCATAAGACAGGGTGATGGAAGGTATATATTCGGTATTCTCTTTTAAAATCACCCGGTTGTTTATCGTATCGCCTACCTGTATCTTTTGGTGGTTGATCTCCAGATCAGTCAATATGAGTTTGGTCTTATCATACTGATGTAGCGCCTTTTCCACATCCACAATCATGAGTTGTTCGGTATTGCCGAACAGGATATATTCTTTGTTTTCATAAGTTATTTTTTCGGCTGAAAGGATAGAAGAGTTGCCCCAATAGCTGATATTCGGTTCGCAGATGCGCTGTTCACTGTTTATGTAGCAGAATATCTTCTCACCGATAAAGAACCATAGATTCTGGTTATCATCGAGCAACAATGACTTGATGGCCCCTTGCGGCAATGGGTATGTAGGGAATGCGGTAGAAACTTGCAGTGAATCATTGGATACTTCCATCTTCAACAGATTGTTTGATGTTCCTATCCACCAGCATTTATTACTTTTATCTTCTATGATAGAGTACACAATCTCCTGGTCGATGATTTTATCTTTTAGAGTGACCTGGTCTGATGCATTGAAGATGGAGAGCCCATTATGCGAAGCTATAAACAATTGGTTGTCACGATAAGGTATGATAGCGTTTATCCTGTCCCGACTGAAATAGTCATAATGGATATAATCTTTTATTAGCTGGTTCTTCTTGTCCAGATATACGGACATCAGGCCGTTTTGTTTGGTGCCTATCCACACTTTATTGTCTTTTATATAGAAAGTCGTAATCTTTTCTAATTCAGTGCTTGCCGTAAATTCTTTCCATTGAATTTCCTGCGAATTATTATTCTGGAAAGAATATAATAATCCTATGCCATCGTGCCCCACTAACGTAATATCCTTATTTTGCCCGATAGATAAGATATGGTCCTTGAATTTGTCTTTGCTTTTATAATTCTCCTTTTCAGTAGAGGTACGCATATCGAAATGATACATACCGTCGCCTAAGGTTCCCAACAGTATTTTGTCTTGTAAAAGGGCGATAGAAGTGATGGGAGAATGTGTTTTACGAATTGAGAGTAACTGATTGATTCCCCTGTCTGAGGAGGAATACTTATAGAGTCCTTTTCCGTATGAACCTATCCAGATGTTATCAAGGCTATCTTTATAAATAGCATTGATAAAAGTGGTACCCAGATGTTCTGTGCCGGGTAGTGGATAAATACGCTCTTGTTCTTTATCATATACTTTTATTCCTTCTCCCCAGGTACCGATTAAAAGTTTGTTTGCTTCTCCTTCTATGCGGTATATGGGGGTATTACTGTTATGCAGATGGATGGTCCGGGCTTGTTCGGGTTGCTGGTTCCATGTTAATTCATAGAGCGCATTATCCCATGAAGAGTAATACAGGGTATTCTCTTCTCCGGTGTCGTGTATTTGTGTGATGGTCTGGTTCTTAGGGGTAATGTCTGCCCATGTTTGTTTTCGGGAATTGTACATCATAAGTCCTGTATAGGTGCTGATCCATATATATCCTTTAGGCTTTTCCACAAAACTGGAGACAATGGCTCCTGAATGGCTGCGTTCGACTGTGAAGCTGGTACGTTCTGTATTCTTGGGAGTTAATTTGCATATACCTTCTTCCCAGCTTCCCAACCAAATGTTATGATCAGAGTCTTCGAATATGGAAACAATCCGGTTAGGGATGGGTTCGGAAACTTGCTCATTGAGGTGGGTGAACTGGTCGGTCCGCGGATTGTATATATCTACTCCTCCGGTCTTAAAGCCAATCCATAACAAGCCTCTGGAATCAAGGAACAAGGTTTCTATATTATTATTCTTAAGACTGTTGTTTGTTGCTTTTCCCGATTTATAGACTTTAAACCGATGTCCGTCAAAACGGTTGAGCCCATCTTCTGTGGCAATCCACATATAATAGTCATTTTCACAGATAGAAGTGATTTCAGAACTTGATAATCCATCTGCTAAATCATAATGCAATAGCTTCTGTGCTCCGGCAGTGGAAGCTAAAAAGAGTACGAATATAAATAATAGCTTTCTCATAATTTTAATGTTTAGGGCAATACATCATATATTGTTCGAGTAAATCCTCCATTTCTTTTGCAGGTAAAGACTCTATTAAACGGATATGCTTTCCTGTTTTTGTAGCTCTCCATGTATTATTACCCTCAGAGTCTACAGATATAATTCCCCGTTCACTGATATAATAAGGTGTATAGCCTTTTATGGCTACCCAAACAGTTGCCTGATCCCAACTCCATCTACCTTGTGGTTCTCCCTGGGACATGCTTAGTAAAAACACATCTTTTATAGGATGATTTTCTACAGGCATCCGACTAATCCGGCGACCGGTTATTATGTTGTAGCCAATCTCGAATCCACAGAAGATAATGTCTGTAGGCCAATGGTTCACAACGAAAGAGGAGGAGGAAGCGTCACAATATACATTATATTCTCGTCCTTCGGGGAATATCCCTGCCATGGAAACTAACTGCTTAACCTTTCTGCGTACAAGTTCTGCTCCTGTTTCCGGTGAAAATTCGTCTCCTTTTGATTGTAGCAGTTCTTTTAGGTTGGAGAAAGCTCCGATGGTGCAGATTGTGACACTACTATCCGGTTGCGTGCATAAAATAGATCGATATACCTTGACGGCATTGGGGGCATCTGATGATTTCGCTATTCGGTGGGGATATTTCTGAGGCAAAACTTCAGTCCATTTTTTGTTGTGCGGGCATTCCAATGTGACTGCACTTTCTCCTTTTGCAACGCCAAGAGGAATATCAGGTCGCTTGAAGTATGTATTAATGACTTCAATACAAGGAATTGTTAATTCGGACTTATTAGAAGATACAGTAGCCAGTATATCTACATATCCACTATCAGCTAAGGCATGCATCACTGCCATGGCACCTACGTCATCATAGTCAGGTCCCAAGTCCGTATCTAAAATCAATCGGACTTTATCAGCATTAGTTATATTTGAAGGGCTGCATCCACAAAGAAGAAGCAATAAGAAAGGATATAAAATAAATCTTATTCTATTCATAGCATACTGATTAAAATTCAATATTCAAAAGTAGGAAAAAATAAGCGATCCCCTTCTTTTTGAAGACGCTTAAAAATAAAAGAATCGTGCCGATTGATAACAAATTCCTGTTTTTAATAGTGAATACAGGAATTTGTTATTCTTTTGTGCTTTTCTGTTATCCCGTTTATAAAGAAACAGGGACTTTTGCATCAGTAACTTTTTAATTTAAAATATTATGAATAAACAACATGTTTTGCAAAGACGAATCATCTTCGGATTGCTATTCCTTGGTGGAGTAACTCTCTCCTACGCATCAACGGAAAAAGATCTCGGTTCTTCAACATCAGCCATTACACAACAGGCTGTTACTGTGAAAGGTTCTGTGAAGGATGCTGCCGGTGAAGCGATAATTGGAGCCTCTGTAGTAGTAGAAGGTACTACGAATGGTCTGATTACAGATGTAGACGGACATTTCTCTATTCAGGCATCAGTAGGACAAAATCTCGTGATTTCTTATATAGGTTATGAAACGCAAGTCGTGAAAATAGCCCGGGCAAACCAGCAAATTAATATTGTATTGAAAGAAAGCTCGGAGTTGATTGATGAAGTTGTGGTTGTGGCCTATGGCACGCAGAAAAAAGCCAATCTGACGGGAGCAGTATCTTCTGTAAAAGTCAATGATATTAAAGACATTCCGGTATCCAATACTTCCAGTTTGCTGCAAGGACGAATGAGTGGTGTTACCGTGAGCTCTTTCTCTGCGCAACCCGGTGCTGAGGGAGATGTGGAAATTCGTATCCGCGGTATAAACACTTTTGGTGACAGTAATCCTATGGTGTTGATTGACGGTGTGGAAGGAAGCCTCAACAGTGTTTCTCCGAATGATATTGAAAATATATCAGTATTGAAGGATGCAGCTTCTGCTTCTATATATGGCGTACGTGCTGCCAACGGGGTAGTCCTGGTTACAACGAAACGTGGAAATACAGACAAGAAGACACTATCTTACAGCGGATCTTATGGTGTACAGAAAGCTACGGTTCTGCCTACATATATTAATTCATGGGATTGGGCTACTCTTTATAATGAGCAGAATGAGGCTATGGGAGATGTAACTACGAATTTTACTCCTGAAATGATTCAGCAAATGAAGGATGGGTCGAAACCTGATTTGTTTGCCAATACCCGCTGGTCGGACAAAATATTCCGTTCTGCTCCTATCCAGACTCACCATTTGTCTATGTCGGGTGGTAATGCCACTTCTCATTATATGGGTTCGGTAGGATATATGGGACAGGATGGTATCATGGAAGGTACAAGTACTGACCGTTTTAATTTCCGTCTGAATGCTGACAGTAAGTTCATTGATATAATCACTTTAGGACTGAATGTTTCTGGTAACCATGAAGAAGTAGAGGAACCTACCATTGGTACTTACTATGTATTCGAACAGATGAAATGGCATTCCCGTCCTTCGGTACCTTATAAATACAGCAATGGTGAATGGGGATTTGTGGATGGTAACGATAAAATGCAGGCTATTAAGAATCCGGCTTATGCCACTACCATAACCTCAAAGAAGAAATACAGCCGTTTCGACGGTAAGGCTTTCCTGGAAATAGAACCGATTAAGAACCTGTCTATCAAGACCAGTTTTGCTTATCAATATAACCAATGGAACAGTATTGGTGCTGAACCTGCTTATATTCCTCAGGATTCGTATGGTAACCCTGTGGGAGGTAGTGGTAAGAATTACCTGACCGATGCTTATTATTCCGAAACTCAGTGGATCAACGAAAACATTATTACTTATCACTTTGATGTGAACGGTCATGCTTTCAACATCTTGCTGGGGCAGTCTAACCAATATAATAATTTCCGTTCTACTACGGCAACAGGTGAAGATCTTCCGAGCGACAATATCACCGTATTGAACGGTGCTTTAAGTACTTCAGCCAAGGGAGATGCTGCCGAAGCAGCTTTGAGATCATTCTTTGGCCGTGTGAACTACAATTACAAGGATCGTTATTTGGCTGAATTCAACCTCCGTCGTGATGAGTCTTCCAGAATACCTAAAAAGAACCGTACCGGTTATTTCCCTTCTGTATCTGTAGGCTGGAATATTGCTCAAGAGGCTTTCATGGAGAAATATAGCTTTATCAGCCAGTTGAAACTAAGAGGTAGCTGGGGCGAACTGGGTAATCAGGAGATCGGTTACTATCCATTTGCACAATATATCGGTTTGGGTAATAACTATGTATGGGGTGATAACAAAGTTTCGGGTGTGGCTATTTCTTCATTGGCTAATCCTGACATTAAATGGGAAACAACTGCTACTACGGATATAGGTATAGATGCTGCTTTCCTGAACAACAAGATTACCCTTACTGCTGATTATTTCTATAAGAAGACTTCTGATATTTTGTTGCAATTGCCCATCCCCGGAATTGTGGGTATCTCTACTGAACCTTATGTGAATGCTGCATCGGTAAAGAATGAAGGTTGGGAATTTGCTTTAGGTTATAATGATCAATGGGGTGACTGGAAATTCGGTGCAAATGTCAACTTCAGTAAGGTGAAGAATGAAATTCTTGACCTGCACGGTAAAGATTCATGGATTACAGACTGGTCTATCAATCTGGAAGGGCATCCTATCAATTCTTATTATGGTTATGTAGTCGATGGATTGTATCGTACACAGGCTGAAGTGGATGAAGCCAATGAAAAGAATTCTGTTGGCGGTGGTGCTCTGAAGTTGGGTGATGTTCGTTACAAGGATGTCAGCGGTCCGGAAGGCAAACCGGATGGAGTGGTGGATACTTACGACCGTACAGTGATCGGTAATCCATTCCCTGATTTTACTTACGGTTTCGGTTTGAATGCTGCTTACAAAGGATTTGATTTCTCTGCTTTCTTCCAGGGTGTAGCCGGTGTGGACCGTATTGTGATGGATTATCCTACCGTTTCGGGTAACGTTACGACGGCATTCCTGGATCGTTATTCTGAAAGTGCTAACCCTAACGGGAACTTCCCACGTCTGGGTAATGGTGACTATAACAGTCAACCCTCTTCATTCTGGTTGAAAGATGCTTCTTACCTGCGTCTGAAGAATATTGAGTTGGGATACTCTTTCAAACAAGAATGGATTCGCAAGGCGAAACTGGAACGCTTGAGAATATATGTTTCTGCACAGAATATCCTGACTATTACCGGCATTGACGATTACGATCCTGAAAAGTATGGAACTGATACTCGCGGTCATGCTTATCCCAATGCCAAGACATTCTCTGTGGGCTTAAACATTACATTATAATTTTAAATAAAGAAGATCATGAAAAAAATATATTATTCAGTTATTTTGTCATTAGCCTTTTCCCTCTTTTCTTGTTCAGACTTTCTGGATCGTGAATCTTTGTCAGAGTTGTCTAACGGTAATTTTTGGAATACAGAGGCTGATGCAACTAAAGCGTTGGTAGGTTGCTACGATGCTTTGCAAAGTGAAGGTAGCTTAGGATTCTGCTGGCCGGGTGGAAATACTTGTAGTTTGCGTGAACTGGAATTTGCTACGGATAACGGCTATTTTGCTTGGATTCCGTGGGTGGGACCTGATGTGATCACTACCAATACCATGAGTCCCACAGCAGCTGTTGCTAAGGCTGTATGGAATGCTTCTTATGCAGGTATTGCACGATGCAACAATGTTATTGAAAAAGTACCGCAAATGCTGGAGAATGGTAAAATAGGTGAAGAAGCAGGTACAAGAATCATTTGTGAGGCTAAGTTTATCAGAGCGTTGTTTTATAATCACCTGACCAGTCTGTACCGTGATGTTCCGAAGGTGTTTAATGTGTTGACTACTGAAACGAGCCAGGTACCTAAGTCGCAGAAATCAGAAATTGTAGCTGACATAATCAAAGACCTGAAAGACATTACTGCCGAAGGTATGCTACCCATTACAGCTGATAGAGGCCGTGCTACCAGAGGTGCCGCATTGGGCTTACTGGCCCGTGTATACCTGTACAACGAGATGTATAAGGAGGCTGCCGATGCTGCTTTACAGGTTATTAACCTGAGCCAATATGAAATAGATCCGAATTACAGTACCCTGTTTACGGAAGCTGGTGGTGCCAGCAAAGAAATAGTATTTGCCATTCGCTTTAAAAATACCGACCAACAAAATGGTGAGGGTGGTTTCTTAGCTTATAACTATGGTTATCCGATGGAATGGCAGTTGCCTTATCCGAATTTAGCAAACGATTTTTATTGTAAGGATGGCAAACCTATTACCTCTTCAGGAATCTATGATCCGGATGATGATTCAACTCGCGACCCGCGTCTGACGTATACATTGATGACGAAGAATGGTGATACGTATGACGGCAAGGTAAGTGATGCATGGTGGTCCTGGAACAGTCCATTCCAATTATTCATGCGTAAATATCAGAATCAGCCTACTACATGGGCTGCCGATAATCAGGATATGTATGTCATTCGCTACGCCGATGTACTGTTGATGCGTGCTGAAGCTTTGGCTAAGCAAAATACGGGTAAAGACGAAATTATGTCAATGGTGAACCAGGTGCGCCAGCGTGCCGATGTGATGATGCCGAAGGTGGAAGATGCCGAAGGTTCCAATCTCTCTTATGATCAATTGCTCGACGTGGTGAAGCATGAAAGAAGAGTGGAACTGGCTTTGGAAGGTACCCGTTATTTTGATCTTATGCGCTGGAAAGAAATGGATAAAGCATATGAAAGATGTCGGGCAGATGGTGGGGCAGGTTCTCATATCTTTGATTCGTCAAAAGGATATGTATGGCCTATTCCTCAATCAGAGTTAGATAATAACAGAGCTTTGGTCCAGGCACCGGAATGGGGTGGTAAATAATTGAAATAAATTCCAGATAGAGGCTGGCCGGATGAAAATCCTGTCTGAAGGCCGGTCTTTGCTCTGCTAAATATAATAATATGAGAATTCTATACAGCCTATTATTTTTCTTAATAGCATTTGGAGTGAGCAGTTGTGGGGAAAAAGATTCCATACTTCGGGAACAATCTTTCGATGAGGCATGGTTATTTCATCGTGGAGATATCGCCGAAGGAGAAAAGCAATCTTTAGATGACTCACAATGGCGTCAGATAAATCTTCCTCATGATTGGAGTATTGAAGATATTCCTGGAACCAATTCTCCTTTTACAGCGGATGCTGCAACGGAAGTTGCAGGTGGTTTTACTGTAGGTGGTACGGGATGGTATAGAAAGCACTTCTACATAGATGCGGCTGAAAAAGGTAAATGTATTGCTGTCGCTTTCGATGGAATTTATATGAATGCAGATATCTGGGTGAATGATCGCCATGTAGCCAATCATGTTTATGGATATACTGCATTTGAACTGGATATAACCGGTTATGTACGTTTCGGAGCTGAAAATCTGATAGCTGTCCGTGTGAAGAATGAAGGTATGAATTGCCGTTGGTATACAGGTTCGGGTATTTACAGGCATACTTTCTTGAAGATAACCAATCCGCTTCATTTTGAAACTTGGGGAACGTTTGTCACGACTCCCGTTGCAACGGCGGATAAAGCAGAGGTACATGTACAGAGTGTTCTGGCAAATACTGAGAAAGCAACCGGAAAAGTGATTCTGGAAACGCAGATTGTAGATAAGAATAACCATACTGTAGCTCGGAAAGAACAATTGGTAACCTTGAATAACGAAGGAAAAATAGAGGTGGGGCATACATTGGAAGTCGTTTCTCCGCAATTATGGTCTACAGACAATCCCTATTTATATAAAGTTGTAAACCGTCTTCTGCAAGACAATAAAATAATAGATGAGGAATGTATTTCAATAGGTATACGCAATATTGCATTTAGTGCAGAGAATGGTTTTCAACTGAATGGTAAATCCATGAAATTAAAAGGTGGATGTATTCATCATGACAATGGTCTTTTGGGTGCGAAGGCTTTTGATCGGGCAGAGGAAAGGAAAATTGAATTATTGAAAGCGGCTGGTTTCAATGCGCTACGCTTGTCCCACAATCCTCCCTCAACGGCTTTACTCAATGCCTGCGACCGTTTAGGTATGTTGGTGATAGATGAGGCTTTTGATATGTGGCGACAAGGTCATTACAAGGATGATTACGGACAGTACTTTGATAAGTTATGGAAAGAAGATCTGTATAGCATGGTTGCACGTGATAGAAATCACCCTTGTGTCATTATGTGGAGTATCGGTAATGAAATCAAAAACAAAGAAACTGCTGAAGTGGTAGAGGTATGCAGGGAGTTGACAGGTTTTGTGAAGGCGCTTGATACAACGCGTCCCGTTACGGCGGGAGTTAACTCTATTGTCGATGCAACGGATGATTTTCTGGACACTCTGGATGTTTGTGGTTATAATTACTGTTTAAACCGTTATGAATCGGATGCTAAACGTCACCCGGACCGCATTATTTATGCTTCGGAGTCCTATGCATCCCAGGCTTATGATTATTGGAGAGGAGTAGAAAACCATTCATGGGTGATCGGTGATTTTATCTGGACTGCTTTTGACTATATTGGTGAGGCAAGTATCGGCTGGTGTGGATATCCGCTTGATAAACGTATTTTTCCTTGGAATCATGCCAATTGCGGCGATTTGAATCTTTCGGGCGAACGTCGTCCCCAGTCCTATTTACGTGAAACGTTATGGAGTGAGGCACCGGTATCCCATATTGTTGTGACGCCTCCTGTTCCTTCTTTCCCTCTGAATCCGGATAAGGCGGATTGGAGTGTATGGGATTTTCCGGATGTTGTGGATCATTGGAATTTCCCGGGATATGAGGGGAAAAAGATGACAGTATCTGTATACTCCAATTGTGAACAGGTTGAACTGTTCTTGAATGGGGAATCTTTAGGAAAACAAGAAAATACTACCGATAAGAAAAATACGCTTGCCTGGGAAGTACTTTATGCTCATGGAATATTGAAAGCCATAAGTTATAATAAAGGCAGTGAAGTGGGCACTGCAACATTGGAAAGTGCCGGTAAGGTTGAAAAGATCAGATTATCTGCGGACAGAACGGAAATCGTAGCAGATGGTAATGATCTAAGCTATATCACATTAGAATTGGTAGATAGTAAAGGCATTAGAAACCAGTTGGCTGAAGAATTGGTAGAATTTTCTATAGAAGGAGATGCTACGATTGAAGGAGTAGGTAATGCCAACCCTATGAGCATAGAAAGTTTCGTTGCTAATAGCCGGAAGACGTGGCGCGGAAGTAACTTATTGGTCGTTCGTTCCGGGAAATCTCCAGGACGGATTATTGTAACAGCAAAGGTAAAGGCACTTCCGGTTGCGAGTATTACTATAACTCAGAAAAAATAGAGACTGCCTAAAAATCAAATTTAAAAGAAGTATGAAGTTGAGAGCATTATTAAAACGATCTATATTTGTCATCATAAGCTCGTTGATTGTCACAGCATGCGGTCAGGGCACGGATTGTTCCGTACGAAAGATTAAATTTGATCAGGATTGGAAGTTCCATCTTGGCCAAATGGAAGATGCGGCAAAAGAATCTTACGATGATTCGGAGTGGCGGGTATTAAATCTGCCACATGACTGGAGTGTAGAACCTCTTTCCGGTTCGGATGGCTTATCGGTAGGCCCTTTTTCCAAAGAAAGTGCCGGAGGGTTTGCTACCGGACAAACCGTAGGTGGTGAAGGCTGGTATAGAAAATCATTTACTATTGATCGTAAAGATGCTTATAAACTTTATTCTCTTTATTTTGAAGGAGTCTATGCGCAGTCCGAAGTGTGGGTGAACGGACAAAAAGTGAATTTCAATGCGTATGGATATTCGTCCTTCAAATGTGATATTACTTCGTATTGCCATCCGGCAGGTGAAGTGAACACTATTGCTGTGAAGGTAACGAATGCGGGAAAAAATTCCCGTTGGTATGCCGGTTCAGGTATCTACCGACATGTATGGTTAATAAAGACCGATTCTGTTCATTTGGATGAATGGGCGGTTGCCGTACGTACTGCAAAGATGACTGGTGATGAGGCTACATTGGCTATAGAGGCGGATGTGCTTAATGAAAAGGCGGAGAAGGTAGGAGTAGATATGATGGTTACGATTATTTCTCCTGATGGTGAAGAGGTAGGAATGAAAGAGCAGACAGTGAGTGTTGACGCGGCTGGTAAGCAGACAGTTGCTTTCTCTTTGCCGGTGAAACAGGCAAAGCTATGGTCGGTTGATACTCCGCATTTGTATGAAGCGAAAATTTCAATTCGTTCTGGGCATGAAATGTTGGATCAAATATCTGTTCCTTTTGGCATCCGTACTATATCCTTCAGTGCGAAGGAAGGATTTAAGTTGAATAATTTGCCTTTGAAACTGAAAGGTGGTTGTGTACACCATGATAATGGTTTGTTGGGGGCTGCTTCGTTGGATAGGGCGGAGGCGCGTAAAATAGAATTGTTGAAGGCAAATGGATATAATGCAGTCAGATGTGCTCATAATCCTCCGGCAGAAGCTTTTCTCAGAACTTGCGATGAACAAGGTATGTTGGTGATTGATGAGGCTTTTGATCATTGGCAAAAAGAAAAGAATCCTCAAGACTATCATCGTTTCTTTGATGAATGGAACGAAAAAGATATTTCGGCAATGGTGTTGAGAGACCGGAATCATCCGTCTGTCATCATGTGGAGTATCGGAAATGAAATTCAGGAACGTTCGGATGATGCCGGTATGGAGATTGCTGAAAGATTGAGGAATATAGTGAAGAAATTGGACCCTTCACGTCCGGTAACTGCTGCTATCAACGATTATTGGGATAATCCGCAGCTGAAGTGGAAGGAAGATGCTGCAAAAGCCATGCAACATCTGGATGTGGCAGGATACAATTATATGTGGTACGAATATGAGAATGATCATCAGAAGGATCCCTCACGTATCATATATGGTAGTGAGACTGTTGCGCAGGAAGCGGCTGTAAACTGGAATCTGGTGGAAAAGCATCCGTATATCATTGGTGATTTTGTATGGACCGCCCTTGATTATCTGGGTGAAGCGGGAATAGGTCATACACTGGAACTGAGTAAAGGCGAGAAGAATCCTCAGTTTATGGGTTGGCCCTGGTATAACGCCTGGTGTGGAGATATTGATATCTGTGGAGAAAAGAAGCCACAATCCTATTACCGCGATATTATCTGGAAGGAAAGGGAAATAACAATGGCGGTACAGCCTTTGCCGGCTGCCGGGAAAAAAGAAGATGTGAGCTATTGGGGCTGGAAGAACGAATCTCTTAGCTGGAACTGGAAAGGGCTGGAAGGCAAACCGGTAAAAGTAAATGTTTATAGTCGTGCACCTAAGGTAAGGCTCTATCTTAATAATGAATTGCTGGGTGAGCAAGAAGTTTCAAAGAAAGACTATACGGCTACGTTCATAGTCAACTATCAGCCGGGTGAATTGAAAGCAGTGGCTACCTATGACAGCAGTGAATCTTCATGCGCTATTTTAAGAACCACAGGTGCTCCGGCACAGATACGTTTAATCGCAGACCGCAAGGTGATTAAAGCGGATAGGGACGATCTGGCTTATGTTACTGTTGAGCTGATTGATAAAGAGGGCAGGGTAGTACCTGATACTGATATGAAAGTGACTTTAAGTGTTGTGGGTAATGGTATTATCAGGGGATCAGGAAATGCATGTCCTACAGATATGGAAAGTTTCCGCTCCTTATCACCTAAAACTTTTAGAGGTAAAGCAATGGCTATATTGCAACCGGATGGAAATGCGGGTGAGATAACCTTGAATGTTTCAGCAGAGGGGATGAAAGGAGCATCGGTTACAATCAGAACGGTGGATCGGATGTCGGCTAAGCAACAGGGAAAAGATATCGTGACTCCCGGCAGTATCTGGAAAGATACGAATGGAAATCCGATAAATGCACATGGGGGAGGTATTCTCTACCATGAAGGTACTTATTATTGGTATGGTGAATTTAAAGGTGATTCTACCTATCGCCTGGATTGGGTTAAAACCTGGGAGTGCTGGCGGGCTGAAGCCGGAGGGGTGGCTTGCTATTCATCCAAAAATCTGACAGACTGGAAATTTGAAGGGAAGGTTCTGCCTACGGTGGATGATGATCCGAATTCAGATCTTCACCCTTCGCAAGTGATAGAGCGTCCGAAGGTCATCTATAATGAGAAAACCGGTAAGTTTGTGATGTGGATGCATATTGAAAGCCCTGATTATGAAAAGGCACATGCCGGGGTAGCGGTCTGCGACTCACCGACAGGAACTTTCACTTATCTGGGTTCTTTTAAACCGAATGGGGCAGACTGCCGTGATCAGACTATCTTCAAGGATGATGATGGAAAGGCTTATCATATCTGTTCGTCAGAATGGAACAGTACCTTATATATCAGTTTGCTGACTGATGATTATACAAAACCTTCAGGAACTTATGTCCGGAGATTTATCGGACAATCCCGGGAAGCTCCTGCGGTCTTTAAACGAAACGGTCACTATTATATGCTCTCATCCGGTTGCACCGGTTGGGACCCGAATAAAGCTAAATGGGCTGTATCCGATTCAATGATGGGAGTTTGGGAACTGAAAGATAACCCCTGTCTGGGGCGTGATGCCGATAAGACATTTTATGCCCAAAGTACCTATGTACTCCCCATTGAAGGGATGCAGGATCAATTTGTCGCTATGTTTGACAGGTGGAATAAAACGGATTTAATAAATTCACGGTATGTCTGGTTACCGGTTGAGTTTGATGGAGACAGACCACTTATTCGCTGGGCGGATCAGTGGAGTATTCAGACAATGGAAGCAGTTTATTAACCTAATAATGTAATATAAATGAAAAAAATAGGCTTTTTATTTATCGGATTTTGCCTGTTTACGAACTTATCGGCACAGAAAGTTTATAAGCTGGATGCTTCGGACGTCATGGAAGTACCTTCATGCGGCCATCTGAAGATGGGAAATCCGGGGCCTAAGGAGAAGGCGATAGAAATCAACAGTCTGTATATGACTCTGGGTGGGAAGCCGATCCTGCCTGTTATGGGAGAATTGCATTTCTCTCGTATCCGTAAGGATTTGTGGGAAGACCGTATCTTGAAAATGAAAGCTTGCGGCATCAATATTATCTCTACTTATTTGTTCTGGAATCATCACGAAGAGATAGAAGGTCAGTTTGAGTGGGAGAATGAGAAGGATTTGCGCAGCTTTATTAAGTTATGCCGGAAGCATGGATTGTTTGTAGTTCCGAGACTGGGACCCTGGTCGCATGGAGAAGCGCGTAATGGCGGGACACCCGACTGGATCTTACAAAAAAAATATCTGAAAGACCGCTCAAATGATGTGGTTTATCAGAATTATGTAAAACGTTATTTTGCCCAAATAGCTAACCAGTTGAAAGGGCTTTACTATAAAGATGGTGGGAATATCATAGGCATCCAGTTGGAAAATGAATATTGGTATGGAAAGGAAGGTGAACCACATATCCAATGGCTGAAAGATACGGCTTTGGAAAATGGCATTGATGTCCCGATGTATACGGTTACGGGCTGGGGAGACGGTTCTGTTCCTCCTCTTGAGGTGATTCCTTTATGGGGAGGGTATGCAGATGCTCCATGGGTGGAACATGTGGGAAAAGAATACCAGCCGGGAAACTTTCTGTTCGACTCATTCCGTGATAATGAGAATATAGGTAATGATCAGATAAAGCGGCAAGATGTGTATATGACGTACGAAAAGTATCCCTTCTTTACTTGTGAAATGGGAGTGGGTGTACAAAATACCTATCACAGGCGACTCTGCATCGATCCTTTAGACGGGTTGGGTATGATGATAGCCAAACTTGGTTCAGGGTCTAACCTGCTGGGATATTATATTTTTGCCGGTGCCACTCAGTTTACGGGTAAACTATGGTCTACTGAGGAAGAGCAATTGAAAACTGGGTATTGGAGCCGCTTACCGGTGAAATCTTATGATTTTCAGGCTGCTATCCGCGAATCAGGAGAAATAGCGGAATCTTATAAGAAGGTTAAAAAGCTGCATTACTTTGTCAATGAGTTTGAAAAAGACCTGGCTCCCATGGTGCCTGTTATCCCGAAGTGGGAAGAAGATGGGTTGCAGGTGGCTGTACGCTCTAATAATGAAACCGGTTATATGTTTGGAATCAATTATTCCCGTTATCATCCGAAGAAGGCACAGAAGAGCGTGAAGTTTGAGGTGAAACTGAAAGATAAAACGCTTCGTTTTCCTCAGAAAGGTATTGAAATGCAGGATAGTACGGTCTTTATCTGGCCCTTGAATGTGGAACTTGACGCTATGCGCCTGAATTATGCCACGGCGCAATTGATGGGAAGTATTGATAATTGCTATCTGTTTTTCCAGAACAGACAAATTCCAGTGGAGCTATCTTTTGATAAATCGACTGTGAAAGGAGTGGAGGCAAACCGGGCTAAGATAAAGGAAGAAAGTGATAGTTGGATTGTTAACGGACTGAATCCGGGAAAAGATTGTGTGCTTAAAGTACAATTGCAGAATGGAGAAGAAAAGTATGTTGTCATTCTGACTGAAAAAGAGGCTGATAACTGTTGGTTATTGGAACAAGATGGGAAGAAAGTATGCTATATTTCTGATGCGGATTTATACAGTTCACTTGGAGATGTTTATATTTTCTCTACTGATAGGAAGGCTGCTTATTATAAGTTGAAGACGGGTATGAATCTGGGATTTGAACAGAAAGCGGTTATTTTCAATCAGTCGCAAATGGATATTCGTATTCAGCCTAAGGGCATCCTGGAAGAGGCAAAATGGTTGGAAACAGCAAACTTTCATGGGATTGAACCTTATCAGCAGCGTTATCGCCGTTTCTTCTTTAAGGAATTCAATCTGGATAATCCTTCAGAGATTAAGAAAGTCACTTTGTTTATGTATCCGGAGTCGAAATGTATACTCAATCTGAATGATACTTGGGTTAATCAGGAAGTAAAACCAAACCAGTTAAATGAAATAGACCTTACAGGATATGCCAGAAAAGGTGTGAATCTGTTGTTTGCAAGTTTTCCATTTGTTGAGGGTAAGAAGCAATTTGCTGCACGTGTCATTGTGGAATACTATAATTATGACAGGATTGAATTTAGTACCGACTCTTCCTGGTTGACGACGGACTATTATTCCAACCCTTCACTCATACGGGTGTTTCCGCAATCGGTGGCTCCGGTGGTAGTGAATAAACCGGGATATGTCGAAGATATTGCTTATAATACATTCAAAGAGTGGAGGATACAAGTGCCGACAGATGCATTGGAGAATTTGAATAACATCTATATGCGTATCAACTATTCCGGTGATAAGGCGGAAATCTATAACGGATATATGCTTTCGGATGATGATTATAACAGTCATGCCACCTGGACAGTAGGTTTTAACCGACAGGAACATTCTGTAGAGGGGAAAGAGTTGACGCTTGTGATTTATAAACTGGATAAAGACGAGAAAATCTTTTTTGACTTACCGGCAAACGGAACTGATGAGCAGGCTGATGTGAAAAAGATTGAATTTGATTTTGAATGTTTACAAAAGATAGAGTAATGAACTAAAACCAGAATTTGAGGACTGCGAATTGGCAAACTGTCATACGGAGAACTGAAGTTCAAAAATGAAAAATAGAATGAATATGAAAAATAGAATGAAAATGCTTTGTGGAGGCTTGGTTGTATTATTGGCTTCCTGTTCTTCACAAGTGGCCCATACGAATTACTATTTTGACTCTGCAAATGGTAATGATGCCAATAGTGGAACGTCTGTTCAAACCCCTTTCAAATCTTTGGCTAAGCTTAAGGAGTTAACGTTGAAAGGAGGAGATAGTATTTTATTGAAATCCGGCACTGTATTTACGGAAAAGCTCTTTCTTTCGTGTCGTGGAGAAGAAAATAATCCCGTTGTATTGGGAAAATATGGCGGAATGGCAAAGCCACATGTGAAAGGAAATGGTGTGGATACGGCTGCTGTACATATCTTTAATTCGGAAAATCTGGTAATACGTGATCTGGAGATTTCTAATAAAGGTGATGCCCCGAAAGCCGGTTTACTGGGTCTATGGGTTGAATTGGATAAGTTTGGAGAATCACATAATATGGTTGTTGATGACTTGTATGTGCACGATGTATATGGAAGTACGGTGATAGAGAAAGGTGGTGGCATTGGAATTTGTATCCAGAATGGCCGGGATAATGACAGTATTTTGAATCGATTTGTTGGAATGACTATTGAGAATTGCTATCTGAAAGATTGCCAAAGAGATGGAATTAAGTTTAGAGGGTACTGGATCAGGAAGCAGTGGAATCCTAATTTGGGAGTAGTCGTCAGGAAGAATGTATTGGATGGAGTGCCGGGTGACGGTATTGTTCTGGCTGGTTGCGATGGTGGATTGATAGAATATAACGTGATGAAGAATTGCCCGAAAACACTGCCCGAATCGGAAGCTTGCGATGGAATATGGCCTTGGTGCAGCGATAATACATTGGTACAGTTTAATGTAGTAAGTGATCATAAATCTATCATAGACGGGTATGCTTATGATTCGGACTGGGGATGTCGGAACTCGGTATTCCAGTATAATCTGAGTTATAATAATGATGGCGGCTTCATGTTGGTAATTGGTACGGATGGTTGGCCTGAAGACTGGTGCGTGAATGGGAATATTGAAACCAAGGTGCGTTACAATGTCAGTATAAATGATGGACTACGCAATTATCTGACTAATGCCAGCCATAAAGACGCCTATTTTAGTCCTGCAATGCATTTCACTGGATATACTCAGAACACATTGGTAGAGAATAATCTGTTTTACCTGTTTCCAAAACCGGAGCCACAGATAGATCGTACGCTTTTCCATTTCACTAAGCATGATTCATCTTATGGGAAAGGAGATGTCTTTAAGAACAATTATATTTATGCTCCGGAGATGACTGTAGCTGTAAAAGAGGAAAAGGCAGTGGGTAACCAATATTCCGGAAATGTATATATCGGTAGTTTGAAAACCCCTGCCACCGGTTTTACGAAACATGAGGGAATTTTCAATAAATCACTTTGGTATAATGCAGAAGATAAGAATTGGGATATTCTTCTTGATTTCTTGAAGGATAAAACTGTACCTGTCAATGGTAAAGAACTGAAAGTACTTGATATCATCGGGGTTAATTAAAATAGAATCTTAAATCATTAAAATACTTTAGATATGAATTTATTCAAATTATGTGTAGCAAATCTAGTGGCATTATTTTGGGTGGTGGTTCCTACTGCCATGGGTGCCAATATTATACCTCAGCCTTCTTATATACAAGAGAAGCAAGGTACGTTCGATTTAGCTCATAACAATAATATTCTATATGCCGGTAAACATCCGGAAGTAAATCAGATAATTGATAACTTTATGGAGCAGGTGTTGGGAGACTATGGTTTGAGTTTGCAAGCAAACAAGTCTAAAAAGGCCGGCATATTACTGCAAGATAAAAAATCCTTGGGTGAAGAAGCATATGAACTTTCTGTCGCTGCCAATAAAGTGGTAATTAAGGCATCTGCACCTGCCGGCTTTTTTTACGCTCTCCGCACTGTTAATCAGTTGGTTCTGGCGGATGAAAATCATACTTCACTTCCTTGTATCCTTGTGAAAGATGCGCCTCGTTTTTCTTACCGGGGGTTCTTGATTGATGCGGGGCGCTATTATTTACCTTTGAAAGATGTGAAAAAGGCTATTGATCTGGCAGCTAATTATAAGTTGAATCGTTTTCACTGGCATCTGACTGATGATCAGGGATGGCGGTTGGAGATAAAAAAATATCCGCGTCTTACCGAAAAAGGCTCTGTACGTTCTAATTCGGCTATTGGCACCTGGGATCAATATTATCCTCGTCATTATGATGGAAAAGAACATTCAGGATATTATACGCAAGATGAAATTCGTGATATTGTGAGATATGCAGCTGACAGGCAAATTACAATTGTTCCTGAGATTGAAATGCCGGGGCACGCCCTGGCGGCTTTGAGCGTTTATCCGGAATATGCATGCAGTTTTCATTCTTCACTTGATTTGATGGCAGGAGCCGGCATTTCCGATCAGGTATATTGTCCCAAACCTCAGACATTCCTGTTTATAAAGGATATTCTTACAGAAGTTGCAAGCTTGTTTCCCGGAGAATATATTCATATTGGCGGTGATGAATGTCCTAAAACATCCTGGGAACAATGTGAGGATTGCCAGGCTTTGATAAGGAAAGAAAATCTGAAAGACGAGTTTGAACTTCATGCTTATTTTATTCAGCAGGTTGAGAAGATTGCGGAAGGTCTTGGACGAAAGCTGATTGGCTGGGATGAGGTGCTGGAAGGAGGGCTTCCTCTGAAAACTACGGTAATGTCGTGGAGAGGTGAAGCGGGAGGCATAAAGGCAGCTCAATTGGGTAATAATGTGATTATGACTCCTAATACTTATTGTTATCTGGATTATTATCAGGAGAATCCGGAATTTGCTCCTTTAGCTATCGGTGGATTTATATCATTGGAACAGGTATATGATTACGAACCTATTCCGGAGGCACTTACTGCGGAAGAAGCTAAGCGTATTATGGGGATTCAGGGAAATATATGGGGAGAATATGTCGCTACTATTGAGAAATTTGAATATATGGCATTCCCCCGCCTGCTTGCCATTGCAGAAGTGGCTTGGAGCCAGCCTGAGAATAAAAACCGGGAACTTTTTATTTCTCATCTGAAGAAAGAGTTCTCTTTTTTCCGGAAAAGGAATGTCAATACATGCCGTGAATATTTCAGACCTCGTATTCAGGGAGGTTGGGATAGTGAGAAAGGAATGTATGCGGTCACACTTGAGACTATATGCCCTGATGCTGATATTCGCTACACGCTGGATGGTTCGGAACCTACGGTGGAATCGGATATTTATGAAGGCCCGGTCTATTTGACAGAGAATACTTGTGTGAAGGCTGTGGTGACAGATGAAGATAATCAGATATTAGAAGCTCCAACGGTGAAGAACTTTCTGGTGAATAAAGCAACAGGATGTACTTACACACTTTCCACCGATGCTTGGAGTCTGGATTGGTATCCGGTAAAGTCCACTCTGTTTACGGATGGCGTGCAAGGTTTTACTCCCTCAAATTACGAATGGGCGGCTATCGCTTCCGGTGTAGAGATTGTGATTGATCTGAAGAAGAATACAACTGTATCCGGAGTTCGCTTCGGCACTATGGTTGCTCCTATAAACAGTACACTTCCAGCTAAGTCTATGATATGTTATCTTTCAAAAGATGGTAAGGAATTCCGGCAGATAGGAGAAAGTACCTTCTCATATCCTGTATACAAAGGAGAGAAAGAGATTTATCATAATTATGTGAAGACGGATAAGAAAGACGGACGATACTTGAAGCTTGTGATAAACGGGCAAACTGAGTTGCCCGAAGGTTACCCTTATCCGAATGCTTTGCCTTCGATTGCATTAGATGAAATAGAAGTTTTCTAATAAGAAGTGTGGTTATGAATAAATTGTTATTTTTTTCTGTACTGCTATTGACCTGTGTAACGGGTTGGGCTAACGGCATACGAAATTTTTATGTGGATTCTTTTAGCGATAGTCAAATTGCTGATGGTAGTATGGAATCCCCATTTAAAAGTCTGGATGCTTTGAAAGGTATTAAATTCTTGCCGGGTGATTGTATTCATCTGGCAGGGAATCAGATATTGACCGGAACTATTCATGTTAAGGGGGTAAAGGCGACGTCTGAGAATCCGCTTACTATCACTTCATACGGGACGGGAGTTTCACATATTTATTCTGCCCATAGTTCTGCCATTGTAATAGATGCCTGTGAGAATATTCATGTAAAGAATGTAGTGGTGAAAGGTTCGGGGCGTAAAAAGGGCAATACGGGGACAGGCATAGAGGTGGTTAATTCGAGGTTTATAGAGGTTGATAGAGTGGAAGCTTTCGGGTATCAAATGAATGGTATTGGGGTAAATGGCGGAGGAGATGTACGTATAACTCATTCGTACGTACATGATAATGGTTATAACGGTATTGAAGTGACTGGTAAATGGGGAACAAAATCTGTGCATAACATTTATATAGGCCATTGTGTAGCCGAAAATAATGCCGGAAATCCTGCTATTCTAGACAATCATAGCGGAAGCGGGATATTGGTAGGCCATGCAACCAATGCAACAATAGAGTATTGTGAGGCTATGGGGAATGGTTGGGATATGCCGAGGTCCGGGAATGGACCGGTTGGAATCTGGGGATACGAATCAGATCGTTTGACTATTCAATATTGTTTTTCGCATGACAACAAGACTTCTCCGGAGGGATTAGACGGAGGTGGATTTGATTTTGACGGAGGAATCACGAATTCATTAATGCAGTATAATCTTGCTATGAATAATGAGGGAGCCGGTTATGGTTTGTTTCAGTTTGGCGGTGCAACGGAATGGAATAATAATATAGTACGTTATAATGTGAGTATTAATGACGGGATTAAGAATTCTCATGCGGGTATCTATGTTTGGTGTGATCCGTATAATAAAGATGTTCCTTTATGTGAAACTAAGGTACACGATAATTTAATTATCAGTAATCAGGGGTATTCTATCTCTTTTAACACCGGATTTTCTTCGGGACTGGAATTTGTGAACAATACGTTTATTCTGACTAATGGAGGAGTAGAACATTTGCATGGAGATGAAACGAAAGAAATGGCGATTTATAAAGGTAATCGATTCTGGTCTGAAACAGCTGGACAAAAAGGAGAACGACAGCCTCGGGTACCTCAGGATGCAACAGCAAACTATGAGTCGGTTGGATATAATCTTCCTGTAAGTGTAGATATACTTCGGCTGAAAGAAATTATAACTGATATGATACCCTTAGCAAAATGAGGGCTATGCCGGCTGAATAAGATACAGGTTATTCCTGAATATTATGCAGCTTTTACTATTGGAGATTAAAAAGAATAGAAAATGAAACAAATAGATTTTTATCTGAAGTTTGTTATTTTAATGTTGGGCGTAAGCACTTCTTCTATTGTTTGCTTGGCTCAAGAGGTATTTCCTGTGATATGCAAGGAATATAATGAAATAATTCTGACTCATGTGCTAACTCCTGCAGGGCCTGTTCCGACTGCTATGGATGCTGACGGGGTTTATCCGTATATTAGTTATAGTGAGACTTCCAATCGGCCGGTTCCTAAAACTTATCGGATGATTTCACTTGAAAATGAATTTATTAAAGTTGTAATTTGTCCGGACTTATGTGGTAAGGTGATGTCGATGATACATAAAGGGAGTGGTAAAGAAGTCTTGTATAATCCACATCTCGTACGCCACACACGTATTTTGCCACGTTTCTATTTTGTGGCGGGCGGTATAGAGGTCAGCTTCCCTATTTCACATACCCCTACTCAGAATGAGTCGGTTTGTTATAAGATAGATCGGACTACTGACCGGATTTATGTTACTTGTGGTGAGCGGGAGATGCATTACGGCATGCAATTTTCTGTTGAATATTCTTTGGGGACAGGAGATCACTTTCTGACACAACGTGTCAGAATGCATAATCCGGGTACAAATGCTTATCCCTGGATGTCGTGGACAAATGCTGCCATTCCTTGCATGCCTGATACTGAATATATTTTTCCGCAAGGAGAAGTATTGGTACATGCTTCTGCATTAGATACAATAAACTGGAAAAAACAGGGACCCAAAAAAGAAAAAGATATATCAGAAATGACTGGATATTTCTGGAAGACGAAAGATGTAAACGCTTTTGGCGCTTATACTCCTTCATTGGGATATGGGCTTTATCATATTGCGGAGGAACAAAGTGCACCGGGAATAAAATTATGGAGTTATGGAGTGAAGGAAGATAAAGAATGGTCATTGCTCAGTACAAATAATAGGCAGACTTATGCAGAACTACAAGGGGGGCCGATAAGTGACCAGTCTATAAAACTGGAATTGCAGCCGGGTGAATACAGGGAGCATACTGAGTTTTGGATACCTGCTGATAAGCGAATGGATATTTATAAACTTTCTGTGCCGGAAGTTGCATTGCGTCCGATAACGGAAGTGCCGTTATTTGGCTGGGCAAGAGAGAATGAGATCGTTCCCTGGATTGCATTGCTCAATGCTTTTGAGTATGGAACTGATATTCCTCAAATAGATCCGACAGTCACTTCTTGGGCACCTTCCGGAATGGAAAATCTTGATGATGCTTTTCAATGGGCTATTATAAAATGCAATAAAGATCAGCAAGACTATTGGAAGTATTATTACGGTGTATGGTTGGCCGGACGCGAAAGGAGTAAAGAGGCTATTGTTTGTTTAAGTAGTGTGAATTTGGGATTAGCGCAGGCTTTATTGGCAAGATTATATGAGGTAAATAAAGAATATACCAAAGCGGAAGCTGCTTATGATGTCATAAGTGAAGAATGGGTGGCACTGCATCCGCAGGTGGTTGTAGCTCGTGATAAATTGTTGCGTCAGTTGGGGAGTAGGACTCTTGCTAAACGCGAGGAATGGCTGAGTAAAGTTGATGCTTCTGCAGATGAATGGATTGCCGAAAGGCGGGTACAACTGCTTATTGATAAAAAACAATATAAGGCTGCTAAAGACTTGTTGTTGTCTATTAAATTTCAGAAAGTACATCAAACTTATAATCGTACGGATATGTGGCGTCAAATATGCAAGGCTTTAGGAGAATCTTCATATATAATACCGGATAATTTAGGTGAGGACCGCTTGGCACGTTTTGGAGCATATCGGGAATTTGAATAATCAATTCTATTAATTAAGCTATAAAACCATGAAAAAGAATCTGCTGATAACGGCAACTTTAGTTCTGTTTTTATTTACCTCTTGTGGCCATAGAGTGAGTGATGCAATAGCTATTACAGTATATACAGATAGTATTGTCAGTGATGTGTCAAATCATCCGGTAGGAATTAATCTGAATTTTATAATGGATGGCGGGCGTTTTCTTGAGGCAAAGAAGAATGTAACAGAAGCAGTAAAAGAACTAGGAACAAAATATCTGCGATATCCGGGTGGTGAGAAATCGGATTTATATCTTTTCAGCATACCGCCTTATGAAGAATCGCATACTTCATTGGCGAGAACAATCGGGTTGGATGATTATCCTGGAGTTTTTAAAGATGGAGAGTTTGTTTATGACCCTTTGGATTTCGATGAATTCATGAAAGTTTGTCGGGATGCTGGCGCTGAACCTGTATTGGTAGTTGCAGCTGATAATTATTTGCGTAAACCTGAAAAAGGAGAAAAAGTCTCCGGTCGGGAGGCATTAATTAAACATGCTGCTGAGTGGGTGAGGTATGCCAACATTAAGAAAAAGTACAATGTGCGTTATTGGATGATAGGTAATGAGAGCTGGAATAAGAATAATGAGAACTCCACCGTTGATATCTATGCTCAGGATGTCATAGTCTTTTCAAAAGCCATGAAGGCAGTAGAACCCTCCATTCTGGTTATTCCTAATGGCGATAGTGATGAGTTTTTTAAAGCGGTTATAACCAAGGCTGGAGATTATATAGATCGTTTATGTGTGAGTAACTATGGTGTTTTTAATTTCAATGCCGGATATGAAAGCTATAAAGATACTACTCGTTGTCTGATATGGCCTGCGCAAACAGCACTCAATGCTATGAATAAATACGCCACGCCGGAACAACTCGATAAGTGGAAATTGATAGTTGCTGAATATGGAACAATTGATTGGGCCGGACTTTGGCATGGAACTAATGATATGGGGCATGCAATTGTGAATTTTGATATGACCGGTCAATTACTGTTAGAACCACAGATAGAGTTTTCATGTTTCTGGAATACCCGCTGGCTGAATAATGAAGAACAGCCTCAGACTGATCACGATGCTATTGATTCAAATGGGAATATCAATCCTACGGGGTATTCGTTACTGATTTGGAATCAGTTTATGGGCGATAAAATGATAAAGTCCGAATCAAAAGGATATATTATATCTTATGCGAGTTATTCTCCGCAAAAGGATCAATTGTTTGTTTACCTTATTAATAAAGGTGACAGAGAGGAGAATGTGAATGTTGTTATTCCTGGTAAGGTTGATGCTAAAGTAGTTCAATGCTGGGAGTATTTCGGTAAAGATGATAAGGATTTGGTTCCTGTATGGCAACAAAGAGATGTGAAAGATAAAGATATAACTTTGAAGAAGTATTCAATAACAGTTATAGAGTATAAGTTGACGGAGGGGTAATAGTACCTGATTTGATACATGGTAGTATAAGGGCCGCTTATCGGGAATACTGATAGACGGCTCTTATGTGTTATTTAGATAAATTGATTATGAGATGTATTTAGATGGTGATTTCTCCCGCCATCGGAGTACGCATTCTTTTTCGTACCTCATCAGGCGTATAGCCGTGCCCCAATAGAAACATCAGTTTAGTGACCGCAGATTCCGTCGTGCTGTCATATCCGCAAACTACTCCCGCCTGCATTAACTGATAGCCCGTTTCATAACGTTCCATCTCTACGGTTCCGGCACTGCACTGGGTGACGTTGACAATGACTATCCCTTGCTCGCAAGCATTCCGCAAGCGGCGTATGAACCACTCTTTGCGGGGAGCATTTCCCGAACCGTAAGTTTCGAGCACGACAGCTTTCAATCCCTCAATGCCCAATATACTCGATACTACATTCTCCTGAATACCCGGAAAGAGTTTTAGGACAGCAACATTGGTATCTAATAGATAATGTGGCTTCAGCTCCCGTTCGACTTCCTTAAAGCGGATTTGCACATTATTATATTTAATATGAATACCTGCTTCTGCCAATACGGGATAGTTGAATGAACGGAATGCATTGAAGTTCTCTGCATTCATCTTGATGGTACGATTGCCGCGCATCAAGTGATTCTCAAAAAAGATGCAGACCTCGGGTACAAGTGGATTGCCTTTTGCATCACGTGCACTGGCTATTTCAAGACTGGTAAGAAGGTTTTCTTTTCCGTCCGTACGGAGTACTCCGATAGGGAGTTGCGATCCGGTAAGGATGACAGGCTTGCTCAATCCTTCCAACATAAAGCTGAGGGCGGATGCGGTATATGCCATCGTATCCGTGCCATGCAGGATTACGAAACCTGTGTATCTATCGTAATGGTCACTAATGATATGCACCAGTTTACGCCAGGCTTCCGGATCCATATCCGAAGAGTCCATCGGAGGATCGAACTGGTAAGTATCGATATGGAATGTGAAATTTTGCAGCTCCGGTACGTGCTTTTTCAGCTGTTCGAGATTGAAATTCTCTAAAGCACCCGTTTCGGGGTTTTCTATCATTCCGATGGTTCCACCGGTATAGATTAGCAAAATGGAAGTTATATTTGGGCTCATACGCATTCTCTTACGATAATTTAGTGCAAATATAATGATATATCTTGGATTTAATATCAAAATGTTATAAAACTGTGCCGCTGGTACTGGATTTTTGTGTAGTTATGTGTGAAAATGACACTTCGTCCTTTTGCATATTTCTGCCTCTTTTGAGGCCTTTCTATATTTTTATTACAAAAAAACCGCAAAATGTGATAGATTGAATGTTTTTATTATTACTTTTGCGACACTTATCAATAATGAAAGAAACAGAGAGTATGAACAAGTACTATCAACATACAGTCACATCCATGTGCATGACCATGACCCTTAGGGGTTAATGGATAGTATTTGTGTTTCTACGTGTTACACTATTTTTCAGCAGTTTTTCTTATTTAATTCAAGTCAATACAGGCATATACGTCCTGTTCCCGACACATTGTATCAACCTTATCAATAGTAATAAAGGATATGAAAGTAATAAAATTCGGCGGAACGTCCGTAGGTTCCGCGAACAGTATTTTGAGCGTAAAGAGAATTGTAGAAGCAGTAGAAGAACCGGTAATTGTGGTGGTTTCCGCACTGGGGGGCATCACAGACAAGCTGATAAACACGTCGAAAATGGCGGCTGCCGGTGATGCTGCTTACGAAAATGAGTTCCGTGAAATTGTTTACCGCCATGTGGAAATGATTAAAGAAGTGATTCCCGCAGGTGAGGGGCAAGTGGAACTGCAACGCCAGATTGGTGAACTGCTCAATGAACTGAAAGATATTTTCCAGGGTATTTATCTGATAAAGGATCTTTCGCAAAAGACTTCCGATACGATTGTCAGCTATGGCGAGCGTTTATCATCCATTATCGTTGCAGAGTTGACGGGAGCCAAATGGTTTGATTCACGCAAGTTTATCAAAACTGAAAAGAAGCACTCCAAGTATGTATTGGATACCGAGTTGACGAATGAACTGATTCGTGAAACATTCAGCACTTTGCCGAAGCGTGCACTGGTACCGGGGTTCATCTCTACTGATAAGGTGACGGGAGATGTTACGAACCTGGGGCGTGGTGGTTCCGATTATACTGCTTCGGTTATTGCAGCGGCATTGGATGCCGACCAATTGGAAATCTGGACGGATGTGGATGGTTTCATGACTGCAGATCCGCGTGTGATTTCTACCGCTTATACCATTAACGAACTGAGTTATGTAGAGGCAACGGAGCTTTGTAACTTCGGTGCCAAAGTAGTATATCCGCCGACTATTTATCCGGTTTGCCACAAGAATATTCCTATTTTAATAAAGAATACATTCAATCCCGAAGGAACGGGAACGATTATCAAGCAGGAAGTATCCGATCCGCGCACAAAAGCGATTAAAGGTATTTCTTCTATCAATGATACCAGTCTGATTACTGTGCAGGGTCTGGGTATGGTAGGTGTGATTGGTGTGAACTACCGCATCTTTAAGGCACTGGCAAAGAATGGTATCAGTGTGTTCCTTGTATCTCAGGCATCTTCGGAGAACTCTACGTCTATCGGTGTGCGTAATGCGGATGCCGACCTGGCATGTGAAGTGCTGAATGAGGAGTTTGCCAAAGAGATTGAAATGGGAGAGATTTCACCGATACAGGCAGAGAAGAACCTGGCTACGGTGGCTATCGTAGGTGAAAATATGAAGCATACGCCGGGTATTGCCGGAAAGCTGTTCGGTACGTTGGGACGTAACGGCATCAATGTGATAGCTTGTGCCCAAGGTGCTTCGGAAACAAATATCTCATTTGTAGTGGATTTCAAATCATTGCGTAAATCATTGAATGTTATCCACGATTCATTCTTCCTGTCGGAATACCAAGTACTGAATCTATTTATTTGCGGTATCGGTACGGTGGGTGGCAGCCTGGTGGAACAAATCCGTTGTCAACAGCAGAAGCTGATGATGGAGAATGGATTGAAGCTACATATTGTGGGTATCGCTGATGCTGACCGGGCTATGTTTAGCCGTGAAGGCTTTGATCTGACAGATTTCCGTGCAGAACTGGCAGAGAAAGGCAAACCGAGCACGCTGGAAACTTTGCGTGACGAGATTATCGGTATGAATATCTTCAACTCGGTATTTGTAGACTGTACGGCAAGTGCGGCAGTTGCTTCCTTGTACAAAGACTTGTTGTTGCACAACGTTTCTGTAGTAGCTGCCAATAAAATTGCCGCTTCTTCGGAATATGAGAACTACCGTGAATTGAAACAGATCGCCCGTCAGCGTGGTGTGAAGTACCTTTTTGAAACGAATGTGGGTGCGGGACTTCCGATTATCAATACGATCAATGACCTTATTCATAGTGGTGACAAGATATTGAAGATTGAAGCTGTGCTGAGTGGCACGCTGAACTATATCTTTAATAAGATCAGTGCGGATATTCCTTTCAGCAAGACCATCAAGATGGCGCAGGAAGAGCGTTACTCCGAACCGGATCCACGTATCGACCTGAGTGGTAAGGATGTTATCCGTAAACTGGTGATCCTGGCACGTGAAGCCGGTTACAAACTGGAACAGTCGGATGTAGAAAAGAACCTGTTCGTGCCCGATGATTTCTTTGAAGGTTCACTGGATGATTTCTGGAAGAAAGTGCCGAGTCTGGATGCGGACTTCGAAGCCCGTCGCAAGGTACTGGAAGCTGAGAACAAGCATTGGCGTTTTGTTGCTAAACTGGAGAATGGCAAAGCATCAGTCGGCCTGCAGGAAGTGGGTGTAAATCATCCGTTCTATGGTTTGGAAGGTAGTAACAATATCATTCTGCTGACTACGGAACGTTATAAAGAATATCCGATGATGATACAAGGATACGGTGCCGGTGCCGGAGTGACGGCGGCAGGTGTATTTGCGGATATCATGAGTATTGCAAATGTTTAATTAATGAAGAATGATTAATTAAGAATGAAGAATTAGGCTGCGCTATCACACCGCATGGAAATTCTTCATTCTTAATTCTTCATTCTTAATTCAACTAACTATGAAACATATAATCATATTAGGCGATGGAATGGCGGATTGGCCTGTGGAGTCATTGGGCGGTAAGACGCTGATGCAATATGCCAAGACGCCTTATATGGATAAACTGGCGAGCATGGGGCGTACGGGACGGTTGAAGACTGTTGCCGACGGTTTCCATCCCGGTAGTGAGGTAGCGAATATGTCTGTTCTGGGCTATGACCTGCCGAAAGTTTATGAAGGACGAGGACCTCTGGAAGCTGCCAGCATCGGTGTGGATTTGAAACCGGGCGAGATGGCAATGCGTTGTAACATCATTTGCATTGAAGGCGATCATATTAAAAACCATTCTGCCGGACACATCACAACGGAAGAAGCCGACGTACTGGTGAAATACTTGCAGGAGCATTTGGGCAATGAACGGGTGTGTTTCTATACAGGTGTTCAGTACCGTCATTTATTGGTGATCAAAGGTGGAGATAAGCGTATCGATTGTACGCCACCGCACGATGTGCCGTTGAAGCCTTTCCGCCCGTTACTGGTAAAAGCTACAAGTGAGTCAGCTACAAGTGACGAGCTACAAGTTACGAGTGCTATGCAGGATGATAGCGCAGCCCACTCGTCACTTGTAGCTGGTAGCTCGTCACTCTCTCCCCTGACCCCGCAACAAACTGCTGATTTGATTAATGACCTTATCCTGCGTTCGCAGGAGCTTTTGAAAAATCATCCGTTGAATCAGAAGCGAATGGCGGAAGGGAAAGACCCGGCTAATAGTATTTGGCCCTGGAGTCCCGGCTATCGTCCTAAAATGGAACGTTTGTCTGATAAGTTCCCACAAGTGAAACGGGGGGCAGTGATTTCTGCTGTAGACTTGATCAATGGCATCGGATATTATGCGGACTTGCGTCGCCTGACAGTGGAAGGTGCTACCGGATTGTATGATACCAATTATGAGAACAAAGTGGCTGCCGCATTGGAAGCCTTGAAAACGGACGATTTTGTCTATCTGCATATCGAAGCCAGCGATGAGGCGGGACATGAAGGGAATGTGGATTTAAAACTTCTGACGATCGAGAACCTGGATAGCCGTGCTGTAGGTCCTATATATGAAGCCGTGAAAGATTGGGAGGAACCGGTAGCTATTGCCGTATTGCCCGATCATCCTACTCCATGTGAGCTTCGCACACATACCAATGAACCGATCCCTTTCTTCATCTGGTATCCGGGTATCGAGCCGGATAGTGTACAGACCTTTGATGAAGTGTCTGTTTGTGAAGGAAGTTACGGATTGTTGAAGGAAGATGAGTTTATTAATGAATTTATGAAAAGCTGATTATGAAATATTACAGTACCAACAAACAAGCTCCCGACGCCAGTCTGGAAGAAGCCGTAGTGAAGGGACTTGCTGCCGACAAAGGACTTTTCATGCCGTATAGCATTAAACCTTTGCCGCAAGAATTTTATGATAGTATCGATACTCTTTCCTTTCAGGAGATTGCTTATCGCGTAGCCGATGCTTTCTTCGGAGAAGATATTCCAGCCGATACGTTGAAGCAAATCGTATATGATACGCTGAATTTTGATGTACCTTTGGTGAAAGTGACAGAAAATATTTATTCCCTAGAACTTTTCCATGGCCCGACGCTTGCCTTTAAAGATGTGGGCGGACGTTTTATGGCCCGTCTTCTGGGATATTTCATCAAGAAGGAAGGGAAGAAACAAGTGAACGTGCTTGTGGCTACTTCCGGTGATACGGGAAGTGCTGTTGCAAATGGTTTTCTTGGTGTAGAAGGCATTCATGTATATGTGCTTTATCCCAAAGGAAAGGTCAGCGAAATACAGGAGAAACAATTTACGACTCTCGGACAGAATATCACGGCCCTTGAAATAGACGGTACATTCGATGATTGCCAGGCGTTGGTGAAATCTGCTTTTATGGATAAGGAGCTGAATGAGCATTTGCAACTGACCAGTGCCAATTCCATTAATGTAGCACGATTCTTACCGCAGGCTTTCTATTACTTCTATGCTTATGCTCAACTGAAGAAAGCTACGAGTGACAAGCTACGGGCTACAAGTACTGTGCAGCATGACAGTGCAGCTCACTCGTCACTGGTAGCTGGTAGCTTGTCACCGGTTATCTGTGTTCCGAGCGGTAACTTTGGAAATATTACTGCCGGATTGTTTGGTAAACGTATGGGATTGCCTGTGAAGCGTTTCATTGCTGCCAATAACCGTAACGATATCTTCTATCAATATTTGCAAACCGGAGTTTATACTCCGCGTCCTTCTATCGCTACCATTGCCAATGCTATGGATGTGGGCGATCCGAGTAACTTTGCGCGTGTGCTCGATCTTTATGGAGGCAGTCATGCAGCCATTTCTGCTGAAATCAGTGGTACCACTTATACCAATGAACAGATTGCCGAAACTATGCGTGAGACGTGGAAAGAATGTCATTACCTGCTTGATCCGCATGGTGCCTGCGGTTTCCGTGCACTGAAAGAAGGATTGAAATCCGGTGAAACTGGCGTTTTCCTGGAGACGGCACATCCGGCAAAATTCCTCGAAACCGTAGAAGGTATAATCGGCGAAACCGTAGAGATTCCTGCGAAACTGAAAGCTTTTATGCAAGGTGAAAAGCAAAGCCTGTCGATGACAAAGGAATTTGCTGACTTTAAAAAGTACTTGATGTCACTGTAACAGTAGGGTATGAAATGTTTGTAGCGGTAATACAGTCTTGAAAGCTGAGGAATACATGCTGAGGAGAGGCTATTGCTTCTCCTTTTTAGTATTATATTATTGCATTGCACTTATATTGTGATATGTCAATAATCGGAAGTTTACTTCCTGCCTTATTTACGGCTTGCATGAAGTTTGTACATTCTTGTACCGTCATTTTTTTTCTGTAATACGCATAATATAAAAAATCAAGTGTTGTCAGGTAAGTTATATTGTTTCTGGAACAATATTCTTTTATATCCTTTAAATTGCTACTACCTAAAACGTCTTGATTTTCCCGACAATAAATCATGCACGCGCTTTCTCCTTTACCTAATGTTCTTTGCAACTGAAAGTATTCTCTTATAGATTCTCCTTTAGGTAAAAATGCCTCTTTCTTTATTTTAGGAATATAAAGGAGGTAATTATCTATAAAGTCTTTGGTTTTTGAGTTTCTTGAAATCTCATTGTAGACTACATCTAATATAAGGAGTTCGTATTCAGGGAATATTTCCGGTAGTAACGAAAAATATTCTGCCTCCATAAAGTGAATGATTACATCAGCATCTAGCACTATCTTCGTTTTCTTGCATCCCATTGATATTGATTTTATGGAGTAATTCTAAATAGTGGCCTTCTGAAATTTTGTCCTGTTCAAATAAACAACGGGCTTTTTCACCAAAATCGCCGATAACTAATCCTTCGTTTGCAGGTTCATATAAAGCGGTATCGTATCCAAAGCATCTGGCAGAATGTTTTACTCCGATTTCAGCTAAATGAGAGCGGGTAGTTTCTGTTATTAATTTCATCTTAAGCAGTCTATATAATAAAGCTGTTCGGGAAACAGAAAAGTAATGCTCTAATTTTAAAATGGTTGCAATTGATATATTGCTAGTGCTTAGTTCTTTTTCCGGAATAAGTTGGAATATTCCGGACTCCGGCATCAATAAGGAAGAAGCGAACATATCTGCGCTTTGTTCTATCGGATCTTTTCCGGAACCGGGGTTGCATTTATGCGGTGTTGGCCTTTCTTCTATGTAGAGATGATATAACCCATGAGCTATTGTAAAATGCTGTCTTCCCCGTGGCTGGTTGGAATTAATCAACATAAAACGGTGTTCGGAAGCATCTTTCAGGCACATGCCGGAAAAGTTTTCTGATAAAGGTTTAAAGACAGTAAGGATATTCAGTTTCAGAAGCAGACTCTTTAAGGTAATAGCTTCGGAGGTACTAAGTCCGTTGTCCATACGAAATTCTGAAACTTGTTTTTCTATGATAAATTTATTAGGCTTCATTTTGAGCGATGCGTTCCATTTTAAGGTAGGACTTTACGATATCTTTAAAATTGGCAATTTCCTTCAAATCATTTTCTTCCAAATCAGAGATTCTGAAAGCTGTAGCCAATATTTCGTTATCCGTTTGAATGTTATCTTCAAACAATATATAAGGTTCGCATCCAAATAGATTTGAAATATTTTCCAGAATAGTATATGGGACTTCTCTTACCCCTCCTTCATAATTGCTATAAGTGGAGCGCTCTATGCCAATTGATTTGGCTACCTGCTCTTGCGTAAACCCGGATGATTCTCTGATTTTTTTTAGGTTTTCTCCGATAATCTGATTAACTGTTTTCATGGATACCTCCTTTTGTTTCTGTGGCAAAATTACGTTTATTCTGTGATATATACAAATAATGCCACAATAAGTTCATTTATTACTATGATCTTTTTTTTATTTAATTTTTATACCCTGTCGACGAGTCTTCAATTCCTTGCCGACAAGAAGTTAGGAGTTTGTCAACAAGAAGTTAACTCCTTGTCGACAGGAAGTTAACTTCTTGTAAGTGGCTGATAATCAATGTTTGTTTTTACTCTTGATTTCCGGCTTTTTACCCCTGTTTTCGTGTCTTGCTCAATGCCGCGATGAGATACTTTCCGTTATTGTTTACCACAGTCCACTTGGTGTTATGTATTATTCTCCATATCTCATTTCCCAAGCGACCGTAATCGGACAGCTTTAATATTGCTTTTATGTCGTCCGGGTCTTTGATATGCAGCTCGTCCAGTGAAAGCAGCAGGCATTCCAGATTATGAGTGTTCTTGTTGTAAACGTACCCCGGAAATTCGATAAAAGAATATCTCCTCCATACCCCAACGTCCTCCCCCGGCGGGGGAGTTAGAGGGGGGAGTTCTCTACTTTCCTCTACTCTGCTATACTCTACTATGCTTTGTCCGGAAATGTCTGCATTTTCGGTTGAATCGGTTACATTCTGTATGCAATTCTGTATATTTTGCATACAGTCCGTTTCTTTACCGCCCTTATCACCTCTATTACCTTTATCACCCTTTTCATCTTCTGTTTTCACCAAAATGTAGGGCAGGGAGGCTATCTCCCCCCTTTTCCTACGTTTTGTAGCTTCCAGCCACACTTTCTGAATCTCAATAGATGTCAGTACCTGATGTTTCTCGTAACTCTCTTTGTCGAAGAAGCCTTTTTCTACAAGAATATCCACGATTCCTTTCATATCTTCTTCGTTTACATCTTTTCCCGCCTTATTGGCGAAGAGCGTGCATTGCTCTTCTCCCCATTGCAGGTAATATCCGTTTTCCTTGTATATTTTGCATAGTAGTTTCATTGCTATCGCTATGCCTTTCATTCCGAACTTGGCCTCTATCAGCCCCATGTATATCTCGTCAAATAGTACCACTGATATGGGATAATATTGTATCCCTCCGTAACTCATTGCCATAACTCTAATTTTAAAATAATCAATTGATCGGTCTCCATTCCAGAAAATTCTCCAATTGGAAACTTCTCCATGCCTGCAGGTCTACATCCCAATATACGATGTGTGCTTCTATACGTTGTATGTCGTATGTGCGATGGAAACTGCCTTCGTATGGTAGAAGAGTCGCCTTTACAAAGCGGAATGTTCCGTCCTGTCTGTAGTATGCTATGAGTGCATATCCGTACTGCATGTAGTCGATGAGACTTTCGATCCTGTCTGTCATCCATTGTGCCGCATCTTCCGTATAAGCTTTTTCGAGCGTGATACGTATTTTCCATCTCTTTTTGAGTGCTTCGTGGAGTGAAGCGGTCTTTTTTCGCTTTTTCATTGCGTTTTAATTTTTAAATTGTTGATTTTGAATTCTTTTAGTAGGTGTTTATGTCGGGCATAAAAAAGAGAAGATGCCACTTTTTTGAAAAAGCGGCATCTTCTCATTTGCGGGGCTTAATCTTTGCTAAAGCGGGGGCAAAGATATAGGTTGTTTCAATAGGGTGTAACTATTTAATTATTGTCCGTTTATTTCTTCTTTTTATCCTCTTTTTTACCTTCTTTTCTTTCCTTTCTCATCTTCTTTTTTTCTGTTTCCCGGGGATATAATTCTCTGTTCAATTCTCCCATTTTTAATTCTATGGTCTTGGATGACAGGTGGGTATGTTCTTTTGTCAGGAAGAATTCTTTTTCCTCTGCCCAGTCTGCCACCGCTTTTATCGTTATGTCTTCTTTTTTACCGAAGTATCCCTTCTTTATGGCTGTGAGCAGCAACTCCATTCCCTCTTCTCTGTATTCTGGAAGTACCCCATCCACTGCCGGACTTTGGGGGCGTCCGGGTCCTCTGCCAATCCCTTCTACAATACCTTCTGAAGCCAATTTTTCTACTTTTTCCAACTCTTTTTTTCAAGGCTTTCAGCCTTCTTTTGATTCTCCATTTTGTCTTAAATTTTAATAATTAATTAAATATGATGTAATTGTATTAAATATAGAAAAATAGGCAAAAGTAGTGTAATCTTCCTTACAGTGAATGAAATGGATGAAAAGAAAAAATAGAAAGATTCTTTTTGTGGTGTAAATGGTTTATATACAGTAGTATATGTGTTTGTTTCGTGGGTGTCCAAAAAACGTTCGTTTAATGGGCACAAAGATAACGGGTATTTTTTGAACCTGCAAGATGTTTAATAAAAATATTTTCCAACTAAGGCTTTTATATGGCTATGTTATTGATAATCAGTCTAACATTTTTGTCGTTTAATATATTTAATATCTCTTCATTTTTATGTTTTCGAACAATCTGCTTTTTCTCAAATTTTGACGTGCATTAAACGAACGATTAAAAGACAGCTTTTGCTTGTAATCCTTTCGTTTATGGTCTTTCGCCTATAAGGTAATGAACGGCTACCGTAAATCAATTGGCAAGAGGAACACAAGACTTGCCGTATCTTACATAAAGTGTTCGCAAGTGATTGAAACTCAGGTGTATGCAAGGGTGTCAAAGCCCCGAGAGAACACCCTTTTCTGAAATAGGCCTTGAAATGGAAGCGGATAAAGAGACTGAAATATGGTATGCTATGCGTGCCACCTACCGTAGAGAGCCTGATGCCATGCGTCTTCTTGAAAAAGAAAATTTGGGCTGTTTCATCCCCATGCAATACAAGGTAAGCATAAGGAAAGGCAGAAAAGTTCGAGCCTTGGTTCCTGTTGTCCACAATCTGCTTTTTGTCCATGCCCGTCCTTCGGATGTGAAGCGTGTGAAGTCCCAAGTCAGTTACCTGCAATACATTACCGATACCCGCAGCGGACGGAAGATAATCATCCCCGACAGTGAGATGCAACGTTTCATCGCTGTAGCGGGTACCTATAATGACCACCTCCTGTATTTCCAGCCCGATGAACTGAATTTGTCCAAGGGCACGAAAGTTCGTATCACGGGTGGTGACTTCGAGGGTCAGGAGGGTATTTTTTTAAAAGTAAAGGGTGCCCGCGACCGCCGTGTGGTTGTCGAGATACAAGGCGTCATTGCTGTTGCCATGGCAACTATTCATCCGGATCTGATCGAAGTTATCGGCTAGCTTTTAATTTTTAACTTTTAATTTTTAATTTTTAATTCATATTATGTCTCTTTCTGAAGAATCACTTGCCCTTCAGCGTGCAGCGCACGAACTGATGTATTTGGGGATGGACGGTAGTCCGGTTTATAGCGATGACCTTTCCCGTCGTAACAGTGAAGTTTATCGCCTGACTACGGCTTTGTATAATTCTATAGCCAAGGGTTCTACAATTGAAGAACAGGCAAGTGTCTGTCTTGCTCTTCTGATGGGGTATAATGCTTCGTTCATAGATCATGGTGAAAAACAAAAGCACATTCAGGAAATTTTAGATCGCTGTTGGAATATCCTTGATGTCCTTCCCGCTTCATTGCTGAAACTTCGTCTGCTTACCGCTTGCTATGGTGAGGTGTTCGATGAACCTTTGGAGGACGAAGGCCGTGCAATCATCGCTTCCTGGGATTCTACAACACTTACTTCTGAACAGCAGGAAGCTATTGCTGAATTTCAGAATGTGATTGATAATCCCTATCCTTGGGAAGAAGTAAAAGACTAAGCATTTTGTGGTGTACTCATCTTCATCATTTTAAGAAAAAACTCTGTGGAACTCTGCGTTCTCTGTGGTGAAAATTAGTATATTTGCATATCTCTAAAAAATGTCGGATATGGAACAGATGCGTAAATTGCCGATCGGCATACAGACTTTTGAAAAACTGCGTGAAGGGAACTACCTTTATGTAGATAAGACTGCAATGGTTTATCAGATTGCATCCGTATCTGTGCCTTATTTCCTGAGCCGTCCCCGTCGTTTCGGTAAGAGTCTTCTGATTTCCACTTTCGAAGCTTACTTCCAAGGCCGTAAGGATTTGTTTCAGGGGCTTGCCATTGAGAAGTTGGAGACGAAATGGGAACAATATCCGGTATTTCACCTTGATTTAAATGCGGAAAATTATAAAAATGCTGATTCACTCCGCATTATTCTGAATAGTAATTTGGAACGTTGGGAAGGCTTGTATGGGAGAGGAGCTGGAGAGGATTCACTTTCCACCCGTTTCTCCGGTGTCATTCGCCGTGCCTGCGAACAGACCGGTAAGCAAGTTGTGGTCTTGATTGACGAATACGACAAACCTCTTCTTCAAGCTATTTTGGACAAGTTGCTTCTGGATGAATATCGCAGTATCCTGAAAGCTTTCTATGGTGTTTTGAAAAGTGCTGACCGCTATCTTCGTTTCGTATTCCTGACGGGTGTCACCAAGTTTGCTCAAGTCAGCGTGTTCAGCGATTTGAACCAACTGAACGACATCAGTATGGACAGGGAATACAATGCTTTGTGCGGTGTCACGAAAGATGAACTTGTAAAAGTTTTTACACCGGAAATACAGAGGCTGAGTGAAAGTGAGGAACTTACTTTTGAAGAAACTCTTTTTCGCTTGGAGAGACAATATGACGGTTATCACTTTTGTGAGAATACCGTGGTTGGGTTATTTAACCCTTTCAGTCTTTTGAATGTGTTCCAGAAGACGAAATTTGGCAATTATTGGTTTCAGACAGGCACCCCTACCTATCTTGTCAGCTTGCTTAAACAGAGCGATTATGACCTCCGGTTGCTGGTGAACGGTGTAGAAGTAACCGCTTCCGCCTTTTCCGAATATCGTGCGGAGGCTAACAACCCGCTTCCTATGATTTACCAAAGCGGTTATCTGACTATCAAGGATTATGATAAGGAGTTTTTGCTCTATACATTGGCGTTTCCCAACGACGAGGTCCGTTATGGCTTTCTCAACTTCCTGGTTCCTTTCTATACAAAGGTCACTGACGATGAAACCGGTTTTCACATTGCCAAGTTCATGCGCGAGCTCCGCGCCCACGATGTGGATGCCTTCATGGAACGTCTGAAAGTTTTCTTTGCCGGTATTCCCTACGACTTGAGCAGTAATACGGAGCGCCACTATCAGGCCGTGTTTTATATCGTCTTCACCCTGATGGGGCAGTTTGTAGATACCGAGGTGCGCAGTTCCCACGGTCGTGCCGATGCGGTGGTGAAAACTAAAGACACCATCTTTGTGTTTGAGTTCAAGCTGGATGGCAGTGCCGAAGATGCTTTGAAGCAGATTGATGAAAAAGACTATCTGATACCTTATCGGCTGGATGGCAGACGCTTGGTGAAGATAGGCGTGAACTTCAGTAAGGAAACACGGAACATAGAACAGTATTTGGTGGAAGAATAATATACAGATAAACATCCTGCTTTTTTTAGACTGTCACTATAATGCCATAGTGACACGATTCTTATCGAGTCATACGTTGTAATTCATTTCAAAATACATACTTGTGAATCTTGAACATTCAGATTTGATTCAGCACCTGGGTAATGAAGACTTTATTCAAGTTTTCCGGATGTTGGGCTGTGAATTTGCGGCTTTGAAGGCCGTTCAACAGGTAGAGACCGGTGGCAAGGGAGGCTTTTTCGCTCCCGGCAAGCCTGCCATTCTTTTCGAAGGGCATATCTTCTGGATCCAGTTGAAGAAGAGAGGCCTTAATCCGGCAGATTATGTGACCGGCAATGAGACTATTCTTTATTCCAAATGGAGCATGCAATATTATAAAGGTGGCATAGGTGAATACGACCGTTTGGAGCAGGCTCGCAAAATCAACAGGGAGGCAGCAGACGCTTCTATCAGTTGGGGCATGTTCCAGATAATGGGTTTTAATTATGTAGCTTGTGGTGAGGAGAGTGTGGAAAGCTTCGTGGAAAGCATGTGTGAAAGCGAATATAGGCAACTGCTTCTTTTCGCGAACTTCATCAAAAACAATCCCCCGATGCTTCGTGCCTTACAATCCAAGGATTGGGATAAGTTTGCCAAATACTATAACGGTCCGGCTTATGCGCAGAACAGGTATGATAAGAAGTTGGAGGAGGCGTATCGGAAATTTGAAGGGTGAATTTTCTTGGAGATACTTAATCGTTCTCCAATTAGAGTACTAGCTTATTTTGTTTTAAGAGGCATAGAACGTGAATAGTAATTCAAACGAAAGAAAAGGGTATCGAACAGCTTTTAAAGCTACTAGCCTATTTGGTGGTGTTCAGGTAGTTACTATCCTTATTGGTATTTTAAAGTCAAAACTTGTTGCTGTTTGGTTAGGGGCAACCGGATTTGGCATAATGGGATTGTTTAATTCTTCTATTAGTTTAATCTCATCTATTACTAACTTAGGTTTGCAAAGTAGCGCAGTCAGAGAAATTGCAGCAGTCAGTGCTGATAATGATATATTAAAGTTTTCTCGGTTAATTAAAGCTATTAGTCGTTGGGTCTGGTTTACCGGATTATTTGGTGCTTTAGTTACTATTTGTTTAAGTCCTTGGCTTAGCCGCCTGATTTTTAATTCAGATAAATTTGTTCTTTCTTTTGCTTTACTGGCTGTTGTAGTTCTTTTAACTGGATTATATTCGAACCATTATGCTTTGTTGCAAGGAACAAGGAAGCTTAAATTCATGGCATTGGCCAATGTCTATGGAGCTCTTATCGGCTTTTTTTGTTCAGTACCAATGTTCTATTTTTTTAGAGAAAACGGTATAGCGTATGCTTTAATATTGTCAGCTTTGTCTATAACTTTAGTCAGTTATCTATATGCAAGGAAGATAAAGACAGTTAAAGTCAATCAAACCATTAAAGAATCATTTATAATAGGTTTGCCAACGGTAAAGTTGGGCTTTATGATGGCTTTAAGTAATATCTCTGTTTTTTTTGTACAATTTATAGTCAAAACATTTATAACACAATATGGTAGCCTAGCGGATGCAGGTTTATACGAAGCAAGTTGGGCGATAAACGCTCAATATTTAGGTTTAGTCTTTACGGCAATGGCAAAGGATTATTATCCTCGTTTATCTCAAGTGTCTGATGATAATCAGAAGATGATGAGTGCTGTTAATCAGCAAGGTGAGATTGCAGTCTTGATATTGGCGCCTATGATTATTGCTATGGTTGTGTTTCTGCCTTTTGTTATCAATCTGTTATATTCTAATGATTTTATAGATATTGTTCCAATGACTAAATGGCTATTGGTTGGTTCCATGTTGAAAGCTGGTTCTTGGGCTATTTCTTTTGTCTTTTTGGCTAAGGGGGCTGGTAAGGTCTATTTATTTAATGAATTAGGTATCAAATGCATAACTTTACCTTCCTATTTGTTGGGTTATACTTTTGGTGGATTATTAGGTATAGGCTATGCCTTTGTTTTTTGCTATTTTAGTTATTTTATTTGGGTTGCTTTTGTTGCTTTTAAGAGATATAAGATAAATTATTCTTCTGTTTTTTTTAAGATGCTTTTAATCACATGCTCCTTCTTATGTTTTTATGCTGTATCTGAACCGTTCTTTTCTACGGTGTTTTTACGATATTTGATTGGATGCATTTTAATTTTCGTTATTTGTTTTTATTCTTTTCTTGAATTAAAAAAGCGTTTAATAAATTGAGTGTGGATATTCAGAATAGTCAAATAATTGATTTACCTAAGATTTTGGATAAACGAGGTAATCTTTCTATCATTGAGCAATATAAAAACATACCTTTTAAGATTGTTCGTACTTATTGGATATATGATGTACCGGGTGGTGAAAAACGAGGTGGTCATGCTTATAGAGAAAATGAAGAGTTTATTGTTGCTTTATCCGGTAGTTTTGATATAGTATTGGATGACGGGAAAAACAAAGAGATCTTTTCTTTGAATCGTTCTTATTATGGGCTATATATTCCTGGAGGTCTATGGCGTGAGATGAATAATTTCTCTACAAACTCTTTGGCTTTAGTTCTGGCCTCTACTCCTTATAATACAGAAGATTATATTTACGATTATCAAACATTTTTATCCTTTAATAAATGATATCTTCTCTTCAATCATGGCGTTTTATTTTTGCCATAATGATTTTTTTGCATCATTTTCCGGTAGATGGTACAGGATTGTTTAAGGCAGGAGGTTCTTGCGGTGTTTCCTTCTTTATAGTACTAAGTGGTTTTGTAATGTCGTCAGGTTACGGGAATAGGTGTCGGCAACGATCATTTATTTATTGGGACTTTCTCGAAAAACGTTTGGTTCGCCTTTATCCATTACATTTGTTATGTTTGATATTGTTTGTTTTTATTCGCTTATTTTCATCCCATGCTCCGGAGTGGGGGGCATTGATTCCTAATTTATTGTTGGTTCAAAGTTGGATACCGGATTCTGAATATTACTTTTCTGGGAATGCTGTATCATGGTGTCTTGCTGATATGCTTTTCTTTTATGTCAGTTTCCCTCTGTTGATTCGTTTTGTATTTATATGTAAAAAGAGACTGTGTCTTTTTCTTTTTGGAGTGTTTCTTTTATATTTTACCGCTCTATATTTCACACCGGCAGGAAAAGTTCATGCTTTTTTCTATATATTTCCTTTAAGTCGCTTAGTTGATTTTATTATAGGTATGTTGTTATATCATGTACATCAATATGTGGATCAAATAGCATGGATTAATAAATTAAAACGCTTATCATATACCAAAAAAACGTTGATAGAATGTATGCCTATTGTATTGCTTATATTGGCATTACTGTTTTTTCCATTGATTGACCCAAAGATTTATGTAGCTTGTTATTATTGGTTTCCAATGAGCTTTTTAATACTTTTATTTGCTATATTTAACAAAAATGGGGGGGGGATTACATGCTTGTTAACAAATAAAGCTATGCTCTATTTGGGTAGCATCAGTTTTAGTTTTTATATGTTGCATCAGCTGATTATAAATACTTCTAATGCATTGCTATCTCAACTTGGCATAACAATATTGTGGGAATATAAGTTGCCTCTATACTTGCTGTTTACATTAATAGCAAGTATCTTAATATCTAAATATTATGAGCAACCTATTGTTTCCTTTTACAAAAAGAAAGTAAAATGAAGAAACCTACTGTTTATGACTGTTCTATAATAGAACTTCCTAAGATTGAAAATCGTGCTGGTAACATAACTCCTATTCATGGGCAATTAAATATTCCTTTTGATATAGCGCGAGTTTTTTATTCTTATGATATTCCTGGCGGTGAAGCTCGCGGTGCTCATGCACATAAAGAATGTCATCAGTTCTTGGTAGCTGCTAGTGGCAGTTATGAAGTTGTTTTAGATGATGGAATAAATAAACGTACGATATTACTGAATCGACCTTTCTATGGGTTACATATTCCGCCTGGTATTTGGGCTTCAGAACAGGGCTTTTCTTCAGGTTCTATTTGTCTTGTTCTTGCTTCTCATGGATATGAGGAAGCTGATTATATTAGAGATTATAATGATTTTATAGAATACAAAAAAAGAAATGAATAAGTTACCTAAAAACTTTCATTTGCATCGATATGGGTTAGATGTGCGTTTAGCCGATATATCAGATTCATATTTTATTCTTTTATTGCGTACAAATGAAAGCCGCTCTAAGTACATTCATTCAACAGAGAACGATTTAAAGAAGCAACAAGAGTGGATGATTGCATACAAAGAAAGAGAAAAAGAAGGTAAAGAGTTCTATTTTGTCTTTTCTATTGACGGAAAAGATATTGGAGTTTATCGTCTTTATAATATAGTAGGTGATTCTTTTATATGTGGAAGTTGGATTTTCTCTCCTTTATCACCTGCAGGAGCAGGAATTTTAGGTTGTATAATTGGTCGTGAATTGGCTTATGAGGACCTACAACTTAATCAGTGTTTTACGGACGTAAATGAAAAGAATGTGTCAAGTCTTCAGTTTCAAAGGTCTTTTAATCCAAGAGTGATTAAGATTGAAGACGGGTTAATCTATTTCGAACACTTTAAAGAACAATTCTATAAAATTAAGCCTCGATTTATAAAAATATGTATGTCACTTTTAAAGAAATAATATAGCATGGATAGAGAAGTAATTTCTATTGAGGTAATAAGGATAGTGCTTCAATGCTTGCAAAATACCGTGGAACTTGGTATTAGAGATCGGTTGACTGATATCCCGGGCTGGAGTTCAATTATATACGTAATGGTTATTGCAGAGATAGAGGGGCGTTTTCAAATAGAATTGTCATCGGATGATCTTTTCGATGTTGAGACCATCGGAGATTTAGTCGATTTAATAGGTAAAAATATGAGTCATGTATGTAAGTATTGAAAAATCAATTCAGAGAAATGCTGTGTTGATGCCGGACAAGGTTGCTATTTGTGTTGATAACATTGAGTTATCATATGGTGCGTTGGCAAATAGAATCAGTGCGACAGTAACGAATATACGTGATAACTTTGACTTAAGCCCCCAATCTCGTGTTATTTTATTTGCAGAGAAAAATGTCGATTTTGTAGTGTTATATTTTGCATTACACTGTTTGGATGTTATTGTATTGCCTATAGACGTTAATATATCAACCGCTACATTTGTAAACATCCGGAAAGAAGTTTCACCTGGTTTAATAGTGGGCAATGTAACCTTGGATGGGGTGGATTGTAGAATTCATCGATTTGATGAAGTGGTTATGGATAATTGTCTTCCGTGTAAAAATAAATATTTATCTTATGATTACTCATTGGATGATATTGCGGATATTATGTATACATCAGGGACTACAGGGGCTTCTAAAGGTGTTATGCTTTCTCATCGAAACTTGTTATCCTCAGCTGTTAATATAGCATCTTTTATTGGAAATACAAGTAACGACACGGAAGTCTTAGCACTTCCTATTTGCCATTCTTTTGGTTTGGGAAGATTACGATCTGTTATGTTACAAGGTGGAACAATTGTCTTTTTTGAGGGTTTCTCTAATGTGAAGGGGTTATTTAAAACTATCCATGATTTCAATGCGACTGGCTTCTCTCTAGTTCCTGCAAGTTGGGAGATTATACGAAAAATGTCTGGTGATAGAATCTCAATGTTTTCGAATCAGTTGAAATACGTAGAATTAGGTAGTGCAAATCTTTGTGTTTCGCAAAAGCTGAAATTATTGAGTTTACTTCCCAATACAAGATTGTGTATGCACTATGGATTGACAGAAGCATCCAGGTCTTTGTTTATGGAGTTTCATGCCAATGACTTAACTACTATAGGTAGTCCTGTGGGTGATGTGTCTGTTAAGATTATGGATGGTCACGGAGATGAAGTGGACGAAGGGGAAAAGGGGGAGATCTGCATAAAAGGGAGTCATGTAACAAACGGGTATTGGAACAATCTGGATTATACTGGTAAATCCTTTTATCATGATTATTTTAGAACTGGTGATATTGGCTATAAATCGAATGAACTATATTATCTTACTGGGCGTATTAAGGATATTATAAATGTTGGTGGTAAGAAAGTAAGTGCTATCGAAATTGAAAATATAATAAAAGAATTCGATGGAATTTTAGAATGTGCTTGTGTCGGTTTTTCAGATCCTATAATGGGGGAGTTGGTTAAGGCTTTTATAGTAACATCTGATGATTTTTCTAATTTGGAAGAATTGAAGTCTTATCTAAGTTCCCGAATGGAAACCTATAAATTGCCATCTTTTTATGAGTTTATAGATCATTTGCCTAAAACAGCTAATGGCAAAATAAAAAAATATCTTTTGAAATAAGTAGTATGAATTTTGATAAAAATAAGTCAAGGACGTTTAGAAATCATTCTTTGGGAGAATGGTTGGTTCAGGCAATTAAGAAAAAATGTCTTAAAGGGAACATTACTTATGGTGATAATTTTCGTATACTAGGCAAATTGCCATTAGTGAAAACGCCCCAGAGCGGACGCATTCTTGTGGGCAATAATGTAACGCTAAACTCTGATTTTATGAACTCTAATTCTGCCTTGACAACAGCTGTTAAACTAACAACTGGCTATGAAGGAATTATTGAGATAGGTGATAATTCTATTTTGAATGGTAGTTGTGTGGTTGCCTATAAGAGTGTTGAAATAGGTAGTTATTGTGAAATTGCATCTTGTACCGTTATTACAGATACGGATTTTCATCCGGTTTCACCAGATATACGTCTTAAGCAGATGAAAGGAGAGCCATTTTCTTTTGGTGAAGTAAATAAGGCGTCTATTAAGATTGGGAATAATTGTTGGATCGGTTATGGTTCTATAATTCTTAAAGGAGTACAACTTGGAAATAATTGTATCGTTGCTGCAGGTACAATTATCCCTGGAAATTCGGTATTTCCAGATAATTGCATTATAGCAGGTAACCCTGGGAAAATTGTAAAATATTTGTAGTATGGTAAAGTTTTTGGATTTACAAAAAATAACTCAGAAATATTCTGGTGAACTTCATGAAGCGATCAATCGTGTTGTAGATTCTGGTTGGTATCTACAAGGGAAAGAAAATGAAAAGTTTGAGACTAATTATGCGCAATATATTGGCACCAAATATGCTATAGGTTGTGCAAATGGATTGGATGCCCTCATCTGGATATTTCGTGCTTACGTAGAAATGGGGATAATGAATCCCGGTGATGAAGTGATAGTACCTGCTAATACCTACATTGCATCTATATTAGCTATCTCCGAAAATGGTTTGAAACCAATTTTGGTGGAACCGAATATTGAAACTTATCAAATAGATGATTCTAAGATAGAAGCGGTCATAACAGAAAGAACAAAAGCTATCCTAATAGTTCATCTTTATGGTCAATGTGCCTATACAGATAAGATTGGGAAACTGTGTAAAAAGTATCAATTGAAATTGGTGGAAGATAACGCGCAAGCTCATGGGTGTAAGTTCAATGGTCGAAAGACAGGCTCTTTAGGAGATGCGGCTGGGCATAGTTTTTATCCGGGTAAAAACCTTGGGGCATTTGGTGATGCCGGTGCGGTGACTACCAATGATGAAGAATTGGCGAAAGTCGTTCGCGCTGTGGCTAATTATGGTTCCCAAAAGAAATATGTTTTCAAATATTGTGGAAGGAATAGTAGGTTGGATGAAATCCAAGCAGCAGTTCTTGATGTGAAGTTGAAGTATTTGGATGAAGATGTTGCAATCCGTAAAGAAGTGGCAAAGTATTATATAAAACATATCACTAATCCTAAAATAATACTTCCCGTGGTAAAGGATTGGGATGCTCACGTATTCCATATTTTCACTATTCGCACCCAGAAACGTGATGAGTTACAAAAATATTTGGCGGATAATGGTGTGCAAACTATTATTCATTATCCAATACCACCTCATAAACAAGAGTGCTATAAGGAATGGAATGAACTATCATTCTTGATTACAGAACTAATTCATAATGAAGAATTGAGTTTGCCAATAAGTCCAGTTATGACAAAATCTGATATTGAATATGTAGTTGAGACTATTAATAGTTGGGATATAGATTGTTAATTAATTAATCTTTTGGTGTATGCAATATGTTTTGGTAACCTATAATGTTTGTAATCACGGTGGGGGACAATTGTATGTATTAAGACGTGCTAATTATTTAAGAGAACATGGGTATGATGTGCGTATTATCGTTTGTTTTGATGATGGAGATTTTATATTAGAAAAGGAGTTTAGTCCTTATTTTATTTTGTATGTACCTGATTTTGCTAGGAGGTTTGCATACTACTCAAAAAGTGAAAGTAAGAATATAGTAAGGAATGTTATTACTAAATTAGGAATAGTAAGTGATGTTATTATAGAGTCTCACATAGCTTATTTGGGAGTATGGGCAGAGGCAATGGCTCTTGACTTACATTGTAAGCATATATGTTATCCATTGTCGCCGTTGAAGCGTAAATATTATTTGGTAGAGCATAAAATGCTTGAATATAAATATGAAAATAATGAATATTGGGGCCACACTTCGTTAGCAATAGAAACTATGTTAGGTGAAAAAAATAAAAATAATTATGTAAATATAGGATTTAATGAGAATGAATTAGTGGAGAAGTCATTACCTCAAATTCCTTATTTATATAATAAAAATGATTTTGTTATTTCAACTATATCGCGGTTGGATAAATTATATATTGTCCCTTTAATTTTGTCTGTATGTAAATTAGCAAAGAAATATCCTTTACAAAACTTTGTTCTAATAATAGCTGGAGGGAGCAGGACCGTCGGAAGAGAGGAATTCTTATTTAATCATTATAATGATCGGAACTTAAACCTTAATAATCTTCGACTTATTTATACCGGATACATAATTAAGCTAGGTAGGGACTTTTTTAGAAGTTCTAATGTTTTTGTAGGAATGGGGACTGCATCTATAAATGCTATTTCTCAAAAGTGTTTGACATTAAATATAGATCCCTTTTCTCAAAAGTGTTCTGGTTTTTTTGGGACTGACACAAATGTTTTTTCTTGTCCTGAAAATGGCCAGACTTTTCCTATTGAAGAAAAATTGGAAGAAGCTTATAACATGTCTCTTAGTGATAAAAATGTGATAGTAAATCGAGGGAGACTTTTGTTCGAAACCGATTTTGAAATGAATGCTTGTTTTTATAAATTAGATGAAGCTATCCAAAAAATGAATGTAAGTAAAAATCCTGATTTATTACAATGCCCATTAATTTATCACTATTATATAAAAATATTATATGATATAGATGCTTGCTGGAAGAAAATAAGAAAGAAAATTATATGTAAGTCACGATATAGAACGGCAAAATATTAGCGTCCAATTTTGGTGTATAGTAAATTCCCTAAAAGTATGGACCTTTGTTGTTAACCAATAAATTGAAAAAATTATGTATAGCAACAATGATTTTGAACGTTTTTTATTCGTCACAAAATAGTTTCGGTACAGGTTGTTTCCTGCTTCAAGAGAAGAAGGTATCCCCGGGAGAGGCAACTTTTGTTGGTTCCTACCCGAAACCAGACCGTATCATGATTAATATCCTTATGAACATGGGATATAACCAGTAGCGCAATCCTAACTTCGAGGGTTCAAAGGGATTGGTGGGGAATTAATAAGTACGTCTTCGCTACTCCTCTTTATCGTGAACTGTTTCGCATAATGGATGGAGATATACATGTGAGATGTATGACTTTGGGCTATTGGCTTGCGAAAGGCGTCTCTTATCTATATGTATCTGGAGATGACAAGTTGGTAGACAAAGAGCATCCGTTGTTTGGTGGGGACAGGACGAAATACGTCAAAATTAGACGCTAATATAACTTAACTACTAATCAAAAAATTAAAGCAATATAAGCTGTAATATAGCGAGAATATTTATTATTATATAGTTAAGTACTTGTACATTAAGATTGAAATGGTGTTGGCAGACAAAAAAAAATATAGTTCGGTAATTGTAGCTATTCTCTTACTTTTATATCCACTTCTTTATACATATGGTTGGGGCTTCTTTAGTTTTGGCTTTTTGTTTGCAATTTTTTTAATGGTTAAGTTTTGGTTTCAGAATGGGTGTTTATGTTTGAACTATCCTAAAAGTCTGTTTTTGTATGTTGGATATTTTCTTGTTGCTAGAATGGTATACGCTACTTCCTTAACAACTTTTATTGCGCCAAGCACTACTTCAATGATAATTGTTCTTGGATTTTTTTTATTCTGTTTAAAGAATATAGATTTAAATATCTTTTTGAAACTCTATCGTTTGATAGCTTTTGTTTGTATCGCTTTTTGGCTTTTCCAAGAATTAATGTATTACACTGCTGGTTTTCGTATATCTGGAGTGATAACCTCTCTTCCTTTAACCTTGGGGGGAGTCGATGGGGTGGATGTAGATGTTTGGAAAGAAGCTAATATGAATTCTGTTCGTTCTTCTTCTTTTTTTAGTGAATCAGCATATTTTGCTCAGTTTATGTTACCATTGTTGGCTTTAGAAGTATTTTATGTATCAAACAGAAAATCTTATTTTAGAGCGATAATAATGGTTATTGTATTAGTTGCTCTTCAATCTGGTAATGCTTTGTTTGGATTGGTTGTTTTTATCCTATGCTTTATAAAGTACGTGTATAGTAAAATGAATATAATAGTTTTTGTTTGTTTTATTTTTTCTATATCTTTAGTTGGTTTGATAGCATCCCCATTACTATTGAAGACAGAACAAGGTGAAAAGCTAATGTTGCGTCAAGAACAACTTGAAAGTGATCAAAATAAGAATTCTTCGGGGTTCTTGCGAATTTGGCGTGGATATTTTGTCTATGCTTCATTGAATGCAAAAGAGCAATTGTTTGGTTTGAACAATAAAGAGATATTAAAAAGAAGAATTGCTTCTTCGCCTGTTTTTTTTACTTTTAAAAGTGAAAATGATTTGTATTTCAATGCAATACATTCAATATTGCTTCAAACAGGAATGATTGGGTTAATATTATTTTTTATTTTTATTATATGGCTATGGAGAGGAAATAATTTAACAGGTAAGTGTGTTCTTTTGACTCTTTGTATGCTATGTGGTATGGAAAGCATTCTGTTTACTCATACAATGTTGCTTTATTTGGTTATTTCATTACTAATGAAAAAAAGAAATAATGATTATAAAATGGTCAGAATAAAAATTTGAGTATAGTAATTTTTTTGATATATATAGTGTTTATATTATTTATGTAATAAATTAAAATATGAAAAAGATAATGTTAGTATTTGGGACTCGCCCTGAAGCTATAAAAATGGCACCATTAGTGAAAAAAATTCAAGAATACTCTAATAAAGTTCAAACAATCGTTTGTGTTACAGGACAGCATCGAGAAATGTTGGATCAAGTACTTCATCTGTTTGGAATAAGACCTGATTATGATCTTGATATAATGAAGCAAGGACAAGACCTCTATGATGTAACAACTCGTGTTTTATTGGGTATGCGGGAAGTATTGAAAGAGGTTAAACCTGATATTGTTTTAGTGCATGGAGATACAGCAACTTCAACTGCAGCGGCCTTAGCTACTTTTTATCAACAAATTCCGGTAGGACATATTGAAGCTGGACTTCGTACTCATAACATTTATAGTCCTTGGCCTGAGGAAATGAATCGCCTGCTAACAGGGCGTATCGCTACTTATCATTTCTCGCCAACTCTTTTGAGTAAGCAAAATTTGTTGAATGAGGGTGTTAATGAAAGTTGTATTACTGTAACAGGTAATACTGTTATTGATGCACTTTATATGGTTGTAGACAAAATAAAGAGTAATAAGATACTTGATCAAGAACTTGGAAATGTCTTAAGAGTATCTGGTTATGATGTAGAACGTTTACAAAATGGAAAGAGGCTCGTCTTGATAACAGGACATCGCCGTGAGAATTTTGGTAAAGGATTTATTTCTATATGTCACTCTATTAAAACTTTAGCAGAGAAATACGCGGAAGTAGATTTTGTCTATCCAATGCATCTGAATCCTAATGTTCGTGAACCTATTTATGAAGTATTTGGAGAAAATTTATGTAATTTACCTAATTTATTTTTTATAGAACCTTTAGAATATCTTTCATTTGTCTATTTGATGGAAAAGTCAACTATTGTACTAACTGATAGTGGGGGAATACAAGAAGAAGCACCAGGGCTTGGTAAGCCAGTACTTGTAATGCGTGATACAACAGAGCGTCCGGAGGCTGTGGAGGCGGGTACAGTGAAATTAGTAGGGACAGATAGCGATAAAATATTGACAGAAGTTTCAGGCTTATTGAATAATGATGAGTACTATAAAAAAATGAGTCTAGCTATAAATCCTTATGGAGATGGGTATGCTTGTCAAAAAATAGTAGATTTTATATTTAAAATGGAGGTTAATCAGTAAGTTTTATAACAAATTTGCAGGTGAAATGGGTAAAAAAGTATTGCTAATAGATTCTTCCCTTCCTATAAACGTAAGAAATAAAAAAATTATAAATAGCCTAGGCGTAAAGGGATATGTTATAAAGGTTTGTTCTTGGGATAGAACTGGAATGAACAAGACTGATGGGGCGGATTTTATTTATAACAATCTTGCTCCTCTTGGAAGTCCATTCAGTAAACTAATTAGGCTATATGGATTCTATAAGTTTATTAAAAAAAAGACAAATTTCGTAAGCTATGATATTATTATAGCTTCACATTGGGAGATACTTTTATTAGGCAGTTTTCTTAAGAAGAAACATCAAAAATTAGTATATGAAAATTTAGATATACCTACAGCGGGTAACCCTTTGATTGTTGGCGTCCTGAAAAAGATAGAAAAATATGCACTTCGAAATACGGATGTGATAAGTTTTGCTTCTCGCTTTTTTGTTCCGCTTTATGGATATAGTTCCGCTGAAAAAGTTCTATTAGAGAATTTGCCAGATGTTAAAACTGAAAGAATGCCACTTTCGAAAAGAAGGAATTCAGAGAATAGAATTGTTATAGCATTTGTTGGGACAATTAGATATAAAGAAATTCTTTATAATCTTATTGATGCGGTGAGGAAATTTGATTTTATTGATTTGTATTTTTATGGTGATGGGCCTGATAAATCTGCTATTGAAACATATTCATTAGGATTGAAAAATGTTTTGTATTTTGGATCTTTTGATTATTCTGAGATAGAAAAAATATATAATCAATTTGATTTTGTCTGGGCTGTTTATCCAAATAAAGACTATAATGTAAAGTATGCTATTTCTAATAAATATTATGAGTCTATACTTTATACTACACCTGGCATTTTTGCTGATAAAACTGAATTGGGAAATTTTGTAGAGATGAATAATATAGGTTTTACAGTAAATCCTTATGATGTTATATCGATACAGAATTTATTGTTAGAATTAAGTGAAAGTGGAAGTTTAAAAGAACAAATGTTTCAGCGCTTGGTAGGTTTTCGTGATAAAAACTTTATATCTTGGTCTGTAGCATTCAATAAGTTGGCAGAATCTCTTTAGTGTGATAATTTTGCTATTACTCCACAATAAAAAAATATCAATAAATATTTAATTAAATATTAGCATGAATATAGCTATTGTAGGCACTGGTTATGTAGGCTTAGTGTCTGGAACTTGTTTTGCCGAATTAGGAGCAAATGTTACATGTATAGATGTCAATTCACAAAAGATTGAAAATTTGAAGCGGGGAGAAATACCTATCTATGAACCGAATCTGGATAGTATGGTATTACGAAATATGAAAGCTGGTCGTTTGCATTTTACTACGGATTTATCATCCGTATTGGATAATGTGGAAGTTGTATTCAGTGCAGTAGGTACTCCTCCTGACGAAGATGGAAGTGCTGATTTACGCTATGTGCTTGAAGTAGCAAAGGAGATTGGCCAAAATATGAATAAATATTTGGTAATAGTAACTAAAAGCACTGTGCCGGTAGGTACTGCAAAAAAAGTGAAAGCAACAATTCAGGCTGAATTGGATAAACGTGGATTGGATATGGAATTTGATGTTGCTTCTAATCCTGAGTTTCTGAAAGAAGGGAATGCAATAGATGATTTTATGAAACCTGACAGAGTTGTTGTCGGGGTGGAGTCAGAACGGGCAAGAGAACTAATGACACGTTTATATAAGCCAATGCTTTTGAATAATTTTCGGGTAATATTTATGGATATCCCTTCTGCTGAAATGACAAAATATGCAGCTAATTCTATGCTGGCTACGCGCATCAGTTTCATGAATGATATTGCCAACCTTTGTGAGTTAGTTGGGGCTGATGTGAATATGGTTCGTAAGGGCATTGGAACGGATAGCCGCATAGGCAGCAAGTTTTTGTATCCGGGGTGTGGATATGGAGGCTCCTGCTTCCCGAAGGATGTGAAAGCTTTGATAAAGACAGCTGCAAAGAATGGTTACAACATGAAAGTGTTGAATGCTGTTGAAGAAGTGAATGAAATGCAAAAGAGTATCTTATTTGAGAAATTCAATAAGCATTTTAATGGAAATATCAAGGGTAAGAAAGTTGCTATATGGGGCTTAGCTTTTAAACCGGAAACGGACGATATGAGAGAAGCGCCGTCATTGGTTTTAATTGATAGTTTACTAAAAGCCGGCTGTGTTGTCTCTGTTTATGATCCTGTCGCTATGAATGAATGTAAATGCCGTATTGGAGAAAGCATCTTTTATGCTCCCAATATGTATGACACTGTAATTGATGCGGATGCCATCTTTCATGTAACAGAATGGAAAGAATTCCGGATGCCCAGTTGGAAAATAATCAGGAAGGCAATGAAGAAAGATCCGGTATTGATAGATGGAAGAAATGTGTTTACTGCTCAAGATTTAGAAGGTATTGATTATATAAAAATTGGATAGATGGGGCAAAAAGAACAAGTCTCAATTATAATGCCTACTTATAACTCTGGAGTATATTTGGAAGCAACCCTTCTTTCAATAATATCTCAAACTTACCGCAATTGGGAGCTATTAATAACTGATGATTGTTCTTCTGACAATACGGTTGCTATTATTGAAAGATATATGCTTGAGGATGATAGGATTAAGCTTTATAGACTAAAAGCTAATTCCGGACCTGCTGTTGCACGGAATTTATCAATAGATAAAGCAAAGGGGAGATATATTGCTTTTTGTGACAGTGATGATATCTGGCTGGAAAGTAAGTTGGAAGAGCAAATTTGCTTTATGAATAGCAACTCCTATAGTTTTACATATACAAATTTGCAATATTGTAATTTCCAGGGAGAAATACGTGGGCATAGAAATTGTCCTAAAAGGATTACGTATAGGAAGCTATTGATAAGTTGTGGCATGGTCTGTTCATCAGTTATTTATGATGCATCTATCTTGGGAAAATTTTATATGCCACTAATAAGGAAACGACAAGATTGGGCTTTATGGCTTCAAATTATTAGAAGAGCAGGAAAAGCTTACTGCTTAAATCGATATTTGTTGATATATAGGATGGTGCCGAATTCTGTGTCTTCAAAGAAACTACAACTTATAAAATATAACTGGGCTGTGTATAGAGATGTTGAACATTTATCTGTATGCACATCTCTTTGTTTATTTGTATTTGCTTACACTCCCTTTTATTTCTATTCTAAAGTTAAAAAGTGTTTTTATAGACTATTTAATATTTGATGAAGTCTAAAATAAAGGTATTGCTTTTAGATGGCTATACCCTCCAAGCATATTCTGTATCTAAAAGCCTTAAAAAGGTGGGTTTCAATGTTTCTATTTTAACTCCTAAAAAGATATCTTATGGGTATTTTAGCCGTTTCCCAGATAGAAAGATAATATGTCCGGATATAAAACAAGAGACACTGTATAAAAAGTTTCTAATTGAGTTTCTACAAAAAAATCATTTTGATGTTGTGCTGCCTTTATTTGATGATAGTGCAGATTTTCTGAGTAGACATTATGATGAAATAAATCTTTATGCAAGGGTTGCTACTATGCCTTGGAAGGTATTTGTTAATGCGGCGAATAAGGGGCAATTAATGGAGCTCTGTAGGCAGTACGATATACCTCATCCTAAAACATATCCTTTGCACGCTGAAGGTATAGAAGAAGCAATTACTTATGTGGGATTCCCCTCTTTGATAAAACCTGACTATTCTGCCGGAGCACGTGGGATTGTTCGCGTTGAAACTGAAGAAGAACTGAGATTAAAGGTGACAGATGCTTTAGCAGAATATGGTGGGGTGACTTTGCAGGAATATGTAAATCATTCGGGAAAATATTATAATGTGATGTTGTATCGAAATAGTAGAGGTGGTTTTGAGGCCTATACTATTATTGAAATACAGCGATATTTTCCATTGAAAGGTGGGACAAGCTCATATAGTATAACTGTAGAAAATTCGAAGTTGTTAGATATTAGTATGCGTACACTGGATGTCTTGAATTGGGTTGGTTTTGCTGATTTTGATTTTATCCAAGATAAAAATACTTTAGAATATAAATTGATTGAGATAAATCCTCGGATACCTGCCAGTATTCATGCGGCATATATATCTGGTGTTAATTTTCCAGAGATTATAGTGAAGGATTTATTGGGATTGTCTGTTCCTAAAATGAACTATCATGCAGGAATGAAGTTGCGTTACTTTGCTTTGGATGTCATGTGGTTTGTTTTCTGTAAAGACCGTTTCAAGATTAATCCTTCTTGGTTTTGTTTTTGGGAAAAGAATATGCGATATCAAGATGGTGAGTTATCTGATCCTTTGACAATGATTTGTGGTTTTCTCTCAGGGGTAGTGAAATATCTGAATCCTTCTTTTCGAAAGTCTAAGCTTTCAAAATAATATATTTCTATTTGTATAAATGAATATACTAAGCTTCGACATCGAAGACTGGTATAACTGTGACTTCATCTCAGGTGATTTTGACTGGGACAAACATGAAGTGCGTATATATCAGGGAGTAGACCGTATTCTCGAAGAATTGGAGAAACGGAACCAGAAAGGAACATTCTTTTGTCTTGGCTGGATTGCGGAAAAACATCCAGAGGTAATTCGTTCCATTCAGAAACAGGGACATCATATCGGTTGTCACTCCTATCAGCATGAGCTGTCTTTTCGTTTTGATGAGAAAGCATTTAAAGCGGATACGCTGAAAGCAAAATGTTTGATAGAAGATGTGACAGGAGAGGAAGTGAATGCTTTTCGTGCTCCTGGATTTTCTATTACCAAGAATAACACTTGGGCACTTCATTGCTTGGTAGAAATGGGATTTAAGTATGATTGTTCCATGTTTCCTGCTCCTCATGATTACGGTGGTATGCCAAGCTATGGAGCGGGTGTTCCTAAACGGATTGATGTCGGTGATGGAAGAATTATCAAGGAGTTTCCGATAAGCATTTATCAAGTAATGGGTAAACATATTGTTTTTTCCGGTGGTGGCTTCTTTCGGTTGTTTCCTTATTGGCTGATTAATCATTGGGGAAAACACAGTGATTATATGATGACTTACTTTCATCCAAGAGATTTTGATGTTAATCAGCCTGTAATAGAGACGCTACCTGTGATAAGGCGTTTTAAAAGTTATGTTGGTATAAAAGGTGCATTCATTAAGTTTCAACGGCTATTAGATCATTATGAATTTTATAATGTGGAACAGGCGGATGAAATAATAAATTGGGAGATAACCCCTATCGTAGAACTGAGTAGTTTAAAATAGATATTAGAATCGCAAATTACCGAGTAATTGTTAGGATATTCCAATGTAGCGAACTACTTTTGTGAAAAATCTATAGATAATGAGTAAGTCCAAATCATATAAAGAACAAGAACCGATAGGGCAGAAAGTTGGCGAGCCTATGGCTGTTTATTCAAAGACAGGCTCGGGTATTGCTGTAAAAAAGCGGGATAATATAGAATCTGCTATCTCCGGTGAAGAGTTGTTGGATAGGCTTCGTCCTCGTATAAAAGCCTTGTTCAAATGAAAGTTGTATTTGCAGCTGAAGTTGAAGAGGATTTATATGAGCTTATAGGAGTGCTTATTGACAAAGAATACTTAGGAACTTATCCTTTTGCTATTTCTTATGTAGAGGATTTAATTTCTGATATTCAACAAAACATTAACTCTAAATTAAAGAAAAAAAGCTCCCGCTTTTTTTGAACGATATGGTAAGGATATGCAATATATAACTTATCAAAGGAATGCAAATACTACTTGGTATATTTTCTTTTCAATTGTAGAATATACTTATTTTATTAAGTATATTACTAATAATCACGTTTCCAGTCAGTATATTTTATAGACTATTTTCATGAATATTCTAATTACGGGAATCCACGGTTTCGTGGGTTCTAATCTTGTTGTTGCTTTAAAGAATCATCATATTCTTTATGGCTTGGATATTGTTGCTCCGAAAAAGGAAGGGGGGAATGAACACTTTTTCTTGGACAAATATTGAATGGACTTCTTTTCCAAGTATCCTGCGGAACAACAATCTGAAATTACGGAACGTTGAAAACGGGTAAAATGCTTGTTGAGGTTGATCCTAAATATTTCCGTCCTTGCGAGGTTGAACAGCTATTAGGTGATCCTACTAAAGCTAAGACTTTGCTTGGTTGGAATCCGACGAAAACTAGTTTTTCTGAGTTGGTGAAGATAATGGTGGCACATGATATGAAGTTTGTGAAAAAGTTATATCTAAAAGCTCAAGTGGGGAAATAAGGATTCAATCTTATTGATTTTCTAAAAAATAGCTGTATCTTTGTATATCAAAAATGTGAATATGGATAAAAAGCATAATATAGAGTCAACTGCATCTAACAAAAACGTGAAAGATGTTTTTAAGAAGATGATTGCCGACAAGCGGGCTGTGCAGTCTTATATTCGGGAACACGGCACGCTAAAGGGATTTAAGGATGACTCTATTATATTTGCAAAACCATTATGATGTTGAAGAAATAGATTTAGGTTATCAATTTGTTACTCAAATGGGAGTAACATACTTTCTAACTTTCATTTCATATCCGACTGTTTCAGATTTCTTATCTACAAAGATTTATATGTTCAATATAGATCGGGCTTGTTCTGCCGATTGTACATGTGGACAAGATGATGTTAAAGTGAGAAATACTATCTTATTCATAATTGAACTTTTCTTTCAGAAGCATGAGGATGCTTTAATTACTATTTGTGATATTATTGATGGTAAGCAATTTGCGAGAAAACGTTTGTTCGATTTTTGGTATAAGGAGTTTAATAATAATCGTCTAGTGAAATTAGAGGCTGATTGCTTGGTGGATAATACACCTACTTTTGCCTCTTTATTTTTTTCTGCTAACCACTACAATAAAGCGTTTTTAGAACAGGAATTTTTGAAATTGATAGAAATAAATTTCTATAGCTAATACTTTTTCATGAACATACTTATTACCGGAATTCACGGTTTCGTGGGTTCCAATCTTGTTATGTCTTTAAAGGAGCGCCATGTCCTTTATGGACTTGATATTATTGCACCTGAGAAAGAAGGAGTTGAGAGAACTTTCTCTTGGAAAGATATTGAATCTACTTCTTTTCCGATGCAACAATTACCCCAGTTTGATGCCATCATTCATTTGGCCGGTAAAGCCCATGATACAAAGAACCAATCTGCTGCACAAGTGTATTTTGATATCAACACAGGGTTGACCCAGAAGATTTTCGATTTCTTTTTAGAGTCAAAAGCAAAGAATTTTATTTTCTTTAGCTCAGTGAAAGCTGCTGCTGATAGTGTGGTGGGGGATATGTTGAGAGAGGATGTGATACCTACCCCGGTGGGACCATACGGTGAGAGTAAGATAGCGGCCGAGAATTACATCTTGGATAAGTTGAGAGTTGAGAATGGAGAGTTGAGAGTTGCTGTGCAGCGTGATAAGCTGGTGTATATCTTAAGGCCTTGTATGATTCACGGTCCGGGTAATAAGGGTAATCTG
>ERZ826016.88-NODE-88-length-112743-cov-10.323486_pt1 | contig 112743 bp, 89 predicted proteins | sample MGYA00519872_ERZ826016 | MGnify/ENA primary metagenome ERZ826016 (study PRJEB31778, sample SAMEA3449218) | human gut metagenome | biome: human gut; feature: human-associated habitat; material: faeces | place: United Kingdom | collected 2010/2012 ... | reverse complement strand
AGAACAGATTCTCAAGCAATCACATCGCAGACAATCTGTTTATGACTTCGGGAATCGGTGTGCAAATGTTCCTGAATAAGACGAATCTTACGATTTATCTCGTAGGTAGACAGATGATCACAAACATAATACAAAAAATGTTTAGAAGTTAATAACTCAATATATATACGATTAACCCAACGTTGAAAAAGATCAGAATCAACATCAAAATCAGAATCCGAAGAATAGAAATAAGAACACAAATCATTCAATTTAGTAACCTCAGAAAAAGGAACATCAGAAGATAAGCCTTTAACAGAGGGGCCAAACAACCGGATACAAGAAGCTATCTCACGCGCGAGGTCGGCCGCCGTCTCACAATAGGGGAATAATTCCTTTGCCGTATCATACAATCTGTAAGAGTAAGAAAGCTCACGTGCAGATTTATCAGAGAATCCTTTACACTTGGGGTAGAAATAACGGTAACACGACCGCCAAAGCCGAAACTCTCTATAATCTCCATTGAAGACGACGCTTCGTTTAATAAACTCTGAAGCGGTAAGCGAATATACTTTCTCACGTTCACAGCGCAAAACGCCTTGACCCAGCTTTTGAGAATGTAGGCAGAAGCCACGTGTGGAAGGCAACGTAAAAATTTTGGGTACAGACACAGAGCTATTAATGTAACTCGCAACATACGATGAGCACTTACCTTTGGAGATTTGACAATCGAAACGACCAAACGTCCACGACGAACATACAATCTCTGAACATGCCTGTAAAAGCTGTTCGGAATTGAAGTATAATAAGACATGATAATGCGGGCGGAAATGGACGGGGCCGTATTCGCCGACAGCAAAGTAACGCACTTTTTCTTTTGTGATTTTACCTGCATAATAACGGAAACGCTTAAAAAAGTTTTGTAAATCAATCTTTCGTAAATAAGGTACATCGCCAAATAAATAGAACTTATTTAAAAGACGTTCACGATCTTCTTCCAACATATCACAAAAACCAAGAATCTCACCTGTCTGCTTATCAAACAGATCACAGCCGAAAGGACGATCGGTAGCATCAATAAAGTTAGCACGGGGGATGTACCTATTAGCATAAGTAAGCGTGATAAACATGCAATACTTATTAGAGAGAGCCTCAAGATCACACTGAAAGGCAAGACGTGAATTCTTATTCAAAATACACGCCTTACAATGACCACAAGGAACAACAAGGGTATCCTTAGAATAAGGATTAAAGACCTTGCGAGGCTCAAGGCAACAGCAATTCAATGGCAAAGCAGAATACATTACTTAGAATCTTTATCCTTACCACCAAAAACAACCTTAATAGCGGAGAGCAAAGCCTCCGCTACGTAAAGAACTACTTTCCAAACAGGTTTCATAATTAATGTATTAAATAATTAAACAAATCAGCATTAGAAGAATCCATAAGAGAACAAGAGGGAGTAGGATTCTTAACAGGAACAACAAAAAAGCAGCGAATAGGCTTAGAATCGTAATATTGAAGAATTTTACGAACAAAATAAGACACTGTGTCAGTGTAAGAAAAAAACTCAACACAAAATAACTCAGGTTCTACCGAATCAAAATTAATTGCAAGACAGAATAACTTAGCTTCCATAAAATCAATAGTTTATATGTTTTTTAATGTTACATAAACCATAGTTCCGCCAGAACTACGTACTTAATAGAAGCTTGATTAATATTAAGGCACTTATTCCATTTATTCCTTTATAACCACTATTTATCATGAAAAAGTTGTTATCTTCGTCCCTTGTAATAACTAATTATTAAATTATGAAAAAGAAAAGCTTAACTTTATTACTAGCGACTACGGTGGCAAGTAGTATCCTATTTTCGTCCTGTATAGGATCTTTTGGTTTAACAAACAAACTTTTAACGTGGAATAGAAGCATCGACAGTAAGTTTGTTAATGAGCTAGTGTTCATTGCTTTCTGGATTGTCCCGGTTTACGAGATTTCCGCTTTGGCTGATGTCCTTGTGATCAACTCTATCGAATTTTGGAGCGGAAGTAATCCTGTAGCAGATGTAGGTAACGTTAAAACAATCGATGGTAAAGACGGTGTTTATACCGTAGAAACAAAAGTTGACGGATACCATATCCAAAAGGAAGGCGACGAGAAAGCGCTTGACTTAGTTTTCAACGAAGCAGATCAAAGCTGGAATGTAGAGGCTGACGGTGAAAGCACAAAATTGTTAAAATTCAATGGCAATGACGAAGTTGTCATGTACCTACCGGACGGAAAAGAAATGAATGTCGAGTTAAGCCAATCTGGGGTTTTAGCATTCCAGCAAGTAGCTAACGGATATTCTTACTATGCAGCTAAATAATTGAAAATTGAGAATTGAGAATTGAAAATTACGTAGAGTCACTTCTAATTTTCAATTCTCAATTCCCCAGTGCTAATCTAAATAAAATACGATGAATATGAACTCTATCAAAAAAATGATGCTTTCCGGAGCATTAGGTTGCCTTATTTCCGGAATGGCTTATGCGGACGGTTCTTCACCCCAACCCGTAAAACCTTATTGGCAAGACATTCAAGTCGTAGCCGTAAACAAGGAAAAACCCAGAAGCTCCTTCATGAGTTATGCGGACCGAGAAACCGCCCTCACCTCTCGATTTGAGAAAAGCCCGTACTATTCCCTATTAAACGGTACTTGGAAATTTTTCTTTGTCGACTCTTACAAAGATCTTCCTCAAAATATCACAGATCCTTCCGTTAATACCTCTTCATGGGATGATATAACCGTTCCCGGAAACTGGGAAGTACAAGGACATGGCGTAGCCATTTATACGAATCATGGTTACGAGTTTAAACCAAGAAATCCCCAACCTCCGTTATTGCCGGAAGCGAATCCGGTTGGCGTATACCGCAGGGACATCGAGATACCCGCAAATTGGGATAACCGGGATATTTATTTACACATCGGCGGAGCTAAATCCGGCCTTTACGTATATTTAAACGGGAAAGAAGTGGGTTATAGCGAGGATTCCAAAAATCCCGCCGAGTTCCTGATCAATAAATACCTGCAACCCGGAAAGAATGTGCTTACATTAAAGATATTCCGTTGGAGCACCGGTTCTTATTTGGAATGTCAGGATTTCTGGAGAATGAGCGGTATCGAACGTGACGTATTCCTTTGGTCTCAACCCAAGGCCAGTATTCAAGATTTCCGTGTCGTCTCAACCTTGGACGATACGTATACGAATGGAATCTTCAAACTGGCGGTAGACTTAAAGAATCATACCCAAGAAACAAAAAATTTAAATGTCGGATATGAGCTTTTGGACGCAAAAGGTAATCTTGTGACCTCCGAGGCTAATGATATATGGGTAAGTCCTGCAAGTCCTCAAACAGCATCTTTCGAGTATGATTTAAAGAAAGTAGCCCCTTGGAGTGCCGAGCATCCGAATCTATACAAATTATTGATGACGATAAAAGAAGAGGGTAAGGTAATCGAGGTAATTCCATTCAACGTTGGTTTCCGCCGGTTCGAGATGAAGCAAATTGACCAAGTAGCGGAAGACGGAAAACCTTATACGGTCTTATTATTCAACGGACAACCGGTGAAGTTCAAGGGTGTCAATATCCATGAGCATAACCCGGAAACCGGACATTACGTAACCGAGGAACTCATGCGTAAGGATTTCGAGCTGATGAAGCAAAACAATATCAACGCTGTCCGCCTATGCCACTATCCGCAAGACCGTAAATTCTATGAACTCTGCGACGAATACGGATTGTATGTTTACGATGAGGCGAATATCGAGTCTCACGGTATGTATTACAGCCTGAAAAAAGGCGGCACTTTGGGTAATAATCCGGAATGGCTGATCCCGCATATGGACCGTACGATGAATATGTACGAACGAAACAAGAATTATCCGAGCGTTACTTTCTGGTCACTCGGAAACGAGGCTGGAAACGGATACAACTTCTATCAAACTTATTTATATCTGAAAGACAAGGAAATAAATAGCATGAATCGTCCGGTGAACTATGAACGTGCCCTTTGGGAATGGAATACGGATATGTACGTACCTCAATACCCGAGCGCTGAATGGCTAGAGGAAATCGGGCGTAAGGGTAGTGATCGTCCGGTAGCTCCTTCGGAGTATTCACATGCGATGGGAAACTCTTCCGGCAACTTATGGGATCAATGGAAAGCTATCTATAAATACCCGAACCTGCAAGGCGGATTCATCTGGGACTGGGTGGACCAAGGTATCTTGGAAAAAGATAAGAATGGACGTGAATATTATACCTATGGTGGTGACTATGGAGTAAACACCCCTAGTGACGGAAACTTCCTTTGCAACGGTATAGTAAACCCGGATCGTACCCCGCATCCCGCTATGGCAGAGGTTAAATACGCCCATCAAAATATCGGGTTTGAGGCGATCGATTTAGCGAACGGTTTATTCCGCGTCACGAACCGTTTTTATTTCACGAACCTAAAGAAATATATGGTCCACTATAGCGTAACAGCCAATAATAAAGTTGTACGCTCCGGTAAAGTCTCTTTGGACATAGAACCCCAAGCTTCTAAGGAATTTACGGTTCCCGTAGGCAACTTAAAGCCACAAGCCGGTACGGAATATTTCGTAAACTTCAACGTAACGACCGTAGAAAAAGAGCCGTTAATCCCTATCGGACACGAAATCGCTTGCGATCAATTCCGCTTACCGATCGAAAGCCCCAAGAAGGCGTTTAAGATCAGCGGCCCTAAATTAACGGTTTCAACCAATGGAGATAACTTATCGGCATCCTCCTCAAAGGTAAACTTCATGTTTAACAAGAAGACAGGAATCGTTACTTCTTATAAAGTGGATGGTACGGAATATTTCAGCGAGGGTTTTGGTATCCAACCGAACTTCTGGCGTGCGCCGACCGATAACGATTACGGAAATGGTATGCCAAAACGCTTACAAGTATGGAAGGAAAGCAGCAAGAACTTCAACGTAACAGACGCTACCGTCACTATGGATGGCAATAACGCCGTGGTTAACGTGAACTATTTATTGCCGGCAGGAAATCTATACATTGTTAATTATACGATCTATCCAAGCGGAGCTGTAAATGTGGCCGCCCGTTTCACATCCACGGATATGGATGCCGCCCAAACCGAGGTATCGGAATCTACTCGCACGGCAACTTTCACTCCGGGACGTGACGCCGCCCGTAAAGAGGCTTCCAAATTGAATGTTCCCCGTATCGGTGTTCGCTTCCGCTTACCGGCAAGCATGAATCAAGTGGAATATTTCGGACGAGGACCTGCTGAGAACTACTTGGATAGAAACGCCGGTAGTATGGTCGGCTTATATAAATCTACAGCCGAGGAATTATATTTCCCATATGTACGCCCGCAGGAAAACGGTCATCATACCGACACTCGTTGGGTATCACTTAGTACCGGCAAGAAAGGCTTGTTGATCCAAGCGGATAATACGATTGGATTTAACGCTTTGCGTAATTCCATAGAGGATTTCGATGACGAGGAAGCGACTGGCCTATCCCGTCAATGGAGTAATTTCACACCAGAGCAAGTAGCGAATCATGATGAAGCCGCAGCAAAGAACGTATTACGTCGCCAGCATCATATCAACGATATCACGCCTCGCGACTTCGTTGAGGTTTGCGTCGACTTGAAACAACAAGGTGTAGCAGGTTATGATAGCTGGGGTTCACGTCCGGAACCAGCTTATACATTACCCGCAAACCGGGAATACAACTGGGGCTTTACCCTTATTCCGCTTAAATAAAGAAAAGTCATAACTTATCCATAACAAAGGGAGTGTATTAGGCTTAATCCAATACACTCCCTTTGTTTATACTACTGCAACGGCTTTGCAGTAACGTATCCTTATTTAATCACTTCCTTCAAGGTATTCTGTAAGTCTTCTCCAGTGATATTCTTGGCGATGATCACCCCATTCGGATCCAATAACACATTTGCCGGAATACCCCGTACCCCATAAAGAGCAGGGATCTCAGAATCCCAATATTTCAAGTCGGAAACGTGAGTCCAAGTCAGATGATCGTCTGCGATCGCTTTCTGCCATTTAGCCTTATCCTTGTCCAAGGATATACCTACGATCGTAAAGTTCTTATCCTTATATTGCTGGAAGGCATTTACCACGTTAGGGTTTTCCTTGCGACACGGGGGACACCAAGAGGCCCAAAAATCCAATAACACATATTTTCCCCTAAAGTCCGACAATGACACAGAAACTCCTGCAGTATCCGGCAAGGAAAACTCCGGAGCGACTTGTCCGATCTGTACGTGTTCTAATTGCTTGATAATACCGTCCAAGTCCTTCACATAAGGACTATTCGCCAATGCCGGGGAAATCTTCGCACGAGTCGCCTTCAAATCATCCAAAGATAATTGGTAGGTAAAATAACGATATAGATAGAACGCCGCCGCCGGAGAATCTGGATATTTCGAAATCAAACTGTCAATATCATACCCTTCCTCAAATACCTTCTCCGCATTTTCTTGAAAGACATCATTCACCGGTGAATTCTGTACGGTAATAGTCTCCCCGTCATTCCCGATCTTGACATTCATATCCGTATTCTCCAAGAAGAGCTGAACCGGATAGTTCATATTCTCGGTTGCCAAACCAAAAAGTAAAGGCTGATCTACCTCACCCTTAAAGGTGAATTTCCCGTCTTTTACCTCTGCCGTATCCACGTCAAAGAACATTTTATTACGGAATGACTTCAAATAAATTTTACCGTCGGGCATATTCTCTACCTCGCCATTGATAACATATCCTTTTGGAACTTCTTGGCAACCAACCACCAAAAGGCCGGCAAGCGCCATCATACAAAATTGCTTCATTTCTCTATTCTATTTATTGATTACTTAAACTCTGGGTGATGATAACGTCCCTTTTTCAACGAGATCTTCCCATATTCTATCGCACGCACCGGACAACGATGAATACAGGCAACACACTGAACACAAGTATCAGCCCATTCCGGTTTTCTGTCATCCGACAAGGAAATCGTACCGGTCGGACAGATCTTCGCACAAATTCCACAAGAGACACAAGTCTCCGTCGCATAAAACCGATTACTTCCAATCGCAAAATTCACGAAAAGCGGATACACCAGATAACTTTTCAAAAAAGGTACTCCACCCGCATAATATAAAGGTAAATTCTCCTCTCGGCGAATGCTACCGATGACCTCTTGAATACGTTCTGACGCTTTCCTCAACTTATCCGTCTCCACCTCCTTACTATCCACGTCAAATCCCGGCATCAGGACATAATTGTTCGGCATTTGTACCGAAAAGCCATTCGTCAAGATAATCCCTCTTTTTTGCAGGGTTTTCCGCATGATCCGATCCGTATACCCGCAATCATCACCACAAGTACATACGAAATAAACCGCCTGACCTCCATATCCTTCCAGCCTCAACCGGGAAATAAGGCGAGTAACCAATACCGCCGGTCCCCAAGAATGAACAGGAAATACAAAAATAACCTTTTCCCTCTCTCCCAACGGATAAACATATTCACTCTTTTCTTCTGTCAACACTTCGACTATAGAAACCAAAGGCTCCTCTAAAGCCTTTCTCAATGCTTCCGCAACCCAACGGGAGTTTCCTGTTCCTGTAAAGTAGAATATCATGCGCTCATTTTATTTAGACGCAAAAATACATAATATCCAAATATATACGCTATCTTCATCTAATTTTAGAATCAAATCTCAATATCCCAAATACCCGCCGAACGTTCTAATTCGACCAAGGCTGAGCTGTAATTAAACAGCGTCTCGATATACTGAGCTTGTACCTCATCGTAAGTACGCTGAGCGTCCAAGACTTCCAACAAAGAGACTTCCCCCCTATTATAACTGTAAATCTTGCCATCCATCACCTCACGGGCTTGCCTTAAAAGCCCATCCTCATAATGATTAACTTGCTCGGCGAAAGATTGATAATTACGATATGCCTGCATCACCTCCGTCTGAACTTGCAAAAGAGCCTGCTTATATTGCGCTTCCGCTTGTTGCTCCCGATAACGAGCGGCACGAACCGTCCCCTTATTGAAATTAGAGAATTTCAAAGGAACAGCGATACCTGCCGTCACTCCGGTAAAAGGAGGTGCCGGGGCTTCCTCATTATAAACCCGGGCATTACGGCTTACGGCGATAGACAAATCCACATCCGTATTCCGCTCCCGGCAAGCTACTTTCAAGGCTCTCGCGGCCACTTCCTTGTTTTTTAAGGCAGCTACCAAATCCGTACGCCCCTCGCTTGCCGCCGTTATTAAGTCAACAAGGATAAAATTCCGAGGCTCCATACGTAACTCGGCCTCTGGGTGAAATAAAGTATCCATACTGAAAGTCCCCGTCAAGAGGTTTAAGTTCGAGAAAGCATTCTTTAATTCCGCTCCGGCTTGCAGCAACTCGTTTCGTAAGACCCCGGCCTCTACCCGGCTCTGCGTAGCATCCACCTCACGAATTTGCCCTAAAGAGAAACGGATGCTGTCGCTCTCCGCCAATGTCCGGATATTCTCATAGGCATTCTCCTTTACCTTATACAACTCATGTTGCTTCAAGGCTTCCATATAGGCAATCGTAGCGTCTGCCCGAAGGTTCCGGAAATAATCGGCCAACAAAGCCTCGGTCAACTCACTCTCGCTACGTGCCAATGAGATATTCGCACCCCGTTTTCCAAAAGAGAAAGTTTTGCTCAGTTCTACTTCAACACCTTCTCCCATCTGCAAGGAATTATTCTCATTATTGAAATAAGACACGGAAAGGTTCGGATCGTTAAACACTTTTGCCGCCGTTACCTCAGCCTTAGCGGTCGGCACATTCAATTTCTCCGACGCATACTCAAAGTTGCCTTCCGCAACCCGCTCCATATATTGCCGATACGTAAGCGGAACCATGGTCTGGGCATTCACGGATAAGCATCCGCAGAGTAACGACAGGATTATATATTTCTTCATATTTTCTAATCTAAACATAGTATATCTTTTTAATTCCACCTCCGGATTAAGCGTGCAGCTCTTTTTCCTCCGATACCGGCGTCAAATCCTTCCCCTCATAATGTTTCTCGATCATGTAGTATAAAGCGGGAAGTACATAAAGCGTGATTACCGTAGCAAATAAAAGCCCGTAAACGATTACCGTAGCCAAGGGACGCTGCACGTCCGAACCGATACCTGTACTAACAGAGGCAGGAAGCAATCCCAAGACCGCAACCGTAGCCGTCATCAAGATCGGACGGAAACGGTGCTTAGTTCCCGTTATCACCGCATCTTTCAAATCTCGTTCCCTTGTACGTAAGTTATTGATATGGGAAATCATGATCACGCCATTTTGGATAGCGACACCGACCAAGGCAATAAAACCAACCGCCGAGGAAACATTCAATGTCATTCCCCGCACATTCAACGCCAACATACCACCAAACAAAGCCAAGGGAACGACACTCATCATTAAAGCCGCCTGCCGGAATTTACCGCAAGCCGCAAACAACAGAAGCAGCATCAGTCCCAACGCCAAAGGAACCACAGCCCCCAAACGGGCATACGCACGATGCTGGTTCTCGAACTGTCCGGCCCATTTCAAATGCACGGAATCATGATCGTATTTCACCTCTTTATCAATCAACGCATTCGCCTTATTCAAGAACGCCGTCAAGTCCACGCCACGTAAATTAACCCGTACCGTCAAGTGCCGCTTATTCATCTCACGGGTAATCGTACTGGCACCGGTTGTCATCTTAATCTCCGCTACTTGCGAAAGAGGAATCTTCGTTCCGGAACCGGTAGTCAGCAATAGATTACCAATACGTTCGGGAGAATTGCGGCTAGCGTCATCGAAACGACAAATCACGTCATAACTTTTACTTCCGACAAATATCTGGGAAATAGAGGCTCCACCGATCGCTAACTCAATCAAATCAGCCACATCCGACACGTTCAAGCCATACTGGGCGATACGGGCACGATCCGCGATAATCTGCAATTGCGGCAACGGAGGCTCTTGATCTACCGCTACGTCGGCAGCACCCGGTATTTCCTTCAACACATTAGCGACTTGATCCGCGATATGGCGACTTTCCGTAATATCATCGCTATAAATCTTCAGCGCCAAATCACTATGAGCCCCGGCGATCTGATCCATCACCATATCGATGATCGGCTGTGAAAAACCGACCGAGTAGCCGGGCATAGTCTCCAACTTAGCTGCCATCTCCTCGATCAAATCCGCTTTCGTCTTACCGAACTCCCATGTACTATAGGGCTTCAATCCCACGCCACACTCCACATGGGAGAGTGAGAACGCTTCCGCCCCCTCATCATCGCGACCTACTTGGGTCATTACATATGAGACTTCCTTAAACTCTTTCAAAGTCTTCCGAAGCTCCGCCCCCATCTCCTTAGATTTCTCAATGGAAATACCCGGAGGAAGCTGTACCTGTATCCAGATCGCCCCCTCATCCAACGGAGGCAAGAAGTCTTTTCCTACGGTATAACTTAAAATCCCCGCTCCCAGCAATATCGCCAGTAACGGTACAATAACCCGTCTTGGCTTCTCCATCAATCGGACAATTTGTGAATGATAAGCCGTGGAAAGTTTCTCCAACCAACGATTATGGTAAATCTTTCCCGGCTTACGATACGCATAAAAGGCCAATCCCGGAATCAAGAACAAGGCCACGCACAAAGCGCCCAGCAAAGCATACCCTACGGTATAAGCCATCGGCGTAAACAATTTTTTCTCAATATGCTCAAAAGCGAACAAAGGAAGATAGGCCGTTATAATAATTAATGTAGAGAAAAAGATCGGGCGAGCCACCTCAGTCGTACGGCGCAAGATCGAATCTTCCGTCAATACCTCATCCGGATGCCGTTCTCTTTTCTTCAAGACCGTCTCCATCATCACGATCGCTCCGTCTACCAAAATACCGAAGTCTATAGCGCCTAAGGATAGTAGGTTCGCAGGAATATTCGTAACATGCATCAAGATAAAGGCAATCAATAGAGACAAGGGAATGGTTAAGGCCACCAACAAAGCGCCACGCCAACTCCCCAAGAATAAGATCAGTACTAAGACAACCAGTACCATCCCCTCGAACAACGTATGCGATACAGTATGCAAGGTCGTATTAACCAAATCCGTACGATCCATAAACGGATGGATACGGGTTCCCTCGGGAAGTGTCTCGTTATTTAGTTCGTCTACCGCCTTATGCACATCATCCAACACCCGGGACGGATTCTCCCCCCTGAGCATTTGCACGATACCTTCCACGCCATCGGAATAATCACGGGTATCATCCGTAAAACCTAAAACGCCCTTACGCTCCAAGTTTCCGTATTTCAGTTTACCGATATCATTCAAGTAGACCGGGACACCATTCACGGTCTTGATCACGATATGTCCCAAGTCTTCCAAGTCCTTAACCAGACCGATTCCACGGATCACATAACTCAAATCCCCCCGGCTTAACATACTACCACCGGCGTTCACGTTATTCTTCTCTATCTTTTCCGTAATATCCCCTAAGGTAATGTCGTATTGCTCCATCTTATAAGGGTTCACCTCGATCTGATATTGGGTAGTGATACCGCCGTAATTACTTACATCCGCTACACCCGTAACCTGTTTCAGTCTCGGAATAATTACCCATTTATGCAAATCGGTCAACTCCCTCAAGTCTAAACGGTCACTTTCCACCACATAACGAAAGATCTCTCCCGTCGGCGAAGTCAAAGGATTTAAGCCGGGAACCGCATTATAAGGAAGCTCCACGTCTACCAACCGCTCTTGTACACGTTGCCGGGCCCAATAATCCTCAATACCATCATCAAAAACCAATACGACCGTAGATAAACCAAACGTATTCTTGCTACGCATTACGTTTAGTCCCGGCAGACCATTCATAGCCCGCTCGATCGGAATACTGATTTGTTGCTCGATCTCCTCGGCGGCCAATCCGGGAACCTGCGTCACGACTTGCACGGTGGTATCGGCGATATCCGGATAAGCATCTATCGCCAACCGCGTCCAAGAATAATAACCAACGATCGCTAAGAACAGAAATAACACGAACATCAGTCCTCGCCGATGTATCGCCAAGTAAATAATCCTTTTCATAATCCGTTAGCGTGCGTCAAGTAAATAAAACGCTCCCGTAGCTACGATCTCGTCACCTACGTTCAAGCCGGATAAAACCACCGTCTTGCCATCTTCAGTAAGGCCGGTCTCGATCTTTTGTTTCCGGTAATCGTTATTCCCCAATTCCACCAATACGTACATATTCTCCTCTTCTTGCAAGATAGCGGAAGTCGGTATACGGATCACCTCCGCCTCACGGTCGCTCAACTTGACCGTGCCGTACATCTCCGGTTTCATCAAACGGGTACTGTTATCGCACTCGATCAAGACCTCCACCGAACGGGTATCGGGGTCCAGCATCTCGCTGATATGATAAATCTTTCCCGATATCGGTTTATCCGGCATGGCTACCAACCGGATTTCCACCTCATCCAAAGCCTGTATTAAACTCAAATCCTTCTCTTTTACATGGGCGACCACCCATACCTTTCTCAAATCGGCGATGACAGCTACAGGCTCGGCGTCCTCTTTCATATATTGCCCGATTACGATCCGATCTTTCACGACCTCACCGGCTATAGGCGAGCGAACGATCAATGGTTGCCCCAAAGCCATTTCATCCGGATTAATCTGAAAGACTTTCAATGCGGCTACCATATTCTCATAGTCTTTTTTCTTTAACTCGTAATTCACCTCGGCCTCTTCCAATTCCTTTTGGACACCAACCTTGTTTTTCATCAAGTCTTTCTCCCGATTCAAGCTTTTCAAGGCCAGTTCCATCTCTTGGCGAGCTTGGTAATAAGATTTCCCCGCCTCATAAACAGCGGGAGCGCTAATCTCGAAGATCGGACTACCCGGGGCCACTTTCTGCCCTAAGCGAACGAACGATTTCGTAATTCGCCCGCTTACCGGTGAAGCCACCTCCGCATAATTAGAAGGAATCGCCTGTACGACCCCCGAGGTGGTAAACTCCATACGGTAAGGTTCCCGTTTAACCATTTCCTTTGTCAACTTGGATAAAACAGGAGATTCGGAACCGATATGTATAATATCCCCTTTGAGTGTTACGGCATGCGCAGACTCATCCTCTTGCTTTTGGGTATGGCAAGAGCATAGTACTATCGCTGGAAGCAATAGTAAAAATATAGATTTCATATAAGATGCGTAAAATGTTTAGTATAAAAAGTGATTCTAATGCTTGATTCAAATTACTATACCAAACGAGGGAGGCGCACGGGATTCGCCACGCCGCACAAGACGCAAGACAACCTCTTTCTTTAGAAAGACGAGCACTACCATCAAAAGCGCCCAAGCCATAACCAAAGGTAAGTACGGAATTAACTCCATACACAATTCGGTCAGCTCTTCAATCGTATTAAACGCTACCGTACTATGCTCATGATGAGGCAAGCCGTCGGCTCCCGGCAGATAGGGATGAGAGTGAGTGATACTATAGTTTAGGAAATGATGCGTATGGGTAAAGGCCGTGCCACCCACGTAGTAACTCATAAAGAGTACTACCAAGAGGGGTCTTAACCACTTCAAGCTACGCATTGTTTTCATTCGCCATCTGTTTACTCCGCAAAGTTATAAAAGAAACTGCCATTTCATTTGCAATAAGTCAAAATTTATTCCTTTATTTGCATACACTGAATAATAAACAGTCATATCAATGAAATAAACACTACTTTATGAGAAAAATCTTACTTGTTTGTGCGGCATTAGCCTGCATGACAGTCTCCCCTGTACCAGCTCAGGACGCTGCCGTAAAAAAAATCATCGAGATGAGTCAGAACGATAATCAAGTGATGCATCAGCTGGATATCCTTACGAACCGCTTTGGCGGACGTTTAATAGGTTCCGACGCTTATGAGAACGCCGCCGAGTGGATGGTGCGTGAGTTTAAGAGTTGGGGACTCGATGTCCAATTAGAAGAGGCCGGTACCGTCCCTGTCGGCTTTAATCGAGGACCTTGGTTCGGACGCTTGTTGAGCGACAACGGAATGATCCTGCATTTCGCCACCCCTTCCTACACTTCCGGAACGAAAGGCGTGCAACGTGGGCATGCGGTGATGGAGCCTCGTAACGACGAGGAGTTCCAGCAAATCAAAGGAAGATTAAATGGTGCTTGGGTTCTTATCTCAGGGAAAAATGTAGGTTGGCCTATCGACCGCTCCGCCTCGGGAGATTCCATCCGTGCGGAGATCAAGAAAGAGAACAACGAGATCATGAAGAAAAACAATGATCTAAGACGCCGCAACTGGGAAAACGGGGAGAAAAACGAGATGTTGCCTTATAAGGAATTCCCCGGATTATATTATAAGGAAATGTGCGAGGCCGGAGCTTTAGGTTTTATCCAATCCTCCACCGTACCTATCCGTGCGTTATACGACCGGAAAATGATGAACGACCCGAATACGAACTTCGACAATCTGCCGGAACTTCCGGATATCAAATTAGACGAGCATCAATTCGCGATCATCGAACAAATGGTGAAAGAAAGACGTACATTCGAACTAGAGTTCGATATTCGTAATCATTTTAAATTAGGCCCGGTTAAATACCATAATGTCGTAGCGTCTATCAAAGGCAGCAAATACCCGGACGAATATGTAATTATCAGCGGTCACCTAGATGCTTTCGACGTGGCTACCGGAGGCATCGATTGCGGTACTGGAATCGGACCGATGATGGAAGCCGCTCGCATGATCGCCAAATCCGGAGCCAAGCCTAAGCGCACGATCGTATTTATCGGATTCGCCGGTGAGGAATTTGGCTTATTAGGAGCACAAGCTTGGGTGAAAGCGCATAAGGATAAATTACCCAAAATCGCTAATTTGTTCAATCGTGACGGTGGTCCGGAACCTCCTGTCGGTATCTCCGTCCCTCAAGCCATGTATGATGATTTCGTGAAGATCAGCGAACCCATCCCAAAAATCCGTCCGGACTATCCTTTCGAGGTAAAAGTTCGTGAACCCCGTAAACGCCCGACACGCATGGGGGGAACAGACGCATCAGTTTTCGCCATCGAAGGTGTCCCCACATTAGGTTTCACCACAGAGGATTTCAAAGGATATGATTTTGATTACGGCGAAATCTGGCATACGGAACGGGATTTATACACAAAGAACATCCCCGAATACCAAGAACATACGGCTACGGTTACCGCTATCATAGCCCTCGGTGTAGCGAATCTGGATAAGCAATTATCAAGAGAAGGTTTATATACCGAAGAGTAGGTCAGCACGATCGCTATTATAAGGAGCTTACAATAGGCATTGTAAACTCCTTATGATGGGCATCATAAAAGACTTACAATGCCCATTATAAGAAATAGAAAAAGGATATGCCCTAATAGACATATCCTTTTCTCATTCTAGGGTGAAAGATGGGGCTCGAACCCACGACCCTCGGAACCACAATCCGATGCTCTAACCAACTGAGCTACTCTCACCATATCCGCCTTTCAAAGGATTCCCCCTTTAAGACGGCGCAAAGATAGGTATAAATTCTGATTACACAAACCTTTTGCGAACTTTTTTATCCATCCACTTACTTATAGATCGCTTTCTTTCCCGCTAACAATGTGTTACGCATCAAAGAAATGATTGTCATAGGCCCTACGCCACCCGGAACCGGAGTGATATAGGAACATTTAGGAGCGACCTCGTTAAACAAGACATCTCCCGTTAACTTAAATCCGCTCTTGGTTACGCTGCTTGGCATACGGGTTGTTCCCACGTCAACGATCACGGCGCCTTCCTTCACCATATCCCCTTTCAAGAATTCAGGAACACCTAAAGCCACGATAATAATATCAGCAGACAAGCACATCTCCTTCAAGTTCTTAGAACGGCTATGGCATACGGTCACCGTACAATCGCCCGGATAAGATTTCTGCATCATCAAGGTAGCCATCGGCTTGCCGACAATATTGCTGCGTCCCAAAACCACGCAATGCTTTCCTTGCGTCTCGATATGATAACGCTTCAATAATTCCAAGATACCGGCAGGCGTAGCCGATACGAAACAAGGCAAACCGATAGACATACGTCCCACGTTAATCGGATGGAAACCGTCCACATCTTTACGATAATCGATCGCCTCGATCACCTTCTGCTCGGATATATGTTTCGGAAGCGGAAGCTGTACGATAAAACCATCCACATCCGGATCATTATTTAACTCATCGACCTTACGAAGCAATTCTTCCTCCGTAACATCCTCCTCAAAGCGAATTAAGGTAGACTTAAAACCAATCTCCTGACAAGTCTTGACTTTACTAGCCACATAAGTCTCGCTACCACCGTCATGGCCCACCAAAATAGCAGCCAAGTGAGGGATCTTACCTCCGGCAGCCTTGATCTGGGCTACCTCCTCAGCCATCTCCTTCTTCATCTGAGCAGAAACGGCCTTACCATCCAGCAATTGATAATGTTGTTCTTCCATATTATTGATTATCTCCTGTTAATTAACGTCTGAACGAGGGCTTCATCGAAGGTAGCTTCATCTTCCCCGACTTCGCGGAAGTAAGCATACGCATCATCTTACGGGTCTCATCAAATTGCTTGATCAGCTTGTTCACCTCTTGGATGCTCGTACCGCTACCTTTAGCGATACGCTGACGGCGTGAGCCATTCAAGATAGCCGGGTTGCTGCGCTCATCCGGAGTCATCGAATAAATGATAGCCTCGATACTCTTGAACGCGTTATCATCGATATCCACATCTTTCAATGCCTTTCCTACACCCGGGATCATGGATGCCAACTCCTTCAAGTTACCCATCTTCTTGATCTGTTGGATCTGGGAGATAAAGTCGTTAAAATCGAACTGGTTCTTAGCGATCTTCTTCTGCAAACGTTTCGCTTCTTCCTCGTCATATTGCTCTTGCGCACGTTCCACCAAAGACACGATATCACCCATGCCTAAGATTCGATCCGCCATACGTTCAGGGTGGAAAATATCCAAGGCATCCATCTTCTCGCCCGTACCGACAAACTTAATCGGCTTATCAACAACCGTACGGATCGACAAAGCGGCACCACCACGGGTATCACCATCCAACTTCGTAAGTACGACGCCGTCGAAGTTCAGCCGCTCATTAAATTCCCTTGCGGTATTCACGGCATCCTGACCCGTCATGGCATCTACCACGAACAAGGTCTCATCCGGCTGGATAGCGCTCTTGATAGCGGCGATCTCGTTCATCATCTGCTCATCGATAGCCAAACGACCGGCGGTATCCACGATCACGACGTCATTGCCTTTAGCCCGTGCCTCGCGGATAGCGTTCATAGCGATCTCCACCGGATTCTTATTCTCCAATTCCATGTATACCGGAACACCTACCTGTTCTCCGACTACACGCAACTGCTCGATAGCTGCCGGACGATACACGTCGCAAGCGGCTAATAAAGGTTTCTTATTTTTCTTGGTCTTTAATAAAGACGCTAGTTTACCTGTGAAAGTAGTCTTACCCGAACCTTGCAAACCGGACATCAATATAATGGCGGGATTTCCCTGCAAATTCACGTCAACCGCCGTGCCTCCCATCAAGCTGGCCAACTCATCGTGAACAATCTTAACCATCAACTGACTAGGCTTAACCGATGTAAGCACGTTCTGTCCTAAAGCCTTCTCTTTTACCGTATCCGTAAAACTCTTGGCAACCTTATAATTGACGTCGGCATCCAACAACGCTTTACGCACATCCTTCAATGTTTCCGCCACATTGATCTCGGTAATCTTGCCTTCGCCCTTCAACAGTTTAAACGATCTGTCTAACCTTTCGCTTAAGTTCTCAAACATAATTCGTATGTGTATTTATATTATTTTCTACTGGATTAAGGGGCAAAGGTACGAAAAAGAGATGAGTATGCGATGAAAGCGATCTCGAAATTCTTCACTTCTCAACGTTTTAGTATACGGATCGAATTAAGAACCGCCAGTAAAGATACGCCTACATCCGCGAAAACAGCTTCCCAAAGCGTGGCAAAACCGAAGGCTCCCGCCACAAGGACTATCACCTTCACGCCAATAGATCCCACGATATTCTGACGGACGATATTCCGGGTAGCACGTCCGATAGAAATAGCTTCCGCTACTTTAGAGGGCTGGTCCGTTTGGATAACCACGTCCGCGCTCTCGATCGCCGCATCCGATCCCAATCTACCCATCGCAATACCGACATCACTTAAAGCCAGTACCGGCGCATCGTTCATCCCATCGCCCACAAAGGCAACCGACTTATCCGGCTCCGCCGTTAATCGCTCTATATAAGCGGCTTTATCCTCCGGCAGCAGATTACCATACGCTTTATCGACACCCAAACGCTCAGCGAATTGATTCACGATCTCTTGCTTATCCCCAGACAACAAGCGAATATCTTTAACATCCAGATCCTTTAACCGACGAATCGCATCCACGGCATCCTTCTTCAAGGTATCCGAAAGGAGAAGATGCCCCGCATATTTCCCATCGATCACACAAACCACCACGGTAGAAACACTATCGGATAATTCCTTCGGGACAGGAATATCACGTTCGGCCAATAAACGAATATTACCGACAAGCACCTGCCGACCGTTCACGATAGCCTCGACACCATGCCCTGCCAATTCCCGCATGTCAGTGATTTCCATCGGCACGCTATCTTGTTTTTCCGCATAGCGAACTACAGCCTGCGCTACCGGATGGGTACTTTTCCGCTCTACTGATAACAAAACACTCAAAAGATCAGAAGCCGGGATACCCGTGCTTTCCACCGTTGTGACCTCAAAACGCCCGGTAGTCAATGTACCGGTCTTATCGAACGCTACCGTATTTACCCGTGTGATCGCATCTAAATAATTACCACCCTTAAATAATATCCCGGCACGAGAAGCGGCGCCTATACCACCGAAATATCCGAGCGGAACACTTATAACCAAGGCACAAGGACAAGAAATAACCAAGAAAACCAATCCCCTATATAACCAATCCGAGAAAACATACTGGAAAGAAGGCGTCACCATCCCTACCAAAGCAGGAACCGACACGATTAGAAACGACAGAAGAATCACGATTGGGGTATAAATCCGTGCGAAACGCCGAATAAACAATTCCGCCGGCGCTTTCCGCTCCGAGGCATCTTTCACCAAAGCCAAAATACGGGCCAAGGCACTTTGCTCGTACGGCCGATTCACTTGTATACGTACCGCCTGCCCCTGCACGATCATTCCGGCAAGCACCTCCTCACCCTCACGGATAGAACGAGGCATACTTTCCCCGGTTAATGCCGAGGTATCGAACTGTACCTCGGCTTCCAATAAAACGCCATCCAAAGGCACACGTCCGCCGGGCTTCACCTCGATCCGCTCGCCTACTTTCACATCCTTCGGAGATACATTCATATATGTACCCGTCCGCCATACATCCGTTCGTTCCGGCCGGACATCTAATAAGTCACTGATATTCTTCGAGGCTTTATTCACGGCTAGAAGTTGCAATCTCTCTCCTACCGTATAGAAAAGCATCACGGCTACGGCCTCGGGATACTCCCCAATACAAAACGCCCCGATCGAGGCGATCGCCATTAACGAGAACTCACTAAAAAAGTCTTTCCGCAAAGCCGCTTCCCAAGCTTCTCGCATAACAGGAAGTCCTACCGGCAAAAAAGCGACCAGAAACCAAATAGCCTCTATCCAAGACTCAGCAAACCAACTTATCCCCGAGTACTTCCCGATAAGTCCTATCACCAACAAAACGAAAGAAACCGTCGGCATCCATAAACCGGAACTTCCGTGCGAATGGCAATGTTCACATCCACATGTTGTACTCATAATCTTATCTATTTTAATTATTTACTTCTTGATTACGGTACAAAGGTAAGAGAAGGGAGTTGCAACTTGATTGCAAATTATCAGGGTTTCTGGGAACGTCGCTTATTACACAATGGGCAAACACCCTTTACCGTATAATTAATGGTATCCATTATATATCCTTCCGGCAATTGAGCGACCGGGATCTTGATATTATTTAAACAAGAGGTTTTACGGCATACCTCGCAGAAAAAATGAATATGCCTATCACCCACTGGGCATGTCTCCGAACGGCTCTGGCATATCTCATATTTTATAGAGCCACTACCATCTTCGAAAGAATGGATCGCATGATGTTCCAATAACAAGGCCAATGAACGGGAAATGGTCGATTTATCCAACGTCTCCAGCTCCGCCTCCAATTCGAACAGGGAAGCCGGGCTGGTTCGTTCTGATAATTTTTGCAAGACAAGGATCCGTGCGGCAGTAGGCCGTACTCCTTTTCCTACCAACATATCTTCACATTGCTTCGTGGACATGAGTTACCTTTCTTATTTGATTACAATACAAAAATACGAACAATTTCCCAATATTCACAGTTCAAAAAAACACGTACGTGTTTTTTCCCCCTCATATACTTATATTCTTTTATTTTGCCAAGAGGCTTTCTTTAAATAGATTACGCTAGCGACGAGCAATCCACTATAGTAAATAGCCTCTGTCAAGAAGCATACGGCTACCGACAAACGCAAACGTATCCCCGCGACATATACAAAAAGCACATACAGAATCAATACCGCCGCTTCCATAAAAAGCGCAGAACGTGTATTTCCCGTACCCGACACCCCGTTGAACGCCACATTAGCTACCGATCCGATCAATAAAGAACCGACAATCACGTAGACGGATGGAACCGAGGCCGCCACTAATGAAGCGTCATTCGTATAAACAGACACGACCCATCCCGGCATCAAACTGACAATAGCGGCAAACACGACCATAATGCCCAACGATAACTTACAGATCTTCCAGATAGTCGGTATAACTTGATTGATCGCCCCCGCCCCGATACTATTACTCACGAACGTGTTTGTCGTGGTCGCCAAGGAATTAACGGGAATCAACATCACGACGTAAATACTACGTACGATATTCGCCACCGCCAACTCCCGTTGCCCCAAATGCTCCACAGCGATAAAGAACATAAACCAAGTAGCGATAGACAAGAAATATTGCAGCATCGTGAACACGGAAATATCCAGCACCCGTTTCAACAAGCCAAAATCGAAAGAACGAATCTGGTTAAGCGCATATTTACGTATATCTACGGTAAGTCTCGTGTAAACCACAAAAAAGAGAATCGATACCGCCTCGGCTATGACGGAAGCGATAGCCGCCCCTTGAATACCCATCTTTGGGAATCCGGCATGTCCGAAAATCAAAAGATAATCCAGTAAGACATTCGTCATTGCCATCAAGACAGCGTTCAATGTCAACACCTTTGTACGAGTAATACCAATAAAAAGAGCCCGGAACATCACGTTCACGAAAGAGAAGAAGAAGCCAAACACACGCCAATCCAAAAATTCCTCCGTGGCATTCAAGATAGCGTCCGAAGAAATCAATACACGCATCACGTCTCCCGCGAAAAAACGAGAAAACAAGAACAATATAGCAGCCAGCGACAATAGGAAGAAAACGCCTTGTATCATCACAGGCCCTATCTGGTCATAACGTCCCTCTCCATTTCTACGGGCAATCACGATTTGAGATCCCGTACTAAAACCGAAGGCGATCGTAAAAGCACAGATATAATAGAGTCCTCCCATAGCGGAAGCCCCCAACTCGACTTCACCAACCCTACCTAGAAAAGCCGTATCAGTCACGTTTATCACGTTTTGCGCCAACAAGCTCAAAAAGATCGGGTAGCTAACATTCCATATATTCCTGTTCGTGTACATAACTCGCTTATTACTTAAATTTATGAAGATAAAAAAAGCCCGCCGCATCCCGACGAGCTTTTCTTATGATTAGAGATCTCTACAAAGCCTAGCGTCTGCTATATCAACTTATTTGTCGCCGTATCGGGAAATACCACGGAAGGCTTGAATGTTTTCGCCTCCTCGAAATCCATCATGGCATACGACATAACGATAATAATATCTCCGGGTTGAGCCTTACGGGCAGCCGCTCCGTTCAAGCAAACCACTCCCGAGCCACGTTCGCCCTTGATAATATACGTCTCAAAACGTTCTCCGTTATTATTATTCACGATCGAGACCTTCTCGTTCGCAATCAAATTAGCGGCGTCCAACAAATCCTCGTCGATAGTGATGCTACCGATATAGTTTAAGTTAGCTTCCGTTACCGTTACCCGGTGAATTTTTGACTTTACTACCTCTATAAACATGTATGACTTATAATTAGTATTTGATATTGTCGATCAAACGTACCTCTCCGCAATATACCGTGATGCAACCTACCGGATAATCGGTATCCGACCAGTTCTTGATAGACTCTAACGTATTGCCATCTACGATCTCGTAGTACTCAACTTCCATGACAGGATCGCTATTAATCGTATTGACAACATAGTCAATCACTTCTTGTACGCTTTTTCCGGGCACAAAGGTAGTACTTTCTTTTAACGTACGAGCAATTAACGGAGCTTTTTGACGTTGTTCCGGTGTCAAACGGGTATTCCGGCTACTCAAGGCCAAGCCATCGCCTTCACGAACGATCGGACAAGCATTGATCGTTACAGGGATATTCAATTGTTTCACCATCGCCCGGATCACAGCGATCTGCTGGAAGTCCTTTTCTCCGAAATAAGCGTTATCCGGCCCCACGATATAGAACAATTTACTTACCACCTGCGCTACACCGTTAAAATGCCCCGGACGCTTAGCGCCTTCCATTACCTCAGATACCGTTCCCAAATCAAACGTACGGGTATCTGGCTCCGGATACATCTCTTCTACAGAGGGAGCGAATACATAGTCACAGCCGGCAGATTCTAATAACACACAATCAGCCTCCAACGTACGGGGATACGTTTCCAAGTCGTGTTTGTCATTAAATTGGGTTGGATTTACAAAAACACTGACTACACATACATCATTGTTTTTCACGCAATGTTGTACCAAGCTAAGATGTCCATTATGCAGTGCTCCCATGGTAGGAACAAAGCCAATTTTCTTATTATCCTGCTTTGCCTCAGCAAGATAAGCCTTCAAATCTTTAATACTATTTACTATTTTCATCAGATAGATGCTTAATTGACGGTGCAAAGCAACTAAATAATTACCGTAAATAAAAGATTTTTCGTATCTTTGTAGCGTCTTTATAAAACTAGTTTACAGAATGGATGCAAAAAAAATCTTGTTTATAGCCCAAGAAATCACTCCCTACCTTCCCGAATCCGAGATCGCGACAATATGTAGAAATTTGCCGCAAGGAATTCAGGAGCGTGGTCGCGAAATCAGGACATTCATGCCAAAATTCGGAAATATCAACGAGCGCCGCAATCAGTTGCACGAGGTTATCCGTCTGTCTGGTATGAATCTTATTATTGACGACACGGACCATCCTCTGATCATTAAGGTAGCATCCATTCAATCGGCCCGGATGCAGGTTTACTTTATTGACAACGAGGATTTCTTCCAACGGAAATCCACGGTCAGCGATGAGAATGGAAATGAGTATGAAGATAATGACGATCGTTCGATCTTCTATGTACGCGGAGTATTGGAAACCGTAAAAAAATTGCGTTGGATTCCTGATGTAATCCATTGCCATGGCTGGATGTCAGCGTTAACGGCTCTTTACATCAAGAGAATGTATGCCGATGACCCGTGCCTGCGTAACGCGAAAATCGTTTATTCGATCTACAACGATGACTTCAAGAACCCGCTAAACAAAGATTTCGCGACAAAACTGAAGGCGGACGGAGCCAAAGAAGCTGACTTGAAGTTAATCAAGGCAGATACAAGTTTTGTGGGCCTAACCAAATTAGCGATTGATTTCGCTGATGGTGTAATCCAAGGTAGCGAGACGATCAATCAAGAAGTCCTTGATTATATCTCTGCCAAGAAAGATACTCCTTTCCTTCCCTATCAGTCACCGGAAACTTATATGGACGAGTTCAATAAGTTCTACGACGTGGTATTGGATTCTAACACGAAATAATAAATGTAGTAATGAAAATCAAGCTTTTAATACTTGGACTTGGCCTTGGTGCTAGCATTTTGGCCGGGTGTAATGATGATTTTAGTTCGATAGGAACAAGTATTCAGCCAGGCGACGATACAATTGCGGTATATATGGACACGTTCCAGATACAAGCCACTACGGTGCAATTAGATTCTATTTACGCAAGGTCTACTAGCGCCCAGTTGGGTGAACTCTACGATCCGCTGTATGGTAACCTTGTATCGGATTATATGTGCCAATTCTATTGTCCGAGTGATTTTCAATTTGCGCATACACCTTATGAGGGAAAAATTGATTCGGTGGAATTCAATATATATTATAATGGTTCCAATAAAAACGGTGTATGGGTAGGAGACTCCTTGGCGCCTATGCGTGCGGAGATCTTTAAAATTACAAGTCCATTACAAAAGAATTTTTATACAAATATTGACCCTAAGCAATATTGCAATATGCAAGAGTCAATGGGTGCTCAAGCTTATACTGCTTATAACACAAGTATATCCGACTCCCTTAGAAACTCTGATGGTTACAGCCCTCATGTAAGCATTAAAATGCCTACTGAGTTCGGACAAAAATTTTATGATGAAACGATTAATAATCCGGGTACATTCAAGAATCAAGAAACTTTCAATGAGTTTTTCCCGGGGCTTTATGTAACAACGACCTTCGGTAGTGGTAATATATTGTCCGTGGCTAGCTCTGTCCTTAAGATATATTATAATCATGCGGTTAAAAGCACAGCAGGAAAAGACTCTTTAATAACCACGTGGGAAGCTTTCTCCGTCACTAAAGAGGTTATTCAGCTAAGTCGTTTCAAAAATACGGATATGAGTCAATTGCTACAACCGAACGACAGCTATGCATTCTTTAAGACTCCTGCCGGCGTTTGTACACGCATCGTTCTTCCGACACAGGAAATTACTCCGATCATGGAAAAACGTATCGTGAATAATTTACCACTAGAGTTAAAAGCGATGCCGCAAGAAGATTGGCAATATGCATTGGCTCCTCCTCCTTATCTATTAATATTGCCAGAGGATTCGGTAAAAAGTTTCTTTGAGGGTAGTCAGATTGACAATAATGTAACCTCGTTTCTATCCAAGGCTTACGATGCGACTACTCGTACGTACTCATTCCCGAATCTTGCCAATTTATTAAAATATCAGATGGAGAATAATCCGGACAAAGATTTGAGCCTACTTCTTATCCCTGTTCAACGAACAACTACCACAAACAACAGTTACGGTCAAAGTACAGTTGTTACAACAGCCATCACGAATTATCTAGCTCCTTCAGGAGTAAAGATACGAAAGGATGAAGAGGTGATGAAAATTGGTATTACATCATGTAAATATGTCAGATAGCAAAGAATCTATATAATAAAAAAAGCGAGATGAAAAACATCTCGCTTTTTTTATATCCGTATCTCTAAGGCAAAAAATAACGGGTCCCTAAAAGGACCCGTCACTCTCCAAAAATAGTCTAGTCAAATCAATTAACGACTTATTTCTTCGCCGCCTTCTTTTTTAATTTATCTAATTCTTTCTGTAGACTCTCGATTTCCTCTCCTTGATTCTTAATCGTAGAAAGCAATGAATTCAATTCCTCATTCTCTATGTTTTCCGGGAATTCCGCATTCACACGAACAATGAAATCGGAAAGAACATTCATATAGTTATTAAATGCGTCATACGGATTATCGTAAGGGCTAAAGCCTCCCTGTCCCATATGCTTTGTACTCATATAATAGAAATGGTCACTGCTCTGCAGATAGTACCAGTCCTGACGGATACGACGAGTCTGAGACAAACGAACACGTTCACCGATCTCGTTAATCTTACGGAACGCTTCCTGCTGCAATACATTTCCTAACCAAGAACTACAATCTCTCTCCTCATCTACCCAAGAGATCGGATAAGGAACGGAGATAGAGTCTACCGGCTTGATCAATGTAAATACTTCCGATGGAGTAGAGAAACTAATACCCTTATCTGCGGCAAAACGAGGCAAAGCCTTGAAGAACTCAAAAATACCGGTTGAAGCTGGATGCAAAGATCCCAGCACCTCATAATTCATAAACAAATTAATGATTTGCTCTGAATCCGGAGTAGCAGCGATCCATGACATATACTTATCGGCTGTCAAAGGATACTCATTCCAACTATAATCACTGAAACGGTTCGATAAATCCTCGCTGAAACGGTCATTCTTCAATAATAAACTCAACTTCGGAGCTACGCAAGAAGAATACATATAGTTCGGACTCTTCCAACCTAAGATATGCTTAGCACCCTCCGTCAACATTCCCTTATAGCCCATCTCAGAAACCATAGCGGAAATATCATCCGAGTAAATCAACTCCGTATTACGGAACACTTTCGGTTTAACCCCGAATAAAGTCTTGATCTTATCTTCTTGTTTCTTTACTTGATGCTTGAACTCCTCCGGATCTCCCAAGGAAGAAAGAGAATGAGCATAAGTCTCAGACAAGAATTCCACATTCCCCGTAGCCGCCAATTCCTTAAAGCTATCGATCACTTCCGGAGTATAAATCTCCATCTGCTCCAACGCTACGCCGGAAATAGAGAACGCTACCTTAAACTTACCACCACTGGTCTTAATCATCTCCAAAATAGTCCGGTTAGCCGGCAAGTAACATTGTTCAGCTATACGATGGATAATCTCCTCATTCTGGAAATCATCGTAATAGTAATGGTCGTTACCTATATCGAAGAAGCGATATCTTTTTAAACGGAACGGCTGATGTATTTGAAAATAAAAGCAGATCGTTTTCATAATATTGTTTGTTTTATTTTTGTCTTGTCGTTAATTTATTTGTTACCTATCACATTGTCGTAAATACGACGAACCTTTTGTCCGGCATACTCCCATTTGATATTATCCACCTCTTTCTTACCTTCCACTTTCAAGAACTCATGCATGGCAGGATAAGTAATAATAGAATACATGGCATCCGCTAACGCCTCAATATCCCAATAATCCACCTTAATCGCATAATCCAAGATCTCGGCGCAACCGGATTGTTTAGAAATGATAGAGGGTACACCACATTGCATTGCTTCCAACGGAGAGATACCAAAAGGCTCGGAAACCGAAGGCATCACATATACATCACTGGCTTTCAAAACCTCGTATACCTGCTTACCCTTCATAAATCCGGTAAAGTGGAAACGATCTGAAATATTACGTGCTGCGGCCAAACGAATCATTTGATCCATCATATCACCACTACCAGCCATCACGAAACGTGCATAAGGAGCCTTAGCCAAAACCTTTGCGGCAGCCTCAACGAAATATTCCGGCCCTTTCTGCATCGTGATACGACCTAAGAATGTAATAACCTTATCCTTTACACCCTTTTTATCTGGGATCGCTAAAATCTCAGGACTTAAAGGCTCTACGGCGTTATGTACGGTCGTTACCTTAGCGGGATCTTGATGATATTTCTCGATCACCGTCTGACGAGTCAAATTACTCACCGTTATGATATGATCTGCATTGTCCATACCATTCTTCTCAATCGCATAGACATCCGGATTCACATTACCACGGCTACGATCATAATCCGTAGCATGAACATGGATTACCAAAGGCTTACCACTCACATTTTTAGCGTGAATACCCGCCGGATAAGTCAACCAGTCGTGCGCATGGATGATATCATACTCTTCCGTACGAGCGATTACGCCTGCCACGATCGAATAGTTATTAATCTCTTCCAGCAAGTTATCCGGATAACGTCCGGAGAACTCAAGGCACCCTAAATCAGTCACATGACGATAACTGAAATCCGCATAAATATGATCCCTGTACTTATAATACTGGTCAGCGTTCATTCCCGCTTTGGAAACCCGTTGCTGCACATATTCACGGTCAACATCCTTCCAAACAATCGGAACTTGGTTGACACCCACTATCTTTAGAAAGCTCTGGTCTTCATCGCCCCAGGGCTTCGGTATACAAAAAGTAATATCCATATCGGGCTGCATTGCCATGCCTCGTGTCAAACCGAAACTGGCCGTTCCTAAACCGCCCAAGATATGAGGAGGAAATTCCCATCCAAACATTAATGCTTTCATAATGGTACTTAGTTTTATTCGGCGTTATACTTCTTCAACAAATCCACAACACGGAGGATAGCCGCAACATTCATCGCAAAAGAGACAGCTCCACGTCCGGTAAACGGTGGGTTACCATCAAACAATTCCGGGATCGTCCCGATACAGTGTAATGACATCTCCTCCTCCAAGCTTATCAACATACGTTCAGCAAAAGCAACGCCACTCTTTCCGAATACACGCAAATAAGCTTCCAAATAGGCGCCTAACAACCACGGCCAAGCAGTACCTTGGTGATAAGCCAAATCTCGTTCATATTGCGGCCCCACATAATACGGGCGATATCCTTCGCTCTTCGGACTCAAGGAACGCAAACCCTTCGGGGTAAGCAACTCTTTCGTCACGATATCCACCACGGCACGTTTCTGCATCCTCGTCAATGGGGAATAAGGCAATGCCACAGCGAAAATCATATTAGGCCGTACGCTCCAATCTACCGTAGAACCATTCACGGAATCGAACAAATAATTATACCCGTTCACAAAGGTTTCCGGGAACGATTTATCCATCGACTTGATAATCGGATCAATACCCTCGACAGGTACTCCCCCCATCAATTCTGTATAGAAACAAAGAGCATTATACCAAAGAGCGTTAAATTCCACTATATAACCGGAACGAGTTACGACAGGTTTTCCGTTTACGGTAGAATTCATCCAAGTAATCGCCTTATCTTTTCCATTAGCGAAAAGTAAACCATTCTCCATCAATTTCATATCGGGATGTTTCTGGTCCCGTATATAATCGATAACCTCTTTCACGAAATCGCCGTATAGCTCACGTGCCTTTTCAACGCCCTCATGTTTAGCATACTGTTGGATCGCCCAGATCGCCCATAAAAAGACATCCGGATGCTCGATCTCACGAATCACCGCATCGAAACGCCCATTCTCCATATACGCCCGCATCGCCGGCATCGCCGTATGCATGATCTTCTCAAAACGAACCGGATCATCGATAGACAACGTACTACCCGGAAGAGCTACGAACAAATCTCTCGCACGTACTTTAAACCATGGATAGCCCGCTAATAGATAAGCGTCGTCTTCCTTGGGACGAAAATAAAATTGCTGAGCGGAATTCTTCAAGCAATTGAAGAAGCTAGTACGAGGCGTACGAGCTACGACCTCATTCTCATACAGTGCCTTCAAGCGGGTAGTTGCCACTGCACTATCGCCAGCGCTGAAAATAATAGTCTCCCCTTTTTTGATAGGGACCTCGAAATATCCGGGAACATACAAATCCTCCTGATAAGGATATCCCCTCTCTTGTTCTTTCGGATACTCGATTCCATTGTACCAATACGGCTCATACACAAATTTAACTTTCTTGTTAAATTGCATATACAGTTCCGGATAACCGGGATACATACATGTCTTGATTCCGTTTGTGACTTCCTCGTAAGATTGGTTCACGTTACCATTGGCTTGCGTTAAGTTCTTCACGCTACGGAAAGCGAGGAAAGGACGGAAACGTAAGGTCGTAGCGGAATGAGCATCTTCCAACGTGTACTTGATCATGATACGATTCTCGTACATGGAAAACACTTTCTCTTTCGAGAAGATCACACCTCCTACACGGTAAAGCGTACGAGGTACTGTCTCTGAGCTATACTCGCGGATGTACTTATGTCCCTTGGGACTGAAATTATCACCTGCATATTTATGCAACCCAAGATTAAATTCGGCACCATGTTGAATTACCGTCTCATCAAAAGAAGACAGTAACACATGGTTGTCATCATCAATCGCAGGCACAGGCATAACGAGTAGTCCGTGGTATTTCCTGGTATTACAATCAACAACAGTAGTGCAGTGATAGGCTCCCAAACGGTTGGTTCGAAGCACCTCACGAGTCAGCGACTCTTCCAGGTTTATCATTACTGTTTTGTCAAATTTAAGATAACTCATATGTGTATTTGGGTTTTAAGTTACTTTCTTTAATATCAAAATGAAATTATTTTCGTTTCTGAGAATCAAAAGTATTATTTAATAACTAAAAAAACAAACTGTCTTTTATATTTATTTAGAAAAAAAGGCATCCTTCTTCTACGATAAACTTATAGATCAAGGCTTTAAAAAGAAAGGTGCTCTAAAGGAGTGTTTTCAAACATATAAATTTTTGTTAAATCAATTCTATCATCATATTCATCAAAGCTCAAAATCAAGGTACAGCCCCCCGAAAACAAGCCTCGGTTTAGTCATAGGAAATGTTCTATTTTTCATTTTAAATCAATCTGAATATAAAAACAGATGCCGATAATGTTCCTGTGATTAAAATGCCTACCTTTGCGGAAATTTTCAAACAATTTTTAATATGAGGAAGTTATTATATAATGTAGTAATTTTATTAAGTGCAATTCAAATGACACACGCAGCAAATAACCCTTTCTTTGGGAAGTTTAAAACACCGTTCGAGACCCCTCCTTTCGATAAGATCAAGATCGAGCATTATGAGCCCGCTTTCGACGAAGGAATCAAGCAAATGGAAAAAGAGGTGCAAGAGATCGCCAATAACCCGCAACCGGCTACTTTCGAGAATACGGTAGTAGCTCTGGAACGTAGCGGCAAATTATTGGAAACAGTCTCTTCTGTTTTTTTTAATGTATTAGGGGCAGAGGCTAACGACGAGATGATGGAAATCTCGCAACGTGTCTCCCCGAAGTTATCCCAGACATCCAATAACATCTTCTTAAATGAGAAACTACTTGCTCGGGTCAAATCAATCTATGATAAAAAAGAACAATTGAACCTTTCTACCGAGGATGCCAAATTGCTGGAAGACCTTTACGAGTCGTTTAAAGCGAATGGGGCTACGTTAAATAAAGATGACAAGGAAAAATACCGCAAGCTAAGTATGGACCTAAGCATGTTAACCTTGCAGTTCGATCAAAACGCCTTGAAAGATAAAAACCGGTTCGAATTACTAATAACGGACGAGAACGAACTATCCGGCTTACCCGAAAGTGCTCGTGACGCAGCGGCCATGTTAGCCAAAAGTAAAGATAAAAACGGATGGTTATTCAATCTCTCGGCTCCGAGTTACATTCCATTCATGCGTTATTCCGACAAGCGTGATTTGCGAGAGAAAATGTATCGTGAATACATGAGCGTAGGAAATAAAGGGGATGAGTTCGACAATAAGGACATTATCAAAAAGATCGTTAATATCCGCCTAGAGATCGCCCAGTTGATGGGATTCAAGAATTACGCCGAATATGCGCTGGAATACACGATGGCTAAAAACTCAGCGAACGTATACAAATTATTGAATCAGTTACTCGAAGCTTATAAACCGATAGCGATCAACGAATACAATGCGGTAGAAGGATTCGCGTTAGGTACAGAGAAAGAGAATATCACCGTTATGCCTTGGGACTGGAGTTATTATTCCGAGAAGTTACGGGATATCCGCTTCAAGGTAAACGACGAGATGACTCGCCCTTATTTCGAGTTGAGCAACGTAAAGAAAGGCGTATTCGGATTAGCTACCCAGCTCTACGGTATCACCTTTAAGGAAAACAAGAAAATCCCGGTTTATCATCCGGAAGTAGACGCTTATGAGGTATACGATGCCGATGGTAAGTTCCTTGCTATCCTTTATACGGATTTCTTCCCTCGTGACGGAAAACAATCCGGTGCTTGGATGAACAATATCAAGGCTCAATACAAAGATAAAGACGGAAAAGATAGCCGTCCTCAGATCGTTATCGTGATGAACTTTACCCGTCCGACAGACACGAAACCCTCTTTGTTAAGTTTCGACGAGGTGAACACGCTCTTGCATGAGTTCGGGCACTCCTTGCACGGCATGCTAGCGCAAGGAACATATTCCAGCCTTTCGGGAACCAGCGTTTATCGTGATTTCGTAGAATTACCTTCCCAGATCATGGAGAACTGGTTGACTGAAAAAGAGTTCTTAGATCAGATCGCCGTTCATTACCTGACCGGAGAGAAAATCCCGCAAGAGATGATACAAAGCTTGGTAAACGCCTCAAACTTCAACGCTGGCTACCTTTGCTGCCGCCAATTAAGCTTTGGCTTGCTGGATATGGCATGGCATACGTTGGAGCAACCTTTCGACGGTGACGTAGCGGCATTCGAGAAAAAAGCTTGGGCTCCGACCGTAATCATGCCGGAAGTACCGGAAGCCTTGATGGGCACAAGCTTCGGACATATCTTCTCCGGAGGATACGCGGCAGGCTATTACGGATATAAATGGGCCGAGGTATTAGACGCCGACGCTTTCTCCGTTTTCAATTCGAAAGGAATCTTCAACAAGGAGGTCGCGAAATCTTTCCGTGACAATATCTTATCCAAAGGTGGTACGGAAGATCCCGCCGTGTTATACAAGCGTTTCCGTGGACAAGAGCCTACGATAGACGCCTTATTAATCCGTAATGGTATTAAGAAGTAATAATTTACCGGGCGATAAGCCCGGTAAATCTAAATAATCACTACCTTTGTGTCTGGATTAAAAGACAAAAGAGTAAACAAATGTGCGAGAAAACAGAAAAACAGCACGAATTAGATAAACGTTACCTGCGAATGGCCGCTATCTGGGCCGAGAATTCGTACTGTAAACGACGCCAAGTGGGCGCATTATTAGTAAAAGATAAAATGATCATATCCGACGGATACAATGGAACACCCGCCGGTTTTGAAAATGTTTGCGAAGACGAGAACAATGTCACCAAGCCTTATGTTCTACATGCGGAGGCTAACGCCATCACAAAAGTGGCAGCCTCATCGAACAGCAGTAAAGGAGCGACCATTTATGTTACCTCCTCCCCTTGCATTGAATGCGCGAAATTAATCATACAATCCGGGATCAAGCGAGTGGTCTATTCCGAGAATTATCGAATAGCGGACGGCTGCGAATTATTGAAGCGTGCCGGTATCATAGTAGATTATATAGATTTGAACGAATAAATAAAACGTTTTTATGGATAAAAACAAAAGACTGACCGTATGGCTCCCGGTTATCATCGCAGCTAGTATCGCTTTAGGTATCTTTATAGGGAACCATTATTTATCTATCAGTCAAGGAAAAAAACGGTCCTACTCCAGCGGCAACAAGATAAATGCCATCTTGGACATTATCGACGAGCAATATGTTGACACGGTTAGCATGTCTAAGTTGGTAGAGAGTACGATCCCGAAAATATTCAGTGAATTAGACCCTCACTCCGTATATATCCCCGCGGAAGACGCTTCCGTGGTGAATGAGGAGCTGGAAGGTTCTTTCAGTGGTATTGGCGTATCATTTAATATGCAAACCGATACGATCCTAGTGATTAGCGTAATTAGTGGCGGTCCCGCAGAGAAAGCAGGTTTACTGCCCTTCGACCGGATCATCTCGATCAATGATTCTATTTTTTCCGGAAAGAAAAAGAACCAAGGAGAGATCATGAAGACACTTCGGGGCGCAAAGAACAGTACGGTGAAACTAGGCGTACAGCGAGGGAATTCTCCTGAGTTGCTCTATTTTGACGTAACCCGTGGAGATGTCCCTGTTAATTCGGTCGATGTTTCTTATGAGGCGGCTAAAGGTATAGGTTACATCAAGGTTAGCAAATTCGCCCGGAATACTTACAATGAGTTCATCACGGCGATCGCCAAGTTAAAACAAGCGGGCTGTACCTCTTTCGTGATCGACTTACGGGGTAATACCGGCGGGTATATGGATGCCGCTATCAATATGATTAACGAGTTTATGCCGGAAGGACGCTTGATCGTCTACACGGAAGGTAAGTCGTTCCCCCGTTCCGACGTATACGCGAACGGAACCGGAACTTGTAAAGACGCCCCGATCGTAGTATTGACCGATGAGATCTCGGCTTCCGCCAGTGAGATATTCTCCGGAGCGATTCAAGATAACGACCGTGGTACGATTATCGGACGAAGAACGTATGGCAAAGGTCTGGTACAAACTCAAATGTCATTGAGCGACGGTTCAGAAATGCGATTGACCATCGCTCGTTATTACACGCCGTCCGGTCGCTGCATCCAGAAGAAATATGAGATGGGTAATACGGACGCTTACGACCAAGATATCTATAACCGATATATGCACGGCGAGTTTGACTCGGCCGATAGCATCAAGATGGATGATTCCTTAAAATACCAGACCGTAGGCGGACGTACCGTATACGGCGGGGGCGGTATCATGCCAGATATCTTTATCCCTCGTGACACGAGTGGCGTTACCTCTTACTACTCTAATGTGGTAAATAGCGGCGTGCTTTACCTGTATGCGCTCGAGTACTCAGACCGCCATCGGGAGAAACTAGGCTCATTCAAGACTTGGGAGGAATTATATAATTACTTGCAGCAACAACCGCTCCTTTCCGACTTCGTGAACTTCGCGGCTACCAAGGGCATCAAGAGACGTCCCACATTAATTAATATATCCGGCAAGTTAATCGAGAACCAATTGCAAGCGTATATCGTAAGGAATTTCTTCGACGAGGCGGGCTTCTACCCCATTTTCCTAAAAGATGACGTTACCTTATTACGTGCGATCAAGATCTTGCAAGAGGGAAAATCCGTGCCGAACGCGGAACTATTAAAACAATCAGCGAATGGAGACTTACACAGCCAAGCAGGCCCTACGAAAAGATATGGCCTCTCGAAAGAAAGAATATTCGAGGATTACCTTGTGCGAGCTATCGGATAAGATCATGAACCACTTGGAACAGACGGAACTGTTCCAAGCGGCTTCTTGTATCGCCCTTTATCACGCTATAGCAGGAGAAGTACAGACCGCCGGCTTTATCGAGAAATGGTACCAAAAGAAAAAGCTTCTGTTGCCCTTGATCGTTGGTGATGATTTGAGATTGCTTCTTTACGAAGGACCGGAATCTTTAAAACCCGGACCTTTCGGGATATTAGAGCCTAAGGCGGACGGCATAGAAGTTCCAAAGAATGAGATCGACTTGATTATCGTGCCCGGAGTCGCCTTTGATAAAGACAAGAACCGCATGGGACGAGGAAGGGGATTCTACGACCGCCTTCTTTCCACGCTCAACGCTCCCAAGGTTGGCATATGCTTCGGGTTCCAGATGATACCGCAAGTCCCGGTAGAGCCACTCGACAAGAAAATGGATTACGTAATAACAGAAGACACCATCTATTGATCTCTCCGCAGAATATATACTTACTGGGGCAAGCCATATATACTTACCGGGGCTGGGCAGTATATGTTACTTGACCCAGTAAGTAATATTGCGAATGGTAAAGCCACACTCAATGAAAAACGATATTGGTAATGACCGAGGCACCCGCGTAATCATTCAAGCTTTTCACCAACCGTTCCCGGCAAAGCGTCAACTCGCTACGAAGTACGGAGGAAGTCAATGAGACATGAAGCACCTTATCACGTACATATATATTACGTGTGTACTGCATGATCGTAGGCCCTAAAACTTCTCCCCACGCACGCTGAACCCGGATCTCCATCATTTTCTCGTACAACTCGGTATTATCCTCGAAAAAGTCACGAAGCACTTCCCCCAATGTCTGTGTATTTCTTCTCTGCATTCTTATTCCTCCATAGGTTGTACCTCGCCACGTTCCACACGGAAGAGAGCATAGTCATGATTCATAGCCAATAAGATCTCATCCAGATACTTCCGGTTCGTATCCGTAATAAAAATCTGCCCGAAGCCATTCTCGCTGACCAGTTTGATGATCTGCTCCACACGGCTAGCGTCCAGCTTATCGAAAATATCATCCAACAGCAAGATAGGTGTAGTCTGTCCCCGTTTATTTAGGAAAGCGAACTGAGCGAGTTTCAAGGCGATCAGATACGTCTTATTCTGTCCTTGCGAACCAACCCGGCGAATCAGGTACCCGCCCAACGTCATTTCCAGCTCATCCTTATGGATACCGGAAGAGGTATAGCCCAATATACGATCCCGTTCCCGGCTCATCGCCAATTTACCGGCAAGCTCCGTTTCCTCCAATTGCGAGATATAATGTAGCCCTACCTCCTCGGCAGAGCCGCAGATCGTCTGGTAGTACTCATTAAAGATCGGGGTAAAATCCTCCACCAGTTTTTTCCGCTTCTCGTAAACGATTTGGCCGTACATACCCAGCTGCATCTCCAATACCTCATAAAGAGAGGCATCCATGCTCTGATCTTTCAGCAACGTATTCCGTTGGAGCAACGCTTTATTATATTGGATAAGCGCATGCAGATAAGGCTTGTCCTGCTGCGAGATGATTAAGTCCAGAAAACGGCGTCGCTCATCGCTTCCCCCCCGGATCAAGTCGGCATCAGCCGGAGAAACCATGACCAACGGTAATAGGCCGATATGCTCGGACAGCTTGTCGTACTCCTTCTTATTCCGTTTGAACTGTTTGCGTTGCCTACGCCGCATGGCACAGAAAATCTCCTCCTCACGTCCCTCATAATCATAGTTACCCTGCACCACGCAAAGATCTTGATCACTGTTTATTATCTGGCTATCAGGCGTATTGACATGACTCTTGCAAAACGAGAGATAATGAATGGCATCCAATAGATTCGTCTTCCCCATCCCGTTATTGCCGAAAAAGCAATTCATCTTGGGCGAGAAAATAACCTCGGACTGAAGTATATTTTTGTAATTGAGAACAGAAAGCTTCTTTAGTATCATCTAAACCGTATTAATCGTACAAAATTAAAAAATATACTTCTAAGTATAGATTATATCAGCAAAAAAAACTACTTTTGCGCTTTGAATCGCCAACCGTATGGTATGGCTTAAAATCAGCGATAAAATTAATAAATAACTATAACACATTATGGCTACTAAAGAAAAGGACACCAACAAGGAGTTAGAAGTAGAAGAGATTGTCTCCAAATCGGAGCAATTCATTGAAAACAATTCAAAGAAGATTATTTACGGTATAATAGCTGTCGCACTCGTTGTTGGAGCTGTTTTGGGAATCAAGCATGGTTATTTAGTTCCTCAGGAGAAAAAAGCCGCCGCCGCCATGTTCAAGGGCGAGCAATACTTCGCCAGAGATTCTTTCGCCTTGGCTTTAAACGGCAATGGAGCTGACTATGAAGGTTTCGAGGCTATCATCGACCAATATGGAAGCACGGACGCCGGAAACTTGGCGAAGGCTTACGCAGGTATCTGTTACTACAAGATGGGCGATACACAGAAAGCGCTCGATTTATTGAAATCTTTCAGCGGAAAGGACCAAATGGTATCTCCAGCGGTTACAGGCTTGATCGGTGATTGCTACGTGAACATGGGTAATACGAAAGAAGGAATCAGCTATTTCGAGAAAGCCGCTAAGGAGGCCGACAATGAGGTAATCAGCCCGATTTACTTGAAGAAGGCCGGTATCGCTTACGAGAACTTGAAAGAGTATGACAAGGCTGTAAAGGCTTACACGACTATCAAGGACAAGTATTACACTTCCATGGAGGCATCCGATATCGATAAGTATATCACCCGTGCTTCGGCAGGAAAATAAATAAACAGTATATTATATAGTATAACAGAGGATGTCTCGGTCAAACAAGGCATCCTCTTCTTTTAAAAGACAAGTATGGCTACAGCTTATCAGAATTTATCCGAGTACGACTTCAACAGCGTACCCGATGCTTCAGAGATGAACATCGGCATCGTAGTTGCGGAATGGAACAAGAACATTACCGAGAAGTTATTGGAAGGTGCTTGCAACACGCTTGAAAAGCACGGGGTGAAACCGGAGAACATCGTAGTTAAACGAGTTCCGGGTAGTTTTGAACTGACTTTTGGAGCCAAAAGATTGGCCGAGACTAAAGAATTAGACGCCGTGATCGTTCTGGGATGCGTCGTAAGAGGCGATACGCCACATTTTGATTACGTTTGTTCCGGCGTTACGCAAGGCATTACAGAATTGAATTTAATGTACGATATTCCTTTCATTTTCGGCCTGTTAACTACCGACACCATGCAGCAATCCGAGGATCGTGCGGGAGGTAGATATGGCAATAAAGGGGACGAGGCAGCGGTTACCGCAATAAAAATGGTAAATTTTTCTGCCTAAACGCTTGCAGGTTTCAAAATAAATCGTACCTTTGCACTGCAATTAAGAACAAGGGGGCAGTTACCAGAGTGGCCAAATGGGGCTGACTGTAACTCAGCTGGCTTTCGCCTTCGGTGGTTCGAATCCATCACTGCCCACGAATAAAAAGGACTCTAAAAAGAGTCCTTTTTTGTTTCTATCCATAAAAAAAGTCCTTCCCTATCACTAGGAAAGAACTTTCAAAAAGCAAGGGAGATTCACTCCCTGCCAAATCCCCATCTATTTAAACGATCAAACCGACCTATTTCAAATTTAAGGCGCTTCTCTCGGCAGCTATGGATGCTTTTGCCGGAGTAGACTTGCGTGAACAATAATTGAATTCCACAGACTTATCGCCATCGAATGACTTCCATTTTAATTTCAACTTAACCGTCTTACCATTCGTATCCGGAAGGCTATCCAATTTAAAAGCGACCAGTCCATCCGCATATGCGCCATATACATCGCCATAAGCATTATGGCGGAACTCTACCTCATAAGGATTCTCCGGGTCCTTGCCTGTCAGTAGGTTTACAAAATGAGCCTTATTGCGGTCTCCCCAGATCGTCCTGAAACGGAGTGTCAGATATCCGTCCTCGGCGATGGTAACCCAATCGTTCACGATCTCCACAGGGTCGGAGCCATAGATCGAATCGTTGCTAGTCACCCCCAAATCCGGAGCGATTGGTTTTGTAAGGATACTGTCGATCCAATTAATATTTACGGCCTTGCTGTAAATTCCGCTAGACTCGTTCGTCTCGTCAAAATTCACCAACGCTCTCACCTCCTTCTGCCCGAAGGGAGAAGAGGTCATATTGACAGGCAACAAGGTCGTGCTATCATCCAATTGAAGAAAATATGAACCATCATCGACCGGCTTAACCGTCACCAACGCATTCGGCAACACTTTACTGTAAGGATAATCATCATCATCGTCCAAGCAAGATTGAAATCCCATAAAACAAGTAGCCGCCATTACACCTACAACTAATTTCCTAAAATTAAAGAATCCGTTCATAATACTTCCTTTCTAAGTTTATCAATTAAACTAATCAACCTTTTAATTCTATAAAATTAGAAATGCGTTTTAGGGCGGAAATGCTGCATATGCGTATGTTAATTAAACCAAACAAGGCATGGTTCCTTATTTCACGGCGAAATTATACTCGAAAGTATACTTATAAGAGCTTGCGGTTCCTCCGTCATTCTCATCGATAGTCATACCCGTTATATAATCTCCCACGGTGGAATAGGTGTATTTGTACTCAGCTTTCACCTCGCTCTGGTTAGGGATCGTATAGGTGTAGGCACGGATCGGAAGATTCCGGTTCTGGATACCATATAACAAGTTCAGAGGAGTTACAGACTCAAAGCCAACCGGCGAGAAAGAACCGATCACTCGCAGAGGGAAGTTCTTAGGAGCCTCCGCCACGCTATACTCGTACCTCATCTCCCGGCTATCCAATGACTGGGCATATAGAACCACGTTGCCGTTCTCCCATGTATATTTCTCGTACTCCGGATAACTTCTCTCCTCGTATCCCGTCCCAAACTCTTTCGGCCAACGGGCATTCCAAGAAGTCAACACCCAATTCGAGCCTGAATAACGATAGGAATATTCATCGCTTACATAGATCTCGTTGCTGGCGTATGGATTCTCTTGAGAGATCTTCTTACTTGTAATTACATTTCCGCTTAACGTATATTCCTCTATAACCTCACCGGAATGAATGCCTGTGACAGAGAATTTACCATCCGAATAAATGAACAATAACTTATCCACTCCCAAATTTATATTTGAGATCTTGCCATCGCTTGTATAATTGATATCAGCGGTAAAAAGCGGGCTTGAAGATCCGTCTTTATAACAAGAAACTTTCGTTAGCTTATTCAATTCCGGAACAACGGGATCGTCATCGTCTCCGCAGGCCGTCAGGCTAGCGGCCCCTATTAGTAACAAAAATAGATACTTCTTCATCATTCTTTCGTGTTTTTAATCTGTTACGGCAAAAGTAGGGCTTTTAAATGAATAACCACGAAAGTAACCTATTTTAAGTATTCCTGTTTGAAAAAATGCTTCTAAAATCGTAGTTTTGCATCATCAATATCAAAGATAACGATCTATCTTAAAATAGTTTACAATAAGTAATAATGTAAGATAAACAATATCTAAAATTTAATAACATGAAAATGAAACAACTGACAGTAGCGATGATCACCCTCCTACTCACCGCCTCTTGTAGTGAAAAACAACAAGATTACCCTTTCCGGAATCCGGATCTTCCCTTGGAGGAACGTATCGACGACTTACTATCCCGGCTGACACCGGAGGAGAAAATCGGCCAAATGATGAACGTAACCCCCGCCATCGAGCGTTTGGGAATCCCGACTTACGACTGGTGGAACGAGGCTCTTCACGGCGTGGCTCGTGCCGGACGTGCGACCGTATTCCCGCAAGCGATCGCCATGGCGGCTACCTTCGACGATAACGCCGTTCACGAGACCTTCACGATGGTCAGCGACGAGGCCCGTGCCAAATACCACCAATACCAGAAAGACAAGGAGTACGACCGTTACAAAGGTCTTACTTTCTGGACCCCAAATATCAATATCTTCCGTGACCCTCGCTGGGGACGGGGTATGGAAACCTATGGCGAGGACCCTTACTTGACCGAGAAGATGGGTGTAGCCGTAACCCGCGGATTGCAAGGCGATGATCCTAATTATTATAAGACACACGCTTGCGCCAAGCATTACGCCGTACACAGCGGCCCGGAATGGAACCGCCACGAATTCAACGCAGAAGCTACCCCTCGTGACTTGTACGAGACGTATCTTCCGGCTTTCGAGGCATTAGTTAAGGAAGGCGATGTACAAGAGGTAATGTGCGCCTACAACCGTTTCGAGGGCAAACCTTGCTGTAGCAGCGACAAATTATTGATCGATATCTTGCGTAACAGTTGGGGATACGACAATATCATCCTCTCCGACTGCGGAGCTATCGATGATTTCTGGAGGAAAGACAAGAATACGCCTCGTCATGAGACGCACCCGGACGCTGAGAGCGCATCCGCCGACGCCGTATTGAACGGTACCGACCTAGAATGTGGCGGTAGCTACCGTGCGCTAAACAAAGCCTTGGCCGACGGTAAGATCTCGGAGAAAGATCTGGACGTATCCTTACGCCGCCTACTGAAAGGCCGCTTCGAGCTAGGTATGTTCGATCCGGACGAGCGAGTTCCTTATTCTAAGATACCTTACAGCGTAGTCGAGAGCCCGGAGCATATCGCCAAGGCACTGGATATGGCACGTAAAAGTATCGTTTTGTTGAAGAACAAGAATAATATGCTTCCTCTGGACAAGAATATCAAGAAGATCGCCGTAGTCGGACCGAACGCGGCGGACTCTACCATGCTATGGGCCAACTACAACGGCTTCCCTAGCAAGACCGTTACGATCGTGGAAGGTATCCGCAATAAAGTCCCGAACGCAGAGGTTATCTACGAGCTGGGTTGCAACCATACCGCCGATTTTGTCGTGACAGACCTAGGTAGCCACGTATCTTCCACGGCGGGACAGGGTTTCGCCTCCGAATTCTTCAACAATACCGAGTTCGAGGGTACCCCCGCCTACAAGGGATTAGCGAAAGAGCTTCATTATACCACTGGAGGTAACACCCAATTCGCCCCGAACGTGAACTTGACGAATTTCACGGCTCGCTTTACGGGTGAATTCGAGTCTCCGATAGATGGTCCTGTCGAGTTCAAACTATCCGGAAACGACGCATTCCGCCTGTATATCGATACGGCTAAAGTCGCCGAGGTATGGGAAAACGAATATGGAGCGGAAAAACTCTATACGCTAAACGCTAAGAAAGGTGAGAAATATCCCATAAAGATCGAATATATGCAACGCACGGGTAGCGCTGACCTGAACTTTACGGTAGGCGTACGCACACCCGTAGATTTCCAAGCTACGGCCAGCAAGGTTAAAGACGCTGATGTCATCGTATTCGTAGGTGGTATCTCTCCACGTCTGGAAGGTGAGGAAATGCCGGTAGACGCTGAAGGTTTCCGGAAAGGCGACCGCACGAATATCGAGATCCCAGCCGTACAGAAGGAAATGGTCAAAGCCTTGGTAGCCACCGGAAAGCCTGTAGTATACGTGGTATGTACGGGTAGCGCATTGGCATTGAACTGGGAGAACGATCATGTAAACGCTATCTTGAACGCTTGGTATGGCGGACAAGAAGGTGGAACAGCCGTGGCCGACGTTTTATTCGGAGACTATAACCCGGCCGGACGCTTGCCGATCACGTTCTATAAATCCGTAGACCAGCTTCCGGACTTCCAAGATTACAGCATGAAAGGCCGTACCTATCGTTACATGACGCAGACTCCGCTTTATCCGTTCGGTTATGGCTTGAGCTATACAACATTCGATTATAAGAACGCTAAGTTGTCAAAGGATAAGATCGCTTCCAACGAATCGGTTACCCTCTCCTTCGATATCGCCAATACAGGCAAGATGGATGGTGACGAGGTCGCTCAGATCTACATCAAGAACCCGAACGATCCTGCCGGACCGCTAAAAGCGATGAAAGCATTCAAACGTGTGAACGTGAAGGCTGGCAGCGAACAACCGGTTAGCATCCAATTGGAACCGAAAGCTTTCCAATCCTTCAATGACAATACGCAGACCATGGAGGTTCGCCCGGGTAAATACCAAATCCTATATGGAGGTTCCTCGGACGATAAGACACTGAAAAAGATTGATTTAGTAATTGAATAAAAACACTATTGTATTCACGGCTGAACACAATAGTATTCATAGAAAAACACAGTAGTATTCACAATCGAATACTACTGTGTTTATGTATGAAGGTAATGATCAGAATTTTTTAATCAAGAAAGACGGATTGATACGCATGTAAACCCCTGCCGTAAAACTCGTGGCGCTTCCCATCGGTTGTTTTACTCCATCCGCATCATTCATATCTCCGGAGAGATGATGAAAAACGTCCACATCTACCCCTATCGAGAAACCCTTCGTTAGTTGCCGGGAATATTCCACCCCCAGATAGATCATTTGCGGACGGTCGAACGTAACCCCCTCATCAATCATCGAGGCCGCCCCGAAAAACGGGCTACCAAACATAGAGATGAAATCCTTGCAGGTCCAATACGACGTTTTCACCCGGAAATCATAGATATCGGCAGAAGCACGGGCATACAAGCCATATCCGCTGTCAAAAGGCCATATCTCTCCCGCTTGCTGATAATAACCGGTAGCATCCAGTTCCACGTTCAAGTTCTTGAAAATACGATGTCCGGTATTCCATACACCTCCGACACCGATCGCGCCATTCATCAAGGTTTGCACAGAATTGTTGAAGATCGTGTCGATCTCGCCTCCCCTATGCTGCACCAATCCTTGCACCGGCGTATAGAAATGGAAACGGGAAGCCGGGTCGTTGTACTTTAGCCGCGAAGAGATCCCGACGGTAAACGCCTCTTGATGCACATCCTCCCGGAAAATAAAGCTCTGCCAGTTCACCCACACATCCAAGTCGAAAGCCTTCGAGTCATACAACAACTGCAAGCCCGCCTCGGGATCGCAGGTCAAATTCAACTCCGGATTATAAAGAGGCTCTATCAAATTATGGTTGGAAGCGCCGTAAATATTTCCCAGCACGATGTTCACATGATCCGAGAGGGCCATCTGCGCCCGGAAATAGGGCAACACATGTACCCCTTTTTGGTATTGGTCTCCCTTCCAATAAGCGATATCCTGATAAGCCATGCTCGGATATTTATTCGCCCCATGATAGATCAACATATGGACACCCGCCTCCAACTTGATATTCCGCAAGGGATAATAAACCGCTTTGCCTTGTACCCAAAGCCCCGGCAACGAATACCCTTTGGTAAATTTACCCGTATACTCGTTATCCTTGAAGAAGCTAATATTATCCAACTCTACGGACAACTCCCGGGCCTTCTCCGGGTCGATATGATAATCCGTCTTATAGACACGATCCGCGATCTGCGCCTTCAGCGAGGGAGACCAACTCCCCAATCCCATCAAGCAAAGACCCACAATGAAACTCCTAACACCTATATTCTTCATCACTCTTAAAATTTCTCGCGAACATAAACAAAATACACTGAAAAAAGAAAGCGGGGAAACGGAAGTTTTCACCTCGTTTCCCCGCTTTTTCGTCTTATTTTAAAAATCTCTTTCTTCTAAAATTTAACGTCTAGGGATAGCTTCTTTAACAACCATCTGACGACCTTCGTACTCAGCTTGGTTCAACTCCTCGATAGCTTTTTGAGCCTCTGCAGCGTTAGGCATCTCAGCGAAAGCGAAGCCCTTAGAACGTTTTGTGTCACGGTCAACAATGATTTTAACTGAGTCTACAACACCATACTCTTCCAGAATCTGTTGTAAGTCTGATTCTCTTACCCGATAATTCAGGTTTCCAATGTAAATATTCATACGAAAATGATATAAAAAAATAAAAATTAATAATAAAACAAGGATGGTTGGTGAAGTCAATCTCTAAAAGAAAGTATTATCATCGCTGATGAATAAATGCTAAAAGATAAAAGAGCTATACAAACTATCTTTTGTTCATGGCACAAAGGAAAGCATTCTATTTGAATTAGCAACTATAAAACGATAATTATTTTCAAAAAAACATTCAAGCTCTTTATAACGTCTTTGTTGTTCTAGTCAAATAGTCCTAATTTATAGAAATTTTGACCAATTATATCAACGATATAGCCTAAAACTATCTCAGAAATCTCGTAACTTTGCGAAATTATTATTTGAACTAATAAAAGTTATGGATTACGCGATCATTGCCGCCGGCGAAGGCTCCCGCTTGGCGCAAGAAGGTGTTAAGTGGCCAAAGCCTCTGGTTAGACTCAACGGTGTCGCTCTGATAGACCGGTTGATAGACGTTTTTTTGAAAAATAACGCTACCTCTATCAGTATCATCGTAAACGAGGAGATGACCGAGGTACAGGATTACCTGAAGGCCCTGCGACTACCTATACCCTTTTACCTGTTGGTAAAATCCACCCCCAGCTCTATGCACAGCTTCTACGAGCTGAGTCATTATCTGGATGGTGATAAGATTTGTTTAACTACTGTAGACACGATCTTCAAGGAAGAAGAGTTCAGCGGCTATATCCAACAGTTCATCCAAGAGGATAAACTGGACGGATTGATGGCCGTCACTGATTTTATTGACGACGAGAAACCCTTATATGTAGAAACAGACAACGAACTTTACATCCGGAATTTCCTAGATCAGGCAGACGGTGATTGCCGTTACATATCGGGAGGTATCTATTGCTTGAGGCGTCCGGCTCTGGGTGTATTGAACAACGCCATCTCGCAGGGAATGTCGAGAATGCGCAATTATCAACGGCAGCTCATCGCCGAGGGGTTGAGGCTAAAGGCCTATCCTTTCAGCAAGATCATCGACGTGGATCACGCCGATGACATTTTGAAAGCCGAATCATTTTTAAAGTCATAAAGAATACTGTCTAACAATGAGTAAATTAACTTTAGCAGGTATCCGCAGAGGAAATCAATTCTCCCCCAATCATATCGGCAACGACGCGGCGATCTTCGCCTTGACAGCCCAGCATTTACGAAAATTGGGATGCGATGTAAACGAATATATCGAATCGGATCTGCTGCTACAAGACCCGAAGGAAAAGGGTATCTTTAATATGGTAAGAGACTGGAAGTCCATCCATAAGCTGCAAGAACTAGAGGATAAAAATTATTTCGTGGTGAACTCGGGTTACGGGATCGAGAATTGTACCCGTGAGAAAATGACCCGCCTCCTATTATCCAATCATATCTCCCATCCGGAAAGTTTAATCTTACGGACAGATGAGGATCCGACAGAAGCCCTTGAGAAAGCCGGTTTCTTTAATTGCTGGATCAAACGGGGAGATTTCCACGCCATCCACCGGGAAGACGTCACCTACGTAAGAAACCCGGAAGAGGCGAAAAGCATATTGAAGGAATACGCTATCCGTGGTATCCCGTCGGCGGTAATCAATGAGCATCTGGTAGGCGACTTGGTGAAATTTTATGGGGTGGCCGGAACCGATTTCTTTTATTGGTTCTATCCGTCAAACATGCATCATAGTAAATTTGGTTTAGAGGCTATCAATGGAACAGCGAAGGGGATCCCCTTCGACGAAGCGCAGCTTCGTCTGCTCTGTCACAAGGCTGCGGAGGTATTGAACGTGCATATATACGGGGGAGATTGTATCGTCTCCGAGGATGGTGTCATGCGAATTATCGATTTCAACGATTGGCCCAGTTTCGCCCCTTGCCGGGAAGAAGCGGCGCCAAACATCGCACGTCGCATCTGGGATCTTATGCGAGAACACATCTAAAATCGTTTTAACAAAATCAATCATGAGTAAGACTAAGTCTACTCCCAGTCTGGAGTCAACCTTAAAATCTCTGGACACCGAGGAGTTTATCGATATTCATTTCTATCGTCCCATTGGTTACCAATGGGCTTTGTTCTTTAATAAATTGGGAGTATCGCCCAATAGCATCACGATCGCCAGCATCTTTATCGGCATAACGGCAGGTATCTGTTTCTATTTCCAGAGCCTCGCTATCAACGTGATCGGCATGTTACTGTTAATCTGGGCAAACTCATATGATAGCGCAGACGGACAATTGGCCCGTATGACCGGACAGAAAAGTGCCTTGGGACGTATCTTGGACGGTGCCGCCGGCGATTTCTGGTTTATCGCTATCTACGCAGCTATCTGCTTACGCCTCACGCCGGAATGGGGAATATGGATCTGGCTATTGGCGGCTACGACGGGATTCTTCCATAGCAAGCAAGCGGCCATGGCGGATTATTATCGCAATATTCACTTGTTGTTCTTGAAAGGTAAATCGGGTAGCGAGCTCTCCCACTCTCCCCAATTGAAGGAGAATTATAAGAAGATGAGTTGGAAACATGACTTTATCTATAAATTGTTCGAGACCTTCTACATTAATTATACGGTAGGTCAAGAAGCATGGACACCTAAATTCCAACACATGATGAACATCATCCGTGAGAAATACAACGGACAAGCGCCGGAATGGTTCCGTAAGGCTTTTCGAACAAAGAGTCTGCCGTTGATGAAATATACAAATATGCTATCATTCAATACCCGGGTGATCGCTTTGTTTGTCAGCCTTTTCATCGACATGCCTTGGCTGTATTTCGTATTCGAGCTGACCGTATTAAACTCGATGTTGCTCTATATGATCAAAAAGCATGAGCATATTTGTGAAGATTTCAGCAAACAATTATAACGTTTTTATCCCATTCGATTATGTTCAAATTAGACAAAGTAAAAGGAATCCTCTTTGATTACGGCGGAACGATAGACAGTAACGGCATGCACTGGGCTGAGGTGATCTGGATGGCGTATGAGGCCTTGAAGGTTCCCGTATCCAAAGCGGTCTTCCGTGATGCTTATGTACATGGAGAAAGAACGCTTGGAAAGAATCCGATCGTGAAGCCTCATCATACGTTTCTGGATATGCTGCGCTTGAAAAGCGATTTACAAATCCAATGGCTGAAAGAGAATGGGCATTTATCCGCCGAGGCGGTTACCCCGGAGTTACCGGAACAATTAGCGGATTGGTGTTACGAATACGCCCGGAAGGCAATCGATAGCGCCCGCCCCATTCTGGAGCAATTAGCGGAACGTTACCCATTGGTATTGGTATCGAACTTTTATGGGAACATAGAATCCGTGTTGAAAGATTTCGGTTTGGATCATTTATTCGGCGCTATCGTGGAATCGGCGGTCGTAGGTATCCGTAAGCCGGACCCGGCGATCTTCCGATTAGGAGTGGATAAACTGGGATTTCCCGCCGACGAGATTGTTGTCGTAGGTGATTCCTATGATAAGGATATCGTCCCCGCCACCCGGATCGGATGCCAGACAATCTGGCTAAAAAGTATTGGTTGGAGCGCTTATAAAGGAAATGAGACTGCCGATATCGTATTATCCGACTTCACGGAAATAAAGCAAGTATTCGCTTTATAGAATATACATTTTAGACCAGTATAAGCTCAGAAATGACCTTTTTTGGTACTGATAGCATCCTAACTTTGCATATAAAAAAGTTAGGATGCTATGTTTTTAAAGAAATACATATGGCTTTCTGCCGCTACACTCCTCACGGCTTGCGACTTAATCGACTATCATCCGTATGACGGTCGTCTGGATTCCGATACTTCCCGGGAGATCAACCCGACCAATATCGAGCGTATCGAGAAAGTCTGCGAAGGGAAGGACACGATCCGTTTTATTTTTATGGGCGATACCCAGCGGAGTTATAACGAGACGGAAGATTTCGTCAAGTACGTTAATCAATTAGATAGCATCGATTTCATTATCCATGGAGGAGATTATACGGAGTTCGGCTTAAAGAAGGAATTCGAGTGGAACGATGATATCTTGTCCAAACTAAAAGTGCCTTACGTAGGGTTGATCGGTAATCACGACGTGATCGGTAATGGCGACCAAGTATTTCGTAAAATCTTTGGGAATGAGAACTTCTCGTTTGTCGTGAGCGACGTGAAATTCGTATGCCTCAATACGAACGCTATCGAGTATGATTATTCCCATCCGGTACCCGATTTTAATTTCCTAAAGAATGAGATAGCGGATAGTACCCGTAATAAACGCACGATCGTAGTCATGCACGCCCCTCCCGGGAACGAACAGTTCGACAATAACGTGAAAGACGTGTTCCAACTTTATATCAAGACATTACCATCTTTAATGTTCTGCTTGCATGCGCATAACCATTGCGTATCGGCAGCCGATTTGTTTGAGGATGGTATTATCTACTACGGTTGCGCCAATATCGCCAAACGAAGTTATCTTCTTTTTACCTTAACCCCTGACGATTATATGTATGAAGTGGTCAATTTTTAAGCTTCTCCTCTTAACTTGTGTCTTTCCCCTTACACTCCATGCGCAAGAGGATAAATACACGAAACGAGTGCAACGGTACGAGAACGCATGGCAACGGGTCATCCCCCGCTATACGAAAGTACAATTCGCAGGTTCCATGGCGATGCTCTCCGTGGGTACCGGTTGGAATTATTACCGGAATCATTGGGAAACGGATATGTTGCTGGGTATCGTCCCCCGCAACGCGAATGATCACGCGAACGTGACTTTCACCTTGAAACAAAACTATTTTCCTTGGAATATCGATCTGGGAGAAAAAGTATCTTTCGAGCCTCTTTGTTGCGGTATCTACGTAAATTTCCTATTTGACCGGGATTTCTGGGCCAAGCAACCGAATAAGTATCCCCCGGGATATTATTGGTTCTCCACCCGCATTCGTAACCATATTTTTATCGGGGAGCGGATCACGCTCAAACTGAATCCAAATAGTAGCTGGCATAAATCCATCAGCTTCTTCTATGAGTTGAGCACCTGCGATTTGTATATAATAAACGCTATCGGCAACAGCTACTTGAAGCCAAAAGATTATTTAAGCCTTTCATTCGGGGTGAAACTACAGATCCTATAAAAGCAAGAAACGGAAGACATTCACTGCCCTCCGTTTCCCTAAACTACATAAAACACTTAAAAGAACAAACGTTGTCTATCAGAACGCTAGACCTAAGCGGATACCCCAGTTATTCAAACCATCGATATGATAGCTGAGGACATCCCCCTTGTTGGTAGCGTAGTTATAATAAGCGGCCATATGTACGCCGATCTGTTTCTGAGGTGTGAAGTACACGGTCATACCAATCTCGGGAGCTACATAGAATCCCCAGTTACGATCGTAAACCTTCAACACGTTCATGTAGGTAGACATCTCACTATAGCTAGCACCTAACTGAGCGCCAACATACGGTTGGAATTGTCCTTCCGGAGCGAAGTTATAACGGAAAGCCGCACCAAAAGGCAACTGGAAGATAGAATGCTGTTGATCGGAAGTGATTACGGATGTTGAGTTTACCGGAATCGTCTGGCGGTCCACATACTCATTATTTGTATGATAAGAGATGAACGCACCTATAGCGAAATTAGGAATCACATAGTAACCACCCTCAGCGTGAGCACCCCAACCGCTAGTCTTCTTTGAGAAGTCTTGACCGAACGGAGAGTTGATCTGCCAGTCTACATTAAAATACGCATTTTTCAAAACCTGGGCGCCAGCCAGAGCAGGCATCGCCATACAAACGATGAGTAAAGCGATTAATTTATTTATCTTTTTCATAGAACCTCAAACTTTTAATCATTCGAATTATTATTTCTTTACGTACGGAGATTGTACAAATGCTTGCTCGATAGCACGAACAGCTAGCTGAGTGTCGAATTTATCAGAACCAGACAACAAGCCACTCATGTAAGCGGTCCAAAGAACCGGAAGTTTAGCATCTGCCTTAGAAGCGGCAGGAGCATCCAAATCCACTAACTCAGTCAACAAGGAACCTACACTATAGCTATACACTACAGGATACGGGTAATACCAATTACCCCAACCCGGTCCCCAGTAACCCGGACTCCAATATCCCGGATAGTTCCACCACCAGTACGGGTAGTTGTAGCCATCGTTGTAGTCAGCGAAATATTGAGTACTTTGTACGTAAGAAACTTGCAGACCTAAGTCGGCGTTATCTTTGTCTAGCGTGCGTTTGAAACCGCGGCTTTCCATATTATTCACCAATGTAGTGATAATATCGTCTGCTTCATTGGCTGTCCAGAACTGAGGTTTCTCGCTTGTGCCGATAACCAATACACTATCCGGAATGTAGAACGTAGTGAACGATTCGAATTTCGCGTCCTTATCATGATTCGTGAACACCAGAAAATCATTGTCCAATTTCGACATGTCCGGGTCCTTTTGGCAAGAAGCCAGCAGAAGAACTAACAGAAAAAAAGGAAAAATCTTTTTCATCTCATTTTAACGTTTAAAACAGTTTATACTATTATTTGTGCTTATATATAAGTCACTATTAAAACAGCATGAGTTGAAAAAGGTTCTAAAACTATCCTTTTGGGTGTGTTAATTAACATATCCTAACCATACGACGGGCTTATGGTCACTGTAGTCTAAATTAGGAGAATCATAAGTTACACCCTTAAAATCAGGAGAATAAATTATGTAATCAATTCGAAATATACGCTTTAATTGACGAAAGGTGTACCCGAAACCGGAGCCACAGTCACGAAACCCATCCGTTAAATCACCTTTCACGGTACGGTACGTATAAGAGGCCGGTGTATCATTAAAATCACCGCAAAGAATCACGGGCCCCTCCCCGGCATCCAACATCTGACGGATATAATCCGCCTGAGTAGCCCGTTTCACGAAATTCTTCTTCATCTGAAAAGCCATATGGAAGGCGGCCTCGGTTTCCTCCAATTGTTTACCCTCGGCATGGGCTTGGTAAAGACGAGGCTTTACGGCATTCACGCTAGTCGTTTGGAAATGGTTATTAAATACACGAACACTATCCCCTTGGATATCCATGACGGCAAACAAGGATTTATTGCTAGACTCCGGGTATAGGATAGACTCAAAACGAAGGATCGGATATTTACTGAAAATAGCGTTGCCCGCCGCTTTCGTAGCCGAACGGGTAGAGCAATAATACGGTAGGAACGATAAGGTCTTGGCGACAGAATCCATCCGCAGGGCCGATTCAACAGGGCATTCTTGGAGGCAAACGATATCCGGGTCCTCCTTTCTCAGCCAATCCGCTATATTAGGAAGCTGTTTCTTTCCGTCCGTATTGAAATTATTCACGTTATAGGTAATCACCTTAACCGCTTCTTTCCCTATCGGAATCTCTTTAGGGAAGACCCGTATCTGGAACATCGATATCAAAAACTCCCAGTTCAACAATAACGCCGCCAAAGGTACCCAGCACCAATGGCTCCTAAAGACACACCACATCAAGAAAAGACATAGATTGACCGCCAATACCGGCAATAACACCAATCCGGGAAACGAGATCCACTCCTTCCCTTCCGGATTCATACGTCCGGTAGCGAATCCGGCTATGGCCGCCACGGCAAAAGCGATCGTAATCAACACAAATAAAATATATATCAACTTCTTCATCCTTCCTATCCTGCGATTTAAACAAAAAAGGGACTATCCGGAAAAGACAGTCCCCCAATTCATACACTATAACCTGTCCGCTTCCGGCAGGGATAGCTAAAAAAACTTATCGAAGCGTTCCTTGTTGAGCCTCTTGGATCATCTTCTGATTAGCCAAGATCACGATCTCAACACGACGGTTCAACGAACGACCCTCGGGAGTGTCATTGCTAGCCACAGGATCATGTATGCCTTTGCCTTCATAAACCATACGATCCGTGCTTACCCCCTGCATCATCAGGTAATCGTAAACGCTCTTCGCACGTTTCTCGGACAAGGTCTGGTTATAATCCACCTTACCGGTGTTATCCGTAAAGCCGATGATTCGGATATCCGTATCCGGATTGGCCTTCAAACTGGTAGCGAAGTTACGCAAGGCACTCTTGGAAGCGTCGCTCAACGTACTCGAGTTCGTGGCAAACAAGATACCGGAGTCAAAAGTAACCTTCAAGGCCTCACCATTGTTCACGCTCTCGATCTTCGTGTCCTCAGGCAGAGTAGCTTCCAGCTCCTTCTTCTGCTTATCCATTTTCTTACCGATTAACGCACCGGCTGTACCACCTACGGCCGCACCGATCACGGCACCCAATGCGGTATTTCCGGCCAAGGCACCAACACCAGCTCCGACAGCGGCACCACCGCCTACACCGATCGCCGTACCCTTCGCCGTGTTATTCCACGTTCCGCAACTCGTAAACACCACTGCCATACATAGCAGTAAAACAGATAATAATTTAATGTTCCTCATCATCTTCTACAATTTCACTTAAACAACTTTATATATATAACAAATATCAATCAAACATGTTGATCGAATCGCAATATTCAAGTTCTCCTTGTACTATAAAAGTGATTTCCTCCGGTTCGAATTTGCCTACGCCGTCTTTCTGGGCGTTTTTAATTACATAATTTACAACCTCTTCCTCATCGATCTCGATCTCATCGTCACCATCATCATCTAGCATGCCATTAGATTCATAGAAGTCGTAGATCAAGTCTACGATATAGTTGATATCGTCATTACTGAACTTTCCTTTCAGTTCTTGGGGAAGATAATTCTGGATAAATTTTACGGAATCATCCTCGTCGTAAAGTAGCTCGTCATTGTTCGTGCTCATAATTAATCTTGTTTAATTGGTTTGAATAGCGGCAAATGTACGGAAATATTTTGATTTTATATCCCAAAAACAATTAAGCTTATTTACGGACGTGACTTAACAATAGCAAATGCCCTTACTTAAACATAGTTCTAAAAGAACTTGAGTATCAAATGACTATATATAAATAAATGATGGAGTATATTTTGATTTTAACACAAATAAGACTGGCTTTAGTGTTTTTTGTGATCCATAAAGATATTGGAAGTCTCTTTGGGGTACTCGGTTGGAAATATATTCTTTCAAAGAAAATATCATGCGGAATAGTAAATTGCCCGGAAGCTATAAAAAATAATAGGTCTATATGATAATCAAGTATTTTTATTACCTTTGCTTCCTATAAAACCTAAGCTCTTTTAGAACTCAGTAAATATATTAAATTATGATTACAATGGAACCTAAAATACAAAGTACCACAAGTACCCGAGCTCTCCGGAGCAAAATCGGGCCTATCAAGGCTTACTTATTCAAGACCTCATATGTAATCAGTCCAATCACGCCAAGCGATCTTAAACATTCCATGAAAGGTGCCTACAAATCATTCCTGTCTAAAACCGATCAAGCATACGGCCATTCCACGTCAACAATCAACCCCAAACTTTACCCTATTTCTACCTTTAAGCAAATGAGCCTCGTAGTAGTCCCGAGTTTCATGATAGAGTCCCCATTCGAGATAGTGGCGACAGCTCTTATCGCCTTTCTACTTATCCTCCTTTTGATGAGGGAACATCGGCATAAGAAAGACATTCTTGACACCGAACGAAATATGGCCGAAGAAGTGATCCGCTTACGTAAGAAGGCGGAGGAATCAAACCGGTTGACAAGTGCTTTCCTCGCCAATATGAGCCATGAGATACGGACCCCACTGAATGCGATTGTAGGTTTCTCGACCCTTATCAGCGAAAGTGAGGATAAAGAGGAGATCAAGGAATTCGCTAAAATCATTCACGCAAACAATGAGCTACTCCTTAATTTAATCAATGACATACTCGATATGTCAAAAATAGAAGCCGGTATATTGGATTTCCTTTATACGGAAGTGGAGATTAACGAGCTTATACAAACCCTATGGCGGAGTTACCGATTCAAGATCAAGGAAGGAGTAGAATTCCGCACGGAACTGCCTGCGGAAAGCTACATTATCCATACTGAGAGAAACCGTTTATCCCAAGTATTGGCTAATTTCATCAATAATGCTTGCAAATACACTTTCGAGGGAATGATAACGATCGGATATGAAATAAGGAAAGACAATATTTATTTCTTTGTTAGCGATACGGGAAAAGGGATAGCGGAAGAAAATATCTCCCGTGTTTTCGAGCGATTCGCTAAATTAGATTCCTTCACCCAAGGTACAGGGCTCGGGCTGTCTATCTGTGAATTAATCATTAAACATTTAGGTGGAGAGATCGGCGTGGAGTCAAGCGTTGGAAAAGGATCTACATTTTGGTGCACGGTTCCCACCCGGAAATAATCGCACCAAGCCGTATCTACCTATTAGTGAAAAATAAAAAGGCGGAATGATTCACATAGGATCATTCCACCTTCATTATTTTATAGAAACTCCACGCTTAACGTCAAGCGTTCAAGTCTACTTTAGTTCTTAAATTCCAGCCCATCGTCTTTCCTATCGATCACGATCGGACGGTTACGGTCTACCGTTCCACCCAGCAAAGCCTTTGACAACTCGTTCAAGACATACTTCTGAATGACACGTTTTACCGGACGGGCACCGAATTGAGGATCGAAGCCCTTGTCGGCGATAAAGTCCACGGCCTCGTTCGTGAAGTCCAAGGCGACACCGTTCGTAGCCAACATCTTCTTCACGCTGTTCAACTGCAAGGATACGATCTTGCGAATCTCCTCCTCGTTCAACGGAGTAAACATGATGATATCGTCGATACGGTTCAAGAACTCCGGACGGATCGTCTTCTTCAACAGTTCCAGTACTTGGATCTTCGTCTCGTCTACCACCTTGTCATGCGTGGCGGGTGTCATCTTCTCGAAGTTCTCACGGATCAAGGAAGAACCCAAGTTACTTGTCATGATTATGATCGTGTTCTTGAAGTTGACAACACGGCCTTTGTTATCCGTCAACCGTCCATCATCCAAGACTTGCAACAAGATGTTGAATACATCCGGATGCGCCTTTTCGATCTCATCGAACAAGACAACCGAGTAAGGTTTCCGGCGAATCGCCTCCGTCAACTGTCCACCCTCATCGTAACCCACATATCCCGGAGGCGCACCGATCAAACGAGTCGCACTGAATTTCTCTTGATACTCACTCATGTCGATACGGGTCATCATATTCTCGTCATCGAACAGATACTCGGCCAACGCCTTGGCCAACTCCGTCTTACCCACACCGGTAGTACCGAGGAAGATGAAAGAACCGATCGGTCGTTTCGGGTCCTGCAGGCCGGCACGACTACGACGAACCGCATCGGCGATAGCGTTGATCGCCTCTTCCTGACCAATCACACGGGTATGAAGCTCGGACTCCAGACGTAATAACTTATCTTTCTCGCTCTGCATCATCTTGCTGACCGGAATTCCAGTCCAACGGGATACCACATCGGCGATATCGTCGCTATCCACTTCCTCCTTGATCATAGCCGCGGCACCTTGCATCGTCTTCAACTTAGCCTGTACCTCCTTGATCTCCTCTTCCTTTTGCTTGATCTTACCGTAACGGATCTCAGCGACCTTACCGTAATCACCCTCACGCTCCGCCTTATCAGCCTCAAACTTTAGGTTCTCGATATCGATCTTATTTTGCTGGATCTTATTGATCTGCTCCTTCTCGCTTTGCCACTGAGCCTTTTGCTTGGTCTCCTCCTCCTTCAAGTCGGCGATCTCCTTGTTCAGTTGCTCTAATTTAGACTTGTCGTTCTCACGCTTGATCGCCTCACGCTCGATCTCCAACTGTTTGATACGGCGGGAAACCTCATCCAACGACTCCGGTACGGAATCGATCTGCAAACGCAGACGGGCGGCAGCCTCATCCATCAAATCGATCGCCTTATCCGGCAAGAAACGATCCGTGATATAACGGGTAGACAACTGTACGGCGGAGATAATGGCATCATCCTTGATACGTACTTTATGGTGATTCTCATATTTTTCCTTCAAACCACGAAGGATGGAGATCGTATCCAACTCACTCGGCTCGTCTACGATAACGGTCTGGAACCGACGCTCAAGGGCCTTATCCTTCTCAAAATACTTCTGATACTCATCCAACGTCGTGGCACCGATCGAGCGTAGCTCACCACGAGCCAAGGCCGGTTTCAAGATGTTAGCGGCATCCATGGCGCCTTCGCCTTTACCGGCTCCTACCAAGGTATGGATCTCATCGATAAAGAGGATGATCTCGCCCTCGGATTTCGTAACCTCGTTCACCACCGCTTTCAAACGTTCCTCGAACTCGCCTTTATATTTAGCTCCGGCGATCAACGCGCCCATATCCAACGAGAAGATCTGTTTAGACTTCAAGTTCTCGGGAACGTCACCCCGAACGATACGATGGGCCAACCCCTCAGCGATAGCAGTCTTACCTACACCCGGCTCACCGATCAAGATCGGATTGTTCTTCGTACGGCGGCTCAATATCTGCAAGACACGGCGGATCTCCTCGTCACGTCCGATCACGGGGTCTAGCTTACCGCTACGGGCACGCTCGTTCAAATTGATGGCGTATTTTCCTAAGGCATCGTAAGTCTCCTCGGCGGATTGGCTTGTCACCTTATTTCCTTTACGCAATTCCTCGATCGCTTGACGTAACTCTTTCTCTGTCACGCCGGCGTCTTTCAATATCTGTGAAGCGGTGCTCTTTTCCGTAAACAACGCCAAGATGATCGGCTCCAACGATACATATTGATCCCCCATTTTAGAGGAATAATCGATCGCCTTCTGTAAGACAGCGTTCGACTCGCTAGAGAGATAGGGTTCGCCTCCCGAAACCTTAGGATAAGATTCGATTTGGCGATCCAGTACCATATTCAGGTTTTGAGCGTTTACCCCTAATTTCTGAAAGATAAAATTAGTAACACTCTCACCCGTCATAATGACAGCTTTCAACAAGTGAACAGGTTCGATAACCTGTTGGTTATTTTTGGTAACCAACTGTACGGCTTGTTGAACAGCTTCCTGCGCCTTGATTGTAAAATTGTTTAAATTCATATATTTAAGCTCCTTTCTTATATTCTTTTCTAATTTATTTCACACTTATATCCTTACAAAAGAAATACCAAAACGAAAATATGACATTTTGTCTTAATATTATAAAACAGAATAGAAAACTCCCCGTCAAACCGTCCATTTCGGATGTCATTCGGACGTATCTTTTCAGAAAGAACAAAAGAGAGAGAAAAAGGTTTTGATAGTAAACGCACAGCATCTAGGTAAAAACAGTCAATGTTCTCAAAAAAACACGTACGAGTTTTTCCGGAAACACGTACATGTTTTTTGAAATTCACGTACGTGTTTTTTTCGAGTGGTTATATCCTATAAATCCAACAATTTACGGATAGTCATTATAATACTTCCACGTATTCTCCCGTTTCCTGTTTCTCTTCTTGTCACGGGCACTTTTCCAGAAAATAGTCTCTAGTAAATCCTCTGCGTCGAAATAGACTCTTATGGTAGCAAGTACCCCTCCCCTTCGCTGGCCATCCTTCACGACATCCGAGTATATATTAGTCAGTTTTACGTTGGCAGCCATAGGAACCTTATCTACCTTAAACTCTTTCCAATCCTGATTCTTAGGGAGCCTAATCGTGTGCGCTTGCTTCTGTATGGCCAATGAACGGGAAGGTGACTTAAAATTCAGCAGCATGAATAGGACTGGGGTAATCGAATCATAATTGGTCAACCTACGTAAAGTATCTAACTGTACATATTCCGAGAAGTCTTTCGTAATCGGCAACTCACTTGGCGAGGATAACATATGGGTTCCCGGTTGATCGGGTCGTAGAAAAGTCCCGCTTTCTATCGCTTTCTGAAACTCAGGATTCAAACGTATCTCCTCCTTGCCGGATAAAAATTCTTGCAGGCGCAAAGAATCCTGTTCCGTCCACTGCGCATGGGCCATCGTAGGTAGGATGAATACTATCAAAAGGAATATAGGTCGCATCTTCACGTCTCTCATCTTCATAATCCTCATTACATTTCTATCACCAAGACTCATTCCTCCATTAAATCCCCCATTCGAGTCGAGATACTTTAAGATTTATTGGGATGCTTATACCCTATTTGAATCTTAATATGGATTACCTTTATGCGATCAATCCAAATCCAATATAGATATGTTGATATTATTATCTCCGGCTAAGACAATGACCGGGACATCCAAGATAAAAGCGCCGCAAGGCACGACTCCACGTTTCCAGCAAGAGGCGAACGAGATCGCCCTGCATATGACCCAATTTCCCATTGACGAATTAAGTCGTATCCTCAAGCTCAGCCCGAAACTGGCGGCGGAATGTTACCGCAGATACCAAGATTTTCATGCGGAAGACAACCAGCCCTTGCAAGCGATACTCGCCTATACCGGTGTCGTATTCAAGAATATCAGCCCGAAAGACTTCACGGAGGAGGATTTTCTTTTCTCGCAAGAACATATGCGTTTCGTATCGGGATGCTACGGGTTACTTCGCCCATTAGACCTTATCAAGCCTTACCGGATGGAGTTCGACGTAAAAATCCCGGAACTAGGCGACGGGAATATGTACGCCTTCTGGAAGGACAGGCAAACAAATACATTAATCCATGACGTCCGACAGGGAGACAGAATCCTACTGAATCTAGCCAGCTTGGATATCCAACCCTCTTTCCAGTGGAAGGAGGTGGAGCGATCCGTCCGGATCATCACGCCCGAGTTCAAGGTCTGGAAGAACGGCAAAGCGGAGACGATCGTGATCTATGCCAAGATGTGCCGGGGACAAATGAGCCGCTATCTCATAAAGAACCGGATTTCTGACCCGGAGGCATTAAAAGCATTCACATGGGAAGGCTTTTCCTATAAAGAATCCATGTCCGAGGGGGATAATTGGGTATTTCTACAAGAATAATTCTAGGCTTATCCAATAAAATCAGATGATCTACGTTTTATAAGAACAATTCGTAAAAATCATAAAAAGGTTTATCCTTCTTTAATTTAGCGGTGATATGAAAAGAACCTTTACATATTTATTACTACTTGTTCTATTGGTTTGCGGAAAGCAAGCCTATAACCTGTTAATCTCGAATGAATCGATCCGGAGCAACCCTACCGGAGCCTTGTCTGACATCGCGGATGAGGTAATCGCCATTCCATTACAGGACTCAGGGACGCATTCGATCAAGGAGGCCAAGTATATCCGTCAAGAGGGAGACAACCTATTCCTTATCAGCAATGAGACGCTTTACCGTTTCAATCGCAAGGGAGAATTTATCTGTCGCATCACCCATCCGGATGACATACGGGTAGCGGGGTATGTAGTGAACCCGGCCAACCAGCAGCTGATCGTACTTGGAAACACGGACGATATTTTCTATTACTCATTCAATGGTGATCTCCTTACCCGCAAGAAACTGAAATGCGACCTTCCGGAGAATAGGCATATGCTATCCATATCCATGCACAATAACCGGATATTTACCACCGAGGAATGTGTTCATGGGGATACGGCAGGGCAAACCGCCACGATTGAGAAACAGATCGTTGAATACGATTCCTCTTTCCATAAATTACAATCTCATACGATCCGTCCGGTCGATCTGGAACGTTCCGCATGCCCGATCGGTTGTCTCGCCCCGGAAGTAGCCGTGGAGCCCGGAAGCGGAACGGTTTATGCCTACGCCCCCTCCTATCAACCCGGGAACTTATTACGGGACACTTTATATATTAAGCAAAAGCGGCAAAGCCAAGCCTTGGAGAACCTTGCCGGAAAGAATACACTTCCTTTGCTACCGATCCGCATGGGTAGCCGTTTCTGGGTATCTACTTACTATAACGCAGAGGATGAGTCCAGAAATTACACCTTCTGTTATGATACGGAGAAGGAAGAATACTGGCAGGTAAAAGAAGGATTAAAAGATAATTTTTATCAAACCGGTAATGTGCGACGAATGGACCCTATCGATCCCTATTGCCATTCCTATTGTTTCAGCAAATCCGGAGAGGATCTGCGAAATACTTTCCCCGCACAGGCCCAAGGGGAAAGCCTCGTGTTATTTATCGTGAAATTGAAAGGGTAAATCCAGTTAATATTTCAATAGAGAGCAGACTGATGGGTACAAAATAATATGTATCTTCGTACCATTCTAAAAAAGCATTAAGTACATGAAAAAACTTTTAACCTGCATTGCCTTGGGCTTTGCGACTACCAGCTACGCTGTAACCCCTTTGTGGATGCGTGATGTACAAATTTCTCCTGATGGAACAGAGATCGCGTTTTGTTACAAAGGAGATATCTATAAAGTACCGGCCAAAGGAGGAACAGCGACACAACTTACCACCCAAGCATCGTATGAATGCACGCCAATCTGGTCTCCGGACGGAAAACAAATCGCTTTCGCCAGCGATCGTAACGGCAATTTCGATTTATTCGTAATGCCCTCCAACGGTGGAACGGCACAGTGCCTCACCACTCATTCCGCCTCCGAGATTCCATCGGCCTTTACTCCCGACGGTAAATACGTACTCTTCTCCGCATCCATACAAGATCCCGCCCAGAGTACCTTATTCCCGACCTCGGCCATGACGGAACTTTATAAAGTGCCGATCGGTGGCGGACGTACGGAGCAAGTATTGGGAACACCCGCCGAGATGGTTTGCTTCGATAAATCCGGAAAGACATTCTTATACCAAGACCGTAAGGGCTTCGAGGATGAATGGCGTAAACATCATACCTCGTCCGTCACCCGGGATATATGGATGTACGATACGCAAACTGGAAAACATACCAATTTGACCGACCATGCGGGAGAAGACCGCAACGCCGTATTTACCCCGGATGGACAGACGGTTTACTTTCTGAGCGAACGCAACGGAGGGTCTTTCAATGTATATTCATTCCCTCTCAACACCCCACAATCTATAACGGCGGTTACTAAGTTCAAGACGCATCCCGTACGTTTCCTCTCTACAAGTAGCGACAATACATTATGCTACACATACGACGGCGAGATCTATACACAACGTCCGGGAAGCAATCCGCAGAAAGTGCGGATCGACTTGATACGTGACGATCAAGAGCAAATCACCGATCTGAATTCCAGCAAGGGAGCTACCTCCGCCACCGTATCCCCCGATGGCAAGCAGATCGCCTTAACCCTAAGAGGCGAGGTATTCGTCACCTCGGCCGATTACAACACGACCAAACAAATCACCAATACCCCGGCCGCCGAAACAGGCGTATGCTTCTCGCCGGATAACCGTACCTTGGCTTACGCCAGCGAGCGTGGTGGTAATTGGCAACTTTACTTGGCTAAGATCGCCCGTAAGGAAGAAGCTAATTTCCCGAACGCAACGATTATCGAAGAGGAAGTTCTCCTGCCTTCTAAGACCGTAGAGCGTAATTATCCTCAATTCTCACCGGATGGTAAGGAACTCGCTTTCATAGAAGATCGTATGCGGCTGATGGTAGTCAACCTTGAGACGAAGAAAGTACGCCAAGTCACGGATGGCTCCACATGGTATAGCACAGCCGGCGGTTTCGATTACTCATGGTCGCCGGACGGTAAATGGTTCACGCTCCGGTTTATCGGAAACAAGCACGATCCTTATTCGGATATCGGCTTGGTTAGCGCGCAAGGCGGGGAGATTACCAACCTGACCAATAGCGGTTACACCAGCACCTCCCCACAATGGGTACTGGATGGAAACGCCATCTTATTCACCACCGAGCGTTACGGAATGCGTGCGCATGCCTCATGGGGCTCCTTGAATGATGCCATGCTGGTATTCATGAATCAAGACGCTTATGATAAATTCCGCTTGAGCAAAGAGGATTATGAGTTGCAAAAGGAACTGGAAAAGGAGCAGAAAGAGGTAACCGGGGACAAAACCGACGACAAGAAAAAAGAAGATAAAGCCGATGAAAAGAAAGACGAAAAGCCCAAGGATATCGTAGTGGAACTGAAAGGCATCCAAGATCGTATCCTACGCCTTACTCCTAATTCCTCCGAAATGGGTAGTGCCGTCATCTCGAAGAATGGCGAGACCTTATATTATTTCTCGGCTTTCGAAGACAAATACGACCTGTGGAAAATGGACTTGCGCAAGAAAGAGACCAAGCTACTCCACAAGATGAATACCGGATGGGCGAACATGGAAATGGATAAGGAAGGTAAGAACCTGTTCTTGTTGGGTAGCAATTCCATGCAAAAAATGGATATGGGATCGGAGAAACTAACACCGATTCATTACCAAGCGAACTTAAAAATGGACTTGGCCGCCGAACGTGAGTATATGTTCGACCATGTCTATAAACAAGAGCAAAAACGGTTCTACAACGTGAACATGCACGGCGTAAATTGGGACGTTATGACCGCCGCCTACCGTAAGTTCTTGCCACATATCAATAACAACTATGACTTCGCGGAGTTGCTAAGCGAATATCTGGGAGAACTCAACGTATCTCATACCGGAGGACGCTTCCGTCCGCAAACAAGCGGCAATATTACCGCCAACCTAGGCCTACTTTTCGATTGGAACCATAGCGGCAAAGGTTTATTAATCGCTGAGGTAGTGGAAAAAGGCCCGTTCGATCACGCACGTTCCAAGGTAAAAGCCGGTACCGTCATGGAGAAAATAGACGGGCAAGAAATAACCCCGGATATGGATTACTCCAAGCTATTAAACAATAAGGCCAAAAAGAAGACCTTGGTTTCCCTCTACGATCCACAAACCAAAGAACGTTGGGAAGAGGTAGTCTTGCCTATCAGTAACGGTGAGTTAAATAACTTGCTTTATACCCGCTGGGTGAAACAACGTGCCGCCGACGTGGATAAATGGTCGAACGGACGATTGGGATACGTCCATATCCAATCCATGGGAGACCCTAGTTTCCGCTCTGTCTACTCCGATATCCTAGGTAAATATAACGACCGGGAGGGCATCGTCATTGATACCCGCTTTAATGGTGGTGGACGTTTGCATGAGGATATCGAGATCTTGTTCAGCGGAGAGAAATACCTCACCCAAGTGACACGTGGCCGGGAGGCTTGCGATATGCCTAGCCGCCGCTGGAATAAACCTTCCATCATGCTCCAATGCGAGGCTAATTATAGTAACGCACATGGAACCCCGTGGGTTTATAAGCATCAACACATCGGACGTTTAGTTGGTATGCCCGTACCGGGAACAATGACTACCGTCTCTTGGGAAACCCTGCAAGATCCGACGCTGGTATTCGGCACACCTATTACCGGTTATCGCCTGTCGGACGGTAGTTACTTAGAGAACACACAGCTGGAACCGGATGTTAAAGTCGCTAATTCTCCGGAAACTGTTGTCAAAGGGGAAGATACGCAATTGAGAACAGCGGTAAATGAATTGCTGAAAGAGATCGATAAAAAGTAGTTTAAAACGAGCCTAATAAAAAAGAAAAGACTGTCTGGGTATATAACCCGGACAGCCTTTTCCTTTATGATACAGACTCTATTCTGAGTATTCCCTATTAATTAGCGAATGATTTCAAAGGAACACTTACTCCCATGTAAAGATTCATGGCGTTACCGCTGACCGGTAAGCATTGTGGAGTTACCTTTGTCAACATATAATCCGATCCGATAAAGAAATTGATCCAAGACGGTGAGAAATTCAAGGCGATACCATACGTCTTGAACTTACTATGGATAAATGAGTAGCTCAGCGTAGCCTCAAACCATTTCACCGGACGGTAATTACCGGACAATGTCAGTTCCGTATAGGCTTTCGGGGAATAAAGACGAGTGCTCGACAATAAACCGATACCTAACTTGTTTTCCAGCAAACGGTACTCGCCACCGATATTGATTGTCGAACGAAGACGGGTAGTGCTTCCGGACTCACCCTCTTTCTTGAAATGAAGCAAGTTCTCGAAATCTTCCTTGATAGCGTCAAACTGATCGCCCATGCTCGGTATATCACCGTTATTCTCGCCAATAGCCAGATCAAAGCCGTTAAAGTCGAAAGTTCCATCCAACTTACCTAGCGTGCTACCTCCCTTGCTCCAGCTGATAAAACCTAAATCAAGGACAGCGGCGGATAACATGATATTCTCGGTCAATTGGTACGTAGCACCCAAGTCCACTCCCATACCGAAACCGCTAAGACCCGGAGAATCGAAATCAAAGCTATTATAATAATCACGGCCTTGCTCGTCTACTTCCATTTCCGGAACCAAGCCTTTCATATTCGTCTGCAATGTACCGGTAGAGGTAACTTTCCAGCTAGTCTCTCCCATCTCAGCATGCATCTGATCGATCGTAGCGTCCATAGAACCTACGCCCCATAACAATTTAACCTTACCTCCGACTGTCAACTTATCCGTGATAGGACGAGAATATCCTACACCTGTCTCCAAATAAGCCTCGGCATACGCCCTGATATTACGGATATCATACGTACTCTGAGATCCATTACCCTTTTTCATGAACTCGAACAATGTCTTCGGAGCACGAATATTCGCCAATCCCTTGATAGAAACATCAACCGTCCAGAATCCCTTGCCGGCGTACCAGCCACCGGATAGAACCTGCGTACCAAAATCCATGTTTACCTGATTCTCGTCCTTCAAGCCATTCAGGAAAGACTCGGTATTCACGGAGTTATCCATGAACGTAACAGTCTCACCATTCTTCGGATAAATAAAATTATCCACAGCTATTCCGTTCGTACCATACGAAGCGCCAACCGCGCCTAATACCGGAATGGAGACATAGCCTCTCTCGGGACGATACGCCGGATTCATTGTCGTGCGTGCCGTAGAGGATTGCATGAAGTAAGAAGTTCGTATTTGCTGGGCGGATACCGACATCCCCACAGTGGTCAATAAACATAAAGCGCACAGACCTCTCTTATACATATTATATATAGTATTCATCTTTCTTTTTCGTAATTTAAATGGTTAGTACTGGGATCAAATAGAAATTCCGCCTTCTTTCTTGAGTTTCAAGTTGAAGGTCGTTTTCTGGCCTTTCTTCAAAGCCTCGCTTTGATCTCTACCCGTTAAATGTAAATTCAGGTCTATATGACGTGCGTCCTTCATTTTCGGCATATCCTCCTTCGTGATCTCGAAGACAACCTCTCCGGATTGTCCTTTTACCTCTTGCGCCGGGAATTGGATATCTACCGGTACATTGTTCTCATCCATGATCACCATCTCGATAGACATATCGAACGGCATCTCGTTCGTAACCTCTCCATAGATCTTCGCGCTTCCGTCCGAGAAAATATAGTCTACGAAATCCTCATCAAAAGCGTCCTCGATCCGCTCGACGGATACGGCGCTAAATTCCGGTGCCGGAGTCAACGGAAGCTCTACCGCATAGCGTAACTCGCTCAAGGCATCCATAGGAGCGTTCGCCCATTGTTTGCTATCGGCGGACAAAGACAAATGTATTTTTTGAGGAACAATCTGTACGATTCCCGGTAACTTCTCGTTCTTGACAAACTTAAAAGCATCCGTCTTCGGATCAAGAGGGCCGATCCAAATATTAGGAGACACCGTTGACAAGGTAAAATCAGAGGAAGTAGCCTCCTTTTTACTTGCGTTCTCAGCCTCGATAGACAAGCTACAATCCAAAGAGGCATTCTTTACATTCGACTTTAATGTAATATGGGGATTCGTTAACGCCAAAACGAAATCGCCATCAAACAAACCATCGATATCCCCAGTCGTTATATCTTCCGAGGCGATCTCCACTTTACCAGAGGCGGCCCGTAAGCTTTTCCCCTTAATCTTCATCTCTCCATCATAGATCATGACGTAAGCCCCGTCGACTTCCCGAATGGAAGGGACTTTCTCTACATTCACAACGTCATCCGACGTTACATAACCCGTACCGAGGGGAGCTACCCAAGACTCACCCATTACCGCATCGTCCGTATTGACATCGCTTAAATCATACTTACTATCCACACATGCCGCTAAACAGCAAGATGATAGCAATAGCATCACTAAATGTTTGTTTTTCATATAAAGTTATTTTTATCAAAATTATGACCCTAACAGCGCGCAAAAATAAACAAAATAAATGAAAGTTTAGCCATAAAAAAAGAGTGGCATCGTATTATTAACGCCACTCTTAGCTTATACTATCTTTGACAATCAAAATATTCTTCCGCAAATACGAATCTTCATGACCGGATAAACCGTTAGCTTGTCCATGATCTTCGTAAAGGTATCATCCTCGTCTATCTCATTCAACAAGTCCTTTACATCCCCTGAATCCGTATACACCTCCGGTTTGCCATGGAATTGCACACCCAGCTCAAACATCACGCCAACCCGTTTCTTAGGAACCGCACGACCGAATCCAAGACCTAGATAAGGACGAAAACCGGACACTTTCAATCCACCGGATACATTACCGTTATTATCCACCGGAATCGTATAATCACCGATAACTATGCCCGCACTTTCTCCTTGGGCGATCAGGTCTTTCAGCTTATCACTATGCCCTTCTATCTTCACCAAGGAAGAACCACCGAAATAGGCGCCGGCCGCAACGAAGAACGAAGAAGCGTGAGGAAACGGGTAAACATTCACCAACAACTGTCCGGAAGTACGTTTCAAGCTACCTTTGACATCCATGGAGTATGTATCATTATACACACCCGCTCGCGGATCGTTAACATCTACATCCACGTCCGTATTAATGCTGAAACCCGGCATAAAGGTAAGACCACCTCTCAACGCCAGATAAGGCGTAATAGGAGTAGCGACCTCCACATCTACACCCGTCAAACCAACACCCACTCCTGCCGAAACAGAATTGAAAATCCCTAACTCCTTTTGAGCTGAGATAAAATTACACGTCGCAAACATGCTCACGAACGCACAAAGAAGAAATAGTCTTTTCATTTTCACCATATAAGTTAAATTGTTATTCACCCTAGACTCACAAAAATAAATAAAAAACATGAAACATTCGTTGTAAAAAAGAAAAAGCGACATCGAATTTGCCTCGATGTCGCTTTTTTACGGATAAAGTATACTATTTTACGTATAAGCGTACGTTATTCCTCCTCAGAATCGTCTTCCTTCATATTATGGAATACGTTTTGAACGTCTTCGTCTTCCTCTAATTTCTCGATAATCTTCTCGATAGACTCACGCTGTTCCGGAGTAACCTCCTTCAAATCGTTCGGAATACGTACGAACTCACTACTCAAGATCTCGAAACCATTCTCCTCCAAATATTTCTGGATCGCCGAATTCTGCGCGAACTCACCATAAAGAACAACCTCGTCCTCGTCTTCCTCAACCTCATCTACACCGAAGTCGATCAACTCCAACTCTAGGTCTTCTAAAGAAAGATCCTCTTTTTTAGCGATATGGAATACGCATTTATGATCGAACAAGAACTCCAAGCTACCGGATGTTCCCAGAGAACCACCGTTCTTATTGAAATAACTACGAACGTTGGCTACCGTACGAGTCGTATTATCCGTAGCGGTCTCAACGAAGATAGCGATACCGAAAGGACCATATCCCTCATAGTTCATCTCCTTATAATCCGTGAAATCCTTGGATACGGCACGTTTAATGGCACGCTCCACGTTCTCCTTCGGCATATTCTCCTTTTTGGCGTTCTGCATCAACACACGTAAACGAGGATTATTCTCGGGCTCCGGCCCACCTTGTTTTGCCGCGATCGTGATTTCCTTACCTAACTTCGTGAATACACGGGCCATATTGCCCCAACGCTTAAACTTTCTCGCTTTACGAAACTCAAACGCTCTTCCCATATGTTTATCAGTTTATCTTTATTTTATGTAATTAAATTCTTATCTCAATTGAGCACCTAGCTTTTGTTCCAGATTCGTCTGGATCTTCTTCATGATAGCGTCGATCTGCTTATCGTTCAAAGTCTTGCTCTCATCTTGCATGAAGAAGCTTACGGCATACGACTTCTTGCCCGCCGGAAGGTTCTTGCCCTCGTAAACGTCGAACAGAGATACTTCCTTCAATAGCTTGCGATCGCTATCCTTAGCGATTTTCTCGACCTCGCTAAACTGTACGCTCTTATCAAGCAACAACGCCAAGTCACGTTTAACGGCCGGGAACTTGGAAATCTCGGAGAAGGTTACTTTCGCCTTCTTTATCTCCTTCATCAATTGGGTCCACGACAACTCAGCGTAATAAACCTCCATATCGATATCCAGCATCTTACGAAGTTTCTTGCTTACGATACCCATCGTACCCAATTGACGTCCGGAACCGGTCGTGATGCTTAGGCCCGAAGAATAGATATCATTCGTCAAGTTACCGAAAATAACCCGTTTCATATCCACGCCCAAGCGGGCTAAGATATTCTCTACGTAAGCCTTCAACTCATAAACGGAAGATTTCTCGTCCGGATGCGCCCAGTTGTTCTCCACCCGGTTGCCGGCTACCCAGATGCCTAGACGGTAATCCTCGCTGAACTGCGCCAAGGTCTCATCTTCCTTCTTGTTATCGATATTATAATCATAGCAATTACCGAACTCATAGAAACGGACATTGCCATTCTTACGCTTCATGTTATGCTCGATGCTCTCCAAGCCTCCGAACAACAAGGTCTGACGCATGCAGTTCAAATCAGCGCTTAACGGGTTCATCAACATGACACAATGCGCTTCCGGATAAACAGACAGATCCGTATAATAAGCGGAGCGTGTCAAGGAATTGTTCATGATCTCGTTGAAACCACAACCGCAAAGTTGCTCCGAGATCAAGTTCTGCAATTTCCAGCTACGATCCGTAGGAGTCTGGTAACTTAAATTGGACTTCACGTTATCGCTGAACTCCACGTTATTATATCCGTAGATACGAAGAATGTCCTCGATCACGTCTACATCACGCTGCACATCGATACGATATACGGGAACATGCAAAGTCAAGCCCTCGGCAGTCTCGGATACGATCTCCATCTCAAGGCTTGCCAAGATACTTTTCACGGTTTCTACCGGAATATCCTTACCGATCAACGTATTGATCTTCTCGTAAGTCACCTCAACCGTATACGGTTCCGCCACGGTAGGATAAACATCCTGTACGGCACCCGTGATCTTACCTCCCGCCAACTCTTGTATCAACAAGGCGGCACGTTTCAATACATACATCGTATTGTTCGGATCCAAACCACGCTCGAAGCGGAAAGAAGCGTCCGTATTCAAGCCAAAACGACGAGCGGTCTTGCGAATCCACGTCGGATGAAAACAAGCGGATTCCAAGAATACGTCGGTGGTCTCCTCCGTCACGCCGGAATCCAAACCGCCGAACACGCCACCGATACACATCGGTTCCTCGACGTTACAAATCATCAAGTCACGATCGGTCAACGTACGCTCCACGCCATCCAACGTGACGAATTTCGTACCAGCCTCGGCCGCCTTGACAATCACTTTATTTCCTTTGATCTTACCCGCGTCAAAAGAGTGTAAAGGCTGCCCTAACTCATGCAGGATAAAGTTCGTTATATCCACTACGTTATTGATGGGACGAAGGCCGATCACACGCAAACGGTTTTGTAACCACTCCGGGCTCTCCTTCACCGTAACGCCCTTGATCGTAACACCGGAATAACGGGGACAAGCCTCCGTATTCTCTACCACGACCTCTACGCCCGGTGTCTCGTCGTCGATCTTGAAAGCGTCTACCGAAGGACGTCTCAATTCGGCGGGCTTGCCGTTTTGCTTCAAATAAGCGGCCAAGTCACGGGCGACACCGAAATGGGAAGTAGCGTCTACACGGTTCGGGGTGATATCCACCTCCAGCACGTAGTCGCTCTTTACATTATAATAATCTTTAGCTAACGTACCTACAACAGCATCGGCGGGAAGTACGATAATACCGTTATGGTCGGTACCGATACCGATCTCGTCCTCGGCGCAAATCATACCGTTGGACTCAACGCCACGGATCTTGGATCTCTTGATGGTAAAGCATTCGTCACCGTCGTACAGTTTCGTACCGTTCACGGCTACGACCACTTTCTGTCCGGCAGCCACGTTCGGGGCACCGCATACGATTTGTAAAGGAGCCTCGCCACCTACATTTACGGTCGTAATATGTAAATGGTCAGAATTCGGGTGTTCCTCACAAGTTAACACTTCACCGATAACCAGTCCCTCAAGTCCGCCCTTAATGGTTTGAACTTCCTCTACTCCACCGGTTTCCAAACCGATAGAGGTAAGCGCCGCAGCAACTTCTTCTGGCTCCAGATCGAAATCAAGATACTCTTTCAGCCAATTGTAAGATATATTCATCGCTATAAAATTTATTCTCTAAAGAGACGGCCTCTATTGATAGCCGCCGAATTGACGGACAAAAGTACGAATAATAATTCAAACGATACAAAAATATCCTCATGAACTTCTACGAACTCTTAACTGCGCCAACGCATGCGTTTCATTCATTCTTAATTTTCTATCACGAATCATAGATAATAGAGACTCACTTTACGATGAGTCAGAATAAAGATGTACCTTTGCGGGAGGTTTTAACGTTACAACTATTTTTTATGCGTATAGATATACTTACCGTACTTCCCGAGATGATCGAGGGGATGATTAATTGCTCTATCGTCAAGAGGGCGCAAGATAAAGGATTAGCAGAGATTCATTTACATAACCTACGGGATTACACCACTAATAAATGGAGGCGGGTGGATGATTATCCGTTCGGAGGAGAGGCCGGAATGGTGATGCAGATCGAACCGATAGACCGGGCGATCTCAGCGTTGAAAAGCGAACGGGAATATGACGAGGTAATCTATACCTCCCCGGATGGCGAGACACTCAACCAGCCCATGGCCAACAGTATGTCTTTACTAAATAATATGATTATCCTCTGCGGGCACTATAAAGGGATCGACTATCGTATCCGTGAGCATTTGATAACGAAAGAGATATCCGTAGGAGACTATGTCCTTACCGGAGGAGAGCTGGCCGCCGCTATCATAACCGACGCCGTGGTACGCTTGATACCGGGAGCGATCGGCGACGAGCAAAGCGCCCTCTCCGACTCCTTCCAAGATGACTTACTGGCCCCGCCTGTTTATACACGTCCCGCCGATTACAAAGGTTGGAAAGTACCCGAGGTACTATTATCCGGGCACCAGCGCAAGATCGAAGAATGGCGCTTGCAACAAGCACAAGAGCGTACGGCACGCCTCCGGCCGGATTTATTGAAATAGCAGCGTTAAAAAACAAGGCCGGGGATCATCCCCCCGATGATACCCCGGCCCCTCTATCCACAAACAATCATGGCTACAACATCACTCTTATTTATTGAAACGTTCTTTCAATTTAGCTAACATGTCTTTTGTCATGGCATCCAAATCATACTCCGGCTTCCAGCCCCACTCTTGGCGGGCGCAAGTGTCATCCAAGGAGTTCGGCCACGACTCGGCTATAGCCTGACGCAAAGGATCTACCTCATACTCCATTTGGAAGTCCGGCATATATTTCTTGATATTATTAAAGATGATCTCCGGATCGAAACTCATCGACGCAATGTTGAAAGAGTTGCGATGAACGAACTTCGTAGAATCCGCCTCCATAATCTCGATAGCGGCACGCAAGCCGTCCGGCATGTACATCATATCCATGAAAGTACCGGCTGCGATCGGGCAAACGAATTTCTCGCCCTTAGCGGCCGAATAGTAAATATCGACAGCGTAATCCGTCGTACCACCACCCGGAGGTGTTACGTAAGAGATCAATCCGGGGAACCGAACCGAACGTGTGTCCACGCCGAAACGGATATTATAATAATCGCTTAACAACTCACCGGATACCTTCGTCACGCCGTACATCGTACGAGGATTACGGATCGTATCTTGAGGAGTCTTGTCTTTCGGGGTATTGTTACCGAAAACGCCAATAGAGCTCGGCGTAAATACGGCGCAGTGCATCTCACGGGCCACCTCAAGCACATTGAACAAGCCCCCCATTCCGATCTTCCACGCCAACTGAGGTTTAGCCTCTGCTACAGCCGACAAAAGAGCCGCCAAGTTGTAGATCGTATCAATATTATATTTTGATACCGTCTCAGCGATCTGCTGCTCGTTCGTGATATCCACGATAGCGGAAGGTCCCGATTCTAACAACTCGCCTTTAGGTTCCGCACCCGGGATATAACCCGCTACTATGTTCCCACCGTAGATACTTCTTAATTTCATGGTTAACTCTGATCCGATCTGACCGGTAGAACCAATTACTAATACATTCTTCATCGCGTTTAATGAGATTTAAGTTTTTTTCCGTCGGCAAAGGTATAGAGAATAAAACAGTTTAGACATGAATTTCTTCTCTTTTTTAGTATTAAAATTCAAAAAAAAAACAGACCTTTGTCTGTCGCTTTGACAACGAAGCTACTACTCACATCTAAATACTAATAAAAAACGAAGTTTTTATGTACGGAAAACTTAAAGAATTCTTGACAAATGAACTTGAAGGCATCAAAGCCGCTGGTTTATACAAGAACGAGCGTATCATTACTACGCCGCAGAGAGCCGACATCAAAGTAAATGCCGGAAGTGATGTTTTGAACTTCTGCGCCAACAACTATCTTGGCCTGTCCGATAACCAACGACTGATCAAGGCCGCGAAAGAAGCCATGGATACACACGGTTATGGTATGTCGTCCGTTCGTTTCATCTGTGGAACGCAGGATTTGCACAAGCAATTGGAAGCAGCCATCTCCGACTATTTCAAGACTGAGGACACGATCCTTTACGCCGCATGTTTCGACGCTAACGGTGGTTTGTTCGAGCCATTGTTCGGCGAGGAAGACGCTATCATCTCGGATGCCTTGAACCACGCCTCTATCATCGACGGTGTTCGTTTATGCAAGGCTAAACGTTATCGCTACGCTAACGCCGATATGGCGGACTTGGAGCGTTGCCTACAAGAGGCGCAGGCCCAACGTCACCGTATCATCGCCACGGACGGCGTGTTCTCCATGGACGGCAATGTCGCTCCGATGGACAAGATTTGCGAGCTTGCCGAGAAATATGACGCATTGGTTATGGTGGACGAGTCTCACTCTGCCGGTGTCGTAGGCCCGACGGGTCATGGCGTAGCCGAGCAGTTTGATGTTTACGGACGTGTAGATATCTTCACGGGTACGCTGGGTAAGGCGTTCGGTGGTGCCATGGGTGGCTTCACGACCGGAAAGAAGGAGATTATCGATATGTTACGCCAGCGTTCTCGCCCCTACTTGTTCTCTAACTCCGTGGCTCCGGCCATCGTAGGCGCAAGCTTGGAGATGTTCAAGATGTTGAAGGAAAGCGACGCTTTACATACGAAATTAATGAACAACGTAAGTTACTTCCGCGACAAGATGCTGGCAGCCGGTTTCGATATCAAGCCGACTCAATCCGCTATCTGTGCCGTTATGTTGTACGACGCTAAGTTGTCTCAAGATTTTGCCGCCAAGATGCAGGAAGAGGGTATTTACGTAACCGGTTTTTATTACCCGGTAGTACCGAAGGGACAAGCTCGTATCCGTGTACAATTGTCCGCCGGCCACGAGACTGAGCATCTGGACAAGGCTATCGCCGCGTTTATCAAGGTAGGAAAAGAGCTAGGCGTTATCAAATAACACCTCTCTCATTCATCATACAAGGCCACATCCGGGCAAGATGATCTGGATGTGGCTTTTTAATCACTAAGAACAATCATGCAACTCAGTAACTACCATAGTCATTGTACTTTTTGTGATGGAAGAAGTATTCCGGAGGATTTCGTGAGATTCGCCATAACACACGGGTTCCGTGCGTACGGTTTTTCCTCCCACTCGCCGCTTCCGTTCGAGACCTTCTGGAATATGTCTAAAGACGATATGCCGGAGTATCTGCAAGAGATAAAACGACTGAAACAGAAATACAGCGATCAACTGGAAATATATGCCGGTCTGGAGATTGATTATCTGGACGAGACCTATAACGCCTCGATCCCCTATTTCCAAGAGTTGCCCTTGGACTACCGGATCGGTTCCATCCATTTCCTGCCCGTATCAGAGCGTCTGGCCGAAGAGAACATGGTCTGTATAGACGGCTCATTCAGGGAATACGCCCACTCCGTGGAGCGGCATTTCGAGGGAGATGTCCGGTTGCTTGTCAAGCGTTTCTTCGATACCACGATGAAAATGATAGAGGCCGGAGGCATCGATATCGTCGGACATATCGACAAGATCTATATGAACGGACAGAAATACGAGATCTTCAATTTTGAGGAGGATTGGTATCGGAAGCCTTTTGAGGCTTGTCTGGATCTGGTTCAGGAGAAAGAATTGATGGTAGAGGTCAACACCAAGAACTGGACCAAGAAAAAAGAGCTTTACCCCCGTGTGGAATACCTATCACGGATGCGGAAAATGAATATCCCTGTCATGGTGAACTCCGATTGCCATTATCCGGATTTGGTGAACGACGGTCGCAAGGAGGTTTTTGAGTTGCTAAAGCAAGCCGGCTTCAAGTCCACCCGTGAGCTCGTGAAAGGCAAATGGCAAGATATCGCCCTCTAGGATTTATTTTTCCGCTTATACAGGAAGGATTGCCAACGCTCCTCGGCGTTCCCTTGACGAAACATGTCATAACGTGCCATCGTAAAGAACAGATCCGATAAACGATTCACGAACGCCATGATCCCGGCAGGAACCGGGTCTTTCCGATTCAATGTCCACAAGCGGCGTTCGGCCCTGCGGGTGATCGTACGGGCCAATTGGAGGTGCGCCGAAACAGGTGCGCCTCCCGGAAGGATAAAATACCCGTTATCCTCCATCTGGGCGGATAGATCATCGATATGGGACTCACAAAAGACGGTCAAATCATCGGGAAGCGGATTCGGATTCTGATCACGGATCGCCGATGGTGTCGCCACATGAGACATCACGGCCATCATCTCACGCTGTATCCTACCCAGCAACACCTGCCATTCATGATCGGGAGGCAGCAATGTACGGACAATGCCGATCTCGGCGTTCAACTCATCCAACGTCCCATTCGCCTCGATACGGATGTCATCCTTATCGACACGCTCACCGCCATGTATGCCGGTTTTTCCTTTATCTCCTCCACGGGTATATATTCTCATAGGATACTCATTTTAGGACTTATGAAAAAAGACTACCGTATTCCGGTGATAAACACTATAGTATTCATTTTCAAACACTACTGTGTTTATCCACGAATACTATAGTGTTCTCACACGAACACAGTAGTCTTTTCTATTCGTTAATCAAAGAAGTGCTTAAACTTACTGAAGATTTTCTCTTTCATCGTCTTATTAGGCTGGAAGTTCGGTGAATTCTCCAATCCGTTCAGCGTCTCTTTCTCCGTAGACGACAAAGTCTCGGGGATATATACACTCACGTTCACCAACAAATCGCCCGTACCATAACTATTGATGGAAGGAAGTCCTTTATTACGCAAACGAAGCACCTTACCCGGCTGCGTACCCGGCTCGATCTTCAATTTCGCCTTTCCGTCGATGGTCGGGACCTCTACCGTGGCTCCCAAGGCTGCTTGCGGAACACTCAGCAGCAGGTTGTATAACAGATCGTTCTCATCACGAATCAACTCCGGATGCGGTTCCTCCTCGATAAGGATCAATAAGTCGCCGTTGATTCCACCATGTCGTGCGGCGTTGCCTTTACCATTCATGGAGAGCTGCATGCCCTCGGCTACACCGGCAGGGATATTGATCGTGATAATCTCATCGTCGCGAACGACGCCCTCACCATTACACTCCGTACATTTCTTGACAACGATCTTGCCCTCGCCACCACAAGTAGGGCAAGTCGTCTGCGTCTGCATCTGCCCTAGGATCGTGTTGGCGATACGGGTAACGACACCGCTACCTTTACACGTATCACACGTCTTCACACCCTCCGAGCCTTCCGCCCCGCTACCGTGACAATGCGAACAAGGCACATACTTCTTCACCTTGATCTTCTTTTCCACGCCGTTAGCGATCTCTTTCAGGTTCAGCTTCACCTTCACACGCAAGTCCGATCCACGGTTCACACGGCGTCCTCCACGAGAACCGCCGAAACCACCGAAGCCACCAAAACCGCCAAAATGTCCACCAAAGATGTCGCCGAACTGTGAGAAAATATCCTCCATGGACATACCACCACCGAAGCCGCCACCTTGTGAAGCCCCGCCGACACCCGCATGACCGAATTGATCATAACGCTGACGCTTTTGCGGATCGCTCAACACGTCGTATGCCTCAGCCGCCTCCTTAAAGTTCTCCTCCGCTTGCTTATCGCCCGGGTTCTTATCCGGGTGGAATTGTATCGCCTTCTTGCGGTACGCTTTCTTTATCTCATCCGCCGAAGCATTCTTCTCAACGCCCAGCACTTCATAGTAATCCCTTTTAGCCATCCTTGTATTTGTTATTTGCCGATTTTCCGATTATTCTCCCACTACTACTTTAGCGTGACGTATTACCTTGTCAAATAAGGTATATCCAGTTTGTACGCAATCCAATACCTTGCCCTTCATGTCCGGTTCCGGAGCGGGAATCGTAGCGATAGCCTCAAACTCCTCCGTATCGAACGGCTTGCCTATGGCCTCGATCGGCTTCACGCCCTGCTGAGACAGATAGCCCATGAACTTACCGAAAATCAAGTCCACGCCTTCTTTAACGGCCTCTACATCCTCCGCCGCACGGACGTTCTGCAAGGCACGCTCGAAATCGTCGATAATAGGAAGAAGGTTCTTTAACGCACCCTCGCCGCCAGTCTTGATCAAATTGGCCTTCTCACGCATCGTACGTTTACGGTAATTGTCAAACTCTGCCATCAAGCGCAGGTGGGAATCGTTCAATTCGTTATATTTCTTTTGCAAGGCTTCCACCTCACCCGACACATTGTCAGAGCCGGCAGCTTCATCTGCCGCATTTGACTGTTCTTCCTGCAAATTTGTCGCTTCCTCATTATTCACATTTTCGTTTTTTGAAGCGTTTTCTTTTTTCTCGTTTGGATTCATCTTGCTCATAATCTATCTGATTTTTTTCATTACTAACTAATTGTAAGCGAAATACGGTACCACATAAATACCCTTAAAAAGTATATACACAGCATCCATATCAAGTTCATACACTATTATAGCAGCAAATATATTGCCAACTATTCCACCACATCAAAAATATCTTTACCTTTGCCTATGTTTTAAACGAAACAGGTATTTTTAGAGTAAATAAAATTCCAGAATATGATGAGAAGTGTGATTTTATCAACGTTACTATTAGTATTGGCGGTCTGTACGGTTTCCGCCCAAAACAGGAATACATCCATCTGCCGACTAGGCTTCACATACGATATCAGCCAGAGCAAAAACTGGGGAAACAACAAGCCGGTCATTAAAAGCGTCATCCCTTATTCATCCGCCGAGCAAGCAGGTATTAAGAAATACGACGTGATCGAGGAGATCAACGGTGTACCTGTGACGGAAATATCTGTCGATGAGATCCCACAACTGCTGAATCCCGCCGGAAGAAACGATGTCCTATTGACCATCAGCAACCTTTCCTCTCCTTCTAAACAAGTATTGGTAAAGAAGGACTGCAAGAAAAGTAACGCCATCACGGAAGACCAGCTGGCGTCCGCCTATGCGATGTATAGCTTGGAGACAACCAATGAGCAAGAATTCGTATGCCCGTTCAAGACTACCGTCACATCCGACGGCGTAGATTTCGGTAACTTCAAGACATTCGCCTTCTCGACCATCGACGAGAATAACCGTAAACTGGAAACGGTCATCAACGAATGCATCGAGAACGAGTTGACCAAAAAAGGACTTACGGTTGATATCGCGAAGCCGGATTTATTGATACAGACTTTCTATTTTTTCGATAAGAACCCGAACTATCTGGGAGCGAATAAAGTATTGGTAGAAAAAGAACCGACTTACCGGTACAACTTCTCGCACAGTAAGATGGAGAAATTCCCGTTCTTGAATTACGCCGCCGCCGAAGCGGAAGCCGAATATCTGTTGCAATTCGGTATCCGTATCATCGATCAAAAAGATATCCCCGGACGTGTACTCTGGGAATGTGAGGCGAACGAGTTGCTGGAAGACTCTTATCGTTTAGACGAATACGCCCGGGTGCATGTCCCGTTGATGTGTATGCAATACCCATACACGAAATACGGACGTAACGTACCGTTCAAGGTGAGCAAGAAGACCTATAATTATACGGGGATCAGCTACGATATCGACAAATTGGATCAAGTGGTTGACGTAGATCGTAACTCTCCCGCTTATGCGGCAGGCATCCGTCCTCGTGACATTATAGAAAAGATCGGCCGCCATAAGATGGATCATTCGGCAGAGGAGTTCTCATCCGCCTACAAACGCTTTATCACGAACACGATGCAATATCGTGATCCGAAGACGATGTTTACGGACGCGAACGGTTTCAAATATTGCATGTTTTGGGACGTATTCAAATATCCCCAAATAGCGGATGCGTCGCAAAGCTCCGATTACTTGCCGGCGTTCTCTTATTTATACTATTTCGCCCCTTATATTAATCCGTCCGGCAACAACGCCTGTACATTTAATATAAAGCGTGGCAAGACAAAATTAGAAGTAATTATCCGTCCTACCATTCGCTCTGAAGTGACGGTAGAGATCAAATAAAGATTTTACAAACACGTGATATATCCACAAAATTTTGAACAAAAGACGGGCTTTGATAAGATCCGTCACTTAATCACAGAAAAATGTTTAAGCCCGCTCGGGGAAGAGCGGGTAGCGGAGATGGGATTCTCCGCCGATTTCGAGGTCGTATCCAAGCGATTGGAACAAACCGATGAGTTTATCCGTATCCTACACGGAGACACGGAATTCCCCGCCAGTTATTTCTTCGACGTGCGCTATTCCTTGAAACGGATTCGGCCGGAAGGTACTTGGCTGGATGAACGGGAGTTGTTCGACCTCAAACGTTCCTTGCAAACGATCAATGACATCGTACGCTTCTTCAAGCCCATGGACGATGAGGAAATCAAGTATCCGGCCTTGACTGAATTGGCGGGAGATATCTTTGTCTTCCCCCAATTGATTGGAAAGATCGATAGCATCCTCGATAAATTCGGCAAGGCCAAGGACAGTGCTTCCTCCACCCTATCGCAAATCCGCAGGGAGATGACGATCACGATGAGCGGTATATCCCGCAGCCTGCAATCCATCCTCCGTGCGGCGCAATCGGACGGGGTTGTCGATAAGGACGTGACACCGACCATGCGCGACGGTCGTTTGATGATCCCGGTAGCCCCGGCCTTCAAACGAAAGATAAAAGGTATCGTACATGATGAGTCCGCCAGTGGCAAGACGGTCTTTATAGAGCCGGAGATGGTCGTGGAAGCGAATAACCGCATCCGGGAACTGGAAGGGGAAGAACGCCGGGAAATCATTAAGATACTGACGGAATTCACGAACGTGATCCGTCCTTTAGCTCCGGATATCCTACAATCTTACGAGTTTCTTGCCGACATTGACTTCATTCGTGCGAAAGCGTTATTCGCGGAGCAAGTCAAGGCGATCAAGCCGATCGTGGAGGATAAGCGACAAATGGATTGGGTACGTGCCGTGCATCCGCTCTTATTCCTGTCTTTACAGAAACAGGGCAAGCAGGTAGTTCCCCTCGATATCGAGCTGACCGAGGGAAAACGGATCTTGATCATATCCGGTCCGAACGCCGGTGGTAAATCCGTTTGCCTGAAAACGGTCGGATTACTTCAATACATGTTGCAATGTGGTTTATTGATTCCTTTGCATGAGCGATCAAGAACCGGGATCTTCGAGCATATATTCATCGATATAGGCGATGAGCAAAGCATCGAGAATGATTTAAGTACCTACAGTTCCCACCTTACCAACATGAAGTATTTCGTGAAGAATTGTAACGAGCGGACCATTATCCTAATCGATGAGTTCGGTAGCGGTACGGAACCTCAGATTGGCGGCGCTATCGCCGAGGCTTTATTGGATCGCTTCAACCGGAATCATAGCTTTGGGGTAATCACGACCCACTACCAGAATTTGAAGCATTTCGCCGAGGATACGGAGGGTATCGTAAACGGTGCCATGTTGTACGACCGCCATTTGATGCAGCCCTTGTTCAAGCTTTCTATCGGAAACCCGGGTAGCTCGTTCGCCGTAGAGATCGCACGCAAGATCGGTCTGCCCGAGGACGTGATAGCCGACGCTTCCGCGAACGTCGGAGCGGATTATATCAATATGGACAAATACTTGCAAGATATCGTACGCGATAAACGGTACTGGGAAAGCAAACGGCAGAATATCCGTCAGCAGGAGAAAAAACTGGAAGATGTCACTTCTCGTTATGAACAAGACTTGGAAGCCGTAAACAAGCAACGGAAAGAGATCATCCGGGAGGCAAAGGCCGAGGCCCAACGTATTCTAGCGGAGGCTAACGCCAAGATCGAGAATACTGTCCGTGAAATCAAGGAGGCCCAAGCGGAAAAAGAACAGACCAAACTGGCCCGCAAAGCCTTGGAAGAGTTCAAGAACTCCGTAATGGCGACCGAAGAAGAAGACGATAAGATCGCACGCAAGATGGCGAAGCTCAAGGAACGGAATGAACGGAAGAAACAGAAACAAAAAGTGACGGCCCAGCCGATATTTAATAAAGAGGTGATAGAGGTCGGCGACAATGTACGCCTTAAAGGGCAGGTTTCCGCCGGAACCGTTATGGAACTACAAGGAAAGCAGGCCGTAGTAGCATTCGGGATGATCAAAAGCACGGTTAAGCTGGAGCAGTTGGAAAAGGTAAGCAAAGGCCAGATCAAACGGGAAATCCAGAAAAGCACGTTCGTCAGCTCCCAGACCACTGACAATATGCATGAGAAGAAGATAAACTTTAAGCAAGAAATCGATGTGAGAGGAATGAGGGGCGATGAGGCATTGCAAAGCGTGACCTATTTTATCGACGACGCCATTCAAGTCGGGGCAGGCAAGGTTCGCATCTTGCATGGAACCGGTACGGGTATCTTACGTCAGCTAATCCGGGATTATCTGCGCACGGTTCCCGGTGTCCGTCGTTTTCAAGACGAGCATGTGCAGTTCGGAGGCGCCGGCATCACCGTTGTTGAATTCGATTAAAAAGAGATCCTTATTATGAGACGGAATGAATATACACACAGGAGAAGACATATATCCAACCGGCATTTATCGGACAAGTATTATTACGCCGGCGAACATGAGACAGCAACCGGCATCCGTCTCACTCAATACAACGAACAATCTTTGCATACGAAAGAGGTGCGGATAACCGACACCTCTTTCAGCAAACTATCCGACTCGGATCAGATCAATTGGTTCGAGGTTAGCGGATTGACCAATGCGGATGCCATTACCCGTATCGTAAAAGATTTCGGACTGCATAATCTGGACGCTAAGGATATCTTGACTCCCCAACACGTGGTCAAGGTAGAGGAATACAAAGGACGAATGCTTATCGTATTAAACTCCTGCTATTACGATGTCAATAACGAGATGCGGTCTGAGCACATCAGTATACTGGTAGCGAACAATACGGTTATCACTTTTACGGAAAGCAACAACCCCGTATTCGAGGCCGCTCATAAAGCGCTACTATCCAACATGCTGAACATCCGGAAAAAAGGCAGTGGATTGCTGCTCGCTTTCCTTCTAAACACCATCATAGCGAATTTAGTAGAATCCGCCTCAAAGGTAGAAGAGATACTAGAGGATATAGAAGAGACTTTGCTCGATCCTAAGAACGATCAGGGTAATATGGGTTCCCTAATCCAACAACACCGCCATGAGTACATGATTATCCGTAAGAATAGCCTACCGCTGAAAGATCAATTCTCAAAACTATTACGAACAGAGAACGGGATTATCACCCCGGATATCCTGCCGATCTATAATGACCTGCAAGACCAACTCCAATTCGTTATCCAAACAACGGAAAGCTGCCGGGAAATCACCTCTTCCCTTGTCGATCTTTATATATCCAATAACGATCTTAGGATGAACGCCATCATGAAACGGCTGACGATTGTCTCCACCCTTTTCATCCCTTTGACATTCTTGGTGGGCGTATGGGGTATGAACTTCAAGATAATGCCGGAATTGGATTGGCGTTACGGTTATTTCATAGCTTGGGCCGTCATGATAGCTACCGGAGTATTGACTTGGCTATATATGAAACGAAAGGATTGGTATTAAAACCAATCCTTACGATCTGAAGAATTTCTTCCTATACTTATAAAAAGTATTCTTAGAGACGTTGAAATGCTCGCAAATCGATCCTACCGATTCTCCCCGCTCCAACATGTTCATGATCTCCCCCTTATGGGCGTCTAAGAAGAACAACTTGGATTCCGAGCCTTTAGGACGTCCCAACCGCTTTCCCGTACTTTTCACCTGTTCCAAGGCGTCTTTTGTACGTATGGAAACCAGACTGTGATCAATCTCGTCTACTTGCTTGAAGACATTAATCATCAATTGGCGATCCATCCGGTCATCGAATATATAACGGTCGTTTATACAATAGACCGTCACGTCCTTCTCCATGCAAACGGTAAGTATCCCCATCAACTCATATAAGGTAAGACACAAACGGGTAATATCCGATACGATCAAGGCATCCCCTTTCTTCAAGCGTTCGAGAACAAGTTTTAACTTTGGTCCCGGCTGTTTCGCTTTCTCTCCGGATACTTCCATGACCCATTTATCCACATGGATATCTTTGGCCGCGGCAAAAGAAGAGATCTCTTCCCTTTGAATATCCAAGTGTTGCCGGTCTGTAGCCACATTTAAATACGCTATCGTCATAAATTTCACTAATTGTTTCTAGCGTGAAGGTACAAAAAGAATGAGTATATCTTCAAGATTATGGGATGTTTAACGCTTTATTTCGTACATTTGCGTTTATATTCATATATTATGATAACACATATACGAGTAGCTAGCCAACAATTGGAACAACCCCGATTCGAGTCCCCGAAAGAGTTGGTCTCTTGGATGGGCGCTATCCAGGCGCAGGAGTATGAGATGGCCAAATGGGCGATCGGTATTCGCTTGAGATCCTCTTCCCTTGAAAAGGTAAATGAGGCTTTGTACAAAGGTGATATTCTACGTACCCATGTGATGCGTCCTACTTGGCATTTCGTGGCCGCCGAGGATATCCGTTGGATGCTTATGCTATCTTCCGAGCGTATCAAGGCTGCCGTTATGTCGTACGCCAAGGGACATTTCGGGAAGATAGAAAAAACGCTGTTCACAAGATGCCTAGATCAGATCGGAAAGATACTGGAAGGATACAAAAGCCTGACCAAACAAGAAGTAACGGCGGAATTGCAAAAATCCGGGATTTTGCCTACCATAGATCACGTAAACCTTTTCCTTACATGGGGTGAGGTGGAAGGCATCGTCTGTAGCGGGATCGATAAAGGAAAGAAAACGACTTACGCCTTATTGGACGAACGTGTCCCTCCTACTCGTGAACTTTGCAGGGAAGAGGCTCTGGCGAGATTGGCATCCAGATATTTTCAAAGCCACTCCCCTGCCCAGTTACAGGATTTTGTTTGGTGGTCCGGGCTAACCGCTACCGAGTGTAGGCTCGCTATCAATCTGATCAAGGCGGAGTTAATGACCGAGACGTTCGATTCCCGTGAATATTTCATCCACCAATCATGGAAAGGAAAAAATGAGAGCGAACCTGTACTGCGTCTCCTCCCCGCCTTCGATGAATACTTGATCAGTTACAAAAACCGCACGGACGTATTGCCGCTAGAACATCATCCAAAAGCGTTCAACCGATTCGGCACCTTCTACCCGGTTATCTTATATAACGGAAAGATAATAGGTAATTGGAGCCGCTCCATTAAGAAAAACACCATTCAAATAGAAATGGACTTTTTCGAGAAGAAGCCCCGCATTCCAGTGAAATTAATCCAGCAGGCCGAAGCACAGATAGACGCTTTTTATAGAGGCTTATTGTACCGCCCAGCGCTTCAATGTCGGGAAAAATAATTTCATATTCGCTACGGCCTCCTCTTTCGTATAATGAAAGTCCGCATCTTTATTGAACTCATCGACAAACTGGGCACAATGATCGATCATCTGATCCATCGTACAGTCCATCGTAAAGGCCCCGTCCTTATAACAATAGCAACAATATTCCTCATTCTTGCTTCCGTCATGGTTCGTTCCTAACTCCTCATTCTTTTGCAGCGGCATACCGCAGCTTTGGCAAAATTTTGTTTCCATACTAATTTATTTTATTGGTATATAAATCTTTGTCACTTGCGTATCGTCATCCTCTTCCGAATAACTCACATATTCCTCAAACGCCATTCCATGCCGTTTGGTATAATTGAAATCTATATTTATAGTATTATATAGTTCTTGTAATCCCGCATAACTACCTTTTAAGGTATAAACCGCATATTTTCCTTTCTGCAAACGAATCGTACCGAACATCCCTGATGGAATAATCTCCTTCCGGACCGAAGCATTACTCCACTTCTCGGTCTCTTCTCTCAGACGTGCTCGCAACTTATCCATATAAGCTTTCGGAGATACGCTGAATTGTTTCTTGAACGCTTTCGAGAAAGATTGGGGGTTATCATAGCCTACCCGACTCGCTAGATCTGCCAGACTCATATCTTCCGTATGCATATATAGAACCGCTCGCTCTACACGTTGCCTTGCCACATAAGCATATAATGACTCATTCAAGGCTCCTTTCATAATACGTAGTAGCTGCCGCTCGGACACGTTTACCTGCCCGGCTATTATATCCAGTCGTAAAGGGAGATGCAAATTCGCATTGATATAATCAATTACTTGATTAATTTTCCGTTGATATATGTTTTCCGTATCGGGCTTCATCCTATAGATTCTTATGATGACAAAAATACATAATCCCAACAGACTGACAATTGTCCAATCTCGCCAATTTGAGATTTCCCCTATATTTGTTTAAAAGCCATCAACTTCAAGATTCTATAGATTGTAAAATCAGTAATTCTGTTACACTTATCAGTAATTGGTATACAAAAGCAATGGAATATCTTAAATAATTTTGTGATATGGATAAAATCAAGAAAACAAATATGAATATAAAGAAAATAACCATTGCCATGTTGATCACATTAATCTCCATTGGCAATATAAACGCACAAGAAATGAAAACTGAAATTCCAAAAATTAGTGAATTCCCTACAGGAAATGAAAACACCGGGTTTGAACAATATTTCTCGGGGAAGTCTTGGCTAGCGCCATTAACAAGCAATAAGGATTTAAACGTACCAATGTTTAACGTAACGTTTGAACCTAACTGCCGAAACAACTGGCACACGCATACAGGAGGACAAATACTCATCGCCGTAGGTGGTGTGGGTTATTATCAAGAACGAGGTAAAAGCGCCCGTCGTTTACTACCCGGGGATGTTGTCGAAATCGCACCAAACATAGAGCATTGGCACGGCGCCTCACCGGACAGTTGGTTTTCGCATATCGCCGTAGAATGTAATCCCCAAACCAATAAAAACACTTGGCTTGAGCCGGTAAGTGATGAGGAATATGGGAAGACCGTAAATGATAAGTAGTAGATTTTCCTTATCGTTTACACAAACCGAGCCTAAAAGACACTCCGGTTTCCCCTAGAAGAAACTGCAGTTTCTATTCTAGCGGGAAACTGTAGTTTCCTAAGAAAGAAATATAAAAAACTGTAATATACAAGTAAACAGAATATTGAATAATATATTCTCATCCTATGCCCTGTATATAAGACATTCTTCTCGCAAAATTCAATCCGTGCAATTAATATCATTAACAGATTCATTCTCATACGCAGACTTTTGTGATTTTATAAATATATCACGGTACTCATCAAGTAAGTTAATGTCCTGCAAATCATTAACGCCTAAAATCTCACGGATTAAATCAGCCTTGCCTGCTTCTATCTCCACTTTCGGTATCATATATCTTAATTTAGATTAATAAATAAAATCATCTGTTTGGTGTTTTAAACAGACATCGTCACCCTTTTGTTTATACAAAATTTAAATTTAACACAACAAATTTTACAGTATCCGAAATTTATCCCCTTAACTTAATCAACCAATAAGGATAGTCAAATCCCTTTCTAAATTGTTATTCACTAACAAGGATATTTCAAAATCAAAAAATCAATCTTATGGAGAAAAATATTTTCTGGTTAGAAAATGACCAACTCAAAGAGATAGCCAGTTCATTTCGGGAAAAGGTTGAAGAGGGATTAAAACATGAAAATGCGGAGATACAATGCATACCGACTTTTATCTCTCCCAAAACCTCTGATATTAATGGAAAAGCATTGGTTCTCGATTTAGGAGGAACCAACTATAGAGTAGCGACCGTCGATCTTGGACAAGGATCACCAACCATCCATCCCAACAATGGGTGGAAAAAAGACATGTCGATCATGAAATCACCGGGATATACTCGTGAGGAGCTATTTAAAGAATTAGCCGATATGATTGTCGGGATAAAACGGGATGAGGAAATGCCAATCGGCTATTGTTTTTCTTATCCAGCAGAATCCGTACTCAGTGGAGACGCCAAATTGTTACGTTGGACAAAAGGAGTCGACATTAAAGAAATGGTAGGGCAATTAGTTGGCAAACCACTTCTCGACTACCTAAACGAACATTGTAAAATCAAATTTACAGGTATTAAAGTATTAAACGATACTATCGCCAGCTTGTTTGCCGGCCTAACCGACAATAGCTATGACGCCTATATCGGTCTGATCGTAGGAACAGGCACCAACATGGCCACTTTCATTCCGGCGGATAAAATAAAGAAATTAGATCCGAGCTATAATATACAAGGCTTAGTCCCTGTCAACCTAGAGTCGGGTAACTTCCATCCTCCATTCCTCACGACAGTCGATGATACGGTTGACGCCATTTCAGGCAGCCTTGGAAAACAGCGGTTTGAGAAAGCGGTTTCGGGTATGTATCTAGGCGATATATTGAAAGCAACTTTCCCTTTGGATGAGTTTGAGAATAAATTCGATGCCCAAAAATTGACCGCTATCATGAACTATCCGGATATTCACAAGGACGTATATGTAGATGTAGCTCATTGGATCTACAACAGATCAGCACAATTAGTCGCCGCATCGCTACTGGGCCTTATTCAGTTACTGAGATCATATAATAAAGATATACAAAAAATCTGTCTAGTAGCCGAAGGCAGTCTATTTTGGAGCGAGAATAGAAAAGATAAAAACTATAACATTCTTGTTCTGGAGAAATTACAAGAACTCCTTAATGAATCCGCATTAGCGGATGTCGAAATCCATATCAACAATATGAATAACGCAAACTTGATAGGAACAGGTATAGCGGCGCTCTCTTGAAATCAATATGAATGAAGTGAATCTTGAACTATAAAATTACGTTTTTCAAAATAAATAGAAAGTGCGGGTATTCTTTACATACGATACCCGCACTACTTTTTCCGCAGAAAAATGATTGTATAATTCACTCATAGCGCATCGCACAAATGGATTCAGCCCCAGAGGATGAAATATAACCGCAATCATATCAATATTAGCTAGTGGTTTGGATTGGATATCGTAATCAATAGAGAATACCGAAATTTTCCGCCTTATTGATAGCTTCGATCGCATTATCTACATTTAGCTTTGCCAATATATTCTTTCGGTGATTATTTACCGTATAAATACTAAGATTTAGCTTATAAGCGATCTCTTTGCTCAGAAAACCTTGCCGAATTAATATTAGTATTTCTTTCTCACGCTTGGTTAATTGAGGTTCGGCTAGAATAACTGTCGACGCAAGTATCAGTCCTGTCTTTCTATTGATAACTGTCCGTTTAATTCTTTCGGTAGGCGATACAATCGGGATAATACTTGGTTCCGAAAATCTGTACCCGCTGATATTGTGCAAATTGTATCTGTTCTCATTTATCTATTATGCTTTACTTTGCATTATTTTAGTTTTCAAATATATTTAATGATTATGAAGTTGAAATTTGCCAAGAGAATGTCTTATATAAAGGCTTCGGAAATAAGAGAAATACTCAAAGTTACAGAACGGGAAGATGTTATTTCATTTGCTGGTGGACTACCTGCCCCTGAGCTATTCCCCATAGATGAAATTAACAAAATGAATCAGGTCGTTTTGCAAGAAGCAGGAGCAAAAGCTCTTCAATATACGACTACTGAAGGGTATTATCCTTTACGTGAATGGATTGCCAAACGAATGAATGAACGCTTAGGGACATCGTTTGATAAGGATAATATTCTTATAACTCACGGTTCGCAACAAGGATTAGATTTATCCGGAAAAGTATTTCTGGACGATGGTGATATCGTATTGTGTGAAAGCCCCACCTATTTAGCAGCAATTAGCGCATTCAAATCATATGGGAGTAGCTTCATTGAAATTCCAACAGATGAAGAAGGCATGGATATGGCTACTTTGGAAGAGGTACTGAATAATACTCAAAATATAAAACTAATATATGTAATACCAACCTTTCAAAATCCCACTGGAAAAACATGGAGTTTGGAAAGACGAAAAAAACTGGCTGAACTATCTGCTTTATATGATATTCCTGTTATTGAAGATAACCCTTATGGAGAATTAAGGTTTGAAGGAGAGTCTTTACCCTCTATAAAGTCTTTTGATAAGGTAGGTAATATCTTATGTACTGGTAGTTTTTCTAAAATCTTTTGTCCGGGCTTTCGGATTGGGTGGATTGCAGGTGATAAAGATATTATCCGCAAGTATGTGTTAGTTAAGCAGGGCACTGATTTGCAGTGTAACACAATAGCTCAAATGACTATTGCCGAATATCTAAAACGATATGATATTGATGAGCATATTAGCAAAATAGTAGAAGTCTACAGAAAACGCAGAGATATAGCATTAGAATGTATTGAACGCTATTTTCCTAATGACATAAAATATACTCATCCTCAAGGCGGGTTATTTACTTGGATTGAATTACCCGAAAATATTTCAGCGCGTGACATCCTGCAAAAATGCATTGAACAGAAAATAGCCTTTGTACCCGGCGGTTCATTTTATCCTGTTGAGCACAAAGAAAATACATTTAGAATAAATTACTCTAATATGCCAGAAGATAGAATCATGAAAGGACTTCAAGTAATAGGGGAAGTACTAAAGGAATACATACATCAGTTAAAGTGATTTTTAATTATATCCCCCAATTGTTTTAAACGTTCTTCAAGAAGTGGAGTCCATCGTTGTCCATAGCTTAAACGCATACAATTGGTATATTGCTCTTGTAATGTAAACATACGTCCGGGGGCTATGCTTATTTTTCGCTGCATAGCCCGATAATAAAGTTCTGTTGTATCAATCTGTTTGTCTAATTCCACCCAAAGCATAAATCCTCCTTGTGGAGTAACAATTTTTGTATTCTCGGGGAAGTAATCCATGATGGAATGGGCAAAATGAATACTGTTTGCGTATAATTCTTGTCGCAGTTTACGTAAATGGTTTTCGTATCTGTCATTCTCCATGAAATTGGCAACCGCTTCTTGATTAAGCGCAGGCGTAGAAATAAGGTGAATATTCTTTTGGCGAATAATAGCATGTTTAAATTTGCCGGGAGCAATCCATCCTACCCGATACCCCGGCGCTAATGTTTTAGATACCGCACCACACCATAAAACAAGCCCCTTCTTGTCAAAAGCCTTGCAGGGCTTAGGACGTGAATTTCCAAAAAATAAATCACCATATAAATCATCCTCGATCAAAGGTATATCATATCCGGCCAGCATATCAACAACTACCCTTTTATGTTCATCAGGCATACAACTTCCCAATGGGTTATTAAAGTTGCTTATAAGCAGGCAAGCTTTAATTTGTGGTAAAACTTTTTTCAGCGCATCTGGATCAATCCCTGTTACTGGATTGGTAGGTAATTCCAATATACGCAACCCCATACTATTGGCTAATTGTAACATTCCAAAATAGACCGGACTTTCAACCGCAATAGTATCTCCTACCTTAGTAATTACAGATAAAGCTAAAGCAACCGCATTAGTAACTCCAGCAGTTGTCACTATATCATCTTCTGTCAAGTTTCCCTTCCAACTATACGTAAAACGAGCTATAGATTTACGTAATCGCATATTTCCCTGTGTTTCATCATACCGGGTTCCATTACCCGGAAGTGCCTGCATAGCTCTTATAAGTTCTTTATTAAGTTTTGCAATTGGTAATAAAATATCTTCGGGCATTCCTAATGAAAATCGAGTGATCGATTTATCTCCTATTTCTAACGAGCTGTATACGTCAGCAATCAAATCTATCACCTCTTTGCTCTCAGGCTTTACAGACGGTTGTGTTGTCGCTGGAACAGATAGGCGTATGGGTTTGTAATTGACAATATACCCTGATTTTGGGCGTGATATTATAAATCCGTCTTTTTCCAATTCATAATATGCCTGAATTGCAGTATTAAGACTTACACCATTTTCATTGCTAATAGTGCGTAAAGAAGGTAGTTTCTCACCAGCTTTCCACACGCCTTTCTTAATTTGACAGGCAATAGTTCTCGCTATTTCTTGATATAGGATTTCTTTTTTCATACTTGTCAGGTGTTATCTGTATCCTGCAAATATACAAAAATCGTGTCTGTATCTGTTTTGGACTTTGAATTACTTTTACAGAATGACTTTTGTATTGCTTTGCTATTCTTAAATGAAAGAAAGGTATTCGAGTAAACAACTGAATTTAAACACCATTAATAAAAAAATCACAGTAAAACAGGTTTCAGATGATAATATCTAAAATCAATACAGAGATTGAAACCTTCTGCATGGATAGTGATTTCCGACAATCGTACCCCCTAATCGTTTTTGGGGGAAGGGGGTACGATTTGGATACTCAACCGTGTCTTTTCGTGCCCCTTTTTTGTCTTTTAAGCAAGACTGAAACAATAAAAAAAGTCCTACAATACGTTGATATTGTAGGACTTGTCTCTTTTTTGTCGCCGTTTGGCTTTGTTCTTATGTGATCCGCTTGGGGCTCGAACCCAAGACCCCAACATTAAAAGTGTTGTGCTCTACCTGCTGAGCTAGCGAATCAATCCTTATGCGTTTCTTTCGAATTGCGGGTGCAAAGATATGGAGTTTTGTTTAAAAAACAAATCTTTTTGCAATAAATATTTTAATTATTTTGAACTGTTTGCTTCTTCTTCTTGATTATCAATGTGTTCCAACTGCTTGGAAATTATTTTTTCGTTGCCAACAATAAATCGTTGATAGTAGGAAAGCATTAAAGTTGTTAGTGGAAGAGCGATGATCATTCCCAAAATTCCCATTAATGATCCCCAAATAGAAAGGGAGAGTAAAATAATGGCCGGATTCAGCCCTGTGATTTTCCCCATGACTTTGGGGACTATAAATCCGTCCTGGATTATTTGCACAACACAGAATACTGCTATGGCGGCAATCATAATTAACCAAAAATTTTGTCCGGTATCCGCTGCTTTTAGCAAAGCTAGTAATGCGGTAGGAACAAACCCGATAAGTTGAAGATAGGGAACCATGTTAAGTGCACCAATAAATAATCCCAAGCCGATAGCCAGTGGAAAGTCTATGATAAGGAAACCTATACTAAACAAAATACCAACACAAAGTGCCACGAATGCCTGTCCCCTGAAATATTTATTCATGCCATCTTGTACGTCATGTACTAAACCGGTTGTGAATTTATGATATTTTTGTGGCAACAAATGAATCCATCCTTCTGCTATCGATTCATAATCCAACAGAATAAAAAACAGATATAACAAAATAATGAATGACGCAAATATGCTGAACATAAAGTTTATGGATTGGGCAAGCATAGTCCATACACGTGGCACAGCTTCTTTTATGGTATTCATTATATTCTCTTCGCTGAGCATATTGTTCAGCCAATGCATGTCTATGTATTCTTTTACAAAGTGAGAAACCGTTCCCGGGATAGCTGCTGTTTGTGATCCTTCTATAAAGTAAGTGGTAAGCAGGTCTTTTAGTTTCCCGAATTCAGAGATCATAGGTGGAACGAGAAGTACAAAAGCAACGCTGCCGATTCCTATAACTACAAAAAGTGCGCAGAAAATGGAGACGACTCTGCTTTTTAGTTTCAGCTTATATTGGAAGAATTTAACGAGAGGGTAGATCATGTAGGCTATTAACCATGCTATAAAGAATGGAAGCAATACTCCACTCAATCTGTTAAACAGGTATAGAATACCTATAATGACAGCTATTCCTAATATCCCGCGGATAAAGCTGTCGAATGTAATCTTCTTGTCAAGCATATCGGATAAATATTAATTATTTATCGTCCTCTTGTATGGCTTTATTATAACATTCTCTGCAAAGAGGTTCATATTCGGCCTTTTCTCCCAAGAGAACTCGTTTGTCATTTTTTACAGTTCGGTGAGAAGCGTAAGCAAGTTGCCCGCACTTAACACAAATGGCATGTACTTTCGTCACTTCATCGGCTATGGCACATAGTCCGGGCATCGGTCCGAACGGCACTCTTTTAAAGTCCATATCCAAACCGGCAACAATAACTCTAACCCCGTTGTCTGCCAGTTGATTGCAAACATCAATCAAACCGTTATCAAAAAATTGCGCTTCATCAATTCCCACTACATCAATATCTGAGGTGAATAAAAGAATACTGCCCGAAGAATCAATCGGAGTAGATGATATGGCATGACTGTCATGGGATACGACTTGTTCTTCCGAGTAGCGTGTATCAACGGCAGGTTTGAATATCTCTACTTTCTGCTTTGCAAATTCAGCTCGTTTCAGTCTTCGGATCAATTCTTCTGTTTTGCCGGAAAACATGGAACCGCAGATTACTTCAATTCTTCCTCTTCTTCGTGTTTCCTGTATGTGGTCTTCTGAAAAAACTACCATTATTTGTGCGTTTTACTTTATGATAATTAGGTTATTATTTATTTGCAAATGTAATATACCCTATGGAATATTCCGCAAAAGTTCCCAACTTTATTATTTATCTTCCGGTTCAACATTTCTCTATGACACTTCCGAATGTTACAATCAACATAAGATATTTTATGGCATTCACCACTTTCACCATTTTGAAACGGCTTATCCGTAGGCAATACGGGGTGAAGGCGAGGTTTCACCGAGTGAATGGATTGTTTTTTCAAACGACAAGTCGTTTGCTGCAATCAACAGGTTGTTTTTTACAAACAACAGGCTCTTTGTAAAAATTAACAGGTTGATTTAAAAAAGCAATGCATTGTTTTTTTAAAACGAAGTATCGATTGGGAAAAAATGTGCAGGCGTTTTAAAAATATCCCTTGATGTTTTTCGCAACTTTCCTTGGGATGTTGGTCAATTACCCCCGGGAAGTTGCCCAACTATCCGGGGGTAATTTTTTCTTTCTGCTTGCTTCACCGGTTGAATCCCAACTTTCACCCCGTATTGCCTACGGGCAAGCCGTTTTAGAATGTTGAAGGTGATGAATGTCATAAATTAACCCCCTTGTGGAAAGCATGGTTGTTAACTCAAGTATCATGGGCAAAAAAGAGTGAAATACTTGAATAGGTATATATATAATGCAAGAACTGTTAAATTATTGGTTATTTTAAGATTTTGCATACTAATTATTTCTACATTTGTAACGTAACTCAGATGGAAAAAAGATGAAACAAAGTCTATTAACTGATATTGAATTGGATGTTCAAGAGTTAAGGTATCTGATAGATGCGCTTGGCAAAGAACATAATCAGGCTTTGTGTGAAATAGCCAAACGAAATATTTTGCAAATGCGCTCGCGTTTAGACAACCTGTATGAGGAATTGTCGATTTCGCCTGAACCTGCTCCCTTTATAGAACCACAAGAACAAAAAGAAGAGGAAATAATATCCCGTCCGGAAAGTGAAGTAAAGCTTCCCGAGAAGAATGTGACTCCTTTATTTGTATCGAATATTTTGAAAAAAGATTTGCGTCATTCCATAAGTCTGAATGACTCTTTCCGTTTTACCCGTGAATTGTTTGGAGGAGATGGTGAGAGAATGAATCAAATTGTGGAAAAAGTTGATGCGATGACCTCTTATGATGAAGCTGTCTCTTTCATTGAATCCGAGATAACTTTGGATGAAGCTAATGATGCTGTTATTGACTTCATGGAGCTTCTGAAAATACGTTTCATGTAACATTTGATGATATGGGTAAATTATATGTAGTGCCGACTCCCGTAGGAAACTTGGAAGATATGACTTTCCGGGCAATACGTGTTTTAAAAGAAGCTGATTTGATTTTGGCTGAAGATACACGTACTTCCGGCATTCTTTTGAAGCACTTTGAAATAAAGAATGCCATGCAGGCTCATCATAAATTTAATGAACATAAAACGGTGGAAGGTGTTGTTAATAGACTATTGGCCGGAGAAACCATTGCTTTAATATCCGATGCCGGAACTCCCGGCATATCCGATCCCGGTTTTTTGGTTGTTCGCGAATGTGTGAAGAATGGTATTGAAGTACAATGTTTACCGGGAGCAACAGCTTTTGTCCCGGCATTGGTTGCTTCGGGCTTGCCGAATGAGAAATTTTGCTTTGAAGGATTTCTTCCGCAAAAAAAAGGTCGTATGACCAGATTAAAAGCTTTGGCAGACGAACCACGTACAATCGTTTTTTATGAATCCCCTCACAGGGTGTTGAAAACATTGGCACAGTTCGTTGAATATTTTGGATCGGAAAGAAAAGTATCTGTATCCAGAGAAATATCAAAAGTGCATGAAGAAACTGTTCATGGAACTTTAACCGAGGTGATAGAACATTTTACGGCTAATGAACCGCGAGGAGAGTTTGTGATTGTGCTCGAAGGTAAAGATGCGAAAGCATCGACCGGTGAACCGAATGAATTGAGAGAGAATTGAATAAAAACTTCATTTATTAAAATGTAGACTTATGAAAAAGTTAGTATTATTATTTTTATGCGCTTCCATGTTTGTTGCGTGTAATAACAAAGGTGGTAGCAGAGATGAGCTGAAAGCTCAGAATGATTCCCTTACGATGGAATTGAACCAGCGTAATGCTGAACTGGACGAGATAATGGGAACGTTTAACGAAATCCAAGAAGGTTTTAACCAGATTAATGCGGCAGAGAATCGTGTGGACTTGCAACGTAGCACAATGAATGAAAATGCTGCTTCTGCAAAAGAACAGATTGCTTCGGACATTCAGTTTATCACTAAGACAATGGCTGATAACAGAGAACAGATACAGAAATTGCAGGCTCAGTTGAAGAGTAGCAAGAATAATTCTGCCCAGTTGAAGAAGGCTATTGATAAATTGAACGCAGAGTTGGAAGCAAAAACAAAACAAATCAACGAATTACAGGCAGAACTCGCTTCAAAGAATATTCGTATTCAGGAACTTGACGAAGCTGTAACTAACTTGAATGCAAATGTTGAAACTTTGGCAACCGAGAATGCGGAAAAGGCTAAAACTGTTGCTGCCCAAGACAAGAAAATTAATACTGCATGGTTTGTGTTTGGTACTAAGTCCGAACTGAAAGATCAGAAGATTCTTCAGAAGGGCGATGTGTTGAGAAGTGCCGACTTCAATAAGGATTACTTTACTGAAATTGATATTCGTACAACAAAAGATATTAACCTTTATTCGAAACGTGCAGAGTTGTTGACTTCTCACCCGACTAGTTCTTATGTTTTTGAAAAAGATAGCAAAGGACAGTTGATTTTGAAGATTACAAATCCGAGTGAATTCTGGAGCGTATCTAAATATTTGGTAATTCAGGTACGTTAAAAGTTAACGGCAGATTAATTTCTGCATAATAGCAATGTGCCAATGTACTTATATAGTGTATTGGCACATTTTTTATATGATTATGGCGCATTATAAAAATATATTTTTTGACTTGGACGACACCCTTTGGCACTTTTCTGAGAATGCGGAAGATTCCTTTCGTGAAGTGTTTTTTAAGCATGGGTTAAATCATTATTTTGATTCGTTCGAACAGTTTTATTCTATATATCAGAAAAGGAATAAAGAATTGTGGGTTGAATATGGAAATGGTGATATAACCAAAGAAGAATTAAACCGGCAACGTTTTTCATATCCGTTGCGAACCGTAGGGGTAGATGATGAGGCATTGGCAAAAAAGTATTCCGATGATTTCTTTGCTATCATTCCATTAAAGAGCAAACTGCTTCCCGGTGCAAAAGAAGTACTTGATTATCTTTCATCCGGTGGCTACCGGCTTTTCATTCTTTCCAATGGCTTCCGTGAATTACAGTTTCAAAAGATGAAATCGGCGGGTATAGATGGGTATTTTAAGAAAGTCATTCTTTCTGAAGATATTCATGTTCATAAACCTTATCCCGAGATATTCAATTTTGCTTTATCGGCTACCCAGTCCCGCTTGCAGGATTCATTGATGGTTGGTGATAGTTGGGAAGCAGATATTGAAGGAGCAAAGGGAGTAGGTATGCATCAAATGTATTTTAATTATTTAAAACGATCTGATTTACCTTTTAAACCGACTTATAAAATAGATGCGTTAACAGAGATTCTTGCATTGTTATAGTATGCGCAGATAAAACAAAAAATCGGATAGATTGGAAAACCTTTCTATCCGATTTCTTTTATAGTTTAACTTGGTTTATCGGGTTCCACCTGCCCACCAAACAGGTTCTGTGTAAACATACTGTCCGTCACCAAACGCTGCTTTAACTGCAGGGTTGGCAATAACATCATCGGCACCATAACCTAAACGCTGAGGGAACTTGTTTGTATTCAAAGGATTTTTCAACGTAACAAATACTTTTCCTTCAGCTTTCAAACGGCGATAATCATTATATGCTTCAACAGACTCACCTGCAGCACCGAAGAATGCCAGATACTTCTGAATCATGGTTTCTTTCAAAGGATCGGCTGTGAATAAAGGCTTTACTGACTTAGTGAAGTATTCTTCAGCAGCTTCCGGCGTTAAAGTAGCACTGCCTTTCATTCCCCAGCTTGCGAGTCCGTCTTTAATGGTATAGTTTAAGTTTGCAAATGCTGCAACGATGGCTTCTTTCAGTGCGCCCTCGGCATTAGTGCTTCCTCCTTCCAAACGGCAAAGTGCTTCTGCTTCAAGGAACTTTAATTCATGGAAGCTTAATAACTGTGTCGGGGTGGTTGCAGACCAACATGCGATGGATGTACCATATTTATTTTGTGCTTCCAAAGGAGTTCCATTAGGAGCTGCGTTAATATCTGCAAGATTTGTAGCCTGTACTCCTTGGTCGGGATCATTAAATGATTGGATACTTCTCGGATCGTTTCTTTCCATGAATTTGTCAATCAAACTTTGGCTTGCACCTAAACTGTTACGGCTGTAACTGAAACTAAATAATGGGTTGAGTTGTGTATCACCGTCATAGATAGCTAATTTAAATTCCTCGTCTGATGATTGGAAAGATTTATCTATATAAGTAAGTATATTCCTTAAATCTGTTGTCTGATCGGAACTCTTATTTAATAAGTGCATTGTGTAACGTGCTTTTAAAGCGTAGGCAGCTTTTAACCACAATGCAGCTTGCTCGTCACTTTTTCCATAAATAAGGTCTTTGGAACCGATAGCTCCGGATAATCCTTCATCTTTAGCTTTCCCGTCATCCAGCAGGATGATTGCTTCATCCAGATTCTTTTGAACCTCATTGTAGATAGATTCCTGGCTGTCAATTTTAGGTTGCATATATGCAGGGGTGCCATCGGGATTTAAAATACCTGTTTCTGTAAACGGAGTATCACCAAACATATCGGCTGCAACACCTGCATTGTATGCAAGGAATATTTTAGCTATGGCTTCTGTCAGGACATTACCTTTGTCTGCATCATCATTCTCGCATTTCTGTATGGCTATTTTTGAATTTTTGATATTTGCATAAAGGCTTATCCATGCATTATTATAGGTGGTGGCAGTCGATGGTTCTCCACTACGTATCTCAGCTTTGTAAAGTTGATTACCTGTCCCGACTTCATGCTCCATATAAACAGAGGTATAAAGTGAGAAGTCACCTCCAACTGTATTGAATGCAGTGCTCACTCCCAAGTCGGTAACTAAGAATTTCGCCGGGGCTGTTTCCGGATGATTGGGATCTTTGTTGACCTTGTCCATTGCATCTTCCGTACAAGATGAAATGGTAATTGCTGTCAGAAAAGAAAATGCTAACAGCTTTCCTATGAATTTATATTTTTTCATTGTCATACTCTAATTAAAATTTAATATTAAAACCGAAACCGTAACTTGCAGTTTGAGGCATTGAATAATCCTCAAATGCTCCTGCCATATTGTTGTTTCCCTGGCTTGCTTCCGGATCTAAGTCCGGCATTTGTGCCCACACTAAGATGTTTCTTGCAAATGCATTGACAGAAAGTTCCATCCAGCTTTTCTTCAATATTTGGTAACTTACGGCAACTTCGCGAAGTTTGATGAATGAGTTGTCATACACAGAAGATTCATCGATTTCATTCAAACGGCTATAATAGGTTTGTTGTGCAATTGCACCGGTGACAGGAATATTATTTTTGGTTCCGTCTTCTTTGTAGCCATCGAAAATGATTGTTCCTTCACGGTTTTCGGTTCTTTTACTTATACCGTAGTAATCTGCCAATCCGGTGGTCCTGCTATACATCTGTCCTCCTTGTTTCCAATCGAGAACTGCACTGAGAGTACATTTCCATAATTTCAATGTTGTGTTGAAGCCTAATATGAAATCGGGGGAAATTCGGCCGATAACCTGCGACTCACCGGCAATAGGAATGCCGTCTTTGTCTACCAAACGATTACCATTCGCATCTCTTTTATATCCTACACCATAAATAACCGGGAATTCATCACCTACCGATGCACGAACCTGAGGCGTTACATATCCTCCTAATTGGATGCTTTCTACTCCGGGAGCTAACTCGTCAACGTAGTTTTTAATTCTTGTCCAGTTGAATCCGAAATTCCAGTCTATATTCTTAGTTCTGATAGGGTTAAAGCCTAATGTCAACTCATGGGTATTTGTATGGATACGTCCACCGTTGGTTAACAATTCGCTGGCTCCTGTAGATGATGCCAAAGGCACTTTAAATATCTGGTCTTTCACATTCTGACGTGAATAAGTATAGTTTACTGTAATCAGATTGTTGAAGAAGTTTAAATCCGCTCCGACTTCGTAGGAACGTGTATTCTGTGGCTTCAATTTCGGATCGAAAATGACAGGGTAAGGAGTGTATGCATTCGTTCCATTGATTGGATACATGATCGGAGTCAATTGATAAAATCCGCCTCCATACACAGGTATGTCATAATAGTTTTCAAGATAATCACCTGCTTGTCCTACCTCTGCATAAGATAATCTGATCTTTGCATAGTTAAGTATGTTATTCTTCAATGCATCCAATTCTGTTAGAATGAATCCGGCGGAGACGGATGGATAGAAGAATGAACGGTTGTTGCGTGGCATATTGGAAACATAATCCTGACGTCCCGTTACTGTTAAATAAAGCATGTTCTTATAAGAAGCAGATATATTTCCAAAGAATCCCACTGTACGGTTCTTCCATCTTTCTTCCTTTGTTTGTTGGATGGTAGAGTTGTTGATTTGATTCCAGCCGGAGAAGTTGTAATTTGAGCCATACTCATAATACTTCTTCTTGTTACTTTGGATTATTTCATTTCCCAATATTGCATTCAGTCCCCAATCCTGATTGATATGCCAGTCATAGTTAATGGTAAGCAATGAGTTATAGGTGGCATTGGTCCAACCATAATTTTCTATTTGTCCTTTTCCGCCACCGGTATTGCTGCCATAACCGTAACTGTCGGTATAATGAGTGGTATATGCATCTACACCAACCATATATTTGACATTCAAAGTATGATTATCCGTGCCAAAGTTTGTTTTGTAGTTGGCATAAGTGTTTCCAAAAAAACGATTTGTGTTTTCGGAATATTTGTTGTTATCTATAGCCCAATATGCATTATCCAAGTTTCCACGGAAAGAGTTCTGTGTATAAGGATCACCTTTGATATGGCTCGGAATTCCGGCAAGGTCATAACTTGAAGGAGCAGGGTACACTGTTCTCAAAATACCATTACCGGAAGTAACGGCTTTATCAATGGATGTGGTAATGTAATTACCGGTGAAACCTGCACTCCAATTATTTGTCAATTTAGTTTCCGCACCGACTTTTACATTATATCTGTCCATTCCTGTTTGGGGGATAATACCGTCTTGATGGGTATTACCCAATGAGATAGAATATGAACTTTTTTCCAAAGCCTGAGCCACGTTTAAAGAATTGCTCCATGTTATACCTGTTTGGAAGAAATCCTTGATATTGTCATATGCTTGTGGAGTAGCCCATGGATCTAAGCCTGCCGCAGCACGTTGAGGCACATAATATTGACCTTCATGCAAACCATACTGCTTTGCCATATCACTATTGGGGTTGCTACCGCCATAAGTTCCGTCATTGGGCAAATCTGATATTTTCGGTCCCCAAGACAGACCGGAGTTATATACATATTCTCCATAAACTCCTTGTGCATAAGTCTTTTGTATTTCCGGTGTGCGGCCGACTACGTCAAAACTAAGATTGGATGAAAAACTGACTTGCGGCTTTCCTTTTGCCAAACCTCTACCACTTTTAGTAGTAATAACGATAACACCATTGGATGCACGGATACCATAAAGTGCCGATGCAGCCTGTCCTTTCAAAATATTGATGCTTTCAATATCATTCGGATCAATATCAACGGCACGGTTGGCAAAGTCTGCACCGCTTACACTACCGTTATTCTGAACTTGGGTATCTACGTCCGGGGTACTTGTTACCGGCATGCCGTCGATAACGTACAACGGAGTATTGTCACCGGAGAATGAACGTGCACCACGGATTGTAATCTGTGAAGATGCCCCCGGCATACCACTTGAAGGTTTGATGTCCAAACCGGAAACTTTGCCTTGCAATGCACCTGCTAAATTTGAATTGGCTGCCTGAGTCAATTTGTCGGCTTTTACGTCTTGCACGGCATAGCCCAAAGCTTTTTTCTCGCGTGAGATTCCCATAGCGGTAACAACAACTTCGTCTAAGTTCTGTGCATCAGATTGTAACATGACTCTCATATCGGGTTTTATCGCTACTTCTGCAGTCTTTAATCCAACGAAAGAAACTACCAAAGTCTTCGCAGAACTAAAATACATCTATAAATCTGATAATCAATAATATAAATATATTATTTTTGAACATTCTTTTCATTTATCCATTGATGTAATTTTCTTCTCTATTCCATTATACCGAGGAATCTGAAAATATAAAGGTTATTAACCTCAAAGCAGAGAGATACCCATTTTCTACCCAAATAAAAAATGTACAAAAGAATATCACTCCTATAAAATAAAGCATTCATATTAAACTCTTTACAATGCAGAATGCCAACCATAAACCAACTAGATATTTGGAAAATCGAGAAAAATGTTGTATCTTTATAATCTCATATAGGCATATACCTCTCTTTCGCCTTATTAGCATACCTCTACCTCTTATTATAAATTACTCTACACTGTTTTAATAAATGGTGTACTCCTTTCCTGAAATAACTCTACTACTTATATAAAAAACGTCCTCACGTTTGATTTTAACAAACGGTACGTTTCACCTTAACTATCCGTACGTTTTTATCTGTTATTCCCAAGCTCGAAATCTCATCGGCAGGAAGTACGCATCCGCATGCAATTGCAGATCACTTTGTTTTGCAATGTTCCAAATCCCGGATTAACGTCATATCCATAACATCACTGTATATCTGGGTGGTTTTAATACTTCTGTGCCCTAATAGTTTTTGTACAGTAGTGATATTTGCACCTTTATATATTAATAAGGTGGCATTTGTATGTCGGGCCGAATGAAAAGAAAAATGTTTTTTAATGCCAGCCAACTTGGATATTCTCATAAGCTCTTTATTCACTGTCGAATTATCCTTTATTTGAAACAATTCATTGGGATGAGCTCTGTATTTCTCCAATATCTTCAGGCATTTTCCCTGAAATAGTAAAAATAGAGGAATACGAACTTCCATTTCGGTTTTTACTGATTTATATACAAGCCATACTTCTTCATTCATAGCAACGATATTCTCCGCCTTCAGACTTATAAAATCGGAATACCTTAGTCCGGAATAACAACAAAATAAAAAGGCATCCAAAGTCTTTTCCCATCTGAAACCGGATCCATTAAAAGCCAACTGTTCCAGTGACTCTAATTCTACCGGAGTAAGATAAGTATGTTTTCCGTCTTTTGTTTTTATCTTGTATTTCCTGAAAGCATATTTCTGAATATCGACATATTCTTTATTAATAGCCACATTTATATACCGTTTCAGGTGTTTCATATGCTTAGCTATTGTATTGATATGATAACCTTTTCTTTTCATAAATAGCTCAAAAGAGGAAACAAACTCAAAAGTAAGTTCAGAGAAACCAATATCTTTTTTGTATTCCGTCAGAATCTGCAACGTTGATAAATGATTCTTTTTCGTATTCTCTTTAAGAGATGAATTTTTCACTTCTTTTTTATAAAATAATGTAAACGAGGATATATCAGGCTGCCTGAAGGAATCTTTTAAAAGTTCTAATGTAACTATTCTCTTTTGCTGCCAAAGCTCGAGTTCTCTTTTTTCTATTGTGATTAAATAATCATATAACATTCTATTCAGTGCGTCCTTATTTGGATGATTCTTCACCAAACGTTTCCTATAATCCCATTGATCCGGTGCTAAATATACTTTTGTTGTAAAATACTTTTTTCTTTTTTTGAGATAAGCTTCCACCTGTACCAAAGCTTTCCCTTGTTGGTTCAGTACTTTTTTCCTGTTAAAAACCAAATTGTAAATAATCTTATCCATATTCTAATCCCATTAATTTATAATAAACTGAATATGGCACTTTATGTTCCATGTTTTTTATTAGTGAAAGCAAATAGTAACAAACTGATGTTAATCTACTTAGCTTATAGTTTTATAAATCTCACATTTATTTAAACTTATTTAGGGTGTCAGTTGTTTATTTCATGGTACATAAGCAAAATGAGTACAATAAATAGTAATTTAGTTCGTAAAGAACATGCAAAATGACAAATTGAATTCTTTTTGTTTAGTCGTAGTGTCAGATAATTAATGCTTGAATTGCATATAAATATAAAATATATGTGCTTTTAAGCATTAAAAGGCATCTAAAACTAACACTTTGTAACAAATGAAGGGATTTTTATAAAAAATAGCTGTTTGTTATGTTTTTATTAATATATTTGCAAATTGTTAGAGTAGAGAGTAATTAATGTAAAGTTAAACTTTAAGAGAGAATTTATGAAAAGAAAATTAATGCTGTTATTGACCTGCCTTTTTGTAGGTATTGGTCTGGCAACTGCCCAAAACTCTAAAGTTACAGGTGTTGTAATTTCAGAGGAAGACGGGCAACCGGTTGTTGGAGCCTCTGTATTGGTTAAAGGTACCACCAATGGTACTATCACCGATATAGATGGTAAATTTAGTTTATCAAACGTGCCAAGTTCTGCGAAGACTTTGGTTGTTTCGTATGTGGGGATGAAGACACAGGATGTTGCTATAAAGCCTAGTCTGAAGATTATTTTACAGTCTGATTCTCAGAATCTTGATGAAATTGTAGTTGTTGGTTATGGAACGCAAAAGAAAAAAGATTTGACAAGTTCCATTGCTAAAGTTGGGGGTGAAGATATTGGAAATCTGGCAACTGCTTCTTTTGATAATCAGTTGGCGGGACGTGCTGCCGGTGTGCAGGTAATTTCTCCCAGTGGCGTGTTGGGAAGTACTCCTACTTACCGCGTACGTGGTTTGAGCACTATATCTTCCAATGACCAACCTCTGATTATCATCGACGGAATGCCGGTTGTCAGTGGCAATATGAGTGAGGATTTGGCTTATGTAAGTACCAATGCAATGTCTGATATTAATCCGAATGATATTGAAAGTATTGAAATATTGAAAGACGGTGCAGCTACGGCTATTTATGGTTCGCGTGCTGCAAACGGGGTTGTCTTGATTACCACTAAAAAAGGTTCGAAAGGCAAAGCTTCCATTTCTTATGATGGTTATGTAGGTGTTGCATCGGCTGCAAAACTGCATGATTTGTTGAATGGAGAAGAATTTGTGACCATCGCCAACGAAAAATATTCAAACTGGGGTGAAGATGGTCCTGCCGTTTATGATGGTACTAATACAAATTGGAATGATTATGTATTTAAAAGTGCTTTCCAACAGAATCACAATCTTTCGGCTAGCGGCGGAACAGAGAAAAGCCAGTATTATTTTTCTGTAGGCTATACAAACCAAGATGGTATTGTCAGAGCCAACGATTTGGAACGTTTCACTGTTAAAGCGGATTTGACACAAACGGCAAACAGGTGGCTGAAGATTGGGATAAACGCTCAGGGTTCCCGTACAAAGATTAACGGCGTGATGAACGAAGAAAATTCTTTGGGCAGTGTTGGTTTTGCAAGTGTGCGTATGCTCCCTAACGTAGCTGTCTTTAATGCAGATGATGTTACGGGCTATAATATTGATGCCGTTAACAGAAAGACCTTGGGACGTGGGAGCAACCTTATTCCTATCGATAATGGTATTCAGAATATTGTATGGGGCTTGGACAACAATATAAACAGATCGACAAGCACCCGTGTTATTGGCGGTGGATTTGCCGAAATAACTTTCTTGCCGGGCTTTACTCTTCGTACCCAAGGCGGACTTGACATGACGAAGCTGACCGATTATATGTATTGGAACAAAGAATCGGGTGATGGCTATGGATATGGAGGATTGGTAGATGAAACCAATGTTACTTATCATAACTGGAACTGGCAGAATGTGTTAAACTATAACCACACATTCAATGCAATGCACAATTTGAGTGCAACTGCTGTTCAGGAGTATACTTATAGCAGGCTTGAATATACGGATGCTTCTGTGGAACAGCTTTCAGATGGCTTCTTTGCAGATCATATCATCACTAACACTTTTGGGGAAAAGTCTGTTTATGGTGATAAAACCTATAATGGTTTGGCTTCATACATGTTGCGTGCTAATTATAATTATGATAGTAAATATTATGTTGGAGCTTCAATCCGTTGGGATGGATTGTCGCGTTTGTCTAAAGATGAACGTTGGGGTACATTCTGGGGAGCATCTGCAGCATGGCGTATTTCAAGAGAACATTTTTGGGATGGATTGAGGAATGTTGTCAATGATTTGCGTATCCGTGCAAGTTATGCAACTTTAGGAAACTCTGAACTTGGTGATAACTTTCCCTATCTAAATACGTATGGTCCTAAGAAATATGGAAGCCAAAATGGTATTGCATGGAACAATATGGGAGTTGAAAGTTTAAGCTGGGAAACTACCGAAACTTTTGATTTAGGCTTGGATGGAGGCTTGTTTGATGGCAGATTGACTTTTGAACTTGCTTATTGGCAGAAGAACTCAAAAGACTTGGTGCTCGAAGTTCCGACAGCTCCGTCGCTGGGTATTCCATATAATAAATATTACGATAATATCGGTAAGATAAAGAACAGCGGTATTGAAATTACCATAGGAGGTGACATCGTAAATAATAAAGATTTCAGATGGCATTCGGATATAAACTTCTCTACTCTGAAAAATAAAGTATTGTCATTATATGGAGGTAGCGACATTGTAACTAACTATACAGTAATCCGTGAGGGAGAATCTTACAATTCTCTTTATGGTTATGATTTTTATGGAGTAAACAAGGAAAATGGTAATCCGATCTGGCGTAAAGCCAATGGAAGTTTGGTACAGTTCGACACATTTGGCGATTATGATTATAAAGTATATGATCCTAATAATCCTTCCGATGTTTCCGAAGGTTCATCACTCGATGCTACCGACCGTAAGGTGTTAGGCTCTGCTCTTCCCAAATGGTTTGGAGGATGGAATAATACTTTGACTTATAAAGGCTTTGACTTGAATGTGTTCTTCCGTTTTTCCGGTGGAAATAAGATTATGAATGCTACCCGCCAAGCTTCATTGTTGAATTTGGATTTCTCTAATAATGGGAAAGAAATATTAGGTCGTTGGCAGAGTCTGGAGAATCCCGGTGATGGAGTTATTCCAAAAATCGGATACGGAGATTCTCAGGTATTGTTTAATGACGGATTTGCCGATTCGCGTTTTGTGGAGAACGGTTCATATTTAAAATTGTCTACTTTGGCATTAGGATATACATTCCCTGCCAATTGGGTGTCTAAGCTCAGTATGCAAAAGATCCGTTTGTATGTTCAGGGACAGAATATATTTACGATCACCGGTTACAAAGGATTGGATCCTGAAACAAGTACCCGTATGGGAGTGGATTGGGATGGAATGCCCCAACAAAGAGTATTTACATTTGGAGCTAATATTACATTCTAAAAATAGAAAGGAAATATATTATGATATACAATACATTTAATAAGATATTGGGAAGAACTTTAGGAGTGGCGCTTCTTGCAGGTTGCTTCCTTACCGCCTGTGAAGATAAGGTGGTTGATTTAAAACCGGTTGATGCAATACCCAATGAGGATGCTTATGCTACGGCTGAGAGATGTGAACTTTCTGTAATTGGAGCTTATGATGCTGCCCAGAGTGGTATCTATTATCAGAGTGATCCTCCTCAGTACACACGTGGCTATCCGTTTGGTGCGGCAAGTATTATTCAGGGAGAAATGCGTGGAGAAGATATGAATCTTACTGCACAATTCTATGATTATACTTATTCTGCCACTTACACTACCTCTACTGCAAACAACGTTACGATGTGGGAAGCTTCTTTCGAAGCTATAAACCGTTATAACACAGTAATGAAGAATGAAGAGGAAGCAAAGAATAACGGAGTCATTTCCCAGGATACTTATGATCAATATGAAGGGGAGTGTTTGTTTCTTCGTGCTTTGACGTATCATAATCTGATGGTGCACTTTGCATTGCCTTATAATGTAGAAGGTAATAATGATTATGGTTTGCCTTTATATTTGACTCCCCATACTACTCCGGAAGAAATTCAAGAAGGTCTGAAGATCGGCCGTTCAAGTGTGAAGGATACTTATAAGCAAATTATTCAGGATTTGGATGATGCAGAAAGGTTATTGCCTGAAGCTATTGCTTCAAGCCCGATTACACGTGCATCAAAAGGAGCTGCGATTGCATTGAAAACTCGTGTCTATTTACATATGCGTGATTGGGATAATGTAATAACCGAAGCGAAGAAATTAATGGGAACCGATGGTAGTTTCACCAGTCCGATAGGCGGTTATGGCTTGGAAGATAATCCTGCTACTCCTTTTACATCGGCCGATAGCAATAAGGAATCCATATTTTCTATTGAGAATAGTTCGGATGACAATCCTTCTGTGAATGGTGCCCTTTTCGCAATGTTTTCAGGACGTGAGGGGGGACGTGCCATGTGTCCTACTTCACCTACCTTGTATAATTCAACTTATTGGCCGGCAAATGATAAACGCCGTAATTTGCTCTATTACCTGCAATCGGAACAAGAACCGCAGTCAAATTACTATTACTGTGATAAATACACCAGTTTGTCTAATGCCGATAATGCTCCGCTTATACGTTATGCAGAAGTACTGTTGAATTATGCGGAAGCAGCGCTTCGTGATCCGGCAACAGATAACAGTATGGCATTGAAAGCATTGAATGCGGTGCGTGGTCGTTCCACCGATGTTTATAAAGCTTCGGAGTTCGCTACGAATGTTGATATGCTGAATGCAATTCTTTGGGAACGCAGAATAGAGTTCAACGGAGAAGGTCGGCGTTGGGAAGATATTCACCGTTTGGCTGCTGATGATTTATGTCCGTCCGGCGGTATTCCAAAAAAGATTGAATACAGTAATGTTGTATCTTATCAAAAATCAACAGGACAGAGCGCTTTCAATATTAATGGTGCGATAGATGATAAATGGTATGGCGCAAGCAAAAAACTCATACCTTACACCGATAAACGCTTTATTTGGCCTATACCCATCAATGACTTGTTGAGAAACCCGACATTGGCAAAACAGCAAAATGCCGGTTGGTAATTGGATTTAAGTTTTTCTTCTATAGAGAAAGGCTGTCTTCTTAATCAAGAAGACAGCCTTTTTGTATTTAATCAAACATTCTTTTATTATATTTGTTGCCGATATATATTAATGTTGTAAAATGAAAGAATTTGTAATATCCGAAGCTCAGACAGAGAAAGCGGTTCTTGTAGGTTTAACTACCCAGACGCAGGATGAGCGGAAAACAAAAGAATATTTGGATGAACTTGAGTTCTTGGCTGAGACAGCCGGTGCTGAAGTGGTGAAAAGATTTACCCAAAAGATAGACCAGGCAAACTCTGTTACTTATGTGGGTAAAGGAAAATTGCAGGAGATAAGAGATTATCTTACCTTACAAGAGGAAAATGAAGAGGAAGTAGGTATGGTTATCTTTGATGATGAATTGTCAGCCAAGCAGATACGTAACATTGAAGCGGAACTGAAAGTTAAGATACTGGACCGAACTTCACTGATTCTAGATATATTTGCCATGCGGGCTCAGACTGCCAATGCTAAAACGCAAGTGGAGTTGGCGCAATATAAATATATGTTGCCCAGACTGCAAAGGTTATGGACACACCTTGAACGTCAGGGCGGTGGATCGGGTAGTGGTAAAGGTGGCTCGGTGGGGTTGCGCGGACCGGGTGAAACACAGTTGGAAATGGACCGCCGTATCATTTTGAACCGGATGGCTTTATTGAAAAGCCGTTTGGCGGAAATTGACAAACAGAAATCCACCCAGCGCAAGAACCGTGGAAGGATGATCCGTGTGGCATTGGTTGGATATACTAATGTAGGTAAGTCTACTTTAATGAATCTTTTAGCGAAAAGTGAAGTTTTCGCAGAGAATAAGTTATTTGCTACTTTGGATACTACTGTGCGTAAGGTCATTATAGAAAATTTGCCGTTTCTGTTGTCTGATACGGTAGGCTTTATCCGTAAACTCCCGACTGATTTGGTGGAATCTTTCAAATCCACATTGGACGAAGTGCGTGAAGCCGACTTGCTTCTTCATGTAGTGGATATTTCACATCCTGATTTTGAAGAACAGATACAGGTGGTAGAGAAAACAATAGCCGACCTTGGAGCGGGTGGAAAACCAACTATGATTATTTTTAATAAGATAGATGCCTATACATATGTAGAAAAGGCTGCCGATGATTTAACTCCGCGTACTAAAGAAAACTGGACGTTGGAGGAATTGATGAATACATGGATGGCGAAAATGAATGATAATTGCATCTTTATCTCTGCACGTGAGAAATTGAATATTGAAGAATTGAAAACAATTGTATATGATAAGGTGAAGGAACTGCATGTTCAGAGGTTCCCTTACAATGATTTCTTATATCAGACATACGAAGAAGATACGGAAGAATAAAACGACACAAACATGAAAACTTATCGCGCACTTACCGAAGATGAAATCCTTCAGTTAAAAAGTCAATCCTGCTTGGCAGACAATTGGGATAATGTTTTGGTTGCAGACAATTTTAAAACGGACTTTGTTCATCATACCCGTTTTTCGGGAGAAGTGAAATTGGGAGTTTTCCAAGGTGAGTTTACTCTTACCGGTGGGATAAAGAAACATTCGGGTTTGCGGCATGTTACTTTGCATAATGTGACTATTGGCGACAATTGTTGCATTGAGAATATCCAAAACTACATCGCCAATTATGTAATAGGAGACAATGCGTTTATTGAGAATGTGGATATAATCTTGGTAGACGGCATGTCTAAATTCGGTAATGGAGTAGAAGTGTCGGTTCTTAATGAAACCGGTGGGCGTGAAGTGTTGATTAATGATAAGCTGTCTGCTCATCAGGCATATATTCTGGCTCTTTATCGCCATCGTCCGGAACTGATAAACCGAATGAAGAAGATAACGGATTTCTATTCAAATAAGCATGCATCGGATGTTGGCTCTATCGGCAATCATGTGATGATTGTTAATACCGGATCTATTAAGAATGTGCGTATCGGCGACTATTGCCACATTGAGGGCACTTGCCGTTTACAGAACGGTAGCATTAATAGTAATGAAAAAGCTCCCGTACATATTGGCTATGGGGTAATTTGCGAAGATTTTATTATATCCTCCGGTTCCCATGTGGATGACGGTACCATGCTTGCCCGTTGCTTTGTGGGACAAGCTTGCCAATTGGGACATAATTATTCTGCTTCCGATTCACTTTTCTTTAGTAACTGTCAGGGGGAAAACGGTGAAGCATGTGCTATCTTTGCAGGGCCTTTTACTGTGACACATCATAAATCGACTTTACTTATTGCAGGTATGTTTTCATTTATGAATGCTGGTTCGGGCTCTAACCAAAGTAACCATATGTATAAATTAGGCCCTATTCACCAGGGAACTCTTGAAAGAGGAGCGAAGACCACTTCTGATTCATATATTTTGTGGCCTGCACGTGTAGGAGCCTTCTCTTTGGTTATGGGACGGCATGTAAACCATGCAGATACTTCCAACCTTCCTTTTTCCTACTTGATAGAGCAGCAAAATACCACTTATCTTGTTCCGGGAGTTAATCTGCGTAGTGTCGGTACTATCCGCGATGCGCAGAAGTGGCCGAAACGTGACAAAAGAACAGATGATAATAAGCTCGATTATATCAATTACAACTTGCTGAGTCCGTATACCATTCAGAAGATGTTTAAAGGACGTGAGATATTGAAGGAACTTCGCAGGGTATCCGGCGAAACTTCCGAGATATACTCTTACCAAAGTGCTAAAATAAGAAACTCATCATTGGTGAATGGAATCAGGTTCTATGAAATTGCCATTCATAAGTTTCTTGGCAACTCTATCATAAAGAGATTGGAAGGTATCAACTTTCAAAATTGTGAAGAGATACGTGCTTGCTTGAAACCCGATACCGAAATAGGTATGGGTGAGTGGGTGGATATGTCCGGCTTGATAGCTCCTAAAAGTGAGATTGATAAATTGCTCGATGGAATCGAATCGGGAAAGATTAACCGTTTGAAAGATATAAATGCATGTTTTGAGGAGATGCATTCCAACTATTATACCTACGAATGGACATGGGCATATAATAAAATTCAAGAGTTTTACGGTTTGAATCCCGATGAGATAACAGCAAAAGATATTATTAGGATTGTTAAAATGTGGAAGGATTCCGTTATAGGGCTTGATCGTTTGGTTTATGATGATGCTCGCAAAGAATTCTCGCTGACTTCTAAAACAGGCTTCGGGGCTGACGGTTCACGTATGGAGAAAGAGCAGGACTTTGAACAGGTGCGTGGAGATTTTGAGAGTAATCCGTTCGTTACTGCTGTTTTGAAACACATTGATGATAAAACAGCTTTAGGGGATGAGTTGATAAATAGGATAGGGCAGTTGGCTTAAAACTGTTGTTTTAATAGTTTTTTCATATATTCTTTTATTGCTTCCACATCGTTAACATCCGGCGCCCAAGGAGCAAAGTTTTCTTTGCTTAATGGGATGTAAGGTCCTTGCTTTGCTTCATAAATTACTGTACCTTTTTCCAATACAACAATGGAGTGCCATACACCCGGCGGAATCTCTATACCATATTTTCCTCCTGCCGGATTGAGTTCTATACGTTCGGTTATATTCCCGTTATCATCAAAAAAGAAAGTGATTAACTTGCCACGCAAAACCAGATACATTTCTTCTCTATCCGGGTTCT
>ERZ826016.85-NODE-85-length-113627-cov-5.590445_pt1 | contig 113627 bp, 115 predicted proteins | sample MGYA00519872_ERZ826016 | MGnify/ENA primary metagenome ERZ826016 (study PRJEB31778, sample SAMEA3449218) | human gut metagenome | biome: human gut; feature: human-associated habitat; material: faeces | place: United Kingdom | collected 2010/2012 ... | reverse complement strand
AAGTTGTTCTGCGCGGGCGCAGTCTGTCCGGGCCGCTGGGTACTGCCGCCTGCGCTGCCCGCGTTCCCGGATGTACTGCGTTTCCCGTAATCCTTCGGATCGATGCCCTGATCGATGGGGCGGTCCGCCGCCCGCTGCCCCGCCTGTCCGGCGTTTCCCGCCGGCTGCTGCGGCCGGGCCTGCTGCGCCGGTCTCGCCGGAGACGGCACGGCGCGCGGCGCGGTACGCGTGATAGATGCGCCGCCCATGCGGCCGCCCGCCCGTCCGCCTCTTGCCAGCGCCGGCGCTACCGCCAGCAGCGCTGCGGCCAGACAGAGCGCCGCCGCGATTTTACGTTTTTCCATACGTTCCTCCTTTTATTTCCCGGACAGGGCCTTCTTCATCCGGTCTGCATCCATGAAGCACACCAGAAGTCCTTCCTCTGTTTTCTGCACATACAGGCTCGTCTTCCTGCCGACCCAGAGCGCCGTGTCGTCCGTGTGCTCGTCCGGCGCGCCGCATTGGGCTTCCAGACGGGCCGTATATGCCGCAAACGCTTTTTCCGTCTCTTCCGCGCTCTCCAGTGCCAGCGGCACATTGATCTGTACGAGCTTTCCCCGGTCGAAAGCAGCAGTCACCACGAGCGGCCCCCGGATGCCCATCTGCTCCGTGAAGTCGGTGAAATGAACCGCGTAAAGCGCGCCGCCGCCGAGCGTATCCTCCAGATACTGCGACGCGTAGCGTTCGCTCACCTTTTTGACCGAATCGCCCCAGCGCATGTCGCCGAATCCTTCCGGCTCCCCGGGATAAGCCGCCGCGCCGGTCCACAGGCCGAGCGCCAGTCCCGCCGCCAGCAGGCATGCATATCCTTTCATACGATCTCCTCTTTCCCGTTACTCTTATGTTCATTATAGCAGATGCTCCTGCTCTGCATTGGCCGTTTAAGGAGCCGCCTATGTGGAAATCCATAATCCTTCTGCCCTGCCGCTCCCGTCTCTCCCTACCATGCGCTGCCGCGAAACAGATCGCGCTCTCCATCATCCGGACGCGAAGGGATGTCCTGCCCTTCTGATTGTTTTTATGGCGCCTTCCTACACAAAAAGCAGACTGCCTGTGCGGTCTGCTTTTTCGTATGGCGGGACAGCGCCCTTATTTCCTGTCTGCTTTCTCCGCATTCTCCCTGAGGCCGGGGAAATCGAGCGTCGCAAAGAGATCGGACAGCGTCTCATTCCGGCGGATCTGCGTCACCGTGCCGTCCTCGTGAAGCAGGAGCTCCTGATGGCGGAGCTTGCCGTTGTAGTTGAATCCCATGCTGTGGCCGTGCGCGCCCGCGTCATGGATGACGATGAGGTCGCCCGTCTCGATCTTCGGGAGCGGTCTCTGGATGGCGAACTTGTCGTTGTTCTCGCAGAGGGAGCCGGTCACGTCGTACACTTCGGTGGCCGGTTCGTTCTCCTTGCCCACCACGGTGATGTGATGGTAGGAGCCGTAGATCGCCGGGCGCATCAGGTCGGCCATACAGGCGTCGAGGCCGATGTACTTGCGGTAAATGTTCTTGTAGTGGATGGCCCTGGCCACGAGGTAGCCGTAAGGCCCGGTGATGACACGGCCGCATTCGAAGGAGATGCGGGTATGGTCGAAGCCCTGCATTTTTTCTTCATAGAGCTTCCGCGCGCCTTCGCCCAGCGCGGCGATGTCCACCGGTTCTTCTTCCGGGCGGTAGGGAATGCCCACGCCGCCGCCGAAGTCGATGAAGCTCACCGTCACGCCGTGCTTCTCGCGGATCTCGTTGGCCAGATCGAACATCATGTTGATCGTCCCGAGCAGGCCTTCGAGCGCCAGTTCGCAGGAGATGACCATGGTGTGGATGCCGATCCAGGTGATGCCCTTTTCTTTTGCCCATTCCACGCACTGCATGAGCTGGTCGTGGGTCATGCCGTACTTCGCTTCTTCCGGCTTGCCGATGATGGCGTTGCCGCGGGTCAGCTCCGGCCCCGGATTATAGCGGAAGCAGATCTTCTCCGGCACGATGCCGAGGCGCTCCATGTCGTCCAGATTGGAGATGTCGTCCAGATTGATGATCGCCCCCAGTTCCTTTGCTTTCAGGAACTCTCCGTCCGCCGTATCGTTGGAAGACAGGACGATGTCGTCGCCGCGGAGCCCCACCGTCTCGGAGAGGACCAGCTCTGCCATGGAGCTGCAGTCCGCGCCCACGTTCTGTTCCTTCAGGAGCTTCATCAGCCACGGATTCGGCGTCGCTTTCACGGCGAAATATTCGTGGAAGTTCGGATTCCACGCGAAGGCTTTCTGGAAGGATTTCACACAGTTCACGATGCCCTTCTCATCATACAGATGGAACGGCGTGCCGTAGACGGCGGCAATCTCACGAAGTTTTTCATCGCTGCACGGTAAGGTTTTCACAGACATATCGATTTCTCCCCCTCTGAATGGAAACAGTTGATTCAGTATAACATTGATTTTTTTCAAAGTAAATGAGAAAAAGAAACCGCCGGATACTGAACGGCGGTCCTTCCCCAAGGTATGAAATTATTTCTTTGCGTTCGCCACGGCGAGCTCGCTGTATTCCTCGATCCAGTTCGGAATGTTGTCCTTGTTCTCCTCGATGACCTCATTCACGAGCTTCACCAGATCTTCGTTGCCCTTCGGGATAGCCACGCAGGACGAGCTTCTCACGTTTTCAAACTTGACGCCCGAGTCGGCCAGCTCCGGATTCATGATGAGGTACTGCTTCGCCACGACGCCCTGCGACGCCACCGCGTCCAGCTTGCCGTGATCCAGCTCGATCAGGATGTCCGGGATGCGGTCCAGCGCGACCACCTTGGCTTCGGGGATCTGGGTGCGGGCCAGATCTTCCTGCAGCGTGGCTTTCTGCGCGCCGATGGTCTTGCCGCGGAAGTCTTCCAGCGTCTTGTACTTGCCGGCGTCTTCCTTGCGGATGAGCAGGATGTGCGGGCTGTGCATGTACGATTCAGAGAAATCCACCGCTTTTTTGCGCTCTTCCGTCGCGTTGATCGCGGAAATGGCGATGTCGATCTTGTCCGCGGCGATGGACGAGAGCAGGGCGGAGAAATTCATGTCCTGCACGACGAGCTTCACGCCGAGCTTGTCGGCGATCTTCTGCGCCAGCGCGATATCGATGCCCACGACGGTCTTGTCGCTCTTGGATGTGTCGAGGAATTCATAAGGCGGGAAGCCGGAAGCGGTCCCCACCACGAGGGTGCCTTTCTCTTTGATGCGCTGCATCAGATTCCCCTGAGAGGCGCTCTGCGCAGCGGGCTGGCTGTCGGCGGCTTTGTCTCCGCCGCATCCGGCGAGTCCGAAGGCGCCGGCCGCCATGAGAGCCGCCAGGGCGGCTTTATGTGCGTATTTCATGCTGTCTCCTGTCTTTCTTTTTGAACCGGCGGCCTTACCGCACCGCCTTGATCTTGAATTTCCATTCCAGCGCGCGCAGCACGTTGGACACGGCGAACGTGAGGATGAAGTAATAGACGGCGACGATGACCAGCGGCGGGAACGGCTGGAAGCTGATCCCCTGGATGGTGGTCGCCGTGTACATCAGGTCGGCCATGCCGATGACGGAGACCTGCGAGGACTCCTTGATCAGCGTGACGAATTCATTGCCGATGACCGGCAGGATGTTCTTGATGGCCTGCGGGATGATGATGCGCACCATGGATTCCCACTTGGAGAAGCCGAGGGACATCGCCCCTTCCAGCTGGCCCTTCCCGATGGACTGGATGCCCGAGCGGACGATCTCGCATTCGTACGCGCCGGAATTGATGATCAGCGCCAGGATGCCGGCGGACAGGCGTTCAAAGTCCACGCCCATGATCTGGAAGCTCGGGAAATGGATGCCGAGGAACGGCAGCCCGAAGAAAACCAGCGAGATCTGCACCAGGATCGGCGTGCCGCGGATGATTTCCACATAGGCGGTCGCGATGAACTGGAGGACCTTCACACCGGAGATCTTCATGAATGCCAGGATGATGCCCAGCAGAAGTCCGAAGAAGCAGGACATGATCGAAATGACGATCGTCACCTTGATCCCGGACATGAATATATCGTTATATTTGATTGCTGTATCGATGACCATATCCATTTTGCCGCATCCTCCTTAAATATCCGCATGAAGCAGGCGCTTCAGGAATGTCTGCGTCCGTTCTTCCTTCGGATGCGTGAAAATGTCCTTCGGGTCGCCTTCCTCGACGATGTACCCCTTGTCCATGAAGACCACGCGGTCGGCCACCGACCGGGCGAACTGCATCTCGTGCGTCACCACCGCCATGGTCATCCCGCGCTGGGCCACTTCCTTCATGACTTCCAGCACGTCGCCTACCAGCTCCGGATCGAGCGCCGACGTTGGTTCATCGAAGAGGAGCATCTTCGGCTTCATCGCCAGGGCGCGGGCGATCGCCACGCGCTGCTGCTGCCCGCCGGAGAGCTGTTCCGGATAGAAATCGGCGTGGTCCTCCATGCCGACCTGCGACAGCAGCTCCATGGCCTGCTCCCGCGCTTCGTTCTCCGACGTCTTGCGGATATGCATCGGCGCGTACATGACGTTCTTCAGCACGGAAAACATGGGAAACAGATTGAACTGCTGGAACACCATGCCCACGTCGCGGCGGAGCATCTTCACATCCGTGGAGGAGTCGATCTTCTTCCCCTCGAACCACAGCTCGCCCGCGGTCGGCGTCTCCAGCAGATTCAGGCACCGCAGGAAGGTGCTCTTCCCGGAGCCGGACGGGCCGATGATGGTCACCACCTCGCCGTTCCGGATCTGCATGCTGATATCCTTCAGCACTTCCAGCTTGCCGAAGTTCTTTTTGATATGCCGAATGTCGTAGATGATATTTTCGTTCTCGCTCATTCTGTCCCTCTCCCTATAATTGTATACCGCATATTAGCATATTTATTCACCCATGTCAACGGAAGCGCCGCACCGCCGTGCCGTCCGGCGGGCTCCCTGCCGATATTTCCGGCATCCTTTCCGACCGTTCTCTCTCCCCGGAAGGGCCGGCGCGCCGCCCGGCCTCCGCTGCAAATTTATGCATCCCGGCCGGTCCTCCCAAAATATCCGGGCAAAACAAAAAAGCCCCTACCTGAAAAGAGGCTTTTCTGTTTACGGAAATACAGGAGAAAGAAAATAAGAGGGGGTGTTTCATGGATCCATCCAAGACCTGTTCCCGTTGAATGATCCGGAATCCAATTCTCATCCGCAGGAATCGCTCTGTCTGTACCGCATTCCTTATGATTGGATAAGATATTGTTATTCCTCTGTGGGTATCATACCATAAGAAATAAGAATAAGCAATATGCAGAGGGCTGGAAAAATCCCCCTCTGCTTTCCCGTCCGCCGCATGAAAAAAGCCTCCCATGAGGGAGGCCTCTGCGCCTGTATCATTTCGGACGGGTGGCAATGTGCCGCTTCCACAGGACCGGCATGGCGATCGCCGCGACGATGAGAACGATGCCGCCGGCCTGGACGAAGCCGAAGGTCGTCCCGAAGAGGACGTAGGACATGACCACGGAAGCGACCGGCTCCACAGTCGTCGTCAGGCTCGCCTGATCGGCGGAGAGGTAGGCCAGCCCCGCATTGTAGCAGATGAAGGCCACCGCCGTGCCGCACACGACGATGACGAACAGGTCGAACAGGATGTCCGCATGGAAGAAATCGAGGAAATTCAGGCGGTCCGTCATGAGCCACGAGGCGACGGCGCCGAACAGCATCCCCCACGTGAGGAGGAAGGAATTGTCCAGCCGGCCCACGAGATGCTTCGGATACACCGCGGCCACCGCATAGAAGACGGCGGACGCCATGGACCAGGCCAGGCACTCCCGCGATACGGAGAGCGCATCCAGCCGCCCGCCCGTGACGAGGAAGAACGTCCCGAGGATCGCCATGACCACCGCCACGGCCGAACCGGGCTCCGGGAGACGGCGCTGCCGGAAGGCCAGCCAGCAGATGACCATGGCCGGGCAGGTGTACTGGAGCACGGTCACCACGGCGGCGTTCCCCAGGTCGATCGCCTCGAAATAGGCGAAGTGCATGGCCATGAGCCCCACCAGCCCGTAGAACAGGATCTCGCCCCAGAGCTTCGGCTCCCGCTTCATCACCGCCCAGTTCCTCCGCCAGTGGCCCCGGGACAGCGTCACCGCCGCCATGATGAAGCTCGTGCAGAACATGCGGAACGTGGTGAGATCCATGGCGTCGAGCTCGCTGTGTGCGAAGAAATGCTGCGCCGCCACGCCGCTCCCCGCCCACATCACGCCGGCGGTCATGCAGAAAATCAGCGCCAGTTTTTCCATCGGCCCTATTCCCCCTTCCCTGCCGCCATCGTATCATATCCCGTGAAAAAAAGAAAAGCGCCCGCGCGCATATCTTCTGAGGCCTGACGATATGCGCCCGAACGTTTTGTACCCGGCGGCACCTGCACCCATGATAGCATGTCTCTTCCGGTCCGTAAAGACGCGGCAACCGCCCGTCCCTCCGGCAGAGCAGGCGCAGAAAACCGCAGGGCTTTCCGTCCCTGCGGTCTCGTCTCATTTTCCTTCCGGTTCGCCGAACTGCTCCTGGATCGTGCTGATGAAGGCGCGGAGCGTCACCAGCCAGTCCAGCACCTGCTCCTTCATGTACGGCACGGCGGCGCGTCCTTTGTCGGTGATGCTGTAGATGCGCTTGCTCCGCTTGTCCGGCGAATCCCACCGGCTCTCCACGAAATGCTTGCTCTCCATGTACCGGAGCACGGGATACAGCTCGTTCGGGTTCGGGCGGTACACATTGTTCGTGCGCTCGTAGATCTCCCGCTCGATGCGGTTGCCGTAGTTGCTTTCCTGCGTGAGGATATCCAGCACAAACGTCGCCGTGAGGAGGCGCTTCCACTGGCGCCGGCGGGCCAGCTCGTCGATCTCGTCCTTGTATTCCGGCACAGCCGTTTCCAGTTCCTCTTTTTCCATGATGTCCTCCTTCCCCGAAAAAACGATGCGTCCGCATCGTCTCTGCCCTTTCGTTCCGCCCCGTGTCTTTCAGTTAATTTCATTATAAATGATTTTATCTTTGAATACAATCCTTTTTATTAACTACATTACTGCCGCCTGCCTTTTCCCCGCACGCAAAAACTCTCCCCATCCTTTCCGGACAGGGAGAGTTTTCATTTTTCCTTTCAGTCGGTGAGATCGTTCCGCAGGGCGCGGTGCGCCATGCCCACCGCTACCTCGTTGAAGCGGAGCACGCCCACGCCGACGTACACCGCCACGCAGAGATGCTCGTTCCACCGGGCGATGCCGATCTTGCCGCCCACGTTCATGCCAAGCGCCTTCAGCTTGATCTGCTCGATGGCCGATTCCACCGCGCCGAGCACGGCGCCGTCGCCCACGTGGGTGTCGGAGACCACGTGCTGCCGCTGCGCCGCCACGATGGCCGACTCGAAGATCTTCGGCAGGATATCCGGGAAGCGGCCGCCGAAATTCACGGCCACCGCGCGGATGCCGTTCTGCGCGAGCTGCCCGCGGAGCACGTTCTCATCGGCCCGCGTCTCGGAGAGCGCCATGCGGAGCGCGGCGCGCCCCACGTCGGCGCTCTGTAGTTCCCGTTCCATCACAGGCTCCGTTCTTTGATTTCACGAATGAGCTGTGCGATGAAGACCGGCAGCATCTGGCTGCCTTCGTCGCCGCCGCTTCTCGTGCGGACAGAGACGGTGCGGCTCTTGATTTCCTTGTCGCCGATGATGAGCATGTACGGCACCTTTTCCGTCTGGGCCTTGCGGATCTTGTAGCCCAGCGTTTCGTTCGCTTCTTCCAGCTCCACGCGGATATTGGATTCCGCCAGCATGTCGGCCACGTCCTTCGCGTATTCCATATGGGACTGCGCCACGGGGATGACCTTCACCTGCACCGGAGCGAACCAGGTGGGGAACGCGCCGGCGAAGTGTTCGATGAGGATGCCCAGGAAGCGTTCCAGGCTGCCGTAGCCCGCGCGGTGGATCATGACGGCGCGGTGCTTCTCGCCGTCCTCGCCGATGTAGTTCACGTCGAACCGTTCCGGCAGCTGCATATCCATCTGGATGGTGCCGCACTGCCAGGTGCGTCCGAGGGAGTCTTCGATGTGGAAGTCCAGCTTCGGCCCGTAGAATGCGCCGTCCCCTTCATTGATGACGTAGGGCACGCCCGCCTGTTCGATGGCGTGGCGGAGCGCGTTCGTGGAGATTTCCCACAGCTCATCGGAACCCATGGAGTTTTCCGGACGGGTGGAGAGTTCCACGTGGTACTGGAGGCCGAAGACGCTGTACAGGTCCTGATACATATGGAGCGTGCCGATGACTTCCTTCTCCATCTGGTCCGGCGTCATGAAGATGTGTGCGTCGTCCTGCGTGAAGCAGCGCACGCGGAAGAGGCCGTGCAGCGCGCCGTGCAGCTCGTGGCGGTGTACGAGGCCGAATTCGCCCACGCGCTTCGGCAGTTCCTTGTAGCTTCTCTGCTTCGTCTTGAAGTAGAGGATGCCGCCGGGGCAGTTCATCGGCTTCACCGCGTAATCTTCGCCGTCGATCTGGGTGAAGTACATGTTTTCACGGTAGTGGTCCCAGTGGCCGGACTGGATCCAGAGCTTTTTCGACAGGATGATCGGGGTCATGATCTCTTCATAATCGTATTTCTTGAAGAGTTCCCGTTCATAGTCCATGAGGAGGTTCCGGAGGACCATGCCCTTCGGGTGGAAGAACGGGAAGCCCGGACCTTCTTCATGGAAGCTGAAGAGGTCGAGCTGGCGACCCAGCTTGCGGTGGTCGCGCTTCTCCGCTTCCGCGCGGACGAAGAGGAAATGATCCAGATCTTCCTTCGTGTAGAACGCGGTGCCGTAGATGCGCTGGAGCATCTTGTTGTGCTCGTCGCCTCTCCAGTATGCGCCGGCCACGGTCATCAGCTTGAAGGCTTTCACCTTGCCGGTGGAGCGGACGTGCGGGCCCGCGCAGAGATCGGTGAAGTCGCCCTGCGTGTAGAGGGAGATCACCGCGTCTTCCGGCAGGTCTTCGATGAGCATGACCTTGTAGTCCTGGTTCTGCTCCTTGAAATAAGCGATGGCTTCTTCCCGGGAGAGGATCTTCTTTTCCAGCGGGAGATTTTCCTTGATGATTTTCGCCATTTCCGCTTCGATGGCGGCGAAGTCGTCCTGGCTGAATACGTGGTCGCAGTCTACGTCATAATAGAAGCCGGTGTCGATGGCCGGGCCGATGGCAAATTTGATGCCCGGATAGAGGTGCTGGAGCGCCTGCGCCAGGATGTGGGAGCAGGTGTGGCGCAGCGTGAAGAGGCCTTCCTTGTCTTCCTTCGTGTAGAATTCCACATGCGAGCCGTCCTTGATCGGTTCGCGGAGATCGGTCAGCTCTCCGTCCACGCCGGCGGCGACCGCATCCCGGCCGAGGCTGTTGGAAATGGATTTCGCGGCTTCGAACAGCGGCACGGCGCTTTCGAAGTCTTTTTCTTTTCCGTCTTTCAGAAAAATCTTGATCATCTGTGTCTTCCTTTCTGGGGAAATCGGACCTGGGGCGCCCTCTTTCCTGACCAATAAAAAAGCTCCCGTCCGCAAGGGACGAAAGCTGTCTTCCGTGGTTCCACCCAAATTGATCCCGCAGGATCACTCTTCAGCCGGTAACGCGGCCAACCGGAAGCGCATACTGACTTTCCGCGCTCCTGCTCCAGAGGGGTAGCGCACAGGGCATCCCGTCCATTTTCACCAGCCATGGACTCTCTGCCGGTCTGTCTCCTGCCGTCATGTCTCTGTCACTGCATTTATTGAGACTACTATAGAAGAAATGCGCGGCCTTGTCAAGGAAAAATTTCCTCCGAAGGCCCGCTTCGGCGCTGCGCTTCCCAGAGCCGGAAATATTTGCCCCGCCGTGCGAGGAGCGCCTCGTGGGTGCCCTCCTCGAGGATGCGTCCCCGGTCGAGCACGATGATCCGGTCCGCCTTCCGCACGGTGGAGAGGCGGTGCGCGATGAGGATCGTCGTGCGGCCCGCGGCGAGCGTGCGGAACGCGCGCGTGATCTGCTCTTCCGTCTGCGTGTCCAGCGCGGACGTGGCCTCGTCCCAGATGACCACCGGCGGGTCCTTCAGGAAGACCCGCGCGATGGCGATGCGCTGCTTCTGCCCGCCGGAGAGCTTCACGCCCCGCTCGCCCACTTCCGTATCGTAGCCGTCCGGCAGCGCGCGGAGAAATCCGTCGGCCGCCGCCTGCTTCGCCGCCGCCTCGATCTCCTCCCGGGACGCCCCTTCCCTCCCGTAGGCGATGTTCTCCGCCGCGGAGTCCGAGAAGAGGAACACGTCCTGCTGGACGATGCCCACGGCCTGCCGGAGCGCGCGCTGGGCCATGTCCCGGATGTCCGTCCCGTCGAACATGATGCGCCCCGCCTGCGGATCGTAGAAGCGGAGCAGCAGGTTCACGAGCGTGCTCTTCCCCGCGCCGGTCTCTCCTACGAAGGCCGTGGTCTTTCCCGCCTCGATGGTGAAGTCCAGATCGGAGAGGACCGGGCGCGCCGGATCGTAGCCGAAGGTCACGTGCTCGAAGCGGATGCCCTGCCGGAGCGGCGGCACAGGCACGGGCCTCGCCGGGTCCCGGATGTCCGGCTGCGTCTCCATGATTTCCTCGAAGCGCCGGCAGCCCGCCATGCCCCGCTGATAGATCTCCATCAGGATGGTGAGCCGGAAGATGGGCTTCATGAAAATGTGCACGTACAGGAGGAACGCCACGAAATCCGCAAAGGCCAGCTCTCCCGCGGCGATCATGAGGCCGCCCGCCAGGAGCACCGCCACATTCACGAGATTCGTGAAGAAATTGATGCCCGCCGTGAAAGCTGCCACGAGCCGGTACGACGCACACCGCGTCCGCCGCAGCTCGTCGCTTTTCCCGCTGAACCGGGCCAGCTCGTAAGGCTCCCGCGCGAAGGCCTTCGTGAGCCGCACGCCGGACAGGCTCTCTTCGATGCGGGCGCTCACCTCGCCCATCTTCGCGCGGTTCCGCCGGAAGGCCGCCTTCATCTTCCGGTTCGTGTGCACCGCCTGCGCCGTCTTGACGAGGAGAAGCGCCCCGATGAGGAGCGCCAGCTTCCAGTTCATCGCGAACAGGATGACGAGCGTCCCCGCCATGGTGACGAAGCAGATGAGGAAATCGTTCGGCCCGCGGAAGGACAGCTCGCTCATCTCCGTAATGTCCCCGGTGATGCGCGACAGGAGCTGCCCCACCTTCTCGCGGTCGAAATACCGGAAAGACAGCCCTTCGATGTGCGCGAACAGGTCCCGCCGCATGTCGTGCTCGATGCCTGCGCTCATCACGTGTCCCCAGTAGGACACGGCATACTGCACGGCGAAGCTGGCCGCGTAGAGTGCGAGGAGGACCGCCGAGCCGGCGAGCAGCGCGTCCCTGTCCCCGGCGGGAAGCACGCGGGCGATGAGGTCCCGCACCACCGCCGGGAAGAGCAGGTCCAGCGCCGAGGAAGCGAAGGTGCCGAGGATGACGCCCGCCAGGATGCCCCGGTAATTTTTATAATAATGCAGCCACCGTCTCATGCCTTCCCTCCTTTCCGCACAGCCGCGCTTATTTTTTCATTGTATGCGGATTTTCCGCAAAAGCCAACTCCGCCGCGGCCGGCACGCAAAAAGCGCGCCCCGCAGGACGCGCTCCGCAGGCCTTATTGATGTTTGTACGCCCGCACCTGTTCGGACAGTTTCGCATTCCACAGCCGCTCGTACAGGTACTCCGCGCCGCGGACACCGCAGAACGGCAGGTCCGTCAGGAAGAGCCGGTCCGTCGTGGGATAGGCGATGAGGCACGGCGTGAACGGCTTTCCCAGCCGCAGGAGGCGCGACTCTTCATGCGCGCTCCCGAGGAGGAGTCCGCCCTCCCACGAACGGTAATACGCGCCGATGGCCGCGTCGTCCTGCCCGCAGGTCATCACCGCATCCGCCGCGGGGATGGGCGTCCCGGACGGGTGCTGCAGGTGCACCGTGAGCTGCTCCGTGTCCGCCCACTCGCCGCGCACCGCTTCCGCGAGGCCCGCTGCCTCCGACGGGAGCGCCGCTACGAGGATGCGGTCGAACCACAGCGGTCCCCACAGCGATTCCAGATCCATGGCGATGTGGCGCATGTGCATGTTCCGTTCACGGATCTCCCCGGAGACCGCCGCGAGGTCCGCGCCGCCGAGGGCGTCCGCGACGCGGCGCAGCCACCGCTCCGTGCCCTGCATGCCGTACGGCAGGCCCGCGGAGAGGTACGGCACGCCGAAATCCTTCTCCATCTGCCGCGCCGCGTCGAGCGCCAGCTCGTCCCGCACCACCAGATTGAGCGAGGCTGCCGGCGCGCGGAGGATCTCCTCCCACGAACTGCCGGCGCCGGGCATGGAAAGCACCCGGATGCCGCAGGCCGCGAGGAGCCGCCGGATCTCGTCCGCATCCTGCCGCCCTTTCAGCAGGAACGGCGTGAGGCCGAGCACATTCACCGTGCCGGGCATCCGCTCCTGCGGCTTCATCTCCGCTTCCACGCGGAGCAGGCCCCGGGCGTAGCCTCCGGCGAAGCCGCCGCGCACGCCGCCGCTGTCCATGGCGTACACCGGCCACGGCAGATCCGCCGCTTCCGCGATGCCCGCGATGTCGTCGCCGATCATGCTGATGCTGCAGTTGTTCTCCACGAAGACCCGCTCCGGCGCGTCCATGCGGCGGATGTTGTCGAACCCGCGGAGCAGGTCCTCCTCCGTGCCGTATACGACCGCTTTCCCCGAAGGCTGCGTGCAGGTCATGTGCGACGAGAGATACCCCGCCGCGTTTTCCAGATAGCGCAGCGCATAATAATAACACCACAGCGGCCCGTTCACGAGGACGTGGCTCTTCGGGATGCCCATGAAAAAGGCCGCCGAGCCGGTCAGCGCGCACGTGTCTGTGTGATGGCATGCCGCTTCCCATTCCCTGTCAGACATAGGCGATCCCTCCTTTGTTCCCGTACCGGCAGAGCAGCCGGTAGATGCCGCGGAGCATGGCGATCTCCCCGGACGCTCCGATGAGCGCCACCATGGGGATGAAGAGCTGCTTCGTCCCCGGATCGAGCAGCTCGTCCGTCGTGAGCAGGATGTCCGCGCTCCGGATGGCCTCCCGCCCATCGTCGGCGGAGAGCACCGGCGCGGCGCAGCTCTTCCGGACAAGTTCTGTCATTTTCTGTCGGTCCTCACCGGCCAGATTGTCATACAGCACGACCGCGCTCACGTCCATATGGAGCCGCTCCACGAAATGGAGTGTGTCCGCCGGGTCGTAATGCTGCGGCCCGCGGCCGATGCCGATGACCGCCGTCTTTCCCTCCGTCACGGGAAGCACGGACTGCACGAAAGCGCCCAGCTCCTCTTCCTTCTTCCGGAGGAGCGCCTCCCCGTCCGCTTCGCGCCCCAGATGCGCGGCCAGCGCACGGATGAAGCGCCTCGTATTTTCCCAGCCGATGGGATAGACCGGCGGCAGGAAGGAAATGCCGAAATTCTTTTCCAGTTTTGCCGCGGTGTCTTCCAACACGCCGTTCGTCTGACCCGCGCTGCCGAGGATGATCCCCAGCGAAGCCGACGGGATCTCCGGCCACTCCCGGAACGGCACGTAGCCCGGGAACTGCCACTTCGCGTCCAGCCCGAACCAGCCGAGCATGTCCTTCACTTCCATCGCGTACTGCCCCCACGGCCCCATCTGGTCGCCGAGGAGGAGCACCCGGCCCGGCACGTGCGCCTGCGGCCGGAAGAAGCGCCGGATGATCTGGTCGATCATGGCGCGGTAGCCGTCCTCATAGCCTCCGCCGAGGAAGCCTGCCGCCGGCGAGAGCAGGATCGGGATGCCCAGCTCCGCTTCCGCGTCTTCGCACACCGCTTCCACATCGTCCCCGATGACGCCCGCCATGCAGGAAACGGCCACCGCGATGCATTCCGGATGATACGTCTCCGCCGTATAGCGGAGCACGTCCCGCAGCCGGTCCGTCCCGCCGAAGATGCAGTCCTTCTCCCGCAGATGGGACGACAGCAGCGGTACGCCGTCCAGCCATTCTTTCCGCCCTTCGCCGACCATGCGGAACTGGCTCCCCGCGTCCATGGTGGACGCGATCTGCGCGCACCCTTTCGGGCTGTGGAAGACCACCGCGCAGCCGTCGCAGAAGGCGAGCGCCCGGTACACGCCGGGCATGACGCAGCTCACGGACTGGTTCTTCGTGAGGAGCCACTTAGTTTTCAGTGCCATACTTCATCACCAGCGCTTCCAGTTCATCGAACGTGACCGGCGTGGGCACCGTGAGAGACGTATTCTCCCAGATGGCCTCCGCCAGGCGCCGGTACACGTCTGCCTGCGGGGACTCCGGCGCATACTGCAGCACCGTCTGCCGGTTGTTTTCCGCCAGATTCACGATCCGGTCCCGCGGGATGAACGCGATGAGCCGTGTGTGGAGCATCTCCGCAAATTCGAGGAGCAGCTCCTTCTCGCCGGGCGTGTTCCGGCTGTTCCCGATGAGGCCGGCGAGGCGCACTTTGCCCCGCGCGGCGAAGCGCCGCACCCCTTTGGCGATGTTGTTCGCCGCGTAGAGCGACATGAGCTCGCCGGACGACACGATGTAGATGTCCGTGGCGTAGCCCTCGCGGATCGGCATGGCGAAGCCGCCGCACACCACGTCGCCCAGCACGTCGTACAGCGTGAGATCCGCCTCGGGGAGCGCCTTCATCCGGTCCAGCAGCTGCAGTGCCACGATGATGCCCCGGCCCGCGCAGCCCACGCCCGGCTCCGGCCCGCCGGCCTCCACGCAGGTGATGCCGTTCCATCCGGTGTGGACGATGTCCTCCGGCCGGATGTCTTCCGGCTCCGACGTGCGCACCTTGTCGAGCACCGTCTCCCGGCAGATATGCCCCAGAAGGAGCCGCGTGGAATCGTTCTTCGGGTCGCACCCGATCTGGCACACCCGCTTCCCCATCAGGCTGAGCGCCGCCGATACATTGGAAGCGGTGGTCGATTTCCCGATGCCGCCCTTCCCGTAAAATGCGATTTTTTTCATAGTTCCTCTTTTCCGGGCCGCCTCCGGCCCACCGGCACGGCTCCGGACCGCCCCGGACGCCTCTGCCTGCCTGTATTGTAACCTGCCCCGCCGGAAATTGCACGGCCGCGGCCCGCTGTCCGCATAAAAAAAGAGCCCCGATGCGAAGCATCAGAGCTCATGAAAATATTCCTTATGCGTTTTCCGCGTCCGCCTTGTGGAGGTTCGCGTTCCGCGCGCTGTGGCCGTGCTCGTGCCACTTCACCCAGATGGACGTGGCCACGCAGATGGAAGAATACGCGCCGCTGATGAAGCCGATCATCATGACGAGAGCGAAATTCTTCGTGGTGTCGCCGCCGAAGAAATAGAGCGACGCCACGGCGAACATGGTCGTCGTCAGGGTGTAGCAGCTCCGGCGGATGGTCTGCCGGATGGAGTCGTTCGCCAGCACCTCGTAGCTGTCCGTCTTCCGGTGTGTGTGGAGATTCTCGCGGATGCGGTCGAAGATGACCACCGACTCATTCATGGAGTAGCCCAGGACCGTCAGGATGGCTGCGAGGAACGACCCGTCGATTTCCAGCTGGAAGAACGCGAAGACGCCGAGCACCATGAGGATATCATGGCAGATGGCGGTGATCGCCGAGATGGCGATGCGGTGTTCGAACCGGAACGACATGTACGCGATGAGGAAGCCGAAAGACAGCACCACGTTGAGGAGCGTGTTCTTCGTCACTTCCGAGCCGATGACCGCGCCCACCGTCTCGATGCGGTTCATTTCCGCCGGATTATCCGGCAGGCTGATATCCGCCACGACCTGCTGCGATTCCTCCGCAGAGAGGTTGCGCGTGCGGATGATGACGTTCCGCCCCGACTCCTCCTGCGCGTCGCCGGAGAGCTGGATGACGCTCGTCTCGAGGCCGCGCTTCGCCAGCCCGTCGCGCACATCCGCCACCGTCACCGGCTGCTGGTACGACACGTCGAGGATGGTGCCCCCCGTGAAGTCGATCCCGAAATTGAATCCGTTCATAAGGATGGACGCCAGAGAAATGATGACGAGGAAGCCTGACAGCGCGAACCAGTATTTGAAATGGCGCACTACGTTGAAATGTTTCATCTGTCATACCCCCTTTTGCCGCCGAACCACCAGGGGTTATGGATCCACGATGCGTCGATGAGGAACATGAGGAGCGTCCGGCTCACGGTGATGGCGGTGAACATGCTCACCGCGACGCCGAGGCCCAGCGTGAAGGCAAAGCCCTTCACCGTGCCGCTGCCCAGGAAGAAGAGGATCGCCGACGTGATGATGACCGTCATATTCGCGTCGAAGATCGTCGTGAAGGCGCGCTTGAAGCCCGCCTGGATGGCCAGCCGGAGGATCTTGCCGGAGGCGATCTCTTCCTTGAACCGTTCGAAGATCAGGATATTCGCATCGACCGCCATGCCTATGGACAGGATGATGCCGGCGATGCTCGGGAGCGTGAGCGTCGCCGAGAGCCCGTACAGGATGCCCAGCAGGATCAGCACGTACACAAGGAGCGCCACGTCCGCCACGAATCCGGCCATGCGATACATGGCGAGCATGAAGAGCACCACCAGCGAAAGGCCGATGGTGAAGGCCGTGACGGATTTATCTTTCGAGTCCTGCCCGAGCGTCGGTCCGACCGTCCGCACTTCCATGACGGACATCTTCACCGGGAGCGCGCCGCTCCGGAGGAGGATGGCCAGATCCTTCGCCTCATCCAGCGTGCGCTGGCCCGTGATGACCGCGCGCCCGCCCGTGATGGCCTCATTCACCACCGGGTCCGTGAGGAGCTCGCCGTCCAGATAGATGCCGATGTGCCGGCCGATGTTCGCTTCCGTGAGCGCCGCGAACTTGTCGCCGCCCTCTTCGGTGAATTCCAGCGCGACCACCGGGTTCTTGCCCTGATCCATCTGTTCTCTCGCGTCCCGCAGGTCTTCCCCGGTGAGCGCCGTATTGCCTTCTTCATCCTTGAATTCCAGCACGGCCGTCTTGCCGATCGTATCGATGGCGCGCTGCGGGTCCTTCTCGCCCGGCAGCTCGATGATGATGCGGTTCGCCCCTTCCTGCTGGATCAGCGGTTCCGTGAGGCCCATCTCATTGATGCGCTGCTGCATGATGGCGATGACCTGCGTCATGGCCTCCTGCGTCACCGCGTTCTGCTCGGTGTCCTCCGCCTGCATGACGATGTGCGTGCCGCCCTGCAGGTCGAGCCCCTGGCGGATGCTGCCCGCCAGTCCGCCGATGGTCGCGCAGAATACGACGATGATCGCGCCGATCACCACCCAGAACCGGACGAGCGCCCCTGTGCGGACACTCGCCTTCTTTCCATTGTCTTTCAAAACTTCACACCCTTTCAGCGCGTATGGACACCGTCCGCTTTTCCGTGACGAAGCCGCCCATGCGCTGGTCAAATTCATCCGCCGGCACCGACGGGACGATCTGGAAATCCCAGAGCGCCGCGATCCGCCGCTCCTCCGCCACGCGGGGGAGATACCGGTCATAGTAGCCGGCACCGTGGCCGAGCCGGTGCCCTTCGCCGTCGCAGGCGACCGCCGGCACCAGCACCAGATCCATCGCCTCCGGCTCCGCCGTCTCATAGCCCGGCGGCAGGTCCCGGAGCCCGTACGGGCCTTCCGTGAAATGCTCCATGTCGAGGAGCCGTCCCGCCGTCATGGCCCGTTCCGGCAGGCACACCGGCACGTACACTTCCTTCCCGTCGGCGAGGGCCTGCCGGATCACGCCGTCCAGGTCCGCTTCCCCGGGGAGGGCCAGGTACGCCAGGAGGCGCCGCGCCGCCCGGTACGCGGGAAGCGCCAGCACCCGCTCCGTCAGGCCGCGGGCCATCGCCGCCGTCTCCTCAGCAGAAAGAGCCCGCCGGAGGGCGAGCATCTTCTGCCGCAGCGCTTTCTTTTCTCCGGAGGCCGGGCTCATGCCTTTTCCTCTCCGGATTCATCCGCCTTTTCCGCTTCTTCCGCGTTTTCTCCGCCGGACTTCTTCTCCGGCTTCTCCGCAGGCTTTTCCTCTGCGGCCGCGTCCGCGCTTCTCATGACGGATGCCTTATCGATGGTGATGACCACTTTCGGCGCGATCTCCAGCATCGCCGTATTGTCCCGGATGGACCGGATGGTGCCGTAGATGCCGCCGGCAGTGATCACGTGATCTCCTTTTTTCAGCGAGCTGAGGAACGCGTTCCGCTCCTTTTCCTGCTTCTTCTGCGGCCGGTACATAAAGACATAGAAGACCGCGATGAGCACCAGAAAGGGCCAGAACATCTCCACAAAACCGACAAGCTCGTTCAAACAGATTCACCTCCTGCCAAAACATATATTTTTTATTCTACCACAGCCCCCGCGGGCTGTCTGTAAAATTCCCGTTAATTTCCCGGGCCTCCCGCCGCTCAGGAAAAAGGACAGTGTCCCATGCACTGCCCTTTTTCACTGCGTCTTATTCGCCTTTGGAGCTCTTGAAGCCTTCGCGCTTCGTGATGACCGTCTGGCCGCCCATGTACGGACGGAGCGCCTCCGGGATCACGATGGAGCCGTCTGCCTGCTGGTAGTTTTCCATGATGGCAGCTACCGTGCGGCCCACGGCGAGGCCGGAACCGTTCAGCGTGTGCACGAATTCCGGCTTGTCGCCCGGATGGCGGCGGAAGCGGATGTTCGCGCGGCGCGCCTGGAAGTCGAGGCAGTTCGAGCAGGAAGAGATCTCGCGGTACTTGTTCTGCGCCGGCATCCACACTTCCAGATCGTAAGTCTTCGCGGAGGAGAAGCCGATGTCGCCCGTGCAGAGGCACACCACATGGTACGGCAGGCCGAGGCGCTGGAGCACCCGCTCCGCTTCGGCGGTGAGGCTTTCCAGCTCATCCCAGCTGTCTTCCGGCTTGCAGTACTTCACCATTTCCACTTTGTGGAACTGATGCTGGCGGATGAGGCCGCGCGTATCCTTGCCCGCGGAGCCCGCCTCCTTGCGGAAGCACGGGGTGAAGGCCGTCACATGGACCGGCAGGTCCTTCCCGTCGAGGATCTCCCCGGCGAAATAGTTTGTGAGCGGCACTTCCGCCGTCGGGGTCATGTACATGTCTTCCCCTTCCACCTTGTACATGTCTTCGGCAAACTTCGGGAGCTGGCCCGTGCCGGTCATGGACGTGCCGTTGATGATGTACGGCGGGATGACTTCCGTGTAGTCGTTCTCCTGCGTGTGCATGTCGAGCATCAGGTTGTAGATGGCGCGTTCCAGACGGGCCGCCGCGCCGAGATAGAAATAAAACCGCGCGCCGGAGACCTTTCCCGCCCGTTCGGAATCGAGGATGCCCAGCTCTTCGCCCAGTTCATAATGCGCCTTGATGGGGAAATCGAACGTCGGGATCTCGCCCCAGCGGCGGACTTCCGGATTCTCGCTGTCGTCCTTGCCGACCGGCACCGTCTTGTCCGTCATGTTCGGGATGCGGAGAAGCAGCGCGTGGAGCCGGTCTTCCGTCTCCTTCAGCTCCGCGTCGATGGCGGCGATCTTGTCCCCCACTTCCTTCATTTCCGCGATGGCGGCCGACGCGTCTTCGCCGTTCTTCTTCGCCATGGCGATCTTCTTCGTCTCCGCGTTGCGCTGGCTCTTCAGCGCCTCCGTCTGCTGCAGCAGCGCGCGGCGCGCCTCGTCCAGCTTCAGCACTTCGTCCAGATCGAACGGATTGTGGCGGTTCTTCAGGTTCTCTTTGACCTCGTCCGCATGTTCTCTGATGAATTTCATGTCCAGCATCGTATTCGCCCCTCTGTTTCAAAATTGTCCGGCGGCCGCAAAAAAAGTCTTTCTTCCCAAGGGACGAAAGACTTCGCGGTGCCACCCAAATTGCATTTCTGCCAGCTCTGTGTACGATATCGGATACCCCGTCCGGCTCATCGCCGGCCGCTCCGGAGCGGAAACTTCTCCCTTCCCTGCAGGCTCGCACCGGCCGCCTGCTCTCTGACAGGTTCTGACAGAAGATTTTCTCCTTCTCTGCGTTGCATTCATTATAGCCATTTCCCTGCAGTTTGGCAACACCCGCCGGCCCTGCGCCCAAGTCCGGCCGAGTCGGCGCTCTTCTCATCTCACCTTCCCGAGGATGATCTTCGTCTTCGCCGGCGGATAGGGCGCGTCCTCCGGGCGCACATACTCCACGCGGACCACCGTGACCGCCTTCGTCTCGTTCTCCGGCCCCGCCGGCACGAGGACCCGGTCGCCCGGCCGGATGGACTCGTCCTCCGTGCGGTAACAGTACAGCTTCCCGCTGTCTGCGAACACGACATGGCAGTAAATGGACTCACCCGGACAGCGGGGCCGCCAGTTGTATGCGGCCGGGTCGAGCAGCCGGCTTCCCGCAGGAGGCGTGAACATCCTCCGCACTTCTTCGGCAAACTCCGCCCATCCCTCCGGCAGTTCGTCCTGCTGGAAGCATCCCTCCCAGACAACCTTCGGCGCGCCGCGGTAACGGACCGTCAGGACATACGTCCCCGGCCGTTGGCCGGCTGCGCCGGTTCTCAGGAGAATCACAGAGGGAAACGCGTCGGGAACACAGACCGGCTCCGCTGGTCCGTCCTTCGCGAACAGCGCGGCATCATCCCACTGGGACAGAAATTCCGCGATGCCGCCCTGCAGAATGACGCTCTGTTTTCTCTCTGCTCCGCATCGGCAGTATGTGAGCCTGTCGTCCTCCCGATCAAGCACGAGCGTCTCCATCCCCTCGCCGGCACGCCGGCAGAATGTGGGAGGGCAATCGTCCTGCGCCGGCCGGTACGTCATCTCCACGCGGACAAGATCCCACTCCTGTCCCCCCGCTTCGAACGCCCACAGGTCCGGACGGCCGAGCGCCTGCCGCACCAGTTCGGACAAATCAACCGCGCCGAGCCCCGCCCACAAACTGCCGCCGTACTTCGCCGTCTCTCCGCTCCGGGGCCAGAGTTTCATGGACCAGCTGCTGCCGTCACAGGGCAGCACGCCGCAGCCCCGCTCCAGCATGCCGCTCCGCGCCAAAAGCGTGAGCACTTCGAAGAGCAGCTTCAGCCCGCGCCGGTTGCGGCACGTCCATGCCGTCCGCTTCCTCCGGTATTCGCCACACTCTTCCTCCGCGAAAATTTCCGTGCGGCGCACCCGGCCATCTTCGCACACCGTGAGCCGTTCTCCGAGTTTTTCGCCGGCTGTCCATGCATGCAGTCCGCCTGCGGAAGCGGCAATCCGGAATTTTCTTATGCGCCCGCGGAAACAGTGGCCTGCCTCCGGTCCCGCCGTGAGCTGCTCAAGGCGCAGGAAAGCGAGGAGAAACCACCGCTCGTGCTCTTCTTCCTGCTCGAGTGGAGCCGCACACCAGCGGGTGAGATAGCGCCACTTCGAAAAAATCGCCGAGCCGAGCAGCGCCGCATCGTGTATGCCGTTGATTCTTCGCGCCAGCTCCTTCGCCTTGAAAAATGCGCGGGACGAATACGCCCGGATGAACGCTTCGCCGCAGTCCATGACAAAGCCCAGCCGCTCGCAGCTCTCCCCGAAGGCTTCATTGAGATAAAAAGAAATCGGCAGCGCGGGCGAAGACCCGCGATAGGCGCCCAGGAACTGTCCCGCAAAGGCATGAACGGCTTTCCGGTCCATGGTCATCCCCTCCTTTTTTCCACGCTGTGGAAAACTCACCGGTCCGCCGCGGCGGCGAGCTTCTGGTACCGCTTCATCAGCTCGGCCACGCAGTCGGACTCGGTCATGCTCCGCCAGTTCCATCCGTAGGCGGTCATGACGGCCTTATCATTTTCCTGATGGGCGCGGCGCAGGTCCGGCGGCATGGTGAGCTCGTCGTACAAGTCGGCGAGGCTCGCGTCGGGATAGCGCGCCCGCGCGTCGAGGATGCCCTGCGCGGTCCGCTCGATGGCGGCGCGCTGTACCTCACTCGATTCCGGCCAGGGAAAATTATTATAGACAATCGTATTGGAATAACTATACCGCATTTCCAATCTTCCACAAACTGCCCGCATCCATGCCATATGCACATTGGAAATCATCACGCCAAATTCGTACAATGTTGCATTGGGTACCATAAATATTTTATCTCCTGCAATAATAGCCGGTGACAAATAATCCATAGGAATATAGCGACGATTTTCCGAAGAAACTTTTGCCAATGCAATATAGGGACTATTTACATCCTTAATCTCATCAAAAAGCATTGGCATTGCCGCTTTCTTTCGTGTTGCTTCTTTTTTGCTTGCCAGTCGAAATTCTCGTACTTTCTCTACGCGTTCCAACAACAATGGACACTTCCTCAAATCCGTGGGATTTGCATGAACAAGCCAAAAGCAATACCGTGGCTTTCGGTAAATAAAATCCCTGCCCATCATAAATGGACGAAGAAATTTTTCTCCCTGTGGTTCGTCTTTTATATAGTCCTCTTTTTCTTCAATCGTAAGAATTAAATTCCCGGCATCAGTCGGTTGACTTCCCCGTTGCATTGCATGATGTCCATTACAAAGCGGTTTTGTTCTTGCTGTGATAAATACAGTCGGTGCATCTGCCAAATAAGTATTGATATTGGGAACCTGTTTGCTTAAATTTCCATCAAAAATATATTTTGGATTTTTATTTTCTGCCGTACTGAATCCTACAATGACGCAATGCACCGCTGCCTGCTCGCTGGATTCGCTGCTCCATTTGAACGTGCGCCACGCAAAATCAATATGAATACCGAACCGTTCAAACAGCGGCTTCCATACGCCAGCAGCCTGTTCCCCCTGCGTGATGCTGTTTGTAGAAACAAATGCCGCACGAATTTTGGTATTTTCCATCATTAAAGATGCTTTGTAATACCACCCCCCCCACATAGTCCACCTTACCTGCAGATTTATACGGTTTTCCTTTTTCATCTACATAGACGGAAAGGATATCGGCTTTTTGTTCCTTGCTCTGCAAACTGTACCCCACGAAGGGCGGGTTGCCCATGATGTAGGAGAGCTCCCCTTTCGGGACGACGGTCTCCCAGTCCATGCGGAGGGCATTCCCTTCGTGGATGTAGGCATTCGTCTTGAGGGGCAGGAAGTCGAGCTCCATGTGGACGATGGCTTCCGTCTCTTTCATCATCTGGCTCTCGGCGATCCAGAGGGCGGTCTTCGCGACGGTGACGGCGAAGTCGTTGATCTCGATGCCGTAGAACTGGCTGATGGAGACGCGGATGGGATTGGCCAGCTCGCCCAGCACCATCTGCCCGCCGGTGAGCTCGTCGATGACGCGGTTCTCGAGCCGCCGGAGGGAAAGATAGGTCTCGGTGAGGAAATTCCCGGAGCCGCACGCCGGGTCGAGGAAGCGGAGGCCCGCCAGCTTTTCCTGATACGCCCGAAGATGCGCGTGGCGGGTGCGTTTCGCCGGCTCCCGGAGGATGCGGTCCAGTTCCTTTTTCAGGTCCGTCAGGAAGAGCGGGTCGATGACTTTGTGGATGTTCTCGATGGAGGTGTAGTGCATCCCGCCGTGGCGGCGCGTCTCCGGGTTCAGGGTGCTCTCGAAGACGGCCCCGAAGATGGTGGGGCTGATCTCGCTCCAGTCGAAGCCTTCGCTGCATTCGTCTAGGAGGAGGGTGCGGATGTCGTCGTCGAGACGCGGGATGGTGATGTGCTCATCGGAGAAGAGGCCGCCGTTCACGTAGGGGAAGGCGAGGAGCTCTTCTTTCTCGTAGGGGTCGCGGTCTTCTTCTTTCGTGTCGAGCATCTGGAAGAGTTCGATGAGGGCGGTGCGCATGTTTTCCGGGCGGAAGCCTTCGAGGTAGTCATGGAACATGGCGCGCCCGCCGAAGATGCCCGCGTCTTCCGCGTAGAGGCAGAATACGAGGCGCACGCAGAGCACGTTCAGGCTTTTCAGCGTCTCTTCTTTTTCGGGGTCGATGTATTTCTTGAGGAGCGCGTCGTAGAGGCGGCCCACGAGGTCGCCCGCGGCGACGGACACTTCCAGCTCTTTTTTCAGGTGGTCGTCGCCGGTGTCGATGAGGAAATTCAGCCGGTAATATTCCTTCGGCAGATTTTCCAGCAGGATTTCTTCCGGCTCGGCCTGAGGATGCTCCATGTCGTACACGAGGAAGGAGGCGAAGTTCGACGTGACGATGTACCGGGGCCGCTTCGAGTACGGGAGGCTCGCGGAGTAACGGAGGGCCTGCTGGTACGGAGAGAGGAGCGTGCCGTCGGACTGGCGGATGGCTTTCCGGAGGTCCTTGCCGAGCTCTTTCTGCTCGATGAGGACGTGCGTGGCGGGGATCATGCCGTCGATGAAGCTCGTGTGGTCGAGCATGACCTTGTCTTCAAATTCGATGTACGCTTCGGGTTCCGCTACGCCGTACACGTCCCGAAGGAGGGACAGCCAGAAGGGCTGGCTCTGTCCTTTCTCATAGCCCTTTCCTTTCCAGTAGGCGGCAAATTTTTTCGCGGCGGCGCGCTGTTCGGTATCTGTCATCATCGCAAAGTCTCCTGATTTCCTGATTTTTATTTTGCATCCATTGTAGCGGAAAACGAAAAAAACAGCCAGCCCCCACGGCCGTGAGGACGGGCTGTCTATTTATCTATGTGTTCCTTCGGGGATTCAGTCTTCCACCCAGACTTTCGGCACGCGCTTCAGGTCGCAGAGGATCTCGTGCGGGATGGTGCCGGCTTTGGCGGTGACTTCGTCGATGGTGATCTCTTCATCGCCCTGCCGGCCGATGAGGACCGCTTCGTCGCCGGGCTGGACGTCGTCGCCGCAGGCCACCATGAACTGGTCCATGCAGATGCGGCCCACGATGGGGCAGCGTTTGCCGCCGATGAGGACTTCGCCCTTATTGGAGAGCGCGCGGTGGTAGCCGTCGGCATAGCCGATCGGGATGGTGGCGGTCTTCATGTCGTGGTCGGCCACATAGGTGCCGCCGTAGCCGATGGCTTCGCCCTTGTGGAGGGTCTGCACGTGGGTCACGTGGGAGAGGAGGGACATGACGTACCGGAGCGGGAGCGTATTCGTCATCACGTCCGACGGCTGCGGGCCGTAGAGGATGATGCCCGGGCGCGCCAGATTGTGCCAGCTCCGCGGGATGTCGATGACGCCGGCGCTGTTCGCGGAGGAGACGACGAAGTCTTCCGTAATCTTCATGTGGGACAGCGCTTCGTCGAACCGGTCGAGCTGTGCGAGAGCCGCGTCCTTTTCCTTGTGGTCGGCGGTCGCCATGTGGGTGAACGTGCCGCGGATATGGAGATGGGGCAGGCTCTCCAGCTTGTCCCAGAGGGCGGGCACGTCCGCCGGATGGACGCCGATGCGGTTCATGCCGGTGTCGACGGCGATCCACACGTCCATGACCTTCCCCGCCGCGGCAGCGACGGCTTCGTAGGCGTCGAGGTCGACCGTGTCGTCCACGGGGACGATGAGATCGTTATTGACCGCGGTGGGCATGTCTTCCGCCAGCGGCAGGCCGAGCACGTAGATCGGACAGGTGAAGCCCGCTTCCCGGAGCTCCTGCCCTTCTTCCACGCGGGCGACGGCCGCGGCGCAGTACCCTTCCTCGAGGGCGATGCGGAGCGCCTGCACCGCGCCGTGTCCATAGGCGTTCGCCTTCACGACGGCCAGCACGTTCACTTCTTTCGGCAGATGTTCGCGGATGACCCGCATGTTGTGGCGGAGCGCGGACAGATTGATTCGGATTTCAGAAACCGGCATACAAAGACCTCCTTACTGCCTCGGCCTTCCGGCCCGGCAGAAATAGTTGTAAAAAGTATATGCCCATCATAGCCCGAACGAGGCAAAAAGAAAAGCGGCTATGTCCATTTTTTATATCTGCGATACCGGAAATGCATGTGCCGGCGGAAATGCGCACAAAAAAACAGCGCCCGCAGATGCTGCCTGTTTCAACTATTTCCCTCCTCTTCATCGCTTCGGAGGAACGCTTCGAAGACCGTATTCCCCAGCGCCGCGCCGCGGTACGTGAGGAAGATCTGCCCGCCCTTCTCCGCGAGGAGCTTTTCTTTTTTCAGCAGAGCCAGCTCCCGCCCGTACCAGCGCTCGATGGGCGCGCCGTACCGCGCCTCGAAATCCGCACGGCCGATGCCTTCCCGCATGCGCAGGTGCAGGAAGCAGTACTCTTCCATCTCCTCCGCTTCCGAGAGCCGATCTTTCTCCATAGGTGCGCCGCGGCCGGCGAGGAGCTCTTTCATATAGCGCCGCGTGCCGGGCAGCACCTGCCATCGTTCGCGGCCGATGCGGGAGCACGCCGACGGGCCGAGGCCGAGGTACGGGTCGAGCCGCCAGTATTTCCGGTTGTGCCGGGACTCAAAGCCGGGCCGGGCGAAGCTGGAGATCTCGTAGCGCCGGAACCCGTAATGGGGCGGGATGCGGCACATGGCCTGGTACATGGCCCAGCTCCCGCTTTCCGAGGGCCGGGGCAGCTTCCCTTCGTCCGCAAGCTGGGCGAAGCGCGTCCCTTCTTCGAGGATGAGGCTGTATACGGAGAGGTGCGTCACGGGCAGGTGCACCGCCCAGAGGAGCGACCGCTCGAAATCCGCGGGGCTCTGGCCGGGCAGCTCGTACATGAGGTCGATGCTGATATTTCTGAATCCCGCCCGGAAGGCCCGCTTCACCGCCTGCTCCGCTTCCGCCGCGGTGTGCCGCCGCCCGATGGCGCGGAGGAGCCGGTCGTCTTTCGACTGGACCCCCACGGAGAGGCGGTTGATGCCAAGCGCGCGGGCGCACGAGAGATAGCCCTCCGTCATGTCGCAGGGATTCATCTCCATGGTGATCTCCGCATCGTCCCGCACGGCGAAAGAGCGGCGCACGCCATCCATGAGGCGCGCGAGCTGCGCGGCGGAAAGCGCGGAGGGCGTGCCGCCTCCGAGGTACACCGTGTCCACCTCCATGGAAAAAGACCTGCGGTATCCCTCCATCTCCCAGAGCATGGCCTCCACATAGGCGTCCGGCGGCAGGGCGGCGTTCGAATAGAAGCCGCAGTACCGGCACCGGCTCCGACAGAAGGGGATATGCAGGTACAGTCCCAGCGTATCAGTCATTTTTCAGCACGGCCATGAAGGCTTCCTGCGGCAGCTCCACGCTGCCCACCTGCTTCATGCGCTTCTTCCCTTCCTTCTGCTTTTCCAGCAGTTTCTTCTTGCGGGTGATGTCGCCGCCGTAGCACTTGGCGAGCACGTCCTTGCGGAGGGCCTTGATGGTCTCGCGGGCGATGACCTTGCTCCCCACCGCCGCCTGGATCGGCACTTCGAAGAGCTGCCGCGGGATGATCTCTTTCAGCTTCTGGGCGAGCGCCCGGCCGCGGGAGACGGCGCTGGAGCGGTGGACGATAACGGAGAGCGCGTCGATGAGCTCCCCGTTGAGAAGGATGTCGAGGCGCACCGCGTCGCTCCGCTCGTATCCGGCGAGCTGGTAGTCGAGGGACGCGTAGCCTTTCGTGCTGGATTTCAGCTTGTCGAAGAAGTCGAAGATGATCTCGCAGAGCGGAATTTTATACTGCAGGTCCACGCGGGTCTCGTCGAGATAGGTCATGGTAATGAAGGTGCCCCGCCGGTTCTGGGCGAGCTCCATGACCGGCCCCACCATGTCCGACGGCACGAGGATGTCCACTTTCACGATGGGCTCTTCGATGTGGTCGATCTTGCCGGCCGGCGGCAGTTCCGCCGGGTTGTCCACTTCGATCATCTCCCCGTCGGTCTTGTACACGTGGTAGATGACGGACGGCGCGGTGATGATGAGCTTCAGGTTGTATTCCCGCTCGAGGCGCTCCTGCACCACGTCCATGTGGAGCAGGCCGAGGAAGCCGCACCGGAAGCCGAAGCCGAGGGCGAGCGACGTCTCCGGCACGAATTCCAGCGCCGCATCGTTCAGGCTGAGCTTCTCGAGCGACTCTTTCAGCTGGTCGTAGTCCTTGCTCTCCACCGGGTAGAGCCCGCAGAAGACCATGGGGAGCGCCTTGCGGTAGCCCGGCAGGGCCTCCGCCGCGCCGCCCTCCGCGGTGGTGATGGTATCGCCCACTTCGCAGTCGTGGACGTTCTTGATGCTCGCCGCCACATAGCCCACGGCGCCGCAGGGAAGCTCCCTGTCCTGCTTCGGGAAGGGCGTGAAATAGCCCACCTCCGTCACGGTGTAGACTTTGCCGGACGCCATCATGCGGATATTCATGCCGGGCCGGATGGAGCCGTCCTTCACGCGCACATAGGCGATGGCCCCTTTGTAGGAATCGAAGATGGAGTCGAAGATGAGGCAGCGGAGCGGCTCTTTCGAATGGTCCTCCGGCGCGGGGATGCGCTCCACGATGGCTTCCAGCACCTTTTCCACATTGAGGCCGGTCTTCGCGCTGATCTCGATGGCGTCGGACATGTCGAGGCCGATGACGTTCTCCACTTCTTTCTTCACGCGCTCCGGGTCGGCGGAAGGCAGGTCGATCTTGTTGATGACCGGGATGATCTCCAGATCGTGGTCGAGGGCGAGGTATACGTTCGCCAGCGTCTGCGCCTGCACGCCCTGCGTGGCGTCGATGATGAGGATGGCCCCTTCGCAGGCGGAGAGGCTGCGGGACACTTCGTAATTGAAATCCACATGCCCGGGCGTGTCGATGAGGTTCAGCGTGTAGGTCTTCCCGTCCTTGTACTGGTAGTAGAGACGCGCAGACTGCTCCTTGATGGTGATGCCCCGCTCGCGCTCGAGGTCCATCGTGTCCAGGATCTGCGCTTCCATATCGCGCTTCTGCACGGTGCCGGTGAGCTCGATGAGCCGGTCTGCCAGCGTGGATTTCCCGTGGTCGATGTGGGCGATGATGGAAAAATTGCGAATGAGTTCTGTATTCATCGGTGTCTCCTGTGCGAATCCTGAGCGGGCCGCCGCCCGCCTTTCCGTAAACTGTATATCAGAAATCATTATATCATAAGACGTTCTCTCCGCGGCGGCAGGGCATGCAAAAAGCGCCCTGCCGGGCGCTCTCCGCTTTACCGGCGGCCGTCCACCGCGCGGCTCCCGAGGAGGAGTTTCAGCTCCCGCTCCGCCTCGTCCGTGTAATCCAGATAAAACTGCGGGTCCATGGCGATCTCCTGCCGGGTGCTCTCGATGTGGAGGAAGACCGGCGTGCCTCCGTGATGCGCCGCGAGGAGGCGCGCGAGGCCGTCGCTCACCGCCTGCGTCTCATGGCGCGGGTCCACATAGAGGTGCACTTCCGACACGGGATACCGCACGGTCTGCCCCGCCTGCCCCAGCGGCAGGAGCTCTTCCGCGAGGAGGCGCACGTCCTTTTCATTGGCCTGCACGCGGCCCCGCACGTAGACGATGGCGTCCATCTTGTCGAGGACCGGCTTCGCCTTCGCCCAGACCGAGGGGAAGAGCACCACTTCCACGGCGTCGTCGTAATCCTCGATAGTGGCGTACCCCATGGGCTGCCCCTTCTTCGTGATCTTCCCTTTCACCCGGGCCACCGTCCCGCCGATGGAGACGAGCTTCCCGTCGTACTTCATGGCGTGCCCGTTGATCTCGCTGATGGGCGTGCACCGCTCGAGCACCTTTTTATAATCGTCGAGCGGGTGGCCGCTCACGTAGAAGCCGAGGAGGCTCTTTTCCCAGTGGATCTTCTCGGACGCGTCCATGTCCGGCACGTCCGGATAGACGAGGGCCTTCGCCTGCGTCTCCTCCCCGAAGAGGCTGAGCTGGCCGGACTCGCGGTCCTTCCGGGCGGCGGACGCGCCGGCCATCGCCTCGGGCAGCACGGCGAGGAGCTGCTGCCGGTTCTGCCCGAGGGAATCCATCGCCCCGCAGCGGATGAGGCTCTCGCAGGCCCGGCTGTTCAAGGTGCGCTCGTCGACGCGCTCAAGGAAATCCGACAGCGACAGGAACGGCCCGCCCTCTTTCCGGGCGGCGATGATGGCGTCCACCGCGCTGTCTCCCACGTTCTGCACGCCGGCCAGCCCGAAGAGGATGCGCTGCCCTTCGGCGGTGAAGGACGCCTCGCTTCGATTGATGTCCGGCGCGGCGATCTCCACCTGGTGGCGGCGGCAGTCCTCGATGTAGCGGCTCACTTTGTTCTTGTCCCCGTTGTAGCAGGTCATCATGGCCGCCATGAATTCCGGCCGGAAATGCGCCTTGAGATAGGCGGTCTGCCAGGCGATCCAGCCGTAGCACACGCTGTGCGACTTGTTGAAGCCGTACCCTGCGAAATGCACCATCAGGTCGAAGATATGGTTCGCCGTGTCCCGGTCCACGCCGTTCTTCAGCGAGCCGTCCACGAAGAGGTCGCGCTGCTTCTGCAGCACTTCCGGCTCCTTGTGCCCCATGGCGCGGCGGAGCAGATCTGCCTGTCCGAGGCTGAATCCGCCCATGACGGAGGCAATGCGCATGACCTGTTCCTGATACAGGATGACGCCGTAGGTCTCTTTCAGGATGGGCTCCACCAGCGGATGCGGATATTCCACGGGGATCTTCCCGTGCTTTCGGTTGATGAAATCTTCCGCCATGCCGCTGCCGAGCGGCCCCGGGCGGTACAGCGCCACCATCGGGATGAGGTCTTCGAAGCACTCCGGCTCGAGCTGCATGAGGAGGCTCGTGAAGCCCGGCGACTCCGACTGGAAGACCCCCACCGTATCGCCCGCGCAGAGCATCCGGCAGGTGGCCTCGTCCCGGCTGGGAAGCGCGTCGATGTCGAGGTCGATCCCGCGGTTCTCCCGGATCATCTCCAGTGCGTCGTGGATGACCGTGAGGTTCCTGAGGCCCAGAAGGTCCATCTTGAGGAGGCCCAGCTCCTCGTCCAGATCTTTTTCATATTGCGTCTGGAGGAAGCCGTCCTGCGTGAGCTGGATGGGCACGTAGTCGTCCACCGGCGACGAGCAGATCACCACGCCTGCCGCATGCGTGCCGGACTGGCGGGACAGCCCCTCCAGACGGAGGCAGTGGTCGATCATGGCGTGGACGGTGCTGTCCTGCTCGTAGAGCGCGCGGAACTCGTGCGACCCGTCGAGCGTTTTCCGGAGCGTCACGCCGGGGCCGGAAGGCACCATCTTCGCGATCTGGTCCACCTCGCCGAGGGGCCGCCCCATGACGCGCCCGACGTCCCGGATGACCGCCTTGGCGGCGAGCGTCCCGAAAGTGATGATCTGCGCCACGTGGTCCTGCCCGTACTTCCGCGCCAGATACTCGATGACCTCGCCCCGGCGGCGGTAGCACAGGTCCGTGTCGATATCCGGCATGGACACGCGCTCCGGATTCAGGAAACGTTCGAACAGGAGATCGAACCGCAGCGGGTCCAGCTCCGTGATGTGCAGCAGATACGACACGATGCTCCCCGCCGCGCTCCCGCGGCCCGGTCCGATGGGGATGCCGTGGGATTTCGCGTAATGGATGAAGTCCATGACGATGAGGAAATAGTCGGAAAAGCCCATGCGGTCGATGACGCCGAGCTCGTAGTCGAGCCGCTCCCGCTCCCGGTCCGTCACGGGGTGATACCGTTCGGGCAGCGCGGCCTCGCAGAGCTTCCGCAGGTACGAGCGGGCCGTCTCCCCTTCCGGCACGGCGAAAGAGGGCAGCTTGTGCTCGCCGAAAGCGAACGTCACCTGACAGCGGTCGGCGATCTTCTTCGTATTCTCGATCGCGCCGGGGAACTGGCCGAGGATGGCTTCCATCTCCTCGCCGCTCTTGCAGTAGAATTCGTCGTTTGCAAAATGGAAATGGTCGGGATCGTCCAGCGTTTTCCCCGTGGAGATGCACAGCTTGATCTCCTGGCTGCGGGCGTCCTCTTTCCGCACATAGTGGAAATCGTTCGTCGCCACGAGGCCGAGGCCGTACTCTTCCGCCAGCTTCGCCAGCACGGGCCGCACCGCCGCCTCTTCCGGCAGACCGTGGTTCTGGAGCTCGATGAAATAGGAGTCCCTGCCGAAGGTGTCGATGTAGTATTCGATGACCTTCCGCGCTTCCTCCATGTCGCCGTCCAGGATGGCCGCCGGCAGCTCGCCCGCCACGCAGGCGGACAGGGCGATGATGCCCTCGTGGTAGCGGGAAATCACCTCGTGGTCCACGCGGGGCCGATGGTAATAGCCCTCGGTCCATCCCTTCGAGCAGATCTTGATGAGATTCCGGTAGCCCTCATTGGTCTCCGCCAGCAGGATGAGGTGCCCCAGCTTCTCCCGGCCGGTCTTCTCGAAACGGCTCCCCCGGGTGACGTACACTTCGCACCCGATGACCGGATGGATGCCCTGCTTCAGGCACTCCTTGTACAGGTACACCGCGCCGTACATGACCCCGTGGTCCGTGATGGCCAGCGCCGTCTGGCCGAGGCTCTTCACGTACGACACCAGATCGGGGATGCGGCTGATGCCGTCGAACAGGCTGTATTCCGTGTGGACGTGCAGATGAACAAATGGATCCATGATTTCCTCCGACTCCCATCAGAAAAGGCAGGCCCGAGAGCCTGCCATCTGTCATTCCTTTTCTTTTTTCTCCGGACCGGCTTCCACGATATCGCCGTTCTTCTCGGCTTCCTTTTTATCTTCTTCCGACATCTGCGTGCCGTCCAGTACGATCTTCACGCCCATGCGGTCGAGCATGTCATCGATGGTATAGGTGCTCTTGAACAATTCTCCCATAGCTGCCTCCTCAGATATGATCCTTCCACTGATACACCACTTTTTTGCGGAACAGCCGCCACACGAAGACGGAGAGCGTCCACACGGCGGCCACGCCCAGATAGATCGTGGCCGGCACGGCGTCCATGCCCGCTTTCAGCGCGGCCAGATCCAGCGGGTGGATCTTCGGGATCACCATGACGTACGCCGAGAAATAGATGGCCATCGCAAAGAACGACGACGCGTAGGCCGCGGCCAGACCGGACGCGGGATGGCGGCTCCGGGTGAGGACGAAGGCCGCCGCGAACAGGATCGCCGTCGCGATGAGGCTCATCCAGAAATAGCCGCCTGCGTCCCATCTCTCGCCCAGCGTGACGCGGAGCGATATGGCAAAGATGATGTACGCCACCACGGAGAGGCAGCTCGAGACGAGGAACGCCGCCCGGAACCGCTCGCCCAGCGGATTCACCACCTTCACCGCGCCGTATAGGCTGCCGATCTGGAAACACGCCAGCACCGTCCACACCGCGCAGAAGACGCCCGCCAGCGTGAAGAGGCTGCCGTCTGCCATGAGGATAGCCGTGCCGAGCAGGCCCGTCAGGAAAAGCGCCACCAGCGCGAAGACGCTGAGCCCTTTCATCATGGCCGGCGAAGAGCACTGCTTCGTCAGGAAGACCGCAGCCATGCGGAGCAGCGCTCCGCCGCCTACCAGCACGATCATCGTGATATACCACGCGTGGAGCCCGGTGCCCTGCACGTCCGGCAGGCAGATGCTCAGCATGAAAAAGCCCATGAAGAACCACAGTTCATTCCCGTCCAGACAGGGCCGCAGCAGCGACAGCACCACCCGGTTTTCCTCCCGGTCGCGCGCCACCAGCGGCGCGGCGAGGCAGAGCCCCCAATCCGCCGCCTCCAGCACGAGATACAGCGCAAAAAAACAGGACGGCAGCAGCAAAGCCACTACAGATGCCTCCATATGATCCTCTCCTTCTGTATTTGATCGGCCCGGAGGCCGCATCGATGCATTATCCTTCCAAATTATATCACATCTCACAAGATGGAAACATTCCCCGCTGCGCCGGGCCCGCGTCCCGTGCTACAATGAAGGAAACGATGTGCTGAAGAAAGGAGCCTGCCATGCGATTTCTCATTTCCCTCCTGTGGACCGCGCTCCGGAAAGAAGCGGCCTCCCGCGCCGTCCGCGCCGCGCGGCGGAATGCGCCGGAGCTCGTGTGGTTCCTCCCGCCCTTCTCCTGGCTCTCCCTCCTGCGGCATCCGAAGCGCGCCTTCCAGGCGTACCTGTGCTTCCGGTCGGCGGCGCTCACATGGCGCCTCCTGTGCCGCGTGCTGAAACGATAAAAGACCATACCCTGTGATATGGTCTTTTTTTTATGATTATATGCCCTCCGGGAAGCGGCGCACGGTCTCTACGAGGCGGATCATTTTCTTCCGGTCTTTCAGTCCGTCCGTCTCCGCGCCGCTGGAAATGTCCACGCCCCACGGGTGATACGCGAGCGCCGCTTCCAGATTGTCCAGGCCGATGCCGCCCGCCATGAACCAGGGCTTCTTCATGGGCGGGATGAGCGCCCAGTCGAAGGAGCGCCCCGTGCCGCCTTTCCCGTGGTCGAGGAGCAGATAGTCCGCCGCCGTATCCTGCCAGCGCAGCACGTCTTCCGTGGACTTCACCGACACCACCCGGATGAAGGGGCAGCGGAGCTTCCGCCGGAGCGCGCGCAGATAGTCTTCCGGCTCGTTCCCGTGGAGCTGCACCGCCTGGATGACGCCGCGCGCGGCGAGCGCCTCGATGTGCGCCGGATCGTCGTTCACGAAGACCCCCACAGCCGGGATGTCCGGCCGCAGCGCCTTCCGGATGGCCGCGGCCGCCTCGTCCGTCAGGAAATGGCGGCCCGCGTCGAAGACGAAGCCCACCCAGTCCGGCCCCGCCAGATTGGCGGACTCTGCGTCTTCCACCCGGGTCAGCCCGCATAATTTGATCTTGGTCATGGACGCTTCCTTTCTTTCCCGTCTGCTCCTGCCCTCTCCCGCAGCGCGCGCCGCACCCGGTCCGCCGCGGCGAGAAGAGCCGCCTCCCGCTCTGCGCCGTACAGGAAAAGCGCCGCTTCGAAAGCAAAGGACTGCGCGGCTCCCGGCGGAAAGGCCGCGTCTTCCGGGCGGACCACCGCCGATGCGGTCCCGCCGCCGAACGAAGTCAGGAGCGCCGCCCCGTCGGGCAGGAAGCACACCGCCGCGCCCCGCAGACCGGCTTCCTCCGCTGTGAGCGCCGCACAGCCCGCCTCTTCCGGCAACGCCGCCCGGTACAGGACCGCCGCGCCCCGGCAGGGAGCCGCGAACGGCGCCTGCACGAGAGTTTCCCAGCCGCCGTGCACGGGATGCCAGAAGACGGGCCCCGCGCCGCACGCCGTGAGGAGCCCGTCCAGTACGGTCCGTTCCTCCTCTGCAAACGTACCGGCGAGGCTGAGGCCGTCCGCCGCAGGCTGCACTTCACACGCCCGGCGGAGCTCAGCCGCCAGCGCGGGGATCGTCCATCCTTCTGTCTGTCCGGACTGCCCCGTGTGATTTCTGCCGTACCCTGCCGCCACAGCGGTCACCTCCGCTCCCACGGAGCCTGCGGCGGCTCGAATACCGCGCCGGACAGTTTCCGCAGGGACACGGGCTCGCCCACCAGCTCCGTCAGCTTCCGCTTCCGCTCGTCCTGCGCCCGGGCCTTCTCCCCGAAGTTCACCGCGTTGCCGATGAGCCCCACCGCGCAGAGATTCGTGAACAGCGACGTGCCGCCGTAGCTGATGAAAGGCAGCGGCACCCCCGTCACGGGGAAGATGCCGATGACCATGGCCATATTCAGGAACCCTTCCACCGCGATGAGCATGGACAGGCCGTACACGAGGAGCGCCGGATACAGGCGGGGGATCTGCCGCGCCATGGAGAATCCCAGGCACAGCAGGACGCAGAAGAGGCCGAGCACGACGGCCGCTCCGGCGAATCCCCATTCCTGGCTCCACACGGCAAAGGCAAAATCCGTGTACTGCTCCGGCAGGTACAGGAATTTCGACAGCCCTTCGCCGGCCCCCTGCCCGGTCAGTCCGCCGGACCCCACGGCGATGAGGCTCTGCACTACCTGATAACCCTGATCGCTCGCATAGGCGAAGGGATCGAAGAGCACCTTCACCCGTTCCCAGCGGTACGGCTCGATATAGGCGAGGAGGAACAGGCCGCAGAACGCCAGCGCCCCCGACCACAGCACGTCCTTCCACGGCGCGCCGCACAGGACGTACAGGAAGACGGGGAATCCGAGGATGAGCGCCGCCGTCCCCATATCCGGCTGGAGGATGACGAATCCCGCGAAGAGGACCGGCACCGCGAGCGGCACGTAGCCGTCCGCCACATCCGTCCACTGCTGCCGCTTCCCGTGGAACGGCTGCTGGAACGCGTAATGGACGAGCCCGCTCAGGAACGACACGGGCCGGCCTTCCTTCACCCGGTCGCTCAGACAGGCCGCCGCCCAGATGATGGCCACCACCTTGGCGAACTCGGAAGGCTGGATCCCCACCGAGCCGAAATAAAACCAGCGCTGCGCCCCGTTCACCACGGGCCCCGCGGCCATGACGAGGATGAACAGCGCGAAGATGGGGAGCGTCAGCATCCGTTTCCACCGGCGCAGCTGCTCCAGCGACAGGATATACCGGCAGGTCCACCAGCCGGCGGCGCCCGCCGCGAAATACGCCAGATGGCGCAGCACGTGATTGTACGGGCTCACGTGATTCTCCAGATTCATGTAGAACGTGGAGCTGTACACATTGAGCATACCGATGACGCACAGCATGGCGGCGGCCAGGTAAAACCAGCGGATCAGGACCGGATTGCTTATCCGTTCTCCGTCTCCGGTATCATGGCTGCGAGACGGCATATGCGGTTCCCCTTTCTGCTGAACTTCTCTTCATACTCCGTCTGCGCATCCCCGTCCACAGGATGGGCATGCAGATCGAACGTGACGCTCAGGAAGCGCCAGCGCATCGCGGCAAATTCGTCGATGGAGAAGGCGAAGAGCCCCGTGTTGTCCGTCTTGAACCGGAGCTCGCCGTCCTTCTTCAGGAGCTTCGCATACTGCGCGAGGTACCCGCGGTATGTGAGGCGGCGCTTGTAATGGCGCTTCTTCGGCCAGGGATCGCTGAAATTCAGGTAGAAGCAGTCCACCTCCCCCGGCGCGAAGAGCGCGGACAGCTCCTCCGCGTCGATGAGGAGGAGCCGCACATTGTCCAGATGCGGGTCCGATTCGGCGACTTTTTTGCCCGCATAGTAGAGGACGCCCGCTTCCCTCTCGATGCCGATATAATTCACATCGGGATGCATGGCCGCCATGCGGGCGATGAACTGGCCCTTCCCCGTGCCGATCTCCACGTGGAGCGGATTTTCCGGATGCGGGAAAAGACTGCGCCAGCGGCCGGCGATGCCTTCCGGCGGCGCGAGGAAAAGAAAATCTCCATAAGCCTTGATGGCTTCATCGATCCATGGTTTTCTGCGAAGACGCACGTTGTTCTCCTTTGATTGACTGCTTACTGATTCGTTAGACCCGGCGGGACAAGCTGTCCTGCGTTCAGGCTCCGGAAGGCGCCGGATAGACCGGCTCCGGCTCGGTGACCTCGTCCTCCGGGAACGTGAGCGCCCGGATGGCCCGATTCCCGAATTTCAGGCCTTCCTCATCGTCCGAGACCCAGATATTGCCGTACATGGTCATGAGCTGCTCCGGCATCTTGTTGTACCCCTCGCTGAAGAGGTCCGCATGGCTGTCGTAATGGACGGCGCGGAGTCCCATGAAGCCGAGGAAGGTGTCGTACAGCATATCGTTCGTGAAGGGCGTATGGACGCGGTGCTTGATCCACTCCATCGTCTCCGGATGATTTTCCTGATACGCGTCCGACGTGTAGACCCAGAGCGGCACATGCACCATGGTGAAATCGAACATGTCCGCATTGTGGCCGGGACGTTCTGTCACCTGTTCCCCGTGGTCGGAGAAATAGAGCACGCCGTCTGCGCGGAGCTGATTCACCGCCGTCGTCATGATGCCCTGCATCACATAGTCATTGTACAGGACGGAGTTGTCGTACTCGTCCGTCATGATCTGCGCGCCGGAGCGCTCTTTGTTCATGTCGATGGGATAATGATAGAACGAGCTCGGGTACCGGTCCCAGTAGCTCACGTGGCTCCCCATGAGATGGATCACGATGAGCTGGCGGCGGTTCTCCGGATCGACTTTCTGCAGGTACGGGATGAGCACTTCGTCGTAGTCCTTCGTGATGACGTTCGTTCCGATGTACTCATTCACCCAGTACTGCGTGTCGCACGTGGAGCCGATGGCCCCGATGGGCGTATCCCACACGCCGTACCGCGACTGATTCGAGATCCAGGTCGTCTTGAATCCGGCGGCCCGCGCCATGTCGATGATGGAATACGCGTCTGCCAGCGCGATGTCGTTGTACTGATTCTTCTCCGTGAGCGCGTAGGTCAGCACCTGCACCGTCTGGGTGTAGCAGGCGTAGGCGTTATCGAAGAACGTGTAGTGCCAGTCCTGCGACGCTTCCGTCTGGAAAGGCGTCGTCTTCCGCGGATAGCCGTACACATTCATGTGATCCCGGTTCAGCGATTCGCCGATGACGAGGATGTACACCCCGTCCGGCACCGACCGCAACTCCTCCAGCACCGCCGGGTCCGTGACACGCATGTGCTTCCGGTTTTCCAGGATCTTCTGATAATCCCGGAAACTGTCCAGCGTCTCTTTCGTCTCATACACCACGTGGGCCAGCTGCGTCCCCGCGGCGGACAGCGCGGCGATGCCGCAGTTCGTGAGGAAGAGCCCCAGCACGATGATGCGCTCCGCCAGCGACATGCGCCGCATGCGGATGAAGGAGAGGCGGCTCATGCGGAAGAGCATCCAGCCCAGGCAGATGAGCGCGATGACCGCCGCCGCCAGGCCCGCATAGGGGATGTTCACCCGGATATATTCCATCGCTTCGGACACATTGGTCTGCGCCAGCGCCAGCATCATATTGATGGAGAGCAGCGAATGGGCAACCATATAGTACCCGATGTATGTAAATTGTATGAAAATATACAGGAAGATCAGGCAGAGACAGATCACGCGCGCCGGCATGCGGCCGCGCCCCGGCAGGAGCCATGCCGCCGTGAGGCACGACAGGAAGAGATAGAGCGGCGTCGACATCTCGAACGTGGTGTCCGCCATATCGAGGATATGATTCGTCTGCGACGCCAGGTACGGCACGACGAGCGACAGCATCCACAGAAAGATGATCGTCGCCCACAGGCTGGCCGCCGCCTTGTACAGGTGCCGGCTGCAGAAAAAGGCCGTGATGAATCCGATCTGCAGGAAAAGGAAGAACATCTTCAGCTGGGAAGAGATCTGCCATCCCCCGGGCGAGCCGAACAGCCAGCTCAGCAGGAACGCCACGGCAAAGGGGATCAGCGTCGCCGCACACCACAGGAGGCGCATCCGTTTCACATATCTCAGCATTTTTTCGTCTCCGATAGGTAAAATGAATTTGACAATTCGCTCTGTATATCAAAATTCTGTCAGTTTTTTGTCCGTTTTTTATTGTATCACATTCTTGTAAAAAAACAGCGCCCTGAAAAGGGCGCAATTAAAAAGAGGGCCGCGGCCCTCTTCATTATTTTTCTTCTTTTTTTGTATCGCTCAAGAGCTCTCCCCCGACGCCGATATTGTCCAGTTCGCTTTCCTTCAGGAAAACGTAGAACAGCGGCGCGGGCATCTGCATGATGCGGGATGCGCTCTCCGTAAATTCGCGGACGAGCTGCCGCTTCTGCTCCTTCGTGAGATGCGCTGCCTCCAGCGTGATCACAGGCATAAGTCTTCCTCCTTCATCTGATTCCCGTTTCCCGGAGAAGCGCCATCGGATTGTCCCGGAACACCTTCTCCGCCATGGTTTCCGGCAGCTGCGCCTCCATGCTTTCCGCCAGCCGCACCGCGGCGGGCAGCGCCGTGAACGGGCTGTCGCTCCCGTAGAGCAGGTGCGCGCCGTCTGTCACCTGCCGCAGCAGGCCGTACTGCTTCGGCATGGAAAAGCCGGCCAGATCGTAATAGAGCTTCGAGAGGTCCCCCGCCACGTCGAGGGGCCGGTCACGGAGAAGCACGGCGCCGAGCGCGGCCAGCCGGTCGGACAGGACCGTGAGGAACGCGCCCCCGTGCGGCACGACGAACCGGATATTTCCGTATTTCCGCACGGCTCCCGTGATGAGCAGGTTCGTCACCGCCCGGGTGGTCTCGAAGAAATAGTCCATGATCGGCGCGGGGACCGCTTCCGCTCCGGGCGCCGGCACAGGCGGCGCGGTGGGATGGATCGTCACCACCGCCGGCTCCCGGTTCAGCTCTTCCATCACCGGATCGAGCCGCGGATCGCCGAGATAGACGCCCCGGCAGGAAGTGAGCAGCGCGAATCCACGGATGCCGAGATGCTCCCGGCAGTACCGGATCTCCCGGATGCTGTCTTCCGTCTCCGGGAGCGGCAGGCTCGCCAGGATGCCATACCGGTCCGGGCAGGACGCCGCCAGCGCCGCGCCGTACTCGTTGCAGGCCCGGGCCGTATCCCGCGCTTCCTCCCGGTCCCCCATGTGGAGATGCGGCGAGGAGACGGACAGCAGAGCAAAGGAAACCGAAAGCCGCTCCATACAGGCCCGCTGCCGTTCGGCCGACCATTCCGGCGCCTTCACGCCGTCCGGCGCATCGATGTGATGCCGCGCGAGGAGCGCTCTGTACGCCGGAGGAAAATAGTGGCTGTGGAAATCGATCTTTTCCGGCACGGTCCCGCCTCCCTCAGAGGCTCCGGCCCAGTTCGTAGGCCTGGCGCATGCAGTCGGACCGACGCGTCATGCCCGGCGTGCCGCAGCCTTCGCCGAGCACCATGCCCCGGTTGCGGAGGCGCAGGTACCGCACGAGCGTCCGGTAATGCGCGGAGAGCGCGTCGAACGTCCAGCTGTCGCTGTTCCAGGCGACGGCGATGAGCGCGGCCTGCATGCGGCGGCCCTGGATGCTGCTGTTGAACGCGCAGAACCGGTCGATGAGCGTCTTCAGCTGGGCCGACATGCCGTAGTAGTAGAGCGGCGTCACGAAGACGAGCATGTCCGCCGCGAGGATCTGCGGGCGGATGGTCTCCATGTCGTCTTTCTGCACGCACGGCCCTTCGTAGCCGCAGCGGACGCAGCCCGTGCAGGGATGGATGCGGGCGTGCGCCGCGTCCACCACGCGCACGGTGTGGCCCGTTTCTTCCGCACCGCGGATGAATTCTCCGGCCAGCAGGTTGGACGAGCCGTTCCGGTTCGGGCTGCCTTCCAGTACGAGGATATTCATGGCCGCCTCCTCAGAAGCTGTCCGCCCACCGGCGGAGCGAATCGGCCGCTTCCCGGCCGCGGAACATTTTCCCGTCTGTCAGGACGGCGCCCGGGCAGCACGGCGCGAGATCGCGGCGCGTATTCCCGAGGCTGCTGCCGCCGGACGTGGCGAAGAGCACCACTTTCTTCCCGGAGAAATCATAGCTTTCGAGGAACGTGCGGATGATCTTCGGCGCGGTATACCACCAGATGGGGAATCCGAGGAAGATCACGTCGTGTCCGGCGATGTCCGCCTTCGTGTCCGCCAGCGCCGGACGCGCAGCGTCGTCTCTCGATTCCACCGTGCTCCGGGCGTTCTTGTCCGTCCATTTCAGATCGGCCGCGGTATACGGCGCCGCCGGCCGGATCTCGTACAGGTCGGCTCCGGCTGCTTCCGCCAGAGCGGCCGCCGCGCGGCGCGTCGTGCCCGTCGCGGAAAAATAAGCCACCAGTTTTCTGCTCATGCTGCATTCTCCTTCCTTATTCTTTCACCGCTTCGATCGTGATCGTCCCCGTGAGCTGGGAAATCTGATCCAGCCCCGCCGAGGCATGCCCCAGCTCGTACAGGTCGCTGTTCGCGTTGTACCGGTCGAAGAACATCACCACATTGCCCCACGGCGCGTAATAGGCGAGCGTGCCGATCTCCATCTTCGGATGAGGCGTATCCCGGAGATCCAGCGCCTCCGGATAAAAGATCTTTTCATTGGTGCTGAAATCATCCACCGGCACCGTGAGCGGGAGCTGGCGGTACAGCGAATCCGCCGCCGGCGTCCCGTTCAGCGTGAAGAGCACTGTGTGCCCCGCGCTGTCGGCGACGCGGATGACCCGCGCCTCGGCCGCTTCGTGTACAGGCGCCGTCTCCTGCGCCGTCTCTGTCTGCTGCGCTGCCGGCTGCGTCGCTGCGGCCGGTTTCTGCGTTTCTTCCGCACTGCATCCCGTGAGCGCCGCCACGGCGAAGAGCGCGCACAGCGCGGCTGTCCATCGTTTCATCTGGTCTTCCTCCCTTCACTGCTCGAAGCGGATGCCGTGGAGCCGGTACACTTCCGACAGGCTCGGGATATCGAGGATGAGCCATTTCCCCGCATCCATCGCTTCGATGCGCGCCATGTCCTCCCCGCTGAGCGAGAAGTCCTCCACGGCGAAATTCTCTTCGATGCGCTCCGGATGCACCGACTTCGGGATGGCGATGATCCCGCTCTGCCGGAGCCAGCGGAGCACCACCTGCGCGGGCGTCTTTCCGTATTTCGCGCCGATGGCCGCAAGCACCGGGTCCGTGAAGATCCCCCGCTGCCCTTCCGCAAAGGGCGCCCACGCCATGGGCTGCACGCCGTACTCCGCCATGAGGCGGCGCAGCTCCTTCCGCTGGCAGAACGGATGGATCTCCATCTGGTCCACCGCCGGCGCAGTGCGGTGGCTCAGGATGAGGTCCGCCAGCCGGTCCTCGAGGAAATTGCACACGCCGATGGCGCGGACCTTCCCGTCCGAGAGGAGATCCTCCATGGCGCGCCAGCTTCCGTGGTAGTCGCCGTACGGCATGTGGATGAGGTACAGGTCGAGATACTCCGTCCCCAGATTGGCGAGCGTCTTCCGGAAAGACGCCATCGTCCGCTCGTAGCCCGCGTCCTGGATCCACACCTTTGAGACGAGGAAGAGCTCCTCTCTCGGGATGCCGCTCTCCCGCACCGCTTCGCCCACGGCGCGCTCGTTGCCGTAGCAGGCCGCCGTGTCGATCATGCGGTAGCCGGTCCGCAGCGCGTGCAGCACCGCCTCCCGGCAGACCGCCTCCTCCGTCACCTGAAAGACGCCCAGCCCCAGCATGGGCATCACGGCGCCGCTGTTCAATGTCACTGTATCCATGATGGTCTTCCGTCCTTTCCGCGCCGGCCGGCGTTTTTCCTGTCTTCGTTATACCGCAGAACGGCCTCCATGCATAATGCTTATACAGAATCGCGGCGCATGCTCTGACTGAATGCGGGCGCGCAAAAGCCGGACGGCCTGTACCGTCCGGCTTTTGCTTTTCCGTATTTACTTTTTCATGTTGAGCAGCGCGATCTGGCGGAGCCAGTTCTGCACATAGGTCTCCGACAGGCCGCGGTCGCGGAGCTTCGCCACTTCCCGCACCATCACCGGGTCCTGCAGGAGCCGGCGCACGGCCTCCTCGATCCTCGCTTCGTCTTTTTCGTCCATCACGGCCTCAGGCGTTCTCTCCGCTTTCGAGGAAGGCTTTCGCCCGGGCGATGTTCGCGCGGACCGTGTCGCAGCACGCCTTGAATTCCGCTTTTTCGTCGTCGGGCAGTTCGTATTCCATGACTTCCTCCACGCCGTTTTTGCCGATGAGCGCCGGCACGCCGCAGAAGATATCCTTCTCGCCGTATTCGCCGTCCAGCGGGCAGCTGCACGGATAGATCTTCCGTTCATCGTGGAGCACCGCTCTCGCCAGCGTCGCCGCGGCGAGGCAGATGCCGTATTCCGTGCAGAACTTGCCGCTGTACGTCACCCAGCCCGCACGGATGGTCTTCGTGCGGATGTCTTCCTTGTCGAACTGGAAGCGCGGGTCCGCTTCCATCTGAACCAGCGGCTTGCCGCGGAAATTCACGAGGGACCACGGCACCATCTGGCGGTCGCCGTGCTCGCCCATCATGAACGCGTTGAACGAATGATGCTCGATGCCCGTCTGCTGCGCGATGGCGCTGATGAGGCGGGACGAGTCGAGGAGCGTCCCCGTGCCGAAGACGCGGCCTTTCGGGAAGCCGCTCAATTTGGAAATGAGGTGCGTCACCACGTCGCAGGGGTTCGTCACGTTGATGAAGATGCCGTTAAAACCGCCGGCCATGACCTTCGGGATGGAGTCCGCCACCTGGCGCACGGTGAAGTGCATCTCGTCGTCGCGGCTGCCCGTCGCGCAGAGAGACACATCGCCCATCGCGTTGATGATGATGTCGCAGTCCGCCAGGCCCGCATAGTCCGAAATCTGGTAATCCACGCGGTGCGGCATGAAATACACCGCATCCATCAGGTCCTGCCGTTCGCTCACGACCTTCGCTTCCTTCGGGTCGCAGATCTTCACCACGTCCGCGATGCCGAGCGTCCCCAGTACGAACGCCACATGTGCGCCTACGTGGCCCGCGCCCAGTACGCCGATCGTTACTTTTTTCTCTGCCATTTCATTTCCTCCTTCACGCCGTCCGGCGGCTCTCATCAAAAAACATATAGAATGTAATTATCATAGCATAATAAAAACTGACCGTAAACCCGAACGGGCGCAATCAAAAACAGCACCCGGAAAGGATGCTGTTCGCGCGTCTTATTTCAGACGGAGACCGAGCTTCGCGCCGAGCGTTCTGTAGCGTTCGATGTCCGTACGGCGCAAGTAGTCGAGCATGTTTCTGCGCTGGCCGACCATTTTCAGCAGGCCGCGGCGGGAATGATGGTCTTTCTTGTGTTCTTTCAGATGTTCGGTGAGGATGACGATCCGCTTCGTGAGGATCGCGATCTGTACTTCCGGGGATCCGGTGTCGCCTTCATGGGTGGCGTACTGTTCGATGACTTCTTTTTTCTGTTCTGCAGTCAGCATAAGTTTCTCCTCCTGTCGGGAAATTGCTGTATCTCTGTAATTCGTCGGAGTACTCGAAAAACCGGGACACAGTTCACATACAAGCAGATTATACACGCTCTCTGCGGAAATTACAAGCGCGGCGGAAGGTCCCGCACCGCGTCTTTCAGGCCCCGGATATACGCGCTGAGCGCCTCGTCCGCCGACGCGCCGTGCTTCCCGATGAGGTCCACCACGCCGCTCCCGGTGATGACGCCGTCCGCGAGGGCCGCCATCTGCCTGGCCTGCGCCGGCGTGTGGATGCCGAAGCCCACCGCGCAGGGCACGTCCGTCACCTCGCGCACGGCCGCCGCCATTTCCTCCACGCCGCCGGAAAATCCGTCCCGCATGCCCGTGACGCCCATGGACGACACGAGGTACACGAAGCCCGACGCCGCCCGGGCGATCGCCTGGACCCGCTCCCGGGACGTGGGAGCGATGAGCTGGATGAGGGAGACGCCGAAGCGGTCCGCATGGGGCCGCACCTCGCCCTGCTCCTCCAGCGGCAGGTCCGGGATGATGACACCGGAGACGCCGATGGCCGCGCACTCCCGGAAGAAGCGCTCCGCGCCGTAGGAGAAGACCGGATTATAATACGTGAGGAAGACCAGCGGGATGGACGACGCCTTCCGGATGGCCCGCGCCTCATCCAGCGCCTGCGGCAGGTGGATGTGGTGCGCGAGCGCCCGCACGTCCGCCTCCATGATGACCGGCCCGTCCGCGACGGGGTCAGAAAACGGCACGCCGATCTCGATGATGTCCGCGCCGGCCTCCTCCATGACCTTCACATAGCGCACGCTGTCCTCGATGGACGGATCGCCCGCCGTCAGGAAGGCGATGAGCGCTTTCCCGTTTTCAAAAGCCTGTTTCAGTTCGTTCATGATGCCCTCCTCAGTCCCGCAATGCTTCCCCGCGGTAGCGGGCGATGGCCGCCACATCTTTGTCCCCGCGGCCGGAAATCGTAACGGCCATGACGCTCCCCGGCGGCAGCGTCTTCGCGGTGCGGACGGCTCCCGCCACGGCGTGCGCGCTCTCGATGGCGCAGATGATGCCCTCCGTGCGCGCCAGGTATTCGAAGGCCGCGACCGCTTCTTCGTCCGTGACGGCGATGTACTCCGCCCGGCCCGCCCTATGGAGCTCGGCGTGCTCCGGGCTGACGCCCGGGTAGTCCAGCCCTGCGGAGATGGAATATACTTCCGTGATATTTCCGTCCTCATCCTGGCAGAAGAGCGATTTCATGCCGTGGAAGACGCCCGTGCGGCCCCGCGCCATGGTCGCCGCATGGTACGGCGTGTCCACGCCCTTCCCGCCGGCCTCGCAGCCCACGAGCCGCACGCCTTCATCCTGCACGAAGGGATAGAACGTGCCGATGGCGTTGCTCCCGCCGCCTACGCAGGCCACCACCGCGTCGGGGAGCCGCCCTTCCCGGCGGAGGAGCTCTTCCCGCATCTCCCGGCCGATGCAACTCTGGAAATCCCGCACCATCTCCGGGAACGGCGCCGGCCCCACCGCCGAGCCGATGAGATAATGCGTGTCCCCGCAACGGGCGCTCCAGTCCTGCATCGCCGCGTTCACCGCATCCTTCAGCACGCGGGAGCCGGTCTTCACCGCGTGGACCTTCGCGCCGAGGAGCCGCATGCGGTACACGTTGAGCGCCTGCCGTTCCGTGTCGATCTCGCCCATGTAGACCTCGCACTCCATGCCGAAGAGCGCCGCCACCGTCGCCGCCGCCACACCGTGCTGGCCCGCGCCGGTCTCCGCGATGAGCCGCGTCTTTCCCATGCGCCGCGCGAGCAGCGCCTGCCCGATGCAGTTGTTGATCTTGTGCGCTCCCGTGTGGTTCAGGTCCTCCCGCTTCAGGTACACCTTCACGCCGAGGTCGGCGGACAGGCGTTTCGCCTCGTACAGGAGGGACGGCCGTCCCGTGTAATTCCGGTTCAGGTCCGCGAGCTCTGCCAGGAACTGCGGATCGTTTTTATACGTTTCATACGCCTCTTCGACGCGGAGCACCTCGCTCATGAGCGTCTCCGGTACATACTGCCCGCCGAATGGTCCGAATCTCCCCTTCATCTGTTTTCCCTCCGTTCTTCCCGATTCTCTTCGATCAGCTGCCGGAGCAGCGCGCCCCGGTCCGCCGCCCGCATGAGCGCCTCACCCATGAGCACCGCGTCCGCCCCGGCCTCCCGCATGCGCCGCACATTGTCCCGGCTCATGAGCCCGCTCTCGGCGACAACGAGGACGCCCCGCGGGACCTGCGGCCGCAGCCGCTCCGTGAGCGACAGGTCCAGCGAGAAATCCCGCAGGTCCCTGTGATTGATGCCGATGATATCCGCCCCGGCGGCGAGCGCCCGGTGAAGCTCTCCTTCGCTGTGCACCTCCGTGAGCGCCGCGAGGCCCAGCATTTCCGCCCGTCGGAGCAGGCGGACCAGCTCTCCGTCCGTGAGCATCGCCGCGATGAGGAGCACCGCCGACGCCCCGGCAAGCGCCGCCTCCTCGATCTGGCATTCGTCGGTAAGAAAATCCTTCCGCAGCACCGGGATGGCCACTGCGGCGGCCGTCTCCCGCAGATATGCCAGGGAGCCGAGGAAATGGTCCGGCTCCGTGAGGCACGATATCGCTGCCGCCCCTGCCGCCTCATACTCTTTTGCGATAGCCAGATATGGGAAATCCTCTGCGATGACGCCCTTCGAGGGGGACGCTTTCTTCAGCTCGCACAGGAAGGACAGTCCCGGCTCGGCGATCCGCTCCCGAAAGCGCCGCCCGCCGTCCGTGCGGAATCCTTCCGCCGCGTCATGGAGGCGCGCGGCCCGCCCGTCTCTTTTCATTTCTGAGGCGCGCCGCCGGGACGCTGCCGCCAGCCGTTCCAGGATCATACGGCCGCCTCCTGCGACGCCCGGACGAACGCGCGCATCGTCTCCCGCGCCCGGCCGCTGTCGATGAGCGCCGCCGCAAGCGACACGCCCCGCGCGATGGACGCCGTGCGTCCGCTCACGTAGAACGCCGCCCCCGCATTGAGAAGCACCGCGTTCCGCCGTGTCTCATACACTCCGTCCCGCCGGCCGGAGAGCACTGCCTCCGTGATGGCCGCATTCTCCGCCGCGTCCCCGCCGACGAGGTCCTCCTTCCGCCCGCGGGCGAGGCCGAAATCCTCCGGCCGGAGCCTGTATGTCCGGCGCGCGCCGTGATCCAGCTCGCACACCTTCGTCTCCGCCGACGGCGAGATCTCGTCCATGCCGTCCAGCCCGTAGAAGACGAGCGCCCGCTCCGTCCCCAGCCGGTCCAGCACCTCCGCCATGGGCTCCACCAGCGCCGCGTCATACACGCCGATGCAGTCGTACGCCGCGCGGGCCGGATTCGTGAGCGGCCCGAGGATGTTGAAGATCGTCCGGATGCCCAGCTCCTTCCGCACCGGCCCCACATATTTCATCGTCCGATGATACAGCGGAGCGAAGAAGAAGCACATGCCCACCGTATCCAGCAGGTGCGCCGCCGCATCCGGCTCCTGCCGGATATTCGCGCCCAGCGCTTCCAGCACGTCCGCCGCGCCGCACTTCGAAGACGCCGCGCGGTTCCCGTGCTTCGATACCTTCACCCCGCCCGCCGCGGTGACGAACGCCGCCGTGGTAGAAATATTGAATGAATTCGACCCGTCCCCGCCGGTGCCGACGATCTCGAGGAGCCGCCCGGGGTACGACATGGGGAGCGCGTGGGCCCGCATGCCTGATGCCGCGCCGGCGATCTCTTCCGGCGTCTCCCCCTTGAGCTTCATCGCCGTGAGGAACGCCGCCGTCCGCGCCGCGCTCACCGTGCCATCCATCATCTCATAGACGCTCGCCTCCGCCTGCCGGAAGTCAAGGTCCCGTTTCTCTGCCAGTAATCTGATTGCTTCGGTAATCATGATATGCCGTCCTTTCTTTTACAAAATCGTTCCGCCTTTCATAAAAGAAGCCCGGCCATCGTCTCATCGCATCCATGCTGCTCTCCCTTCCGGGACGGCCAACAAAAAATCCGTCCCTGACAATCTTGTCAAGGACGGATACAGTATCTCCGCGGTGCCACCTTGCTTCAGGATTTGACTCCTGCACTTTGTCGGGATACCATCATATCCCCGGCTACTGACGTAAGCCTCACGTCGCAGGATACTCGTTCCCTTTCCCCTGCGCCCTCAGCGGTCCATTTGACAGTCTGCGTTCTGCTGGATTCTCATTCTCCCAGCTCCCTGTAAGTGCACGATCCGCCGTTATCTCCGCCTCTGCGGTTTCTCTTCCGATTTCTCAGAAGAAATAGGTATTGTTGTATGAAGTTGTTCTCATACTACAGGAACAGAGAAATTTTGTCAAATGATTCTTTCGCGAATGTTCTGATCAAAACATCCCTGACAAAAACCCGCCAACCACTACAACTTTGTCTTTATCCATATGTTTTAAGGCATCAGCCGCTCGTTTATTTCCCTGCGCTGCTGCTTTTTCAAACCATTTTCTAGCCTCTTTTAGGCTTTTCTTTACGCCATTTCCTTCGTAATAACATTTCCCCAAATTATTTTGCGCTACAGAAAAACCTTTCATTGCAGCCTGCTTAAACCACGAAACCGCTTCGTCATAAATTTCTTTTTGATAATAGTAACTTCCAAGCTGATTTTCCGAAAGCCAAAACCCTTCATCAGCGGATTTCGTTAACCACTCCTTTACCTTCTTTTCATTCTTCTCCACACCGTACCCTTGCTTATACATTTGTGCTGCTTCATTCTGGGCCATCAAATCCCCCTTCTCTGCCAAAGTTATGATCTCTACGACACATTCCTCTAACAGTTTTTCCCTTTTATTAGAAGTTTTAGGAAGTGATACCGCATAATGAATCATTGCAAGTGGATCATCAGCGTCTGCGCCTTTTCGCCACCATTCATCTGCTTGTACAGGATCTTTCTTTTCTGGCACATATCCAAAAGCACAGTATTCGCCAAGAAAATACATAGCACGACCATTCCCTCTATCCGCCAGCTTCGTAAAAATTTTATAAGCTTCTTCTAGTTGATAACTAAAAAAGAATTCTTCCGCGGATTTTAATTGTAAAACGTCTTCTTTATTACTCTCTTCTTCCTCATGCGATTCCGCTTTAGATGAAATTTGTAATTCTTTCTCTTTTACATTAGTTTCACTTTCAAGCAAAACGGTATCTGCGTCTTCCAACGAAATGAGAAGATGCTCTTCATCAGCCTGTTTCAAATTGTACAGGAGGTCCAATACCATATCGAAGCTGTCCAGCTCCAGATTCACATCCACGCCCGCCGCGTCGCGAAGGTAACTAGCCGTGAGGTCGCGGCTGATGGTTTCCGCCGTGATGGTGCTGTCATATTTCGACACATAATCTGCCACGGTGTCTACCGTGTATTTTTCTTCATTCTGCAATGCATCCATTTTCTGCAGGCCGCTCATAGCAATGAGATAGCCTGGATCAGATATGGGCCGGATACGTTTCCCGCCGAGGAGCTTATCTTTCAATGTATCGCTTTCCGCGATTTCTTCCAGAATGGCCCCGTAATTCACCTGCGACTTCGGTTCGATTTCGATAGCCGACATGGCTGCTTTCAGAAGAAGCAGGTCAGATGTGGAATAGTCGCCGCCGGTAATGTCGTAGAAGTCGCGCACAAGGCAGACGATTTTTTTCGCATCATCCATCTCCGTGTATTCTTCCCCATCAAATTCCAGATATTCGATGGAGTTCTGCCACGTAAGGAGCTTCACGTTCCGCTCTACCTTGTCCATGCGCATTTCCAGACGGACCATTTCGTTCCGGTTATGCTTGAAGAATTTTTCCAGCCCTGTGAAAATCATCTGGAATCCCTCACCCACGGACTGCATGGAGGAGTTCAGTTTGTTATTCACCGCCGTGATGAGGTCGAAGCTCATGAGGTTCTGCTCGGCCAGCTTCTGCAAGGTCTGCTGCGAGGCGTACTGCGCCGCGGCGCGGCTGCTGTTAATCTTATTCTGCAGTTTCTGGTTGCTGCCGGTGATGTTGCCGATGAACCGACTAAAGAATCCTTTGCCGGCAAGCTTTGCGCCTGCTTCGTCCGCTTCAGTCATGGCGGATACGCTCTCGAAAACGAGCCGGTTGATTTCTTTCCGATTCGCCTTATGCGCTTCGATGATGCGGTCGATCTCCGTATTGAGTTCCGTCTTTTCGTCCGGCGTGAGCACTTCCGCATCCACCAGCGACAGTTCCTTCTTATTTACCATTCTCTTTTTCCCCCTCTGTCCAGTGTTTCATCTGTTCCATGGCTTCTGCCTGTTTTTCCCGGAGCACGCGCATGGTTTCCTCATGCTTCGCTTCGGCATTTTTGATTTCCAGAAGGTCGCCCTCCTGCTGTTTCGTGACGATATGCATCTGCTTTGTGGCGTACCACGCTTTTTTCGCGGCCGGTTTAGACACTTCCCGGCCAAGCACGGCCCGCGCCACCGCCTGCGGGTCCGCTTTTTTCCGCGGAAGCAGCGCGCTTTTTCCAGCGGCAGTCCGCGCAAGGATACGTTCGAGGCTTTGCGCAGCCGCCCGACCGCGGGGTACTCTCACCCGCACGCGGAAGCCAACCACCCGGCGGATGAGCGTTGTCAACAAATCGTCTGCAAAAGCCTCCCGGTTGTCCGACGCGTACATATCCCTCAATTTGTCCTGAATAAGCTCCCTCTGCAAATCGTCCAGCACGATGGACAATTCTTCTTCACTCAGAAGGTACTGCTGCGTAAGAGGCACGATGCGGCTCTCGAGGATGCCCACCATCTGTACCGCATCGTCTTCGATAAGCGCATCCATGGCGGCTTTCGTGGCGCTTCCGCCCGCCGCGCCGCCGGTCATACCACCCACTACAGCTCCCACCTTTGCTCCGATGGCCATCCCCGCTGGTCCTGCTATAGCCATACCTAAAGCAGCCCCTGCATACGCACCACCGGCTCCACCGAGTAGACCGCTCCCGACGCTCCCTGAAAGTATGGTCATGTTTTTGAATAACTGCTTTCCGGAAATACGTCCCCTAAAGCAATTTATAATATCCCCCGACGACATGACGAGCACCGTAGCCGCTGCGGCGATGACCTGAGAACGGATGGCTGTCGCCAGCATGTCTTTATTGACCGTCTGCGCTGCATTCCCGCTGCGAAGTGCAGGCAGCATTTTTTTTGCCGAACCCTTCGGCAGGAGATCTACCATAGCCCGCGTAGGCACCTGCAGTAACTTGGCTGCATTGGTCCGGAAAAGCTGCGCCGACAGGACATAGGAAGCAAATCCCACGCCGCCCGCCTGCAGACCGGACACCAGCGCCTCGTCCATAGCCTGCTGCACATCCTCGCCGTCCCAGATAGCCTTGGCAAAGACAATGGCTCCGGAAATTCCCAGCGTGCTCAATCCGATGATGGCTCCGTTTACCGAATCGAACAAGATAGAATCAATATTGCCCGCTTTTGCTATATTACAGGCCGTCTTATAATCAATGCGCCCTTTCCGTACCAGTTTGACAGCATCATCGGGATTCGTTACGCCGGGCACACGATTGTCCTGAATATATTTCCGCATGAGCTCGACAGCTTCCTCATATTGATCACTGGGCACTTCCACCTGCATAAGCTGCCCTGTGTCTTTATCAATATAACGATATTTTCCTCCGCCCGGATTGAATGCATTCCGCAGAGAATCTGCCGCGCTCTGGCAATATTTACACTGCACAAGCTGACCATTGACCCAGCGATCCGCCCCGTTTTCTGCATTGTCGTTGCCTGCAATCCGGGCGTCCATTCCGTGCATGCGGTCGAGCAGATCGTTTGCCATTTCCGCAGCGTAGCCTGCACCCTGCTCTGCATTCAGTCGATTCAATGCCACCGTCTGCCGTCCCGCTTCCTGCGCTGCCCCGGAGGACAGCGCCATGTCGCCTGCCACTATTTCCTCGGAAACAGCCGGCACAGATTCCCGACTGCCCTCTGCCCCCTCTGCAGCAATTTCTGCCGTTTCTTCCGGAATCAGCCCGAACACATCGTCGGTCTCTTCTTTCGTTTTGCGGTTCCGATATTTGGCCGACTGGAGCACATTGCCCCGGCCGTCATAGGTCTGTTCTTTTTTCTCGTCCATAAATGCCTCTCGAAAAAATATTATAAGCATCTTTATTATGTGTCTTCCCAAATTTTCCTGTCAAGCCGATAAATCAGAATCCCGATTTCCCGCACGAAAAAAGACCGCATTTGCGGTCTCTGGAAATTCAGGCGGTTTCGCTGACCCACCGGTCGAGCATCGGCCAGCGAAGGAGGAGGTGCTGGGCGATGAGGCCGGTGAAGGCACCGGCGATGGCGCCGGTCAGGGCGAGGATGGGAAAATAGGCGGCGACAGAGCTGGTGCCGAGAATGAGAATGGCTGCGGCGATCTGGCCTGCATTGTGGAGCACGGCCCCTATGATGCTGGTCAGCCAGAGCTGCCGAAGCGGGAGCACACGCTTCAGGAGGAGCATGCCCGCGAGGCAGCAGAGCCCGCCGGCGAGGCTGTAGAGGAGGGCCGCCGCCTGCCCGGCGAAAATCGCGGCGAGAAAGATCCGCGCGAGGAGAATCATGAGGACCTCGCCCGGCCGGAAGCGGTACGCCGCGTAGACGGTAATCACGTTCGCCAGGCCGATCTTCACGCCGGGGAGCGGCAGCGGCGGGGGCACCTGCATCTCGATGACGAACAGGATGAGAGAGAGCCCCGTAAGCAGGGCCATTGCATTCATCCGCCGTATGGACATGGCGTTCCCTCCTTTCATCCGTTCAGTCCGCCCACTGGACGACCAGCCGGTGCGGCAGGCACACGATGGGCAGTCCGCCTTCGATGAGTTTTCCCGATCTCACGCAGATCTGGTCGGGGCAGTCTGCCGAGAGCATGCGGATCTCCCCCGGCGCGATCAAAATGGTATTCGTATGGCCTTCCCAGGAGACGGTCATGCGCTCTTCCGACCGGACAGACGACAGGTCCACCGTGCGGAGCACCCGGCCGTCCTGCACGATTTCCGCCCGCTGCCCCGCCGGCGCCGAGCCGCACGCCCCGGTGAGGAGCGCCGCGCTCATGAGGAGCGCCAGTCCGATCGTCCGCCGTCCGTTCATCGCCGCAGCACCTCCGCCTTTTCTTCCGTATAGTCCGGAAGAATGGAAAACCGGTCGGCCAGCCCTTCAGTCACCGTGATGTGCCGGCCTTCTTCTATGAGGATCATATCAAATCCGCCGTGCGCCCGCCAGAACGCCGCGGCTTTTTCCTTGCCCATCACGAAGAGCGCCGTGGAGAGCGCATCGCACACGAGTCCGTCCGGCCCCACGACGGTCACGGAGACGAGCCCGTTCTCCGCAGGGTATCCTGTAGCGGGATCGATGATGTGGTGCCAGCGGCGGCCCGATTCGTCCGTGAAATACCGCTCGTAGCTGCCGGAGGTGACCACCGCCGCGTCCTGTACGGAGAGCATGCCCGCGTAGCCTTCCGCATCAGGCGCGCGAAGGCCCACCCGCCAGGGCGTGCCGTCCGGCCGGCTGCCCACCGCCTCGATGTTGCCTCCAAGGCTCAGGATGGCCGAGGTCACACCGCGGTCCCGCAGGACCTTGCCCGCTTCCCGGCCGGCGTAGCCTTTCCCTACAGCGCCGAGGTCGATCTCCATGCCCGGCTCGAGGGTGAGCCTCCCGTCTGCCAGCCGGACCCGCGCCCAGCCCGTGCGGGCCAGCGCCGCCCGGAGCGCCGTTTCTTCCGGCACCTGCTGATGGTCTTTCGTGAAGCCCCACGCTTCCACGACGGGATAAATGGTCGGGTCCAGCGCGCCGCCGGTCTCTTTCGCCGCGGCGAGCGCGAAGCCCACCGCTTCGGCGGCGTCCCTGCCGAGCGGCACCGCATCGTCCGTGCGGTGGTTCACGCGCCAGATGTCGCTGCCCTCACGGGTGACGGAGAGTTCGTCTTCCAGCGTGCGGATGCGCGCTTCCGCCGCCTGCATGGCTTCCTCCGCCCGCGGTCCGTAAGCGGTCATCGTCATGTAGGTGTCCATGGCGAAGAAATCGCGGCTGTGTTTTTCCGCCGCCTCCCCGCCGCACCCCGCGAGGACGAAGCACAGCGCGCAGAGGAGGAGCCAGAGCCGGCGCATCACCAGCCTGCGCTTTCGAGCCACTCGTCGATGCGCGGCTCGGCGCTGTCCACATCAGGACGGTATACGCCGATGGGCCGCCCCACAGTCGCCGACGCCGGCAGCGCCGACCGCAGGTCGTCCACGCTCTCCGCGAGGCCGCCCGTGCCGTGGGCGCAGAAAGGAATGACCGTCTTCCCGGAGAAGTCATAGCTCTCGAGGAAGGTCATCACCGGCATGGGAAGCGTGTACCACCAGTTCGGGTAGCCAAGGAAGATCACGTCGTAGTCGTCCATATGGGCCACGCGGTCCGTGAGTTCCGGCCGCGCGCCGCTCTGCTTCTCCTCCGCCGCCCGGTCGAGGCATTCGTCATAATTGCTGGAATAGGGCTCCTTCACGCGGATGGAGAAAAGGTCGCCGCCGGTCCGCTCCTGGATCCAGCCGGCCAGCTTCGCCGTATTGCCCGGCGGGAGCACGCTCGCCGACGTGGACGCGTCCGGATCGATTGCCGACGGGTCGTCCACATGGGTATTTTCCGCCCAGGTGAAATAGGCGATGAGGACTTTGTGTCCTTCCTGCTTCTGCGCGCCGCCCGTCCCGGCCGGCTCCGCCGCTTCGGCGGTCTGCACGGGTGCCGCCGGTCCCGAAGCCGACGGCTGTGCGCTGCATCCGGTGAGCGCCGCCATGAGCCAGGCAGTCAATGCCGCGGCCATCCACTGTTTCATAAGTCCTCCTTTCCAGGGCTCAGCCCTTCACATAGACGGTATGCACCCAGTCCTTCACGGCCTGCTCCGAGGAGGGGATGTCCGTGGACTTCAGGTGATACCCTTCCATGACGGACGCGCCCGGCTCCGCCTGCCGGATCGCCTCCACCGTTTCCGCCAGTCCGTTCACGCCGGACGTGCACACCGGGATGATGGTCTTGCCGGTGAGATCATACGCATCGAGGAACGTGTACACCGCCATGGGCATATCGTTCCACCAGTTCGGATAGGCGAGGAAGATCACGTCGTAATCCGCCATATGGTCCACCGTCCCCGTGATGGCGGGACGCGCGCGGTCCGCTTTCTCTTCCGCCGCCCGGTCGAGGACTTCCTCATGCACATTGGAGTACGGCTCCGCCGTGCGGATGGAGAAGAGATCGCCGCCGGTCTCCTGCTGGATCCAGCCGGAGATCTTCGCCATATTGCCCGGCAGGAGAACGCTCGCTGAAGCGGGCATGTCCATGTCGAGCTTTGCCGGATCTGCTTCCGGCGCGTTTTCCGCCCAAGTGAAATACGCGATGAGGACTTTGCCGCGGGCCGCCGGTGCCGCCGTCCCGTTCTCTGCCGGCGCGGGATTTCCTCCGCACGCCGTCAGCTGCAATGCCAGAAGGGCGGCCGCAGCCGCCGCTGCCCATCGTTTCATCGTTTCCTCCTCTGCATCTGCCGCGCCCGCGCCATGGCCTGCCAGCCCAGCCAGATGCCGAGCGCCATGATCGCCGCGTGGTCGAAATAAAACAGGAATCTTGATTCCTTGAAATCAAAGAAGACAAATTCGCTCTGCAGGAGCAGGTAGCCGATCCATCCGCGGCTCCAGAAGGCCCACACCCCGTAGAGAGCCAGGAGCGCCGCCCCGAGGGAGAGCGCCTTTTTCAACCGGGGTCCTGCCTTCCGCGTCATGGAGGCGAACATGTCGCCGTGGAGCCCCACGTGGAAGCTCATCACGAGGAAGCCCCAGTACGCCGCCGCCATGTGCATTTCCCGCCCGAGGGTCATGCTGCCGAGCCTAGGCAGGAAATCCAGCGTGGGCCGCGCGAGGATGAGGCTGCTCCAGAGAAGAGCCAGGATCACCGCGAGGAGGCAGAGATTGGACCCCGCCTGCAGGCGGCGCACCGCGTTCCAGCGGCCCCGCCGGAGCGAGGGCGCCCATTGCCGGTTCAGCCAGTGGTGGAAGGCGAGCAGCAGGAAAAACGCCAGACCCGCCGCCATATGCGCCGTCATCCCGAAGAAGGGAAAGCCCATGAGGAAGAACAGGCAGACCGTCATGCCGGCATCCGTGAGCCGGCGCACGCGCGCGCCGTTCATGGCTTACTGCGCCAGGTGGAGGGACTTCACCCAGTTCGTCACGGCATTTTCCGCGTTCGCTGCCGAAGACGCCCCCACATGGAATCCGTCCATCACCACGGCGTTCGGCTCTGCCTTGCGGATGGCCTCCACTGTATCGGAGAGCGCGCTGCCGCCGGACGTGCAGAAGGGGATGATGGTCTTCCCGGAGAGATCGTACTCATCGAGGAAAGTATAGAGCGGCATGGGCATGTCGCCCCACCAGTTCGGATAGCCGAGGAAGATCACGTCATAGTCCGCCAGATTCTGGATGTGCGTGGCGAGGGCCGGGCGGGCACCCTGCTGCTGTTCTTCCCGTCCCAGATCGACCGTGGCCTGATAGGTCGGCGGATAGGGCTTTTCCGTGCGGATGGAGAAGAGGTCGCCGCCGGCCGCTTTCTGGATATCCCGCGCGACGAGCCCCGTATTGCCCGTCATGCCGTCCGCGGTGGGCTGCACGCTCGCCGAGGCGGAAGCGTCCGCTCCTGCGGGGAGCTCCGCATTTTCGCCATAGGCGAAGTACGCAATGAGGATCTTGTGCGCGCCCTGCGGCACCTGCGCGGTCTGCTGCGCGGAAGCGGCCGGGGCCGCGGAAGAGGAGGCGGAGGGCTCCGCACCGCCGGAAGCGCAGGCCGTGAGCGCCAGCGTCAGCGCCGCGGCGGCCGCCAATGCACTGTACTTTTTCATGATGGTTTCTCCTTTCTAATGATAGCTTTTCCGCTATCCTTCATGTCTGTATTATAGAAGAATACACATCCATGCTTCCAATACTTATCCCATATACGGCTGTATGCTTCCGGCGTATCGTTTCTTCCGACCGGCGCATTGACACATTCCCTTTCAGCCTCTACCATACAGATATCGCATCCGGCGGCCTCTGCCGTGCCGCCCGTTTCAAAAAAGGAGCACTCCTCATGGATCAGGACCTGAAAATACAATTGAACGCCGCGGCGGACCGCCTCTGCCGCGCCTCCGAGGGCCTCGCGGCCAGCGCGTACGCTCTCAGCGAAGACGTGAAGACCGCGACACCCGCTCTGCGGGAAGCGGCTTCCATCGGCGTGTGGACCGGCGGCAATCCCGCGCTCGCCGGCCGGGAGGATCGGACCGCCGTCCTCGTCCTCGCGTTCGGTACGACATACCGGGAAACCCGGGCGAAGACCATCGAAGCGGTGGAAGACGCCATCCGCCGGGCCCACCCGGACCTTCCCGTCTTCGAAGCGTACACGAGCCACATCATCATCGACCGGGTCTGGAAGAAAGAAGGCATCCGGAAACTCACGCCGGAGGAGGCACTCGAACGGCTCGCGGCGGAGGGATACACCCGCGCAGCGGTGGTGTCTCTCGATATCATCCCCGGACTGGAATACGATTACAACCGTCTCGCCGTCCGGCGGTACGCAGACCGCTTCCAGGCGCTCTCCCTCTCCACGCCGCTCATATACTATCAGGGCACGGAGGGCCGGCCGGATCAGGTGGTGGAATTCCTCCGCGCGCTGTCCGGGCAGCTCCCGCCCGCCGGCCCGGAAGAAGCGGTGCTCCTCATGGCGCACGGCACGCCCCATCCGGCCAACGCCTACTACGCCGTCATCCAGGACCGTATCCGCGAACTCGGCCTGAACCATCTCTTCGTCTATTCGGTGGAAGGCCGGCCGGATCTGGACGACGTCATCCCCCGGCTGAAGGAAACGGGCATCCGCCGCGTGACGCTCATGCCCATCATGCTGGTGGCCGGCGATCATGCGGTGAACGATATGGCCGGCCCGGACCCGGACAGCCACAAGAGCCGCCTCGAGGCGGAAGGCTTCGCCGTCAGCGCCTGGCTCCACGGCCTCGGCGAGAATCCCGCCGTCCGCGCGCTCTACGTGAAGCGGGCGGACGAGGCCGTCGCCGCGCTGCGCACGCTGGGAACCGCAGAAAAATGAGCAAGCGAAAAGCCCCGGTCAAAATGACCGGAGCTTTTTTGCTGCCTGCCGATGAAACGGTCAGTCCTTCAGACCCTGTACGTAGAGCATGTTGTCCCGGCGGACGAGATTGTACAGCAGCGCATTGATGACGGACGCCACGATGGGGCTGCCGCCTTTCGTGCCGCGCACGGTGATGTACGGGACGGTGCTCTCCTTGATGAGCACTTCCTTTGATTCCGCCGCGCCGACGAAGCCCACGGGGATGCCCACGATGAGCGCCGGCGTGATGCCCTCTTCCTTCGTCATACGGATGGCTTCGAAGAGCGCGGTGGGCGCATTGCCCACGGCGATGATGGAGCCGTTCAGGTCGGTGCCGAAGGAATGCATCGCCTCCATGGAGCGGGACACGTTCTTTTCCTTGGCGCGCTTCGCCACGTCCGGGTCCGCGATGCGGCAGAAGACTTCGCCGCCCAGCACGGAGAGAGCGCGCTTATTGATGCCCGTCTGCACCATGGTGACGTCGCAGTAGATGTTGCAGCCGCGGCGGAGCGCCTCGATGCCGGCCGCCACCGCGCCCTTGCTCGTCTGGATGAGATGGCCGTAGTCCACGTCGCCGGAGGCATGGATCATGCGGGAATACACGGTAATCTCTTCCGCGGTAAGATCCAGATCCTTGATGAAGGGATAGATCATCTCCATGCTGTTCTCTTCGATCGCCTTGGGATTCTTAATAAAATTCATGATGTTCCTCCATGTATTTCAATACCTGTTCCTGCGAAGAAAAGACAGGTGCGCCTTCCGCAGGGGCTTTCGGTCTGTCGATGACGATCACATGGATGCCTTCATCCATGGCCGCTTTCAGTTTCGTATCGCTGCCGCCGACGAGGCCGCTGTTCTTCGTGACCATCACGTCCGCGTGATAATCCCGGATCATGGCACGGTTCATCTCATAGGAGAAGGGGCCCTGCACGGCGATGATCTGCCGCGCCCGCAGGCCCAGCTCCTCGCACTGGCGGATGACGGAGGACAGCGGGAGCACCCGCGCCCAGATCGTCTTCCCCGCGAGCGCCGGCGCATGGACGAAAACGGGAAGCGTCTTTGAACCGGTGGTGAGGAGGATGTTCTCCCCGAGCCGGCCCGCGAGCTCCGCCGCGTCTTCCTCATTGGCCGCCACGTGAAGGCGGTCGTAATCCGGCAGCGCGATGCCCGGACGCTCGTAGCGCACATAGGCAATGCCCGCTTCCCGGCAGGCAGCCCGCGCCGTCTCCGAAACGGCCGCCGCATAGGGATGGCTGCAGTCGAGGATGCAGGTGATGCCTTTTCCGCCGATCTCGCGGATCATGTCTTCCTTCGTGAAGCGCCCCACCTCGATGGTGATGCCTTCGTGCTCCGCGAGGCGCTTCCCGTACTGGCTGACCACCGTCATGAGGAGCTCTGCCCGGCGGTCCTCCGGCTGCGCCTGCATCCAGTCCGCGAGGCGCGCGCCGATTTCCCGGCCATCCTGCGTCCCGGAAATGATCCAGATCACAGCTTGTACCCCCGGGGCGTGATCATGAAGCCGCCGGACACGTACGTATTGCTGTTGCCGATGATGACGGTGGACTGCATGTCCACATCCTCTTCCGGCAGCTTCTCGAGCGTGCTCACCGTCCAGTTCATGCCGGGGCGGCCCGCCTTGCGCACGATGCCAACCGGCGTCTCCGGGCTGCGGAATTCCAGCACGATGTCCCGGATCTGGTTCAGGTAATCCGCGCGGCCGCGGCTCTTCGGGTTGTAGATGGCGATGACGAAATCGCCTTCCGCCGCGAGGCGCGCGCGCTTCTTGATCTGCTCCCACGGCGTCATGAGATCGGACAGGGAGATGACCGCATAATCGTGCATGAGTGGAGCCCCAAGCGCCGCCGCGGACGTATTCGCCGCGGTGAGACCGGGGATGATTTCGCAGGCGGGGCGCTTCTCTTCAGGCAGCTTCTGCACCAGCTCCAGCACGAGGCCGGCCATGCCGTACACGCCGGGATCGCCGGAGGAGATGACCGCCACGCTCTTCCCTTCCGCCGCGAGGTCCACCGCTTTCTGGCAGCGCTCCACTTCCTGGCGCATGCCGTTCCCCACGACGGGCTTGCCGGCGATGCGGTCCCGGATGAGCGCGATGTACGTATTGTAGCCGACGATGACTTCCGCTTCGTCGATGGCCGCCGCCGCTTTGGGCGTCATTTCCTCCTCATGGCCCGGTCCGATGCCGACGACACGGATAAGCCCGCGGCCACCGCTGCGGTCGCCTCCGCAAATTTTGTTTTCGGAAGCAGTGTTTTCCCTTTCCACGCTTCCCTCAGCGCTGCTGATTCGCATACGTTTCCCACTCCAATCGTTTTTTCTACAAAGTCAGACAGTTCCACATGGTGCGCGTCCGCCCATTTCTTCAGCTCCGCCGGAGGGTAGAAATGGATGGGCAGCCCCATGTGCTCTGCAAAGTCCAGAAGTCCTTTCTCATCGGCCTTCACATCCACCGAAGCGAGGGCCTTCACCTGCCACGGCGCGGCGCCGATCTGGCCGAGCGCCCCGAAAAAGGCGTCCCGGATGCGCGCTTCCGGCGCGCCCCGTTTGCACCCCATGCCGACGAAAAGATTCTTGGGCCGGAGATAGACATGCGGCGCCGATACGGGCAGGTCATCTTCGGAAATGACCGCCGCTGCGGCGCAGGATTCTCCGCCCCGGTACGGCGCGGCCTCGATGCCGAGCGCGGCAAGCCTCTGCCGGATCTCCTCCGCAAAGGGCAGGGCCGGATCGATGAGCCAGCGGAAAGGTTTTCCCTCCGCAATGGCGCTGTTCACCGGCTTGAGCGCTTCGAGCGGCTCCACGCGCATATGGAGCACGCGGGCGATGTCGTCCGGCGCGGGCCGGCCGTGCACGTCCGTCGCCGTCGTGATGACCGGATCTGCGCCCACAGCGGCCGCCACCTCCCGGGCCCAGGCGTTCGCGCCGCCCAGATGGCCTGACAGAAGCGAGATGCAGTGCTTCCCGCATTCGTCCATGACGAGCACCGCTGGATCGGACGCCTTGCTCGCCACATGCGGCGCGACGGCCCGTACGGCGATGCCCGCCGCCATGATATAGAGGAGGCCGTCGTACCGGTTGAAAATCTCGTCCGTCAGCGCCAGCGTGCGCTGGAAAAGCTGCGCTTCCCCGCCGCTCTCCGCGCCCCGCCGCTCATAGCAGGTGATGCCCCCGCACGCTTCGCGCACGCGCTGGCCCAGTTCCGCCCCCTCCCGGGACACGGAAATCACCGCTGCTTTCATTTTTCGTCCGTTCCCTTGCGGAACATGGTGGTGAATTTGCTGTCGTACAGCTTCGACAGGTCGTACTCGCTGTCCAGCACGCGGCCCACGATAATCATGGCCTGCCGGGTGACGCCCGCGTCGTGGATGATATCCGCGATGGTCGCGATGGTGCCGCGGAGGATCTTCTGATCCGGCCAGGTTGCGCGCACGACGATGGCCACCGGCGTATCCGGCGCATAGCCGCCGTCGGTGAGCTGCTTCATCACTTCATCGATGGCCTGCACGGACAGGAAGATGCACATGGTCGCCTGATGCTGGGCGAGCGACACCAGCTTTTCTTTCGGCGGCATGGGCGTGCGCCCTTCCATGCGGGTGATGATGATGGTCTGCGACACGTTCGGCAGGGTGTATTCCTGCTTCAGCGCCGCCGCCGAAGCGAGGAACGAGCTCACGCCCGGGATGACTTCGAAATCTTCGATGCCCGCCGCGCGGAGACCGTCCATCTGCTCCTGGATCGCGCCGTAGATGGCAGGATCGCCCGTGTGGACGCGGGCCACGGTCTTCCCGGCCCGCACGGCACGGATCTCCACATCCAGCACCTCGTCCAGGTTCATGGTGGCGCTGTTGTAGATTTCCGCGTCCTCCCTGCCGTATTTCAGGATCTCCGGATTCACCAGAGACCCGGCGTAAATGATGACGTCCGCCTCAGCGATGAGACGCTGTCCCTTCACGGTGATCAGCTCCGGATCTCCCGGGCCGGCGCCGATAAAATATACTTTCCCCATACTATGCCTCCTCAAATCTTGATTTTTATGATCTGGCCGCGGTCTCTTTGACCGCCGTAAAGATGAAGACCGGGCTGAGCGGGCTGTACAGATGGTACCGCCCCAGCTTCCGCAGCCGGTTCACCTGCATCTGGAACCCTTCCAGCGCGTAGGGCCGGTCCGCAAAAGCGCGGACGATGTCCCCCGTCGTCTCCGCGGTGACCGCAGTGAGCACGATCCGGCCGCCCGGCGCGAGATGCGCGTCCGCCGCATCGAGGATGGCGGGCAGATGACCGCCCGTCCCTCCGATGAGGATGACCTGACAGACCGTGAGCGCATCCATCGCCTCCGGCGCAGTGCCCTCGATCACCTCGATGTTCCCGCAGCCGAATTTCTCCGCATTCTGCCGGATGAGGCCGATGCCCTCAGGATTCTTCTCGATGGCATAGACCTTCCCCGGACCGGCGGCGAGAGCCGCTTCCACCGACAGAGAACCCGTCCCTGCGCCGATGTCTGCGACCGCGTCGCCCGGCGCGATGGCCGCTTTCACCATGACCATCGCCCGGATCTCCGCCTTCGTCATCGGCACCTTTCCCCGGATGAATTCTTCGTCGGCAATCCCGAATGTATGCATTATCCCATCACCACCAATACCGATTCGCCAAAGCCCGCAAGGCGCGCCGTCTCCTCGAGCGTCCCCCGGGCAATCTGCTGATTTTCATAGGAAATATGTTCCGCCGCCGCGGCCGGCGTGCCGGCCGGCCAGCCCCGCTTCATGAGCTCCGCCGCGATGTAGGCGGGATTGTGCTCATGGTCGGTGAGGAACGCCAGCTTCCTGCCCGGCGCGTAGGCGAGCTTCTCCTCCGGCGGCACGCGGCCGTGGAACGAGAGCCAATCCGCCCCCTGCCAGGACTCGCCGAGGCAGCAGTACGCCGCCTGCACCGAGGAAATGCCGGGGATCACTTCGATCTCCACACCGGAGAACTGTTTTTTCAGCCACGGGAGCAGGCTGTAAAATCCCGGGTCGCCGCTCACCATGACCACCACGTCGTCCGCCTCGAGCGAGGTGCGGATCCATTCCGCCAGCAGGGAGAGCTTCCCCGTGACGGGATAGGTCTCCTGCCCGTCCGATGCGAAATCCGCGAGCGCCCGCCGGCCGCCGGCGAGGTACTTCGCCTCCCGGATGGCCCGGAGCGCCTTCGGCAGGACGTAGTCCTTTCCGCCGGGCCCGATGCCCGCCACGATCAGCCGATGTGCCATTGTTCGTCCTCCGTGATTTCCTTCGCCCGGCTCGACGCGGCAATCACCGTGCCGTCCATGGCGGCAAAGATGACGCCCACCTGCGCCTTGCCGAAAATATACCGCTCGCACCGCTCCTGCGCGCGCTCCGCCATCTGGGGATAGGCCGCCTCCAGATGCTCCCGCGCGAGGACCGTTGCCGCCGCGTCCGTGGTCGTGCAGTCCAGAATCTCCCGCACAACTGCCGGCCCGGCACCGTTCAGCGCGGCGTAGGCAGCCATGGTCTCCATGCGGCCGTCGCTGTTCCGGTTATACGTATGGAAGCTCCCCGACGCCACCTTCACCAGCTTGCCCATATGACCGATGAGGAGCATCCGCTCAAAGCCTACGGCCACGGCCTGCTCCATCATGTAGCCGATGAAGTTGCTCGTCTCCGCGATGACATCCCGCGGGATGCCCATGCGCGCCGCCGCGGTCTCGCCGATCCGTCCCGGCGCGAGCACCACCGTGCGCCAGCCACAGGCCTTCACCACGGAAAGCTGCGGCGCCAGCGACCGCTTGTACGCATCCTCGCTCATGGGCTTCACGATGCCCGTCGTACCCAGCACGGAAATGCCGCCCACGACGCCCATGGCCGGATTCAGCGTCTGCTTCGCCAGCTCCTCGCCGTGAGGGATCGATACTGTTACTTCCAGGCCCCTGTCCCGGCCGGCCAGCTCTTCATAGACCTGCCGCATCATGAGCTGCGGCCCCGGATTGATGGCCGGCTTCCCCACCGGCACCTGCAGGCCCGGCTTCGTCACGATGCCCACGCCTTTCCCGGCCCGGAGCTTGAGCCCCTGCCCGTCTGTATACCGCACCGTCACGACCACCGGCGTGCCGTGCGTGCAGTCCAAGTCGTCGCCGCCGTCTTTCAGCACCGTCGCCGTGCCCGTCCCGTCCTCTGCCGACGCAGATTCTACCGGGACGGTGATTTCCGCATGCTGCGGCGAAAGTACGGTCACCATCTTCGGGTACTCCCCGCGCAGGGCGAGCAGCGCCGCCTTCATGGCCGCCGCAGCTGATGCGCCGGTGGTGTACCCCTCCCGCATGGGCCGGCCGATATCCATCGTCTCCATCAGCGGTAATTCACGAACTGGAGGTCCGCCGGCAGGTCCTGATTCTTCAGGAAGGCTATTGTCTCCTGGAGCGCGTCCTTGTCCTTGCCGCTCACGCGGAGCTCATCGCCGTTGATCTTCGCCTGCACTTTGATGCCGGAACCCTTGATGCGCTTCACGATGTCCTTCGCCAGTTCCGCGTCGATGCCGTTCTTGAACGTCAACACCTGCCGCACCATGCCTCCCGCCGCCGGCTCCTTTTTCCCTTCCGTCAGATTTTTCAGGGAAATGCCGCGCTTCACCAGCTTTGCATTGACGATCTCCCGCACGAGGCGGAGCTTGAAATCATCGTCGCCGAGCAGAGTGAGCGTGCCTTCGCTGAGCGTGACGGAACTCTTGCTGCCTTTGAAGTCATAGCGCGTGCGGATCTCCTTCGCCGCCTGATTCACCGCATTGGCCGCTTCCGCCAGATCCGTACGGCACACCACGTCGAACGAATAATCTTTCGCCATCTCTGTTCCTCCCAGTCATGGAAACTTCATTTATTAAAATTCTCTATGAAATCAATGCCTTAACTTTTTTATTATATATGCCCGCACCGTTTTTTTCCATAACATTCTGCACCGCTCCGCCGCCACGCCCGGCATGAAAAAAGAGACCGCAGGAAATTTCCCGGTCTCTCTGATTTCTGCTGTCGGTTAGGCTTGCAATGTTTTCTCATGGGCTTCGAACCACCGGTACGTGAGCCGGACGGACTCCACGTCCTTGAAATGGAACGGATGAAGCGCGCCTGTCACGCGGGCGATCGTCCGATGCCGCCGGAGGAACTGTGCGGCCGTCCGGAGCAGCGCTGTCCCTCCCGCCCGGCGGTAGCCGTCCCATGCGGCCTGCACATACGCCTCCCTCATCCACGGCTCGCGGAACAATCCCTGCAGAAACAGCACCGCATCGGTCATCTGCCGGTGCGGCAGATCATGGAAATAAGTCCGATTCTCCCAGTCGAGCAGGGTAATGCGCGCACCGTTCCACGTCATGTCCCGTAGCGCCGGCCGTCCATGGTAGAGCCCTGCCCGATGAAGCCGGCAGAGCGCCTGCCCCGCTTCCTCGAGGATGCGGCACTTCTCCGTTTCCGGACCATCGGCCAGCAGCCAGTCATGCACGGTCCGGCCTCCATCGCGGAGCACCATGTACGTGTCCGTGAGGAAGACCAGATCCGGCGCGCAGTCCGAGAGCCGGGCCGCTATGGCGATGCGCGCCGCTTCGTAATAAAATTCCTGCTCCACGGAATACTTGACCGCCTGCATGCGGTGGTTGCCCTGTTTCTTCTTGATCCAGAATGTCTCTCCTTCCCACTGAAAAGAGAGCACGCGCTGCTCCGGATGCATCGACGCCGCGGTTTCCGCCGCCCGGCGGAACGCCCGCTCCTCCTTTTCCGTCATAGTTTTTTTCGAAGCCCCTCAGCGGACAACCTCGTAAGGCCACTGGAGGATCCCGCCGAATTCCGAGACGTTCTCATAGCCGAGCGCCGCCAGTTTTTCCGCGCCTTTCCGGCTCCGCACGCCGCTCCGGCAGTACACCAGCACTTCAGTCCCCTTGTCCGGAATCACCACCGCCGCGGTCTTTCCGTCAATCGTCCCGAGCGGCAACAGCCGGGCGCCGGGAATATGCCCCTCCTTGTATTCTGCCGGTTCCCGCACGTCGATCACCACGGCCCCCGCATCTCCCATGCGCGCTTTCGCTTCCTCCGGAGAAATCGACTGATACGAGGCGCTTCCGCTGCCCATGCATCCAGTCGTCACGCCCAGAGCCAGCAGACAGGCCATCATCCAGATTTTTTTCATGGTCTTCCCTCCTTTTTGATTTCATTATACGGAAAGAAGACAGGATTTTTACAAAATTTCTTTATACGAATAATAAACTTTCCCTTATGCAGTCCATCCTTAATCTCCACCGCATCCCCATGATCGATCGTTACAAAATAAAACGCCCGGATGCCATTTGCCGTTCGACATCCGGTCAGTTTTATTTCTCATTCTTTTGATAGACTGCGCCGCTTCATCGTTTATTTTTCATTTTCCGTCCGCTGCAACAGGAATTGATAAACTTCCCGGCGGGAGCGGTTCCATTTGGCGGAGATGCAGCGGGCGGCTTCTTTGATGGGGAGGTCCTGTGCCAGGGCAAGGGCTTCGGTTTCCCAGCTTCCGTCTGGGCCGGCGTCTTCCGCTTCTCCCTGCCAACCTTCCACGAGCACCACGTATTCCCCGCGGGGCGCTTCGTCGGAGAGGCCTTCGAGCAGCTCGGACAGGCAGGACCTGCGGAAGGTCTCGAATTTTTTCGTCAGCTCCCGGGCCGTGACGGCCTGGCGGTCGCCCAGCGCGGCCAGCAGGAGTTTCAGCGTCTCTTTCAGCCGGTGCGGCGCTTCGTAGAAAATCAACGTGAAGGGGATGCGCTTCACTGCGTCCAGGAGTTCCTTCCGGTTCGCCGTGGTGCGCGGCAAGAATCCCACGAAGACAAACTGCCGCGCGTCAAGCCCGGAGGCGATGAGCGCCGTGAGGGCCGCGTTCGGTCCGGGAAGCGGCACCACGGGGATGTCCTCCGCCAGCGCGAGCCGCACCAGATCGGCTCCGGGATCGGAGACGACCGGCATGCCTGCGTCGCTCACCTGCGCCACGGATTTTCCTTCCTGCAGGGCGTCGATGAGTTTCGGCCCCGCTTCTTTTTTATTGTGTTCATGATAGGACACCACCGGGCGTTCGATGCCCAGATGGGTCAGCAGGATGCGCGTATGCCGCGTGTCTTCGCAGGCGACGATGTCCGCATCCCGCAGGATCTCCGCCGCGCGGGCCGTCATGTCCGACAGATTCCCGATGGGGGTAGGCACGAGGTACAGGGTGCCTCCGATCACTTCGCTCATGATGTTCCTTTCCTTACTTCCCGTAAATCTCCAGCACTTCCCGGGTATAGCTCCCGTCTTTCTCGTGGACGATGAGCGGCGGCTCCACCGCAACGCCCGGATGGCCGCCGTATTTCCATTCGCCCAGCACGCGCACGGCCGGTTCCCCTTCATGGCTGTGGATGAAGCGGAGCCGCTTGGCTTCCATGCGGCATGCCCGGCCCGCCGCGATGAGGTCGCACAGCCGGTCCGCGCGGTGCACCATGGTGAGACGCCCTCCGTAGGCCAGCAGGTACTCCGCCGCGCGGAAGACGTCCTCCAGCGACGCGGTCAGCTCATGGCACGCGGCGGCCACGCCGGCTTTATCATTGAGCGCGCCCCGGCCCACTTCCCGGTACGGCGGATTCACCACCACGGAGGTGAAGGCCCCGGAGGGAGAAAATTCCGCCGGACGACAGTAGTCGCCTTCCACAATGCGGATCTGCCGCTCCCTGTGATTGCCCGCCACATTCCGCGCGGCGATGTCCGCCATGACGGGATTCTTCTCGATGCCCGCCACGTCCTCCGCGCCGAATGCCGAGAGCAGGAGCGGAATGACGCCCGTCCCCGTGCCGAGGTCCGCGATGCGGTCTTTCTTCCGGATCCTCACGAAATGTGCGAGCAGCACCGAATCGATGGAGAAGCAGAACTGGTCCGGCCGCTGGATGATGCGCATGCCGTCCCGGACGAGGTCGTCCAGCCGCTCCCCTTCCCGAAGTGTGAAATCCAAAATCTGTCCTTTCCTTCAAAAAAAGCAGCGGCCCGTGACCGCTGCCCGCCTCTCAGCTGTTTTCTTCCGCCGCGATGTCGTCCCACGACATGATGCGCGACTTCTGTCCTTCCATCTGGACTTTCACCGTGCGCCGCTGGCTGTTCACGTAGACGATGACGCCGTTCCCACCGTCGGTGACCACCTTCATGCCCACCCGCGGCGCGGGCGTCTCGCTATGTTTCCGGGCCGCCGCCGTCATCTTCGGGCATTTCAGCTCGCCCGAGGTGTACAGTTCATTCTCGTAACGCAGGCAGCACATGAGGCGGCCGCAGGCTCCGGAAATCTTCGTCGGATTGAGCGAGAGTCCCTGCGTCTTGGCCATTTTGATGGACACCGGCGCGAAATCGCCGAGGAAGGTGGCGCAGCACAGCGCGCGTCCGCAGGGTCCGATGCCGGAGACCTGCTTTGCCTCGTCGCGCACGCCCACCTGCCGAAGCTCGATGCGCGTATGGAAGACCGACGCCAGATCTTTCACGAGCTCGCGGAAATCCACCCGGTTCTCCGCGGTAAAGAAGAAGACGATCTTGCTGCGGTCGAAGGTGTACTCCACGCGGAGGAGCTTCATCGGGCAGTGAAATTTCTCGATTTTTTTCAGGCATACGTCGAAGGCGTACTCCTCCCGTTTCCGGTTGCGCTCCAGCTGCACCCGGTCTTTGTCCGTCGCCCGGCGGAGGATCGGCTTCAGCTCGCCGTCTCCTTCCTTCCGCTCCACTTCCCGCGGCAGGATCGCCACATATCCATACTCCATGCCCCGCGCCGTCTCCACGATGACGCCGTCATCCAGATGCAGCTCGAGGCCGTTCGGAGCGAAATCATAGATTTTTCCGGCTCTTTTGAACCGGATCCCTGCTGCCACTTCCATTGTATTTATTGTCCCTTCCGGATACGAACCAGAGAGATCAGGATCATATCCCAGATATTTTTCACAGAAATATAGCGGCGGCACGCCGCATCCGCCATGGAGAGCGCTTCGATCGCCGCTTCCGCCCGGCCGCCGTCCCACGCGGGCGCGATGCGCGCTTCCCGCTGCGCCATCTGGCGGCACCGCACGAGATCCGCCCCGGGGGCCTCCGCCTCGACGAGGAGGTCCCGTCCGATGAGGAGCATCCACCGGAGCATGCGGCGGAATTCTTTCCGGTCCTGCACGGCGGCCGCCGTCCCTTCCGAGAAGGGGACGGGGCTGTCCGTGATCCGCTCCCAGAACTGCATGGCCGTCTCCGGCTGGGACGCGCCGTCCGCTCCGAACATTTCCATCGTCAGCCCCGGATTGCCTCCGGAGAGGAAAAACGCTTCGTCCGTCTCTTCCGGCGTGCGGAACGGAAACTGCTCCCGCTTCGCCGCGAGGAGCGCCTCGTAGTCCGCCCGGGACAGCGGGAAAAAGGGAAACCGCTCGCCCCGGGAGACGATGGTCGGCAGGAGCGCGTCCAGATCGTGCGTGATGAGGATGAAATAGACCTGCGCCGGCGGCTCCTCGAGCGTCTTCAGCATGACGTTCGCTGCGGCGGGCATCATGGTCTGCGCTTCGTCGATGATGCACACATGCGCCGCCCCGTCGAACGCCGCCATGGCGTCGAGGAACAGGCGGAACTGATCGATGCGGAGCTCCGTTCCCACCGGGCGGAGGTACCATACCCGTTCTTCCGCGGCGGTGAGCACCGACTCCTTCGCCAGCTGCGGGTCCGCAGCCCAGGCGGCCGCCTCGCCGGACACATCCTGCCCGGCGAGCGCCCCCGCCAGGTCCAGCGCGGCGGTGGTCTTTCCCAGCCCCTCATCTCCGTAGAAGATCATCGTGTGAGGGACGCGCCCTTCCGCAAAAAGCCGCCCCAGCTCGCTTTTCAGCCGCGGCTGTCCGTACACATGGGGAAAGCAGTCCACGCGCGCCCCTCCTCCCGTCAGATGATTGGCGGCCATGGGCCGCACATTACTTATATTTTAACATGACGCGTCGCAGAATGACAGACGCCGTCCTCCGGGCAGACGAAAAGACACGGCCCATCGTCCGTGTCCTGTCTTTCTTTGTTCGTCAGCGGATGCCTTCCCCGCCCGGCCTCTGCAGAGGGTCCTGCCCGTCCGCGGACCGGCTGCGCCGCGCCCTGTCACAGGCCGTACGCATTGATCACGAGGAACCGGGCCGTTTCTTTTCCCGGATTCCGGTACGTGTGGGCCGCCGACGCCGGTGAGAGCAGCAGCGCGTCCCCCGCGTTCAATTCGTACGCGTCCTCCCCGCTCTCCACGACGAGCCCACCGTGCATCACATAGATATACTCCTGTGATTTCGGAGCGTGCCCTACGGTCGCATGCGCCGTGCCCGGGTCGAGCTCAACGGAAAAGAACTCAAAATTCCGGGACGGCGTGTGAGGGAAATAGCAAGCAATGCGGTAACGCCCGTCCTCGCCGCGCTGCACCTCCGGTTCCCCCCTCCGGACAACGGCATTTTCTTTTTCGATGCCCTCCATCAGCCGCGTGTAGGGCACATGCAGGCCGTTGGCAATCTTCCAGAGCGTATTGATGGTGGGATTGCTTTCCCCTTTTTCCATATCGGACAGCACCGCTTTGCTGATGCCGGAGAGCCGGGAGAGCTCTCCCTGCGTCAATCCCCGCTCTGTCCGCAGCTCCTTTACATTTCTGGCAATGATCGTTCCCAAATCCATGTTCATCATTCCTGACGCTTGACAGTTATATCGTACAAGTTGTATACTACATCAAACAAACGCGTTCGTTTTATCAGATTATTTTCTTTTTTAGTGAACTTGCGCCTGTTTTGTGTGTATGTGTATTATAAAAAACACCGGAAACGAAATGCAAGTCCGCAGGGAAAAGGAGGCCATCATCAATGGTTCAGAAAATCACGCGGGACGAAGCGTGGAAACTGCTGACGGAATACACGGAGACCGCATCTCTCCGCTGCCACGCCCTGACGGTAGAAGCCGTGATGCGTCACTTCGCGCGGCTCAGGGGTGAAGACGAAGACGTCTGGGGCGCCGCGGGGCTGCTACACGACCTGGACTGGGAAAAATTCCCCAAAGAACACTGCCGGAAGGCGGCGGAGATCATGAAAAGCCGCGGCATCGACGAGGTGTACATCCGCGCCATGCAGGCCCACGCTTACGGGCTCTGCACCGATGTGAAGCCGGAGAGCGCCATGGAAAAAACGCTGTTCACGGTCGACGAACTCACCGGCCTCATCCATGCGCTCTGCCTGATGCGCCCGTCCCGGAGCGTACTGGATCTGGAGGTGAAATCCGTCAAGAAGAAATTCAAGGATAAATCCTTCGCCGCCGGCGTGAACCGGGCGCTCATCCGGCAGGGCTGCGAAATGCTCGGCCTGCCGCTGGACGACGTTATCCGTGAAACCATAGAAGGCATGAAAGAAGCCGCGGACGCCATCGGGCTCCGGGGGAATCTCTGAATCCACAGACTTCATAAAAAAAGACCTGTCCGCTCAGCCGGCAGGTCTTTTTGCATTCTCATTCTTTCAGCAGGGGCTCGATCTCCGTCACGCGCTCCGCGCAGGGCACGCCCGCCGCTTCGAACATGGCGGCGGCACTCTTCCCTTCCAGTCCCGTGAGCACGCCGATGAACCGCAGGCCTGCCGCTTTCGCGCCGAGGATGTCAGAGCAGGAGTCGCCCACCATGTACACGCAGTCCCCCGCGTCGGGCTTCCGCGCGCCCCGGGCGTAGTCCGCGTAATTCTCCCGCTTCCGCCCGTACAGGGCGCATTCGAAGAGGAAGGGATGCGGCTTGTCCAGATGGGGCGTGCCGGTGAGAGCCTCCGCCTCGCAGGCGTCGCTTGCCGTGGCGAGGTACAGCGGATCGAACGCGCCGTACCAGCCGAGCGTGCGGAACGGCACGGCCATTTCCTGGCGGGACCGGCCCGTCGCCACGGCGATCTCCCAGCCGTTCTCCTTCAGCCGCCGGAAGAGCGCGCCGATGGCTGCCGCCGGCGCGAGCGGGATCTCGTCCCGCAGGAAGCCCCGCTTCCCGCCCGCCCAGGGTTCGCGCCGGTTCTGCTCGATGAAGAGATCGTCCCCCAGGTACCATGCCTGGAACGCTTCCGTGTGCATGCGCCACAGGCCGGACTGGAGCGCTGCCCAGGCAGGCACGCCGCCGAAGGTCTCCGCCATGGCTCCGGCGAGCGCAGTGAAGACGTCGCTGCCCTTCGTCCCTTCCGGCACGGCCTGCTCCCATTTCGCGAGAAGCGCCTCCGCCTTCGGTAGGGGAAGTCCCATCACCGCGCGGCCCGCTTCGCGGAAATCCGCCTCCGTTTCAAACCGGAGCGGCAGGATATCCCCGCCGGTGCGCCGCCGGTATTCCTCCCCCAGCAGCCAGAAGCAGGTGATGAGCCAGGCGTGCACCATGTCCCAGTTCGAATTGATGCCCCGGCTCTTCAGCCACGACAGGAGCGCGTCCCGCCCCCACACGGCGGAACGGATGGCCGCGATCTGCCCGTCCGACACGGCCGACGCATCGAAATCGTCCCGTTCCGACGGCAGCCCCATATACGTCCTCCCGTACAGGATCTCCCACACGGTGAGGGCCGACACATCGTAATAGCGCTCCTCGCTCAGGAGGACGCCGTCCACATCAAATATGACTTTCTTCATGCCTGTCTTCCTCCGCTGTCTCACATGCTGATGGATGTATTGTACCACAGGGCGCGCGCCATCAAAAAACAGGCGCACAGGGCGCCCGTTTTCATGATTTCCCGTCCAGCAGATAGTCCCGCGCCATCCAGCGCCGCGCGGCGGTGAAATTGATGGTGAGCCACTGCTGATGCGGCGGATAGCCCAACGCCCGGTCGATGCGGTCCCGAATGGCGTCGAAGTCTGCCGCGGACCGGGCGGGATAGTCCCGGTCGACGAGGATATCGATCTCGATGATCTTCGTATGTCCGTACTGCTGCACACTGGACACGTAGTCCCGGAAGCCGCAGGACTCCATGAGCTCGTCCATGACGCGCTGCACCCGTTCGTGCACATCCCGCGGCGCGACGCCCAGCACCTGCCGGAACGACGGCGACAGGATGCGCAGCGCCGGCCGGATCATGTGGAGCGACAGCGCCAGCATCACAAGCGGGTCCGCATAGCGGCTCCACGCCGCCCAGGGCGTCTGCTCCAGCGCCCAAGCCGCGGCGAAGGAAGCGAGGAGCCCGCCGGCAAGCATCATGTCCACGTACCAGCTCACATTATCGAAGCGGACCAGATTCGACCGGAGCGTCCGGTTCTCCCGCTTCAGATAGACATAGAACGAAGCGGACAGCGCTTCGAAGAACAGTGCGAAATACACGGCCAGCCCGAAGTCCACCGCGTGCCCGCCGCCGAGGAGTCCCCAGATGCCGGACGCCGCGGCCACGATGACCACGAGGAGCGTGAACGCGCCTTCCGCCACGAGCACCAGCGGCTCCATCTGCCAGTAGCCGAACTGGAACCGCACGCTCGTCTCCCTGGCAATGAGCCGGGACGTGCCCAGCATGAGCAGCTTGATGACCACGGCAATGGCGGAAAAAATCCCGTCCGTCAGGATCGCCTGCGATCCGCTCCAGAGCCCCATGAAAATACCGGCGCCGCCTACGGCCGCCATGACCGCGGCCGAGCAGGCGAGGAGCCTCTGCTCCCGCTGCTGAGAAAAAGTCTGCATGATAAACCTCCATCAAATCTGTCATACCCTGTCTCTGTTTCTTTGCGTCCTTGTCCTGATGTTTTGTGATCGATTTGATGGCCCTTCTCCCTTCCTGCCGGCTCCGCTGCGGAAGCTCCGGTTTGAAATAGCATATCTTGTATCTTTATCTATATTCTACCATATGTGCTATTTCTTTCCAAATTTCTATACTGCCATAGAAAATTTCTTTGGCAAAAGAAAAAGCCCCGAAGGGCTCCGGCCGTCAGAAGATCCGATCCTGATGGCCCGCGTCTTTTTTATTGCCTTTTTTTTCGTCCCGCGCTTCCATTTCTGCAAGCACATCCGTGAAAGAAACGCCCGCGTTTTCCCAGAGGACGAAAAGGTGGTACAGCAGGTCGCAGGATTCGCTCACAATCTCCTGCCGGTCCTCATGCTGATCCGCGATGATGACCTCCGCCGCTTCCTCGCCGATCTTCTTGTCGATCTTGTTCTTCCCCTCCTGCTGGAGATAGTTCGTGTACGACTTCGCCTGCGGATGGGCGCGCCGGTCCCGGATCTCCTCATACAGATCCCAAAGGATGCGGAGGCTCCCCGGCCCGCGGCGGTTTTCCCATTCCGCCAGCCCGCGGTAGAAGCACGACCGATGGCCCGTGTGGCACGCCGGACCGTCCGGCACCGCCTCCACCACGAGCGTATCCGCATCGCAGTCCGCATAGATGCGGCGCACGTGCTGGAAATGGCCGGACTCTTCGCCTTTGTGCCAGAGCTTCTGCCGGGACCGGCTGTAGAACCAGGTCTCCCCGGTCGAGACGGTCTTCGCGAGGGATTCGGCGTTCATATACGCCACCATGAGCACTTCCCCGGTGCGTGCATCCTGCACGACCGCCGGGACGAGTCCTTTTTCGTCGAATGCCACTTCTTCCATTTTCACAGATTCCATATCCGTCTCCTTTTCTTACAGCCGCATGGGCACGCCTTCCGCGGCGAGATACTGTTTGAGCTCCCCGATGGGGATGGTCCCGAAATGGAAGACCGACGCGGCGAGCGCCGCATCCGCCCCGGCGCGGAAGACGTCGAGGAAATCTTCTTTCTTCCCCGCGCCGCCCGACGCGATGACCGGGATGGAGAGCGTCTCCGCAAGGATGCGGTTCAGCTCCAGATCGTAGCCGGAGGTCTCGCCGTCGGCATCCATGGAATTCATGCAGATCTCGCCCGCGCCGAGCGCTTCGCCCCGGCGGGCCCATTCGATGGCGTCGAGGCCCGTATTCTTCCGGCCGCCTTCGACGTATACGTCCCAGCTGCCGCGGCCGTTCCGCTTCGCGTCGATGGAGAGCACCACGCACTGGCTGCCAAAGCGGGCCGCCGCCTCTCCGATGAGCTCCGGATGCGCCACCGCCGCGGAATTGACGGACACCTTGTCCGCGCCCGCGAGGAGCATCTCCCGGAAATCGTCCGCGCTGCGGATGCCGCCGCCCACGGTGAAGGGGATGGTGAGCTCCTCCGCCACCGCCTTCACCACATCGATGAAGAGGGCGCGTTTCTCGTGCGTTGCCGTGATGTCATAAAAGACGAGTTCGTCCGCGCCGCTGTCGGAATACCATTTGCCCAGCTTCACCGGGTCGTCCACATCGCGCAGATTCTGAAACTGTTTCCCCTTGACCACCCGGCCGTGGTTCACGTCCAGGCAGGGGATGATCCGTTTTGCGAGCATCATGCCTCCTGTATGTTCCGAATGTCTTCCATGGTGATTTTCTTCTCGTAGAGCGCCTTGCCGCAGATCGCGCCGTAGACGCCCATGGCCGCCAGCTTCCGCAGGTCTTCCGGAGACGACATGCCGCCCGATGCGATGAGCCGGATGCCGGGGATGGCGTTGAGCTGTCCGAGCATGTCGAAATTCGGCCCGGTGAGCATGCCGTCCCGGGAAATGTCCGTGTAGATGATGATCGACACGCCGCTCCGCACGAGCTCTTCCGCGAAGGGCAGCACTTTCTTTTCGCTGCTGTCCGTCCAGCCGTGAGCGGCCGCCCGGTCCCCCTTCGCGTCGATGGAGACGGCCACGCGATCCGCGCCGTACCGGGCGGCCATGTCCGCCGCAAAGGCGGGATCGTCGATGGCCGCCGAGCCGAGGATGACCCGAGCCACGCCGAGTCCGAAGCAGGCCGCCGCGTCGTCTGCCGTGCGGATACCGCCGCCCATCTCGACGGGGATCGCCGCGGCGTGGCAGATGGCTTCCACCGCGTCCCGGTTCACGCCGCTGCCGCGGAATGCGCCGTCCAGATCCACCACGTGGAGGTATTTCGCCCCCTCCATCTCCCATTTGAGCGCCATCGCCGCCGGACTGCGGCCGTAGACCGTAGCGTCCGCCGCGTCGCCCTGGCGGAGGCGCACGCACTGCCCGTTCTGTATGTCGATTGCAGGAAATATGATCATTGGTCTCCCCCGTTCATCCATGCCGCGATGTTCTTCCAGATCTGCGCGCCCACCGCCCCGGATTTCTCCGGGTGAAACTGGAGCCCGAGCACATGGCCCTTCTCGATGATTGCGGGCACCTGTACGCCGTAGTCCGCGCAGGCGACCACGTCCGGCGTGTCCGCGGGCGATTTGTAGTAGGAATGGACAAAGTACACGTAGGGATGCGGCGGCAGTCCTTCCGCGATCCAGTGCGGCCGGCGGAAGGTCAGCTCGTTCCAGCCCATGTGCGGCACCTTCAGCTTCCCTTCGGGAAACCGCACCACCGCGCCGGGGATGAGCCCCAGCCCTTCCACGTGGCCCCCTTCTTCGGAATAGTCACAGAAGACCTGCAGCCCCACGCAGATGCCCACGAGCTTCTTGCCCTTCCGGACTTCTTCTTTCAGCGCGTCCGCGAGGCCGAACGCTTTCAGATGGTCCATAGCGTCCTTCATGGCGCCCACGCCGGGAAGGATGAGCGCATCCGCCTGCCGGAGCGCCTCCGGGTCCCGCGTGACGAAGCAGTCGAGGCCCGCCCGCTGCGCCGCGCGGAGGGCGTTCGCCAGATTGCCCGCTTCATAGTCGATGATGGCTGTTTTCATCAGAGCACCCCCTTGGAAGACAGAACGGTTCCCTCGCCGCGGAGCGACACCGCTTCGGCAAGCGCGTGGCCCAGTCCCTTGAACAGCGACTCCACGATATGATGGCCGTTCACGCCGTACAGACAGGCCATATGGAGATTCATCGCCCCGTGCATGGCGAGCGCGAGGAAGAATTCACGAGTCATTTCCGTCTCGAAGCTCCCGATGCGCTCCACCGGGATCTGCACGTCGTACACGAAGTACGGCCGGCCGGAAAGGTCGAGCACGATGCGGGACAGCGCGTCGTCCATGGGGCAGAAGAAGCAGCCGTAGCGGCGGATGCCCCGCTTGTCCCCCAGCGCCTGTTTCAGCGCCTCGCCCAGCGCGATGCCGATGTCCTCCACCGTGTGGTGATTGTCCACGTCCAGATCGCCTTTCGCGTCGAGCTCGAGGGTGAATCCGCCGTGCACGGCGAGGAGCGTCAGCATGTGGTCAAAGAAGCCGATGCCGCTCGTCCCCCGAAACGTTCCGTCCCCGTCGAGGCAGAGCCGCACTCGGATCTGCGTCTCCGCCGTATTTCTCCGGATCTCTGCTTCACGCACGGCCCATCACCTCCCGCAGGACCCGCAGCACGGCCTCATCCACGTCCGGCGTGGTGATGGTGATGCGGAACGCGCCGGGAAGGAGCGGATTTCCCTGATAGCGCTTCACGAGGATATCCGCCGCGCGCCACGCCTCAAAGAGCGCGTCCGCACGGGCCGGCTCCACCTGGATGAGCAGGAAATTCGTCCGCGACGGCCATACCGTGACGCCGGGCACCGCGGCGAGCCCGCCCGCCATCCGGTCCCGCTCCGCCACGATGCGGTCCCGCACGGGCAGGATCTCGTCCCTGTGGCGCACGGCCGCCGCGGCGATGGCCTGGGTGAGCGAATTGAGATTGTACGGATTCTTTACCTTCGCCACTTCCGCGATGATCGCTTCGTCCGCCGCGATGTACCCGCACCGGAGCCCCGCCAGTCCGAACGCCTTCGACAGGGTGCGCAGGACGATCAGATTCGGATACGTGCTGATGAGCGGAACGACGCTTTCCGCGCCGGCAAATTCCATGTACGCTTCGTCCACGAAGACGAGCCCTTCCGCCGCCCGGAGGCAGTCCTCGATGAAGGACGAGGGAAGCAGTTCGCCCGTGGGGTTGTTCGGATTGCACAGGAAAGTCATCTTCGGCTGCCGCTCCCGGATCGCCGCGAGGAGCCCCTCCCGGTCCCGCCGGTACCCCGGAAGGTCCGGCACTTTCTCCACCTTCGCTCCGAGGAGGCTCGCCCCCACTTCGTACATGTCGAAGGTCGGCGTATGGACGAGCACGAGGTCGCCTTTATTGAGGAAGGTGTGGAGCGTGTAGGAGATCATCTCGTCGCCGCCGTTCCCCGCGAGGAGCTGTTCCGGCCGAACGGAGAGGTACTCCGCCAGCGCCTCCCGCAGGCCGTCTGCCAGCGGCTTCGGATAGATCTGCGGCTGATACGACCGGAGAATCGTCTCCACATCCGCCCGCAGAGACGGGATATCCAGCATGTTCGCATAATTTTCATTGGCGTTGATCACATGCGTCTCATGGATCGGGGCAACCACGTACGGCGCAAATTCCCGGACTTCCCGGCGGAGCCATTCAGTCTTCATCGCGCACCTCCATGGCGTGGGCATGCGCGCCGAGTCCTTCCGCGAGGGCGAAGCGCTGCACCTTCTTCGAAATGCGGCGGAACGCCTCTTCCGTGTAGATCTCCACGCTGCTGTGCTTCACGAAATCGTAGACGCCGAGCGGCGAGGAGAAAGCCGCCGTGCCGGACGTGGGAAGCGTGTGATTCGGTCCGGCCATGTAGTCGCCGATGGGCTCCGACGTGTATTTCCCGAGGAAGATGGCTCCGGCATTCTTCACGAGCGGCAGGTACTGCTCTGGATTGGGTAGCTCGATCTCCAGATGCTCCGGTGCGATCTTGTTGACCACGTCGAAGCACTGCGCCGCGTCCCGGCAGAGGAAGGCCTTTGCATAGTCCCCCACGGACTGCTTCATGATCTCGTACCGGGGCAGCGCCTGCATCTGCGCTTCCATCTCCGCCTGGACCTCCTTGCCGAACGCCGCGTCCGTGGTGATGAGGAAGACCGCCGCCCGCGGGTCGTGCTCCGCCTGAGAGAGCAGGTCCGCCGCGATCCATTTCGGATTCGCGCTGCCGTCGGCGACGCAGCACACCTCCGACGGGCCGGCGATCATGTCGATGCCCACCGTGCCGTAGACGAGGCGCTTCGCCATGGCGACGAACGCGTTCCCCGGTCCGGCGATCTTGAAGACCGGCTCCACCGTCTCCGTGCCGTAGGCCAGCATGGCGATGCCCTGCGCGCCGCCCACCTTGTAGATCTCCTTCACGCCCGCCACGTACGCCGCGGCGAGGATGTTCGGATTCACTTTCCCGTCTTTTCCGGGGGGCGTGGTCATCGCGATGGATGGGCAGCCCGCCACCACCGCCGGCACCGTGTCCATGAGCACCGTGGACGGGTACGCCGCCCGGCCGCCCGGCACGTAGACTCCCACGCGCTGGATGGGTTCATACTGCTCGCCGAGGCGCACCCCGGGGCGGAACTCCTTGATCCAGCTCTTCCGCACCTGCTCCCGGTGATAGGTCTCGATATTGTCTTTTGCTTCGCGGAGCACGGCGAGGAAATCCTCTCCCACGCTTGCCGCCGCCTCTTCGATTTCTTCTTCGCTCACGCGGAAATCCGCAAGGTCCGCGCCGTCGAACTGTTTCGTCAGGCGGCGCACCGCTTCGTCGCCGTTCTGCCGCACGTCCTCGAGGATGGCCGCGGCGGCCCGCTCCACATCGGCGGAGAGGTTCACCGCACGGTTCGTTATGCGCCGCACCTCCCGCAGCGTCAGCCCTTCTTCCGGGACTGTGATCCATTCCATAGGATTGCCTTCTTTCTATTCTTCAAACCGGCAGGACCGGATGAAATCCTGCAGCTCACTCTGTTTCATTTTGTAGGAGACCTTATTGCAGATGAGGCGCGCCGAGAGCTCCATGAATTCGTCGTATGCCTCGAGTCCGTTTTCCCGGAGCGTCGTCCCGGTCTCCACGATATCCACGATTACGTCCGCCAGCCCCACCAGCGGCGCCAGCTCCACCGAGCCGTTCAGCCGGATGATGTCCACCGGCTGGAAGCGCCGGGCGAAGTACCGCCGCGCGATGCGGGGATACTTGGACGCCACGGTGAGGATGCGCTTCTTCATCACGTCCCGCTGCCCCCGGATGCCCGACACGGCCATGCGGCATTTCCCGATGCCCAGGTCGAGGATCTCGTACACGTCGTCCGCGCCGTCCTCGATGAGGATATCCTTCCCCACGATGCCCGCGTCGGCCGCGCCGCGGCGCACATACACCGCCACGTCCGGCGACTTCACCAGCGTCACCTTGAGCCGGCCCGAAGCGTCTGTGAAGATGAGCTTCCGGCTGTCGTCGCTGTATTCGGGGAACTCCCAGCCCCCGTCCGCGAGCCGGTGCATCACGGTCTTCGCGATGCGTCCTTTTGCCAAAGCGATATGCAGCATGTCAGAGCCTCCTTATCCGCGCGTCGATCTCCGCCCGGTCCGCTTTCCGGCCGTCCATTTCGTACGCGCCGTCCTTCCAGCGGACCATCAGGCGGTAGTCGCCGGGCGACACGGTATTCTTCCCGCTCACGCCCAGCACGGCGAAGCCGTCCTTCCGCCAGCCGTTGATGTCGCGGATGAGCTCCGCCGACGGCGCATCGTACACGACCGCCAGATCGGCCGAAGGCTGCACCGCCTCCAGCATCCCCGCGTCCGCCATGTATTCGTAGAGCAGGTTCATGTTCAGGCCGAAGCCGCACGCCGGCCGCTCCGCGTGGAACTGTGCGGACAGCCGGTCGTACCGGCCCCCGCTGATGAGCGAATACAGCGCGCCGTCCGCATAGATCTTGAAGACCGAATCGGTGTAGTACCCCATGTGGGACGTGAATCCCAGATCGAGCTGCACCCGGTCTTCGTAGCCGGCGCAGACGAGGTAGCCGTACACTTTCTTCGTCCGCTCCAGCGCGGCCGCCATGCCCGCATTGAGCGAGAGCTCCTCCGCCCGGCGCATCGTCGGGCCGTAGTCGCCGAAAAGTCTCGGCAGCTCCGTCAGCACGTCCCGCTGGAGTTTCGTCACCGCCAGCTCGTCCGCCGTCTGCCGGAGCGACACGAGGTTCCGCTCCTCCAGCTCCTTCCGCACGCGGGCAAGCGCCTCCGGCGGCAGGTGCAGATCGGCAAAGAGTGCATCCATGTACGCCACCGTGCCGAGATCGATGCGCATGTCCGAGATGCCCAGCGCCTCCAGAAATTCCGCCGCGGTGACGATCACTTCCCCGTCGCATTCCGGCGAGTCGTCGCCGAGCACCTCCACGCCGCTCTGCAGGAAATATTTCCCGTGCGTGGACTTGCCGTAATATTCGCGGAACACCGTGGATACGTAGCCGAATTTCAGGAGCTGCTTCGTATCCGGATATTCCCGCGCCACCGTCTTCACCAGCGGCAGCGTCACATCGGGCCGCATGACGAGCACGGAGCCGTCCGCATCGATGGTCTTCACCATCTCTTTCTGGAGCCCGGGGAAATACCGGCCGTACGTGTCGTAGTCTTCGAACGTCGGCGTCTGGATGATCCGGCAGCCGTGCCGGTGCATCACCTGCAGGACCTCCGACTGGATACGGTCGTAATTGACCATCTCCTCTTCGTGGACCATCTGCAATTCTTCCAGTGTCTGATACATACATCCTCCTTCACAGGATCGGTTGGAATAATTTGTATGATATTACGTTACCACGGTAAAGAGAAAAAGTAAAGAAAATCTTCTGTCAATTTCCGGTTTCTTCCCTGTACAGAAAAATCCATGGCCAGCCGCATTCTCTCCCATCCCGTTTTGTGATATAGTGAAGGCAGGAAAAGAATTATTTTTAACACACATAAGGAGGGCCCGATGAACAGCAGAAAGATCCTCGTCCTACTCGCCGCGGCCGCCGTACTGTCCGGGACGGCCGCGCCCGTCATGGCCGCGCCGGCCAACAACCGCGCCGCCGCCCAGGTGAACCGCACGCTGGACCGGCTGAACGCGCAGCGCGACACGCAGCTCCGCGGCCAGCGCCGGCACGCGCAGACCGTCCGGGAGCAGCGGCTCCGCGAACAGAGCCGCCCCGGCGATCCGCAGAACCGCGTGCAGAACCAGAATGAAAATGTGCGGGACCGTCTCGACAATCTGCAGGACAAACTCGCCGACCAGCAGGCGCAGCAGAACGCGGCGCAGAAATAAGCGCCCATCAAAAAAGCAGGCATCTCTTTTCGAGATGTCTGCTTTTCGTTTGTCCGTCATTCCGTGACGAGCGTGCCTGTGAGATCGGAGACCTGCGCGACCTGATTCGCCTCGCCCCAGGCGGCGAGCTCCGCCGCGATGCGCGGGATGGCGTCTGGGCTGGACAGGGTCGCCGTGCCCACCTGCACGGCCGAAGCGCCTGCCACGAGGAATTCCGCCGCGTCTTCGCCGGTCATGATGCCGCCGAGGCCGCACACGGGGATCTTCACGGCCTTCGCCGCCTGCCAGACCATGCGGAGCGCCACCGGCTTCACCGCCGGGCCGGACAGGCCGCCGGTGATATTGCCGAGGATCGGCCGGCGCGTGCGCAGATCGATGGCGATGCCCATGAGCGTATTGATGAGAGAGATGGCGTCTGCCCCGGCCTCCTCCACGGCTTTCGCGATGGAGACGATGTCCGTCACGTTCGGGGAGAGCTTCACCATCACGGGGAGATCCGTATGCGCCTTCACGATGCGCGTCACTTCCGCTGCCGTCTCCGGCTGAGTGCCGAAGGCGAGGCTGCCGTTCTTCACGTTCGGGCAGGAAATATTCATTTCCAGCGCGGAGATGCCCGGCACGGAGAGCATTTCCGCCACGCGGCCGTATTCCTCCTCCGTATGGCCCACGATATTCGCGATGAGCGGCACGTCATACCGGCGGAGTTCCGGCAGGATGTATTTCACGAAGTGCGCCGCCCCCGGATTTTCCAGGCCGATGCAGTTCAGCATGCCCGCCGGCGTCTCCGCCACGCGGACGCCGCTGTTGCCGGACCACGGCTCGCAGGCCAGCCCTTTCAGGGAGATGGCGCCCACGTCCCGGTTAAGGTCGAGGTAGCGGCTGTATTCGAGCCCGAATCCGAACGTGCCCGAAGCGGCGATAATCGGATTCTTCATGTGCATGCCGAGGAAGTCGATGGACAGATTCATAAAATGACCTCCTTCGTGTTGAATACCGGCCCGTTCAGGCAGACTTTATAATGGCCCTTCCCGTCGCGCCGGTCGCACACGCACGCGAGGCAGCCGCCGGTGCCGCAGCCCATGCGCCGCTCCAGAGAGGCTTCGCAGGGGATGCCCGCCGCTTCCGCGAGCTCCGCAGTCTTCCGCATCATGATGCCCGGGCCGCAGGTGACCACCTCCGCCACCGGCCCTTTCGCAAAGATGTCCGGCAGCGCGGCGATGGCGAAGCCTTTCACGCCGTAGGACCCGTCGTCCGTCGTGACGATCAGCTCGCGCAGCGTCTGCGGGAAGAAGTCTTTCCAGAACACTTCCTCTTTGTTCCGCCCGCCGATGGCCACGGTCATCTGACCGGGCTGCGTGCGCCGCGCGGTGAAGAGGATGGGCGCGATGCCCACGCCGCCGCCGACGCCCACGATATGGCCGTCGGGGATGGTGAAGCCGTTCCCGAGCGGTCCGAGGCTGTCGATGACGTCCCCCGCCTTCAGATGGGACAGGATCTCCGTGCCCTTGCCCACGACGCGGTAGAAGATCTCCGTGATGCCACGGCCCGGGTCCGTCCCCGCAATGGAGATGGGCCGGCGCAGGATGCGCGTGCCGTCCGGGATGCGGATGTCGATGAACTGGCCCGGCTTCGCGTCGCGGGCGGTGCGGGGCAGCTCGATCTCCATGCGCCAGATCTCCGGACCGACCAGCTCGTGCCGGCGGATGGCGCCTTTTTCGATGTATCCAGCCAATGTTACCCCTCCTTCACATAGTCCTGCATGGCTTCCACATGGGTGATGCTGGAGTGGCCCGCCATGACGTTCAGCACTTCCCGGGCCGTATCGAGGGAAGTCAGGCAGGGAATGGCCAGCTCGACCGCGATGCGGCGCAGGTCATAGCCCTGCTGCTCGATCTCCGTGCCGTAGGAAATGGTATTGATGACGGCGTCCACGCGGCCGGATTTGAGATACTTCTCGCAGTTCTCGCCTTTCTCGTTCATCTTCTTGACGATCTCCACGGGGATGCCCTTCTCGCGGAAGTACGCGCCCGTGCCGGAGGTGCAGATGATGTGGTAGCCCGCTTCCGCGAAGCCTTTCGCCACTTCCGCCGCCTCTTCCTTGTCGCGGTCGCTCACCGTGATAAGGATATTGCCCTTCGCGGGGACGTCCAGGTTCGACGCCACGACCGCCTTGTACAGCGCTTCCTGATAGGTGTGGCCGATGCCCATGACTTCGCCGGTGGATTTCATCTCCGGTCCGAGCTTAATCTCCACGAGACCCAGCTTGGAGAAGGAGAAGACCGGCGCCTTGATGGCCACGTACGGCTTCGGCGGCATGAGGCCCAGCGGGATGCCGAGGCTGGCGAGCGGCTCGCCCAGCGCAACGCGAACGGCGCATTCCACCATGTTGATGCCCGTGACCTTGCTCATGAAGGGCACCGTGCGGGACGCGCGCGGATTCACTTCGATGACGTACACCTTGCCGCCCACGACGATGAACTGGATATTGACGAGACCTTTCACGTTCATGGCGCAGGCGATGTCCTTCGTGTATTTCACGAGGGTGTCGATGATCTCCTGCGACAGGTGCTGCGGCGGATAGACCGCAAAGGAGTCGCCGGAATGGACGCCTGCCCGTTCGATCTGCTCCATGATGCCGGGGATGCACACGTCGATGCCGTCGGAGATGGCGTCGACTTCCACTTCGCGGCCCACCATGTACTGGTCGATGAGGACCGGATGCTCGTGAGACGCCACCACGGCTTCGCGCAGGTACTGGATCAGCTCGGCCTCTTCATAGACGATCTGCATCGCGCGGCCGCCGAGGACGTAGCTCGGACGGACGATGAGCGGGTATTCCAGCTCCTTCGTCTTTTCCAGCGCTTCCGCGACGCTTTCTACGAGGCAGCCCTTCGGACGCGGAATGCCCAGCTGGCCCATGAGGGTGTCAAAGCGCTCGCGGTCTTCCGCCAGGTCGATGCCTTCATTGGACGTGCCGATGATGCGCACGCCCTGCTTGGCCATGGGCGTCGCCAGGTTGATGGCCGTCTGGCCGCCGAACTGGCAGATGACGCCTTCCGGTTTTTCTTTCTCGATGATCTCCATCACGTCTTCTTCCGTGAGCGGCTCGAAGTACAGCGCGTCGGACGTATCGAAGTCGGTGGAGACGGTCTCCGGATTGTTGTTGATGACGATGGACTTCTTGCCCGCCTTGCGGAGCGCCCAGGATGCATGGACGGAGCAGTAGTCGAATTCGATGCCCTGACCGATGCGGATCGGGCCGGAACCGAAGACGACCACGGAATTGCTGCCCTGCGGCTTCACTTCGTCTTCCTGGCCGTAGGTGGAGTAATAATACGGCGTGTGCGCTTCGAATTCCGCGGCGCAGGTGTCGACCATCTTGTAGTCCGGATGGATATTGAGCTTCTTCTTCAGGCGGGTGACCGCTTTCTCGTCTTCCGTGATGAAGTGCGCGATGGCGCTGTCCGGCATCTGGATGCGCTTCGCATTGCGCAGGGTCTCTTCATTGAGACCTTCCTTGCGGAGACGCTCTTCCGCCATGATGATGTTCTTGATCTTGTAGAGGAAGAAGAGATCGATCTTCGTGATGCGGTTGATCTCTTCCGGCTCGATGCCGCGCCACAGCGCTTCCGCGATGACGAAGAGGCGTTCGTCGTCCACGCGGTGCAGGAGGCACCGGATATCGTAGAGGGACTGGTTATCCAGCTTGGCCAGATGGATGTATCCTTCACCCACTTCGAGGCAGCGCATGGCTTTGATGAGCGCCCCTTCGAAGGTGCGGTCGATGGCCATGACTTCGCCGGTGGCCTTCATCTGCGTGCCGATCTGGCGGTCGGCGAGCGTGAATTTCTCGAAGGGCCAGCGCGGGAATTTCAGCACCACATAGTCGATGGACGGTTCGAAGCAGGCTTTCGTATTGCCGGTGATGGCGTTCGTGATCTCGTCGAGATGCAGGCCGAGGGCTATTTTCGCCGCCACCTTGGCGATCGGATAGCCCGTGGCCTTCGAAGCCAGCGCGGAGGACCGGCTCACGCGCGGATTGACTTCGATGACGTAGTAGTTGTTCGTGCGGGAGTCGAGGGCATACTGCACGTTGCAGCCGCCTTCGATCTTCAGATAGCGGATGATATTGATGGACGCCGTGCGCAGCATCTGGAACTGCTGGTCGGTGAGCGTCTGCGTCGGCGCGACGACGATGGAGTCGCCCGTATGGACGCCCACGGGGTCCACGTTCTCCATGGAGCAGACGATGATGCAGTTGTCCGCGCTGTCGCGCATGACTTCGAATTCGATCTCTTTCCAGCCGGCCACGCTCCGCTCCACGAGGATCTGATTGATCGGAGAGAGCTTGATGCCGCGGTTCGCGATCTCTTCCATCTCGTAGCGGTCGTGCGCGATACCGCCGCCGGTGCCGCCCAGCGTGTACGCCGGACGGATGATGACCGGATAGCCGATCTTGTTCGCAAAGGCCACGGCCGGCTCGAGCTCCTCGAAAATCTCCGATTCCGGCACAGGCTGATGGATCTCCTGCATGGCTTCCTTGAAGAGCTCCCGGTCTTCCGCATGCTGGATGGCGTGGAGCGAGGAGCCGAGGAGCTTCACATGGTATTCGTCGAGCACGCCCGCTTTGGCGAGCTGCACCGCCATATTCAGGCCCACCTGGCCGCCCAGCGTCGCCAGGAGAGCGTCCGGGCGCTCTTTCTTGATGACTTCCGTCACGAAGGGCAGCGTGATCGGTTCGATGTAGACGCGGTCTGCGATGTCGTTGTCCGTCATGATCGTGGACGGGTTGCTGTTCACCAGGACGACTTCGATGCCCTCTTCGCGGAGCGAACGGCAGGCCTGCGTCCCCGCATAGTCGAATTCTGCCGCCTGGCCGATGACGATGGGGCCGGAGCCGATGACCAGGACTTTTTTCACATCTGGATTAATCATTGGCAAAGGCCTCCATTGCTTCTTTGAACTGGGTGAAGAGGTAGAAATTGTCCGTCGGTCCGGGCGCGGCTTCCGGATGGTACTGCACGGCCTGGATGGGCAGCGTCTTGTGGCGGAAGCCTTCGATAGTGCCGTCGTTCACGCTGCGGTAGGTCACTTCCAGGCAGTCCGGGAAGCCGTCGTCAGACACGGCGTAGCCGTGGTTCTGGCTGGTGATGTACACGCGGCCCGTGCGGAGGTCTTTCACCGGATGGTTCGCTCCGCGGTGGCCGAAGGGCAGCTTGAAGGTGTGCGCGCCGAAGGCGAGCGACAGCACCTGGATGCCCATGCAGATGCCGAAGATGGGCTTCTTCCCGATGAGCCGCTTCACGGTCTCCACCACGTAGCCGAGATCCTGCGGGTCCCCCGGTCCGGGCGAAAGGAAGATGCCGTCCGGACGGATCGCGAGGAGTTCTTCCGCGGAGGTGTGCGCCGGGAAGACGTGCACCGTGCAGTCGTTCGCCGCCAGGCTCACGAGGATGTTTTTCTTCAGGCCGCAGTCGAGGAGGGATACGTGGTATTTCCCGTTCCCGTACGTATAGGGCACGGCCGTGGTGACGCGCTCCACCTGATCGTGGTGCAGCGGCTGGGAGAGCAGCTCCCGGATCTCGCTTTCCGTACGGTCGGCGCTCACGATGATGCCCTTCATGACGCCCTGCGTGCGGAGGGTCCGCGTCACGGCGCGGGTGTCCACATGGTAGAGGCAGGGCACGCGGTACCGCTCGATGAAGTCGGAGATGGGCTCTTTGCATTCCCAGTTGCTCGGATGGAAGCAGAGCTGGTCCACCACGTAGCCGGCGGCGGCGGGCTTCGCATTCTGCATGAATTCGTTGTTCGCCCCGTAGTTGCCGATGAGCGGATAGGTCAGCGTCAGGATCTGCCCCTCATAGGACGGGTCCGTAAAGCATTCCTGATAGCCGGTCATGCCGGTATTGAACACCACTTCTCCAAGCCCTTCGGCGGTGCCGAGGAGTTCCCCTTCGAAGCGGGCTCCGTTTTCCAGGATGAGGTAACCTTTCATTTCAGCACTTTCCCTTCCTTCATAACAATTTCTCCGTCCACCACCGTGAGCACGGCCCTCCCTTTCAGGGTGATGCCTTCAAACGGGGTGAAGAGCGCTTTCGTATAGAGATCCTTTCCGTGGACCGTCCATTCTTTCTCCGGATCGACCACCGTCACGTCCGCCGGCGCGCCTTCTGCGAGGACGCCCCCTTCCACGCCGAGGATGCGCGCGGGATTCACGGACATGAGCTCGGCGATGCGGTCGATGGACAGGCGGTCTTTATGATACAGCTCCGTCAGGACGGCGGAGAGCGAAGTCTCGAGCCCGGCGATGCCATTCGGCGCGCAGCAGAAAGGCACGTCCTTCTCTTCGTTCGTATGGGGCGCATGGTCCGTGATGATGGCGTCGATGGTGCCGTCGACGACGCCTTCGATGAGCGCCTCCCGGTCTTCTTCCGTGCGGATGGGCGGCGCCATCTTGAAGGCCGTGTCGTAATGTTTCAGGCAATCGTCCGTGAAGAACAGGTGCTGGGCCGTCACTTCGGTGGTGACATCGAGGCCGTCCGCCTTGGCCCGGCGGATGATCTCCAGCGCCCCTTTCGAGCTCACGTGCGCGATGTGGATGTGGCAGCCGGTGAGCTTCGACAGGATGATGTCCCGCGCGACGGCGATGTCCTCACCCGCTGCCGGGCGGCCCGTCACGCCGATGCGGTAGGAGACGGTCCCCTCATTCATGTAGCCGCTGCCGCACATGGTCATGTCTTCCGCATGGTCGATGACCATCTTGCCGAACATGTGCGCGTACTCCATGGCGCGGCGCATGAAATTGGCGCTTTCCACGTAGTGGCCGTCATCGGAGAAGGCCACCGCGCCGGCCGCCGCCATGTCGCCCATCTCGGAGAGCTGCTTCCCTTCGAGGTTTTTCGACACGGAGCCGATGATGCTCACTTTCACGACGCCCTGCCGCTCGGCCCGTTCCTGCACGTCGCGGAGGACCGCCGCATTGTCGATGACCGGGGCCGTATTCGCCATGGTGGCCACGCGGGTCACGCCGCCGGAAGCCGCTGCCTGCGTGCCGGTATGGATGTCTTCCTTCGCCTCCTGCCCCGGTTCGCGGAGGTGGACGTGCATGTCGATGAGCCCCGGCAGGACGAAGCAGCCGGTGGCGTCGTAGACTTCTGCCGCGGGATCGGCTTCGGCGCGGCCGCCGACGGAAAGGATCCGTCCGTTCTTGATGACTACATCGCCCGTTTCATGCTGATGCATGGCGGGATTGATGATCGTGCCGTTTTTAATGATCAGCTTCAAGGTCTTTCCCCTCCGTCAGTGTCAAATAGAGAAGCGCCATGCGGATGGCCACGCCGTTGCGCACTTCTTCCTGGATCATGGACTGTTCGTCATAGGCGATGTCGTAGGCGATCTCCACGCCGCGGTTCATCGGGCCCGGATGGAGCACCACCGCATGGGGCTTGGCGAGTTTGAGCCGCGCCGCATTGAGGCCGAAGATGCGGGAATATTCGCGGAGCGTCGGGAAGAAGCCCGCCGCCGCGCGCTCCAGCTGGATGCGGAGCACGTTGATCGCGTCGGCGCCGCGGAGCGCATCCTCGATGGAGTCGTCGATGATGACGCCCATGTCCGCGAGCTCTCTCGGCACCAGCGTCCGCGGGCCGTAGAGATGGACCTCCGCGCCCATCTTGAGGAAGCCGTAGATGTCGCTCCGCGCCACCCGGGAGTGCAGGATGTCCCCGAGGATGACGTATTTCATCCCTTCGAAGGGAATGCCCGCCTGCCGCACCGTGTACAGATCGAGGAGCGCCTGGCTCGGATGCTCGTGCGCGCCGTCCCCTGCGTTGAAGATGATCGGCGCCTGCACCATGGGGCTCCATGCCTTGGATGCAAAAACAGCGGCACCCTCCGACGAATCACGAATAATCACTGCATCGACCCCCATGGCAGAAACTGTCAGGAGGGTGTCTCTCATGCTTTCTCCTTTCGTCATCGAGCTGCCGCTCTTTGTAATATTGATCACATCCGCGCCGAGATATTTCCCCGCCAGTTCAAAGGAACTTCTCGTGCGCGTCGACGCTTCCGAAAAAACGGTCACGATGGATTTCCCTTTCAGGTAATCCTTCTTCTTATTTTCTGAAAGCACGATGCGCTTCATCTGGTCCGCCATCTCGAACACGCGGCGGATCTCCTCCGCCGTCAGTTCTTCCAGCCCCAGAATGGAACGCCCGGTGAGCGTATTCTTCCCCATGTCGGCCTCCTTTCGCACACGCCGCGCAGCCTGCGCAGCAGAAACCCGCAGGCGGGAGCCGCCCCGCGCCATGAGTTTCTCTTCTCACATACTATAAAAAATGCATTCCCATAAATGATATAGGAGAAGGGACTAAAATTCAAGAGCTTATTTTATCTCTTTCGCCATTCACAGCGCCTTTCCCGAGAAGGCGACCGCCGCCTCGATGACGTTCCGGAAGGACGGCGGGATATCGTCCGCCGTGAGGTGCAGCCCCAGCGCGCGGCCGATGATGACGCCCTTGTTCCCGTAGAGCCAGGCGAAATAGTAGAAGCGGAGCGCCCGCTCGTCTCGGCCAGAGATGTTTTCCAGCTTCCGCGGGCGGTTCGTGAACCGCGTGAGCGCCAGCTTCTGGCTGGCCTTCTTCACCAGTGCGGACGACACGTAAGTGCTCCCCTCGCCGGTGTCCCGGATGACTTCGTCCAGGAGCTTCCGCCGGTTCCGCGCGAGGCACGCCTCCACCACGTCCATCTCGTAGCAGATGCAGTCCGTGTAGAACACGTAGGGCGACGGCTTTTTCCCGTCCATCACATCCCGGTCGTAGAAGCACACCGCCGGCACGTGGAACCGCCGGATGAGCTGGGCGATCTTCCCGATGGAGCTCTCCCCGCGGGCATTGATGAGGCAGATGCCGTAATAATTGAAATCCGCTTTCAGCGTGCGGGCGAAATATTCGAACGATCCGTACTCCGTCTCCCCCTCCACCAGCACGGCACACCGCGCGTAGAGGGCTTCTTTCACTTCCGGAAAATGCATGATGAGGTGCTTCTCGATCTCCCGGTCAAAATGGAACGACGCGCCGCACGCCGCGCGGACCTCGTCGTTCTCGCCCCAGTAGAGGCGGATGATGGTGCGGTAATCATTGATGAGCGCGTCCGCCGAATGGGTGACCACGAAGATCTGCCCGTCCAGCCCGTCGATGCCGAGCACTTCCTGCAGGAGATGCACGAAGAACGGCTCCTGATTGTTCAGGATGCGCTGCAGGAAAGACAGCACCGCCCGCTGCATGTACGGATGGAGATGGTGCTCCGGCTCGTCGATGCTCACCATGACGGGCAGGTAGCGCTTCCCCTTCGGACTGGTCATGACGATTTCCTCGAAAGGCACGGCGCGGCTCCGCTTCTTCTGGTAGAGCTTGGCCAGGATGTACGTCCCCGCGGCGAAGAGCACCTGCATGGTGCTCCGTCCCCGGCCGCCCGCCCGGCGGCCGAAGATGGCCTCCATCAGCCGGAGCGCCGCAGTCTCCGCCGGCCCCGAAATGTCCACCGTGAGGCCGTCCCGCGCGAAGAGCTCCCGGATATGGGCCAGCTCTGCATCGCTGAAATGAAGGCACGCCTCGAAGAGTTCCCGGATCTCGCCGGCTGTGCGCGCGGCGTTCTCCCGCTGCATCGCCTCCGGAAGCGACTGCGGGATGTAGTACATGCGGCGGATGTATTCCAGCGGCAGCGCCTCTCCCGTGTCGAGATTCGTCAGATGGGGCATCACCTCGTGGATCTGCTGGGTGAGCTCGATATGGGCCGTCTCCTCCGCGCCGTTGTCCCCGGCCGACAGCGTGTACACCACGCGGATGGGCCGGTCCGGATCCTGGAAATCCCCCTCCCGGAAGCCGCAGCCGGAAAGCGTCGTCTCCAGCAGGTCGAGGAAATTGCTCTTCCCGATGTTGTTGTCTCCCACGAGATAGTTCACCCGCTCGTGGAAAACCATTTCCAGCCGGCGGAACGTGCGGTAATTTTCGATTTCGATTCTGGCGAGGTACATGCTTCCTCCTGACCGGCGCGGCGCGCCTGCTGTCGATTTCCATTTTCTTTTATTATATCATTTTCCCCCGCCGAAAAGGGGCGCCGGGCCGCGCGGCGCGCGGGCATGAAAAAAAGCCCCTGCCGGGGCTCTTCTCCCAAATCATTTCGTCCGGCTGCGACGCTCGAGGATGGCGGACATGGTCTTCATGGGGCACATGGGGCCGCACATGGTGCACGTATTCTCGTCTTCCGGCCGGCTGCTCTCGCGGTAGCGGCGCGCTTTCTCCGGGTCGAGGGCGAGCGGGATCATGGCGCCGAAGTCCACCTTCTGCCGCGCCCGGCTCATCGCTTCGTCCCAGTCCGCCGCGTGGGGCACGCCCTTCGCCAGGTCCGCAGCGTGGCAGGCGATCTTCGAGGCGATGATGCCTTCCCGCACGTCGTCCAGATCGGGCAGGCGCAGGTGCTCCGCCGGCGTGACGTAGCACAGGAAATCCGCGCCGCACGCCGCGGAGAGCGTCCCGCCGATGGCCGCGGTGATGTGGTCGTAGCCGGGCGCCACGTCCGTCACGATCGGCCCCAGCACATAGAGCGGCGCGCCGTGGCAGAGCTTCTTCGCGAGTTCCACATTCATGCGGATGTCGCTGAGCGGCATGTGGCCGGGTCCCTCCACCATGACCTGCACGCCTGCGGCCCGCGCGCGGACCACGAGCTCGCCCAGCGTGATGAGCTCGGACACCTGCACCGCGTCCGTCGAGTCGTGGCAGCTGCCGCTCCGGCAGGCGTCGCCCAGCGAGAGCGTCACGTCGTACGTGCGGCAGATGTCGAGCAGTCGGTCGTACTGCTCATAGAAAGGATTTTCCTTCCCCTTCATGTACATCCACGCGAAGAGGATGGAGCCTCCGCGGGAGACCAGATTCGTGAGGCGGGGATTCTTCCACACGTGGCCTGCCACCTCCTGCGTGATGCCCGCATGGATGGTCATGAAGTCCACGCCGTCCTTTGCGTGCTTCTCCACCACAGAAAAGAGATCGTCCGCCGTCATGTCCTTCAGCCCCTTGCCGAGGAGCCCCACCGCGTCGTACATGGGCACCGTGCCGATCGCCGCCGGGCTGTGGGCGATGAGCCACTCCCGGAAGGGCGCGGTCGTGCCGTAGCAGGACAGGTCCATGATGGCCTCCGCCTTCAGGTCCGCCGCGAGCTGCGCCTTCTCCTTCTCCGTCTCATAATCGCACACGTCCTTCGAGATGCCCAGATTCACGTTCATCTTCGTGCGGAGCCCTTTCCCGATGCCCCACGGGTGCAGCGCGTGGTGGCCGATATTCGCGGGGATGACCACCGTCCCCTCCGCGACGCGCGCCCGCACGGTCTCCGCGTCGAGCCGCTCCTCGGCGGCGACGGTCTTCATCGCCTCCGTGACGATCCCCTGACGGGCCGCTTCCAGCTGTGTCATAAGTTCCTCCTTGTATCCTGCGGGGAAATGCCCCACAAAAAAATCCGCCCTGCGGCGGAAATACGGTCATGGTTCTGCTTCCTTACGTCAGTATGGACTGCATCAAGTTCAAAGGGTCGGTCTCCGCCTCTCAGCCTTTCGGCTCCCCCAGCATTGCCCTCATTATAGCCGGACGGTCCGCGCCCCGCAAGATGACTTGACAAAACGGCCCCGCCCCGTCATGATGGAGGCAGTCCATCAGAAAGAAGGCGCTGTCTCTATGAAGCACGAAAAGAAAACCAACGTCATGCGCATCCTCGATAAGGCGGGGATCCCCTACACGACGAAATCCTACGACTACGACGAGGACGATCTCTCCGGCGTGCACGCCGCCGAGGCCCTCGGCTTTGATCCGGACATGGTTTTCAAGACCATCGTCGCCCGCGGAGACCGGACCGGCCCGGTCGTCTTCTGCCTCCCGTCGGAAAAGGAGCTCGACCTCAAGGCCGCCGCCCGCGTCTCCGGCAACAAGAGCGTGGCCATGCTCCACGTGAAGGATCTCCCCGGCCTCACCGGCTACATCCGCGGGGGATGCTCTCCCATCGGCATGAAAAAGCAGTTCCCCACCTACATCGACGCGGCCTGCGCCCGCCACGAGGCCATCAGCATCAGCGCGGGCCAGCGGGGCCATCAGGTGCTCCTCGCGCCGGACGATCTCATCCGCTTCCTCGGCGCGCAAGTGGAAGACCTCACCCAGAAATGACCACGCGAAAAGCGGCTCCCGAAGGGGCCGCTTTTTTTGCTGCTCGTTCAGCCTTCCACGTCCTTCATGGCCTTTTCCATGTCGCGGGCATCGTAGAGGCGGATGCGGGAAAACGATTTCCCTTCCGGCAGGCGGATCACATGCTCGAAGATCGGGTACACCTGCAGGTTCATGGACTCCGCGCGGATGTCCAGCAGATGGCCGCCGCAGGAGCAGTCGTCCGCAAGGAAATGGAAATGCCAGAACGGGATATTCACGTTCGTCATGAATTTCGGGAAGAGGAATCCGAAGACCGAACCCGTCACCCCGCTGCGGCGGAACACCTTCTGCGACTTCGACGCTTCCACCAGCGTGGGATAGGGTTTCTCCTGACGGCCGATGCTGCGGAGCTCTGCGTCCGCCGCCTCCACATGGCCCTTCACTGCGTAGATGATGTTCGGATCTTCCAGCGTCCAGTCGCTGAGCTTCTTCTCCAGCTCCGCCGTGCTGCCGATGCCTTCGATGCGGTGGAGCGGCGCGAAGCGGTCGAAGCAGGTCACCTGCGCGAAGGACACCATCGTCTCCGGCGGGACTTCCTCCACTGTGCCGTCGTCTCTGCAGTTGTACGCTTTGTCGCCCCACACGATGAGCTCGCCGCCGAGGCCCTCAAAGGTCCCGATGCCGAAATCCCCGTGGCGCAGCAGCTCCCGGATAGAGATCACTCCTTCCATGACGCCCTGCATGAGCGCATCGATGACGGACACCTGATACACGGAATGCGTATTGATCCACCGTTCTCTGTGAAATGCTTCCTCCATAGTGCTTCTCCTTTTCAAAAATTTTCTGAAATGTACAGAAGCGGAAAGATTTCCGCCGGTTTTCTTTTTATTTTTTATTATATCATGGAATCCGGCCTGCCGCAGACCGGACGGCTTGTGAAAAAAAGACGCTTGACACCGGACGCGTCCATCTGCTATGCTTGTCTCAACATAAGCACGAGGACGAAGAAGGGATCTGGAATCCTTGCAGAGAGGCAGCGGGCGGTGCGAGCTGTCAGGAGGAAGGCGTCTTTCCGCTTCGGAGTGATGAGTGAGGAATTCATCGGGACTGCCCGTTACAGCAGACACAAGACGGCCGGAAGGCAATTTGGGTGGCAACGCGGGTTCTCTCGTCCCTTGGGGATGAGAGGCTTTTTTATTTCCACCGGAATGCATTCGGGCAAATTGGGTGGCACCGCGAGAAGAGAAGCTCGTCCCATGGGACGCTTCTCTTTTTTGTTTCCTGAAAAGGAGGATCATCATGCACCGCGTATGGAATTTCAATGCAGGGCCTTCCCCGATGCCCCTTCCCGTGCTGAAAGAAATCCGGGACGAATTCACCGATTACCGCGGCACCGGCATGGGCATCATCGAGATGAGCCACCGGTCCGGCGAATTTCAGGTGCTCCTCACCGAGACGAAAGCGCTCCTCGCCGAGCTCCTCGGCCTTACGGAGGGGCAGGAGATCGTCTTCATCCAGGGCGGCGGCTCCATGCAGTTCGTCATGGAGGCGTACAACTTCCTCCGCACCCGCGCCGCCTATGCGGACACCGGCGTGTGGGCGCACAAGGCGCGGGACGCGGCGGCGTTCTTCGGCGAAGCGTACGACGCGAATTCCGCGAAGGACCGGAATTATTCCTACATCCCGGACACGTACGACATCCGCCCCGGCACGGACTATCTCCACATCACGTCGAACAACACCATCTACGGCACGGAGTACTGGACCTTCCCGGACGTGAACGTGCCGGTGGTGTGCGACATGTCCAGCGACATCCTCTCCCGCCGCGTGGACTGCAATCAGTTTGCCATGATCTGGGCGGGCATCCAGAAAAATCTCGGCGCAGCCGGCACGGCGCTCGCCGTCATCAAAAAAGAATTCCTCGAGACGGCCCGCACGGACGTGCCCGCCTTCCTCCAGTACCGCACCTTCGTGGAAAAAGACTCAGCCTACAATACGCCGGCGGTCTTCTGCATCTACACGCTGAACAAGATGCTCCACTGGATCAAAAACATGGGCGGCGCGGACGCCATGGAGATCCGCAATAAAAAGAAAGCGGACCTCCTCTACGCCGTCATCGACGGAAGCGGCGGCTTCTACCGCGGCCACGCGGAGCCGGCGCACCGGAGCCGCATGAACGTCACGTTCAACCTGGCATCGCCGGAGCTGGAAAAAGATTTCATCACCCGGGCGAAGGAAAACGGCTTTGTCGGCGTGGGCGGCCACCGCCTCGTGGGCGGATGCCGCGTGTCCCTCTACAATGCGGTCACGCCGGAAGCGGCGGAAGCCATGGCGGATTTCATGAAAGAATATATGCGCACCCGCGGGTGAGCGTCAAAACAGAAAGGACAGGACCTCATCATGTACAAGATCTTCATCACCAACGACGTCGCCAAGGAAGCGAAAGAATACCTCGAAAAAGAATTTCTCGTGGACATCCGCCCGAACATGGACGAAGACGAGCTCTGCGAAGCGATCGGCAGCTACGATGCGATCATCACCCGCAGCCAGACCCGCATCACCGCCCGGGTCATCGAAGCGGCAAAGAACCTCAAGGTCATCGGCCGCGCGGGCGTCGGCGTGGACGGCATCGACATTCCCGCCGCGACGAAGCATGGCATCACCGTGGTGAATACGCCCGAGTCGAACACCATCGCCGCGTGCGAGCACACCATCGCCCTCATGCTCGCCGTGACGCGCCACATCCCGCAGGCTCACCAGTCCATCATGGAAGGCCGCTGGGACCGGAAGAGCTTCACCGGCATCCAGCTCCAGGACAAGACCGTGGGCATCATCGGCGTGGGCCGCGTCGGCTCGAACGTGGCGAAGCGCCTGCAGGCTTTCAACATGCACACCATCGGCTATGATCCCTATATCCCGCTGGAACGGGGCAAGCAGCTCGGCGTGGAGCTGGTCGATCTGGACACCCTCCTCGCCCGCTCGGACTACATCACGCTCCACACGCCCCTCACCGACGAGACCCGCCACATGATCACCGCGAAAGAGATCGCGAAAATGAAGGACGGCGTGCGCATCGTCAATGCGAGCCGCGGCGCGGTCATCCGGATCGAAGACCTGGCCGACGCCCTCCGGTCCGGCAAGGTCGCCGGGGCCGGCATCGACGTATGGGCGAAGGAACCGCTCAAACCGGAGGAAAATCCTTTCCTCGGCATGACGAACGTGGTCCTCACGCCTCACCTCGGCGCGTCCACCGTGGAGGCCCAGATCGGCGTTGCCACCGACGTGGCCCGGGGCGTCGCCGACGCGCTCCACGGCGATCCCGTCGCCACCGCGGTGAACGCGTCCCCCATCACGAAGAGCACTCTCGCCGTCATCCAGCCCTACTTCGAGCTGTGCGAGCGCATGGGCAATATCGGCATCTACCTCGCGGATGGCCATATTTCCCGCGTCACCGTGGAATATACCGGCGAGCTGAAAGACACCGAAGTGGCTCCGCTCACCACCGCCGTCATCAAAGGCCTCCTCACGCCCGTCCTCCAGGCGACGGTGAACTTCGTCAACGCGCGGAACATCGCGGAAGAGCGCCACATGGACATCCGGGAAGTGAAGGGCAGCAAAGGCGCCTACTTTACCACCTCCATCACCGTCACCATCGAGACCGACAAAGGCGCGCACCAGATCACCGGCGTCCTCTTCGACCGGAAAGAAGCGAAGATCGTCCAGATCGACGACTACCTCATCGACTTCGAGCCGAAGGGGTACCTCCTCATCGCGCCCCATGCCGACCGCCCGAACATGATCGGCCAGATCGCCGGCATCCTCGGCCGTGCGGGCATCAATATCAACGGCATGCAGGTGAGCCGCACCCCGCAGGCGGGAACGAACATCATGGCCGTCGCGCTCGACGCCGACCTGCCGAACGACGTGGTGGTGGCGCTCCGGGGCATCGAGGGCATCCTCGATCTGCGCGTCATCAACTGCGAGAAGCACTGAGGCGCCCCATGGTACGGATCATCCTCATCCGGCACGGCGAGACCACCTGGAATCTGGAAGGGCGCTATCAGGGCCAGGTGGACACGCCTCTCTCCCCGCGGGGCATCGAACAGGGACGAAAAGCGGCGGCCGCCCTGCGGACCATTCCTCTCGACGCCTGCATCGCGAGCCCTCTCTCCCGCGCGCAGGACACGTGCCGCTTCGCGGCGGACCTGCACGGCCTCCCCGTCCTGACCGACGAGCGCCTCACGGAAATTTCCCACGGCGCCTGGGAAGGCCGGTACGCTGCGGACATCGAAGCGCAGTACCCCGACGCCTTTCATCTGTGGCACATCCATCCCGAGCGCGTACAAATGCCCGGCGGAGAAAATCTGGAAGACGTGCGCCGCCGCGCCCGCGCCGCATTCGACGACATCGCCCGCCGGTACGACGGGAAAACGGTCCTCGTCTGCGCGCACGACGCGGTGAACAAAGCCGTCCTCTGCGACCTCCTCGGCCTCGGCACGGATCACTTCTGGCAGATCAAGCAGGACAACGCGTGCATCAACGTGGTGGAATGCACGGACGGCGTGTGGCGTCTCGTCCTCCTGAACTCCACCGTCCACCTGGGCTTCCTCGTGAGCGGCATCGAGCAGAAAGGCCTCTGAATTTTACCAGCGAAAAAAGATACGGATAGGCCCCGAAAGGGATGTCCGTATCTTTTTCTTTATGCTTCGCGCGCGGCTGGACACAAAAAAAGATGTGAGAAAATTCCCACATCTTTTTTTGACAATCCGTATCAGCGCTTGCTGAACTGGCTTGCTCTTCTTGCTTTTTTGAGGCCGTATTTCTTACGTTCTTTCATACGCGGATCGCGGGTGAGGAGGCCTGCGCTCTTCAGTACTTTGCGGTATTCGCCGTCGACTTCGAGGAGCGCGCGGCTGATGCCGTGACGGATCGCGCCTGCCTGGCCGGTGCGGCCGCCGCCTTTTACATTGGCGATGACATCGTATGCAGCGGTGGTGCCGGTGAGTTCCAGCGGCTGTTTGATGATGAGTTCAAGAGTTTTCAGATCAAAATAGTCGTCGAGAGTGCGGCCATTGATCGTGATGTTTCCCTGTCCCGGTACCAGACGGACTCTGGCAACGGATGTTTTTCTGCGGCCGGTGCCGTAGTAAGTAGCTTCTGCCATTGTTGTTTCCCTTCCCTTCTGGTATTAACGGATGTCGAACTTGATTTCTTCCGGCTGCTGCGCAGCGTGCGGATGTTCAGTGCCCGCATAAACATGGAGCTTTCTGTACATCTGATCGCCGAGCTTGTTCTTCGGGAGCATGCCGCGGATCGCGTGTTCGACCATCTTGACCGGTTTGTATTTCAGCATATCGCCGGCTTTCGTGTAGCGGTCGCCGCCGATGTAGCCGGTGTAATGGAAATAAACTTTCTTCGTCAGTTTCTTGCCCGTCAGGACGACTTTGTCGGCGTTGATGACGATCACATAGTCGCCGGTGTCCACATGAGGCGTAAAGGTGACTTTATTTTTTCCCCGAAGGATTTCTGCAACTCCAGCAGCCAGACGGCCAAGAGTCTTGCCTTCAGCGTCAACGACATACCATTTCCGAGTGATGTTGCTCGAATTGGCCATAAATGTATCTTTCATGCTGTTTCCTCCTTAAATTACTGACCGCAAGATTCCATCCTTCCTCCGGGGCTAGTGGTTTCCGGACAAATCTCACAAAGAGCATTTTACCGGTTTTGCAGGGAATTGTCAAGCGCCGCCGGCGGGACGGACCGGAAAATTTCCGCTGCTCCGGCAGGACCCCGCCGCCGGTATATAATAGGAAAAAATGATCTGTGAAAAGGAGGAATGACTATGGACTACATGGAAGCCATGGCATCGCGCCGGTCCCGGTATGCGCTCACGAAGACGCTCCCGCTGCCTCTCGCGGACGCGGAAGCCCTCATCCGCCGCGCGGCGGAACTCACGCCGGATGCGTTCAATATGCGGAGCGCCCGCGCGGTGATCGTCTCCGGGGAGAAGCAGGACGCGCTGTGGGACGGGATCTATGCCGTCTTCGGCGGGAAGGTCCCGCGGGAGAAGATCGACGGGTTCCGCGCCGCCTGCGGCACGGTGCTCTACTTCATCGACACGGACGTGGTGCGCGCCATGCAGGCGCGGGTCCCCCGGTACGCGGAGAACTTCCCCGTATGGGCCCAGCAGGCGGGCGGCATGCTCCAGTACAGCGTGTGGACGGCGCTCTCCGCCGCCGGCATCGGCGCGAATCTTCAGCATTACAATCCGGTCATCGACGACATGGTGCGCACGTTCTGCGGCACGCCGCCGTCGTGGCAGCTCACCGCCCAGATGCCGTTCGGCGGCATCGCCGCGCCCGCCGCGGACAAAGAGAGCGAGACCGTCTCGGACCGCGTGTGGACGCTCCGCTGAGACGGAAAAGGCCGGTCCCACAGGGGATCGGCTCTTTTTTTGCGCTTCATTCATTGAGAAAACGTATTCCCCACGCGGGGAGCTGCTGCCGCGTCTCCTCCGTCAGGGCGGAGAAAAAGAGTTTCCGCAGGAGAGAGAGACGCGTCTCCTCCTCCATGCCGCCCGCGGCAAGCGCCGCCGCGGCCGCTTCAAATTCCTCCGCCGTGAGCTCGCACGACTCGAGATGCGCCGCGTGATGGCAGCCGCTCTTCCGGTCATAAAGGATGTAGGTCTTCTGCCGGCTCCGGTCGTTCCGCTCCCCCAGGTGCTGCTGGATGGCGTCCAGATCGCGCCGCACGGACCGCTCGCAGATCCCGTGGACGGCCGCCCATTCTTCCCGATGCACGCTGCGCCCCGCCATGAGTTCGTCGTAGAGCGCGAGGATGCGTTCCGCCTTGGATATCTCTTTCATGGTTTTTCCTCCGCTGGCCTGTTTTTTGTATTATATCATCGCCCGGAAAAACCGGAAAAGGCGCCCTGCTGGACGCCCTTCATTCAGGAAGTTTTCAGTTTTCGGTTCAGTTCCTCCGTGATGCGCTGCCCCGTGGGCGTGACCGCGAGCCCCGCCTGGCTCGTCTCGCGGAGGGAAGCCGGCAGAAGACGGCCGATCTTTCCCATCGCGTCGATCACCTCGTCCGGCGGGATGACGCTGTGGATGCCCGCGAGCGCCATTTCCGCCGCCGTGAGGGCAATCACCGCATCCATGCCGTTCCGCTTCACGCAGGGCACTTCCACGAGCCCCGCCACGGGATCGCACACGAGGCCGAGGAGATTCTTGATGCCCAGGGCGAGCGCATCGCCCATCTGCTCCGTGGTCCCGCCGAGGAGATCCACCGCGCCGGCCGCCGCCATGCCCACGGCCGTGCCGCACTCCGCCTGGCAGCCGCCCACCGCGCCGGCGATGGAAGCCTGCTCGGCGACGACGCGCCCGATGGCCCCCGCTGTGAAGAGCGCCCGCGTGTATTCATCCTCCGTGGCGCGGATCTCCCGGCCCACCGCGCCGAGCACCGCCGGCACGATGCCGCAGGACCCCGCCGTAGGACAGGCCACGATGCGGTACATCTTCGCGTTCGCCTCCGCCGCGGCGATGGCATACGCGCAGGCCCGGCGGCATACAGGGCTCAGGAAATGCATCTTCGCCCGGTACAGCCGGTTCGCGTCCCCGCCGATCATGCCGCTCAGAGACCGGGATTTATCCGCAAGCCCCCGGCGGATGGAATGCTCGAAGATGGGGATGAGCTTCTTCATCCGCTCCCACGCCTCTTCATAGGGGATATTCTGCTCCTCCGCTTCTTTCCGGCAGGCCAGGACGCCCGGCGAGCAGCGGCGGAGGTCCGCTTCCTCAAACAGTTCCCGGATGGAATGATAGTCTTTCATAGTCCCTCCTCAGATGATATCCAGCGCCATGACCTGCACCACATGGCGGTTGCACTTCCGCAGCTCGTCCACCACATGGTCCGGCACCCGGTCGTCCGTATGGATGATCATGACCGCGTCGTCGCCGCGCCCCTTGCGGAAGACCTTCATATTGGAAATATTGAGATGATGGCCCGCGAGGACGAGGCACACCTGCGCGATGACCCCGGGCACATCATGATGATGCGTGATGAGCGTATATTCCTCGCCGCTGATCTCCACCGGGTAGCCGTCGATGTCCGTGATGAGCACGCGCCCGCCGCCGAGCGACCGGCCCACCACCTGGACCGAGCGGCCGCTTTTCCCTACGGCGCGGATGGCCGCCACGTTCGGATGGCCCCTGTCTTCCTCCGAGAAGGAAAAATGCAGGTCCACCCCCATCTTCGCCGCCAGCGTGATGGCGTTCCGGATCTTATCCGACGAAGGGTCACAGCCGAGCAGGCCCGCGGCGAGCGCCTTGTCCGTGCCGTGGCCGCGGCCCGTCTTTGCAAACGAACCGTACAGCGTGATGTCCGCCGAAGCCAGCTCGTCCCCGAGGATCTCCAGCGCCAGCCGGCCGATGCGCGCCGCGCCGGCGGTGTGCGAACTGGACGGACCGATCATGACCGGCCCGATGATGTCAAAGATACCCATGCTCCCTCCTTGTGCACACGAAAATTTATCTCATGCATAGAGAATCAAAACGCATACCTTCCCCTGCAAAAACAGCGCCGCAGACCTTGTGCGGCGCCTTTGCTGCGAATGCCGGCCGGAGCCGGCGTTTTATTTTCTTATTATCTTACATCCAGTGCGAGAGGTCAAACTCCTCGCCGATGAGCTCGCGGATGTGGATCTGCGCGATGTACATGCCCATGAGCGTGAGCGAAGACCGGCGCAGCAGGCTGTTGTCCCACGCCTTCTGCAATTCGGCGAGCGGCGGCGCGACGCGGGCGAGGATGTGCTCCACCTCGCGGCGGTCGTACGCCACGGGCCGGGAATGGAGCAGCGCATTGAGGAGCGTCTGCTCCTTTTCGCTGTCGATGCCGTACCGGTCGAAATACTCGGGCAGGAGCGAATCGTCAATGACCGCCGCCTTGTAGTACGAATTGAAGAGGCTCGGCACGATGGCCCCCGCCGGCCAGTCCGCGCGGATGCTGTCCAGCTCGGACTTCATGCAGCCGCGGAACGCGAAGACCAGCGGATAGGAATCGCGGAGCACCTGCCCGAAAGCAGTGTCCCGGTTCTCCAGCGACACGCAGTGCAGATATTCCAGCTGCTGATAGCCGCTGTATTCGCCGGGCAGCTCCCGCAGGAGCGGCGCCACGTACCGGTCCGCATAGGCCCGGAGCGCGTCGGCGCTCACATTGTCCATATTGCGCGAATAATGGAAGAGGAGCAGCAGCGCCAGCGCGTGGAACTGCCCCATCTCCATGCGGGGCATCACGCGGAGCGCATCGTACGCGAGGATGGTGCGCGTGTCGGACTTGCTCCCCTGCGCCACGTCGAAGAAGGCGTCCCCCACCATGCCGAGCACGGTGTCATTGGGCAGCATCACATAGGTGCGCTGCGCATTCTGCAAGGCTTCCTGCACCATGATGTGTGTGAGCACGTCCGAGGCATCCCGCCCGGCCAGATCGTGCACCCGCTCGATCAGATGGTGCGTCACCGTGCGCGTATCCTGCGCCGCCGTGCGGGATACCGCGCCGTACTGGTTCAGGAAATGGCGCACGAAGTATTCTTCCAGCACCTCCGGCGGCTGCGGCTCTTCCAGCACCTCCGGCTCCGGTTCCAGCGCGAAATGCTCCGCCGGCTTCCGCAGGCCCGCCTCCGTCACGGCCTCCCGGTCGAAAACGCGGGTGGCGTCGTCCGTTTCCTCCTGCCGGAGCGCGCCGAAATTGAAGACCTGCGTCGCCTCGTTCACCTGCGCTGCCGGCGCGGCCGGGCGCGCAGCCGCTTCCCGCCGCGGGGCGGCCTTTCTCCGCCGGGGCGCTTCCGTCCTGTCTTCCCTGTCCTCCGCGGACGCCTCCCGCCACCGCGCGAGGAGCCCGCCGGCCAGATGCTTCGGCATGCCGCACACCATGACCCAGCAGACGCAGAAAAACGCCGCGGCCACGAGGAGCACGACCATGCAGGAAAAATAGATGGAGAGCACGGCGTTCCTTCCTTTCGCAAGATACGGGATTCCACAAAATCCGGAGAAAAAATCATTTTCATGTTATCATAATTGGCATAAACCTTCAAGAAACGGCAGGGAAATTCGCCGCTCCGCGGCTCCTGCCCGTCCTGTCAGAGGAGGTCCCGCCATGACGTCTCTTGCCTGCGGCGGCACGCTCGCTGCGTCCGATGCCGCGCTGCTCCTGTCTTTCCCCTCGCCCCGCCCTGTCCTCTCTACGGCGCTCTGGGGCGGCGGGTTCCGCCGCGTGCGGTGGGCGCTCAACCAGAAGCTCACCGGCTACTGGCCCGCGCCGGGCGATTTCCCCGGCGGCTCGCCGGAAGCCTTCCTCCGCGACTCCCTTGCCCACGCGGGCTGTGCGCCGGAGGAGAGCTGCGCCTTCCTCACATCCGCGAAGATGGAGCGGTACCGGCACATCGTGCAGACGGAGCGCGGCCTCACAGTAGAAGCCGTCGCCACCGGCGGCGTGGAGAAGACCGCCGCCCGCGCGGGGGACCCGCCGCTCTACCGCGAGGAAGACGGCCGGTTCTTCCCCGCGGGCACGATCAATCTGATGGTGCTCGTCCGCGCCTCGCTCCCGGAGTACGCCATGGTGCGGGCGCTCCTCACCGTCACGGAAGGCAAGACCGCCGCCCTGCAGGACCTGGGCATCGCCAGTACCGTCACCGGACGGCCCGCCACCGGCACCGCCACGGACGGGGTGATGCTCTTTACGGACGACAGCGCGCCCCGCCTCACCGATGCGGGCACCTTCTCCCTACTGGGTTCGCTCCTCGCCGGCACCGTCCATGAAGCGGTCACCCGCTGCCTTTCCGATTTCGGCCTGCCGTGGAATGCGTTCCCCTCGCCCGCCACGCCGCCCGCGGCCGATCTCGCCGGCCGGAAGCCCCGCCGGTGACCTCTTTTGTTTCTGCCTTATCTTATGGAGAACACCGGGGAAATTTCTCATCGACAAACAGGGCCGCTTTTGTTATGATGAGTCCAGAATTGCACAGAACGGAAATCCAGAATCCCCAGGAGTCAACCAGAGAAAGAGAAGTGGTCAGGCAATGCCTTATGACGAGCGCACGGTCCGTGAACTGATAGAGTCCGCAGAAATCACCCCCATGGGAATCCAGCTGGAAGTGAATGCCGAGATTTTCACCGTCATCCACAACCTGCTGGCCGGCATGCGGGACGCCTCCGAGATCTCTCCCGACGACGAAGCCACGCTGTACAACCTGTGGCGCAAGACGGTGCGGGAAATGTCGAAGGTGGAGCTCCGCACGGGCTACGGCATCCCCATGGAAGAGCAGATCGCCATGCTCCGGCAGGCGTTTGCCATCGAGAGCCGCTACATCCCCGATCAGGTCTTCCGCCCCATCACGGGCGTGAAGCTCACGAAGAAGCTCATCGCGAAGGAGAGCGCCTTCGACGAGGACGAGATGCGCCTGCTCTTCGAGGAAAAGGTGTGGCCGTCCATCGCCATCAATAAATCGGGCGACCTCGACCGGCCCGCGGCCTACATCGTGGCCGGGCAGCCCGGCTCGGGCAAGACGCGCATGTCGTCCGTCATCATCGAAGAATACAACGCCGACATCATCCAGTCCATGGGCGACAACTTCCGCGGCTTCCATCCGCGCTATCAGGAGCTGCTCCGGAAATACGGCCAGTACTGCGCGTATTTCTCCCTGCCGCAGGCTAAGTTCCTCTCCGACCTCACCATGCACCGCGCCGCCGAAGGCCGGTACAACATCATCCAGGAGGGGGCGCTGGAAAATGTGAAGCAGACCATGCGTACCATCGAATTCCTGAAGAGCAAGGGCTACGCCGTCATCATTGTGCTCCGGGCCTGCCCCCGCAAGAAAAGCTGGAAAGCCATCCACCAGCTCTTCCTGCAGCAGCGCCTGAAAGCGCCCGGCCTCGCCCGCATCATCACGAAGGAATATCACGATACGGCGTGCCTGTCGTTCCTCTCCGCGACGAACGATCTCATCAAGCAGAATCTCATGGACCGGCTCATCATCAAAAGCCCGAAGGGCCTGCTCTACGACAGCGACGATCTCCCCACGGAGCGCGTGGCGGACATCCTCGCGAAGCGCATGAAGCAGTGATTGTCCTCGAAGGGAAGCCGCCTGCGGGCGCTTTCCTTTTTTTATGCCTATAAGGAGGCTCTTATGCTCACTCCCCTTTTCATCCGGCAGGCGGCGCGGTCGCTCGGCCTCGACGCGTGTGGTCTCTGCCGGAACGAACCGGATGAAACGCTCGCCCGCCGCCTCGCAGACGCCGGCCCCGTGCCCTTTGCCCCGCCCGCCGCGGAGCGGCTCTCGTGGGACGCGGTCCTGCCCGGCGCGCGCGCCGCGGTGGTGTGCCTCTTCCCTTACCGGCCGGCCGCGCTAGAGGAGGGAAATATCGCGCTCTACGCCCGCCCGGAAGATTATCACCGCGTGAACCGCCGATACCTCAGCCGTCTCGCGGACCTCCTCGCCGCAGAAGCGCCGGAGGCCGCCTTTGCCGCCATTACCGACACGAGCCCTCTCGCCGACCGCTGGCTCGCCTGGCGCGCGGGCCTCGGCTTTTTCGGGAAGAACCGCTGCCTCATCCATCCCGTGTACGGCTCCCTCTTCACCGTGGGCGCACTTCTCACCACGGCGGACCTTCCTGCAGACACGCCCATGGTGCCGCAGTGCGGCCGCTGCCGGCGGTGCCTCGACGCCTGCCCCGGCCGCGCCCTCTCGGAGGAGGGCTTCCGCCCGTGGACCTGCAAATCCTACCTCACGCAGAAAAAAGAGCCGCTCACTGAAGAGGAAACCGCCATCCTCCGCCGGACGCCCCTCATCTTCGGCTGCGACGAATGCCAGCGCGTCTGCCCGTGGAATGAACGGGCCGCGCCTTCGCCCCTCCCGGAGATCCAGGCCGCGCGCGTGGCGTCTCTCACCGCCGAGGAACTGGACGCGCTCTCCGTGCGCGCCTTCGACCGGACCTACCGCGCGTACGCTTTCGCCTGGCGGGGCAAAAAAATCCTCGCCCGCAATCTCGCCCTTCTCGCCGGCCGATAAAAAACGCCCCTCTTCACGGAATCCCGTTCCATGAAGAGGGGCGTTTTCTGTGCGCCGCGTTTTATTTGCTCCCGCAGGTGATGCCCGTCACCCGGCCGTAGCTCACCCGGAAGACGAGCCGGTCCGTGCCCGTTCCCGTGCCGAGGTACCACAGGTAATCCGCCTCGCCGTCGATCTGGCGCAGGTCGGGCTCGCCGTAAGCATGGAGCACGTCGTCCAGCTTGGACCCCACCTGGATGCCGTCCGGCGTGGCGATCTTGTTGTGCCGGTCCATCGACATCATCCACAGCACGGTACGCGTATCCTCCAGCACCGCCACATAGAAGGAGTCGCCGTAATTGTATTCCTTCACATACTGATTCCGCGAAGCCTGAAGCGTCCGCGCCGCTGACTTCGGCGGACCGTATGTGCTCAGCACATAGGCCTCCGTCGATCCGGGCGTGACGCCGCCCAGCGCCATGCGCGCCGGATCGATGCGCGCCTCCGCGGCGCCGGCGCCGCAGGCGAGGAATGCCGCCAGCACCGCGCCGGTGATCTTCCCTGTCGTTTTCATCGCTGCGCCTCCTTTCCGTTTCCTGTATTGTAACACAGCCCCTTTTTCTTTTTTGAAATTCTTTCCCCGCTGTAGTAAGCTGTAATCACAGATTTTATCCGCGATTTTATACCATCAGGAGGCCCTCATGAAAAAATTCCTCGCCCTGCTCCTCGCGCTCTGCCTGACGCTCGCTTTCACCGGCTGCGGAGGCCGGAAAGAAGCGGCGGCGCCCGCCGGAGAAACGCCGGTGAAAGTGACGCTCGGCATGCTCCGCCTCACCAGCAGCGCCCCGCTCTTCCTCGCCATGGACAAAGGCTACTTCCGTGACGAAGGCATCGAAATCGAGCCGCAGTGGTTCGACGCGGCGCAGCCCATCGCCGTGGCCACGGCCTCGTCCAAGATCGACGTGGGCGCCACAGGCATCACCGCCGGCCTCTACAACATGGCGGCGCAGGGGCAGCATCTCCGCATCGCTGCCGACAAGGGCCGCGAAGAAAAAGGCTATCCGTCCTCGGCGCTCCTCGCCAATGCGGACGCCTGGGCGGCAGGGCTCAATTCCATCGAAGCGCTCCGCGGGAAACGCGTGGGCATCACCCAGAAAGGCTCCACCTACGAATACATGACGGGCCGCCTCCTCGAATCGAAAGGCCTCTCCCTGGACGATGTGACGCTCGTCCCGCTGGGCAAGCTCTCCGCGGTCATGGCGGCGCTCCAGAGCGGACAGATCGACGCGTGCATCCTGAATGAACCGAACGTGACGAAAGCCCAGGCCGAAGGGTACGGCCGCCTCATCACGCAGGTGGGCGACGTCATCCCCTACCAGACCTCGGCGGTCTTCTACTCCCCGGAATTTGCGAAAAACGCCAATGCGGGCGTGCGCTTCATGAGAGCTTACCGCCGGGCCTGCCAGGATTACTACGACGCCGCGGTCGCGAAGAAAGATCCGGCGCTCCTCGACGAGACCGTCCGGATCATCGCCGGGTATGTAAAGAGCCCCGAAGCGGACATCCGCGCGGCGCTTCCCTACATCGACCGGGACGGCCGGCTCCTCGCGGACGACATCCAGACGCAGATCGACTGGTACGCGGCGCACGGCCTCCTCTCCGGCAGCCTCCGGGCGTCCGACGTGGTCGACACGTCTTTCCTCGAATCGGCCATGAAAAACTGACCGCTTCTGTTCCGCCTGCCGCGGCGCGGGCGGATTTTTTCATCTGACGGAGGTCTCATGCAACTCATCATCAATCATGTCTCACAGACGTTTCCCGCCGGGCGGGGACGCACGCTCTCCGTGCTGGAAGACGTCTCCCTCACTCTGCGGGAGCAGGAATTCACCGCCCTCGTCGGCCCGTCCGGCTGCGGCAAATCCACCCTGCTCAATCTCTGCGCCGGGCTTCTCTCTCCTACGGCGGGCACCGTGAAATTCGCCGGCGGCGACCTCACGGCCGAGCCGCGCGTGTCCATCGTCTTTCAGGAAACGGGCCTCATGCCCTGGCGCAATGTGTACGATAACATCGCCTTCGGCCTGGAGGCAGGCGGCATCCTGCCCCGGAAGGAATGGGACGGACGCATCCGCCACTATATCCAGCTCGTGGGCCTTGCGGGATTTGAAAACGCCTATCCCCATCAGCTCTCCGGCGGCATGCGCCAGCGCGTGGGCATCGCCCGCGCCCTCGCCGTGAACCCGGACCTGCTCCTCATGGACGAGCCGTTCTCCGCGCTCGACGCGCAGACCCGCCTCATCATGCAGGAAGAGCTGGTCTCCCTCTGGGAAAAGACGAAGCTCACTACGCTCTATGTGACGCACAACATTCAGGAAGCAGTCATGCTCGCCGACCGGGTGGTGCTCCTCTCCCGCCGGCCGGGGAAAGTCAAAGACATCCTTTCCATCGACATCCCCCGTGCGGACCGGGAAAAGCCGGAATACAGCGAAGAGATCGCCGGCTTCATCCGCCGCATCTGGGAGCACATCAGCCGGGACGCCCGGGAAGCCATGACGGAGGTGCAGGAACCATGAAAGAATATCCCGTCCGCAACAAAATGCGCCGCTGGCACCGGCAGTACCCGGCATGGGTCTCCGGCCTCGCCATCGCCTGCCTGCTCACGCTCTGGGAGCTGATCTGCCGCGAAGGCCTCGTCTCCCCGCTCTTCCTTCCAGCCCCCACGCAGATCCTCGCCGCGCTCGCCGACATGGCCGCCGGCGGAGAGATCGCAGACAGCCTCGCCGCCAGCCTCGGCCGCATCCTCGCCGGATTTGCCGCAGGCGCCGCACTGGGCCTTGCCGTCGGGCTGGCCGCCGGCACATCGGCACTGGCCGACCGCATCGCCATGCCCATCGTCAATGCGCTCTACCCCATCCCGAAGATTGCGCTTCTGCCGCTCTTCATCCTCTGGCTCGGCATCGGCGAACTGTCCAAAGTTACCATCATCGCCATGGGCGTCTTTTTCCCCATTGCCCTGAATACCTACTCCGGCGTCAAACATGTAGATCCGCTCCTCGTCAAGGTGGCGGTAAGTTTCCATGCGGGATGGCTCTATACCATGCGCTGCGTGGTCCTGCCTTATGCGCTTCCCATGATCTTCGCCGGCTTCCGCATCGCCGCCGGCACCGCGCTGCTCCTCCTCGTCGCCGCGGAAATGATCGCCGCCGACAAGGGCATCGGCGCGCTCATCCTCCATTACGGAGACCTCATGATCACGGACCGTCTCATGGCCGGCGTCATCGTGCTGTCCCTGCTGGGGCTTCTCTTCCATCTGCTGCTCACCTGGGCCGAGAAACGGCTCATCCCCTGGAACCGCCGGTAAATTATTATAGCAAGGAGGCAAACCATGACCGCACAGGAAATCCTTTCCCATGTAGACCACACCCTGCTCAGGGCAGACGCATCCTGGACCGATATCCGCACGCTCTGTGAAGAGGCTCTGACGTATCATACCGCTTCCGTATGCATCCCCTCCGCCTTCGTCCGCCGCGCGCATGCCGCCTTTCCCACGCTCGTCATCTGCACCGTCGTGGGATTTCCTCTCGGCCATGCCAGTCTCGCCGCCAAAGCCGCAGAGACCCGGCAGGCCCTCGATGACGGCGCCTCCGAGATCGATATGGTCATCCCCATCTACGCGCTCAAATCCGGCGAACCGGACACCGCGGTCGAAGAGATCCGCACATTGAAGCGCATTGCCGGCCCGTATATCCTTAAAGTCATTGTCGAGACCTGTTATCTCACGGAAGAAGAAAAAATCACCGCCTGCCGCTGCGTCACGGAAGGCGGAGCGGACTTCATCAAGACCTCCACCGGCTTCGGCCCGGCCGGCGCACAGCTCGCCGATATCGAGCTCTTCAAGCGGCACCTCGGTCCCGGCATCCAGATCAAAGCCGCCGGCGGCCTCCGCACCAAAGAAGCCATGGAAGCGTTCCTTCAGGCCGGCTGCACCCGCCTCGGCGCCTCCGGTGCGGTCAAAGTCCTCATCGGCCAATAATCCCTTGTCTGCTCCTTATACAGCAGAAAACTCCTGCATTGAAAGCCATCTGTCCAGCTTTCAACGCAGGAGTTTTCTATTGCATTCTATTTCCCACTCATTACAGTCTGGTTTCGCATTTGGCAGTCTCAATTTCATTCTCCATATACAGTTCCCTTTCACAAGGTCCCTCCACCCCAGCCGCATCAATTTCCCGGGAAGCCATAAAAAGGACAATCTCTTCGCCCGCCTTCTTTCTACAGCTCAGCTACAATGGATAGGGAAGCACAAGGAGGCATAGGACACCAGCTCCAAACGCCACATTATGCATCAACATTGATTCCGCGCCCAGTAAAGCCGTCATCTAACGCAAATAAAAAAGAAGAGACAGCTCCCCTCCTGTCTCTTCCTTCTCTCACATACACAACGAAAAAGGACTCACATCCCTGTGAGTCCCTTCTCTCCTTTATCAGCAGCTTCCTATCCTCCCGGGCCGCTTCCGGCCAAGTACTTTCGGCGTTTATGAGCTTAACTACCGTGTTCGGCATGGGTACGGGTGTTTCCTCATAGCTAGCGCCACTGAATCTCTGAGGGCTGTTCCCTCAAAACTATATAGAAGAAAGTCCAAGTCTCTCTCGTGAAATCTAAGTTAAGACCTCGATCTATTAGTACCGCATCGCTCCATCCCTTGCGGGACTTCCACTCGCGGCCTATCTACCTCATCGTCTATAAGGGATCTTACTCACTTTCGTGATGAGAAGTCTCATCTCAGGGCAGGTTTCACGCTTAGATGCTTTCAGCGTTTATCCTTTCCGGATGCAGCTTTCCAGCCGTGCCTCTGGCGAGACAACTGGTACACCGTTGATCCGTCCACTCCGGTCCTCTCGTACTAGGAGCAGCCCCCTTCAAACTTCTTACGCCCGCGATGGATATGAACCAAACTGTCTCACGACGTTTTGAACCCAGCTCGCGTACCACTTTAATGGGCGAACAGCCCAACCCTTGGAACCTACTCCAGCCCCAGGATGTGATGAGCCGACATCGAGGTGCCAAACCTCCCCGTCGATATGAACTCTTGGGAGAGATTAGCCTGTTATCCCCAGGGTAGCTTTTATCCGTTGAGCGATGGCCTTTCCACTCAGTACCACCGGATCACTAAGCCCGACTTTCGTCTCTGCTCGACTTGTCTGTCTCGCAGTCAAGCTCCCTTCTGCCTTTGCACTCTTCGATCGGTTTCTGTCCGATCTGAGGGAACCTTTGGGCGCCTCCGTTACTCTTTCGGAGGCGACCGCCCCAGTCAAACCGCCTGCCTGAGATTGTCCGCAAGGTCGTTACTCTTCGCGTTAGAATTCCAGCAGCAGAAGGGTGGTATCCCAACAGCGGCTCCAGCAAGACCAAAGTCCTGCCTTCAAAGCCTCCCACCTATCCTGTGCATCTGTCACCGGAATTCCGTCTCAAGCTGCAGTAAAGCTCCATGGGGTCTTTCTGTCCAGTCGCGGGTAACCTGCATCTTCACAGGTATTTCAATTTCACCGGGCCCCTCGTTGAGACAGTGCCCAAATCATTACGCCTTTCATGCGGGTCGGAACTTGCCCGACAAGGAATTTCGCTACCTTAGGACCGTTATAGTTACGG